>Ga0307373_10000908_pt1 | contig 56605 bp, 54 predicted proteins | sample OX2MG_FD_202534 | JGI IMG/M metagenome (GOLD analysis project Ga0307373, IMG submission 202534) | Soil microbial communities from Risofladan, Vaasa, Finland - OX-2 | ecosystem: Environmental > Terrestrial > Soil > Coastal area > Acid sulfate soil | place: Finland: Risofladan, Vaasa | collected... | reverse complement strand
AAAAACCAAAGACCACAGGAAGGGAAGAGAAAGTGAAATCAGCAACTTAGAGTGGGCCAAATGAAATGATCAAAGTGGGCCAGATCAGATTGACAAAAGCAAGCAATTGCCCTTTGTCAGCCCAGGATCGAATGGTCTTCCGTTGTATTCAAAAATGACGCTTTGATTTTTTCGGTACCCGCCGGATGTTGAGTTCTCCGACTTGAACAGGCGGCATCCTCTTTCTCGCTGAAGCATCAGCGGCTTGCTCTTCAATAAAGATGCGTTCCCCTCAGCTTTTGCGATCGCAGCAATCGAGGTGTCCTCCCCGGAGGGCAGTCGAACCATGCGGAAGTCGCGAGCGATTTCGGACTCGTCCAAGAACTCTTCATAGAGCTGCTTTGTTTTGGCGCTGTCTTTGTTCTTGAAAAACCAAACGATGTAATCGTTTACGGCCTCCGGGAACCTACCCTTTTGCCCTCCCTTTTTCTTGACTAGCAGAAGATCACCTGCGTTGCGTGCACCGAACACCTCGTCCATCAGGGCGCGGACTCGATGTACGTTTTCATCGCCGATCTGCACGAAGATGGAACCGGAATCGGTCAAGAGATCTCGGGCAACGGTGAGACGGTCGCGCAGGTAGGTAAGGTAGCTGTGAATGCCATCGCGCCAGGTGTCGCGGAAAGCTTTGACCTGCTCCGGCTCGCGGGTGATGTGATCGGCCTTTCCGTCCTCTACTTTCTTGCTGGTGGTGGACCACTGGAAGTTGCTGTTGAAAGTAATTCCGTACGGCGGATCTATGTAGATGCACTGCACTTTACCCCTCAGGCCCTCGCGCTCGGCCAGGCTAGCCATCACCTGCAGTGAATCACCGAGGATTATGCGGTTCGACCAGTTTTGATCGTGTTGGTAAAACTCGGTCTTGTCTACACCCTGTGGGATGCCATTGAAGTCGGCAAAGAGATCTGCGCTGATCTGGCCGGCTTCGTGTTCGCGCTCGCGAGTTTCGCGCAGCAAGTCGTCGATCAGCGCCTTGGGCTGGACCTTCTCCTGAATGTAAAGCGGAGGGGCATGGACAACCAAATCTGACCAGTCTTGCTCGTCTTTGCCTCGCCAGACCAGTTGCGGGTCGAGGTCCCGGTTCCGGCGCTCATAGGCCACACGGACCGGGCTCTGCTCACTCTTTTGCAGGACGGACTGGTATTCCGCTGTCGGGATGTTCTTCCGCGTCGCCTCCTCAGGCTTGTGCTTGAGGGCCGCAACTGACTTGGCGGTGGGTTGCTTTTTGGCCATCGTTCTATCCCTCTGTCTTTGCGGCTACCGACTCGATCATTTTGTTGAATTCGGCTTCGACCTTGGCCTTAAAATCGGCCTCGATCTTATACACCTCTGTGAACTCCGCAAAGGCCCAGCGTCCATGCGTGCCGAGATGGTTCACGCCCGGTATCCAATAGGTGTCCATCGTTGATTTCTTTTCCTTGGCATCTTCCCGGCGGTAACCCTTGATCTCGACGATGAGATTGAGAAGATCATCGTCACCGTGGCCATCATCCACGCGCACGATGAAGTCTGGCAGATATTTGCGGGTCTCCGATCCGTAGCGATAAGGAACTTCCAGACCCAGGTTGTGGTTCTTGACGTAGGACCGGATGCGGGGATGTTTTTCGGCCACGCGACAGAACTCGGCCTCCCAATCGCTGTCGAGGACCACCCAGTTAATATGACAGCGGCGCGGATCGGTTTCCCAGCGGCTTGTCTTTGAAGTATTGAAATTGACGTGCATCGTAGAGCCGGTCGGATTGTAAGGATCGAGTACGGCTTTGATTGGCCGTTCGCCAATGAACTTGCGGTTGATGCCCGTGATTATCTTGCTGCAAGCCATATCGGCCAGCATCTTGTATCTGAGCTGGGCGGGATACGTGCCACCTTTGCATACAAGGTAACCGTCGATCCATTGCTTAGCGATGCGTTTGAGTTGCCCAAAGAGATGAAGCTTGGCGTCTTCGCCAGGGTCACGCCAGCGGTGCAAGACAAGGTGCGAGGTCAGCTCATATAAGACCTGCGACGGTCGAACATCACCGGTGTGGACGAGATTAAGGTCTGCCCTCTCCCCGATGATTCCGGAGTTCTGGGTCTCGGTTGCGCCTACGAGGTCCGGCGTCAGTTCGAGCACGGAGTCGTCATTGAACTCCGCCTCAAGGCGCTCCTCTGGCAGCTCGATGCGATAGCCTTCAACGCGCGGGAAACGGATCTCAAGCGCGTCGCGTTCAGGCTTCATCGCTTTAACCTGGATGGTTTCTCGTGGCGGTTGCGGCGGTGCAACTACGGGCTTGGCGGTGAAATCGAAGGGAATGCCAAGCACATCAGCATATTCCACATTGAAGAGACCTTCTTCGTTCAAGTCATAGGACTGGCGACGTAGCGCGCGTCCGATTACTTGTTCGCACAGGAGTTGGGTGCCGAAAGCACGCACCCCCAACACATGGGTGACGGTATTGGCGTCCCAACCTTCGGTCAGCATTGCAACTGAGACAACACAGCGGATCTGTCCGCCTAACTGGCCGTACTTGCCCACGGTGTTCATGACTTCGCGCAGCAATGTTACGTCGTCGAGTTCCTTGCCGCCCTGCAAATCGGCGGCCAATTTGCCGCCACGCTCGACGATCTCGCGACGAAAACGCTCGATCTCATCGGATGCCATGTCCCGGAAATTGTCGTCCAACCCCTCACCCGATTCGAGTTGCTCGCTGTCGATTAGCAGCGTGTTTGGTCTCGGGAACGGGTTCCCGTGCTCGTCAAAATTGCGGAAAAGGGCCAGACGGCCGGCTATTGGAGTCTTCGAGCCGTCATCGTTCTCGCGGAGAAAGCCGGAGATGTAGTCATAGACCAATTTCGAGGTCGATGTGTTATTGCACACCACGATGAAACACGGCGGCACCCGGATTCCAAACTTCTCCCAAAGCGCGAAGGTTTTTTCGTAGTGCCCGTAGAGAGCTTCGAGGGCTGTCTGCAGTTGTGGGGGTATGCTCAGCGGGTCAAGCGGATTGTCCCTGTCGCGTCGTTTCTTCGGCATTTTCTTGCCGATGTGTTCCCAGAGATTACGAAACATTGGCATCTCGGCCCCAGGGATGTTGTCCGCCACCGGAACACGGGGCAATTTTACGATGCCGCATTCGATCGCATCCATGAGCGAAAAGTCACTCATAGTCCATGGAAACAGCGTTCCCTCGGCATAGCCCGAACCGCTCAGGAAGAACGGGGTTGCAGATAGATCGATGATCAGCGGCACGCCTAGTTGGCGGTTCACCGCTTCGAGGCCCGAAATCCACACCCGCGCGGCCTCTTTGTTCTTGTCCGCCTCCTTCTTGTCGTCGCCTTTGAGTTCTTCGTCTTCGTCATCGGCGCCGGCTTTTTCCCGGTAGCAGTGGTGAGCCTCATCGTTCAGGACCAGGATGTTTTTGATACCCATAAGATCGGGCATCACCCTTTGCAGCATTTGTCCCTCGGTTTCGAGGGTGTTCAATTCTTCGCCACGCCCTTGAAGGAGAGAGCGTCCGCCTTTGGAAAGTTCAATGCGTTCGCGAAGCCTGAAGGCGTGATAGTTGGTGATGACGATCTTGGCGCGGTTCACGTCGTCCAACATGTCGCTTGGGACTAATTCACGGCTGGCGTAGTAGCTGTCGGGATCATTCGGCTGCAAGACGCGCAGGCGATCCTTGATCGTCAGGCCCGGCGCAACGACGAGGAAGCCGCGCGTGAACCGCTTGCTCTGAGGGTGGCGCACCGCATTGACGGTTTGCCAAGCGATGAGCATCGCCATCACGGTAGTCTTGCCGGCGCCCGTCGCGAGTTTTAAGGCAAGGCGCATCAGTTCCGGGTTAGCGTCGTTACTCGCGTTGGCGAGGTGTTCGAGAAATCCCTCCCCCACTTTCCCCGACTGGGGTGCCACCTCAGTTAGCCAGATGGCCGTCTCGACTGCCTCGACCTGACAAAAGAAAGGACGAAGACCGCTGAACTTGTGGTGCCGCCAATGTTGAAGTAGTCGCGCCGTCTCAGGCGACACGCGCCATTCATTCGAATTCTGAATTCGTCGCCATTTATCAACTTGATCGCGAACGCGATTGATTATGGCAGTGAGGTCATACTGCTGCTTTGCCGTTGAGAGTCCCAGCCCCTCGTCAAACACCAATCGTGCCTGTTGGCCAGCACCCTTGCGCTTTTTGGGTTTCGGGATCGGCGTGATGAACTCAGCAGGACGGCGGTGTCCAACAATCTTCTGAGTCGGCTGGCCTTGATCATCGAGCTCCCAGTGACGTTCTGGACAAGCATACGGGGAATTCAGGACCGGCCGGTCAAAAAATGGATTGCCGTTGTTCATGCGCTCGTGATGTCCCTTTTCCGTGTCAATTTTCCGGTCCCGCAGGCGGTCTGCCCCTGCCCTGTTTCGCTTCGCTCACGGCATACTTCTCAGCAGCGTCACGCACGACCCAAGCAAGCGATACCTTTTTCTGCTTTGCAAGTTCTTCGAGGGCCTCATAGAGATCAGGCGGGAAGCTGATTGAGGCACGGACGGCGGGTATGATGTCCTTCTTCCTGGTTTTCCCGTTTTCTCGTATTCTTTTCATCTGGTGTATCCTCAAAAATATTCACCACGTTACACCATACCGGTGAATTCTGCCAAGGTTTTCGTGGCGCGGCGTGTTCGTAGGATGAGAGTGTGCCTCAGGGCGGCGAGCTTGTTAAAATGAAAGCTTGGGACTCGTTCCATCCCTGGACGCCGGGGCGGGATCATGGTATCCCGCTAGTCCCAGCACAAATAAATTCGTATAATTTTGGTGCGGGAGGGGGGACTTAACCCCCACAGGCCTTGCGGCCCAAGGGAGCGTGAACTGAAAGGGGAAGTTTCAGCCGGAGCATGGTTCGACCATCACCTCGCCGAGCGCCACTATGTATACGAGCATTCCTTACGAACAAGCTTTGGCGATGTCCTGGCTTTTCTTTGGTGGAAAAACGAACGGATGCTCATCAATATTGAGGAATACTAGGAAAGACGAGCCAGCCGCCGGTCTGATCGGCGCTGGGACGAATGAATGTAGCTGACCTCTCTCTCTATTCACCACCGGAGCAAGTCACACGCTAGCCCCATAGGGTCCCATGTTGCATAGGCCTCAAGCCATGTTCCCGATCGGGAACATTCTTCTCCTTATGTATTCAAATCTCACAAAAAGATACCGAACGGGAACTTTTTGTTGATTTTTGGCAGCGTCCAGGTATAATGATACCGAACGGGAACAAATATGAAGCAGATCGCTGATATAAAATCACTTGGGGAACTCGTTAGGCAGGTACGAAAATCCCAGCACCTGACCCAGGAACAGCTTGCGGCTGCCTGCGGCCTCGGGCGGCGCTTTGTCGTCGAACTCGAACATGGCAAGCCTACCTCCCACATCGGAAAGATCATGCAGGTCTTGTCCGCCCTCGGGCTGAGCCTGCATGTGGCTGACCGGAAAGGCGAGCTGTAATGGCCCGCATTCTGGATGTCTGGTTCTACGGCAGCAAGGCGGGCCGGCTGGTACAGGAGGACAGCGGAAGGCTGCTGTTTGCCTATGACGCCGACTACCTGAAATCAAAACAGCCATGGCCCTTATCCGTATCCATGCCCGTTGGTACAGCGGAATTTGATGACCGTATTGCCCGCCCGTTCTTTTCGGGCCTGCTGCCGGAAGATTTGATCCGCAAAAAAATCGCACAAATCCTTGGTGTGTCCGAGAAGAATCCATTCTCACTGCTGGAAATTGTCGGCGGCGAATGCGCGGGGGCAATCTCTTTCTATCCGGAGGGAACCACGCCACACAAGGAAAACCCCGACGATATTCAGATACTGGATGAGCAGAATCTGGACGAAATCTTCGAACACCTTAAACGCCGTCCCCTTTTTGCAGGGGAAAAGGATGTTCGCCTCTCCCTTGCGGGAGCCCAGGACAAGCTCGCCGTCCGCATGATCGGAGACAAACTGGCACTCATGCGGGGGGGCGCACCGACAACGCACATCCTGAAAACGCTGATTGCAGGTCGGGAAGGCATAAAGGACAGCGTTCATAACGAGCTATTCTGTATGATGCTGGCCGCGAGATGCGGTATATCCGCCCCTCACGCGCAGATGCGCCATACGCGAAAAGAGCCATACCTGCTGGTGGAAAGATACGACAGGAAATGGCAGGGCCAAGAGGTCATACGGCTGCATCAGGAAGATTTCTGTCAGGCGCTATCCATCCCGCCAGAGAACAAATATGAGCGCGAAGGAGGACCGGGAATCCCGGCTTGCCTTGACGTGACCCAGAAACACAGCGTCCAGCCCCTGCCCGACCGGATCGCCTTTCTGGACACTGTGATATTCAATTACCTGATCGGCAATGCCGACGCACACGGCAAGAACTTTTCTCTATTGCACGAACAGGGAAAGCCACGTCTTGCTCCGATTTATGACCTGTTGAGCACCGCCGTGTATCCAGACCTCGCAAGCAAAATGGCCATGAAGATCGGCGGCAAATACGAGCCGGGAGACGTACATCTCCGCCACTGGCATCGCCTGGTGGCTGATTCCGCCGTGGCCAGGAAGGCCATGGAAAAGAGCTTGTCTGATATGGCCAGTCGAACTCTCGACCAGGCCACGAGACTCAACACCGAGCTGAAAAAAGAGAAGATTACGTCGCCTGTTTTTGACTCGATCCTCGGCGTGATTAAAGCGAGAAGCGCCCGGATCTCGTCAGAAGCACAAGCTTGACAGGTTTCACGGCGAATATTTGCACGTACAAAACCCCCTCATAAAGGGGGTTTTGTTACACAAAATGTATTCCCGGAATCCTCCGGCACGACGGGGACACTATCCCTGAAAGTGGCTCCTGCGGCCCATTCCGCCCCCTCTCCTTCCCTACTTCCCTATTTGGCTCCTCCTCCAGACCCGCATCGCCCCCCGGCAACCGCAGCCCGCCTGCCGGCCACTGCCGGGACGGACGTTCGGCCCAGAACACCGTGAAGGTTGCCGCAACTCGCCCTCCATTGCGTCCCGCGTGACCGCCAGCACTTTGGCAGGCCCCCTTTGCGCGGTTTTTTCTCGACTCTTCACGCCTCCCTCTAGCCGGGCGCGCCGCCCTGTCAACAGGCTGCCCGCACCGACTGACCGTGTTGCCTGTTTCCCTTGCGGTGACAGGCCGACTCTCCCGCCCGGCTTTTTCCTGTCCGCGTGTCGAGAAAAAACCCGCAAGCAAAGGAGAGCACAAATGAAACTTCTGACGAAAGAAATCCGCGAACGGCTGATCAAGAATGGCCGGTTGCGCCAGAAAATGGCGGAATCCAATGCACCCGCCGAGCCTGACTTCCTTCCCGTGGTGAAGCTCTTCACCCCGGATGCCGGTGCCACCTGGCTCCTGACCGAAATCGACCCCGACGATGAAGACCGGGCCTTCGGCCTTTGCGATCTCGGCCTGGGCATGCCGGAACTAGGTTATCTCAGCCTGTCGGAACTCGCAGCCCTGCGCGGCCCGTTGGGGCTTCCCGTCGAGCGCGATCTTTACTTCACGCCGACGAAACCCGTCTCCGCCTACGCCGAAGAAGCGCGGGCCCACGGTTCAATCAAGGCTTGAGGAGGACGCCATGACACATCCCTTCGACGCCAATGCCAACGCGCAACGCATTGCCACCGCGTGCGCCGCCCTCAAATCCGCCTCACAGGCGCGTGGCGACAACCCGGCAGTCTGCGACGAGGCCGTGATCGACCTTCTGGCCGACCTGCGGCAGTTCTGCGCGGCCCGGTGCATCGACTATGAATCATGCGACCGCATGGCCCGGCATCATTTCGAGGCAGAAACGGGAGCGAAGCGATGATCGCGGAACCCGATACTTACGCCGTGGACCCCGCCCGCCTTCGCGCGGGCGAATGGTGCCACCGCGCCCAGAAGACCATCGGCCAGGGCGACATCTCCGCGTCCTACAGCGCCGAGCGCATCGGCATGAACCAGCCCATCCGCAAGCCGTTCGACTGGAAAGGCTCGGTTTGGGTGTGTGTCGGGATGACATTCCGCAACGGAACTCAGTCCGCCGAGGCCTACCGGCTTGTCCACCCGCAGCTATTCGAAGGCGAGCCGCTGACGTACGCCGCCAAGACCGCCGACGCGGACGCCGCGCGCGCGGACCCCGAGGGCTTCTACCACAGCATGATCGTCAGGCATGCCGGACAGAGCTTTGTGCTGTGCGGCCCGCCCGTGACCCTTGTCCCCGGCGCATCCGAACAGCTCGAACTGTGGGGAGTGGCTTGAATGCTGCCACCACCAGGAACAACAGCAGCAGCACCACCACCACTACTACTTCTTCTGCCGCTTCTTCTTCGTCACGTCCGACGTACCCAATCACATACTGCCCGTGGTCCTTTACGACGCGCAAGCGCAGCCCCGCACAATGCGAAAATTGCCATGAGCCGTGGTGCTATCATTCGCCCTTTACAATCACACCCCCTTAAAGTACGAGATAAGTCATGAACGAAAACGTCGAACCCAAGCCTGAATTTCAGACCCTGGACGAAGCTGCCATACTCAAAGCTCTCGATCACCCCGGCCCGCACAACCCCATAGCCTGCGAGGTCGCCCGGCTCATCAATGGCTACGCGCGCAACCTCATTAACCATTTCGAGCGGCTTGGGCGCATTCCAGATCAGTTCCTGCGCGCGAAGCCGCGCTGGCCAATTGAAGCGGTTGCAATGCGCTTCGCGACGGACGCCATTCACAGTCCCGTCGCCGCCCACGGCTCCGATCAAGATACCCGCCACTGAACGACAGGGAAATGACCCACCCCTGCCCTTGCCTGCCTCACATCCCCGGCCCCACACCCGGCCCGACCGCCTGCGGTACCCGGACAATGCGATAGCGGTGATGAATAAATTTTCTGACTTCCCCTGCTCTATCTCATAGTGTATCTCCGGCTGAGGCCGGAGGTTTAGGCCCTGAAGACGAACATTTAATTATGTATTTTGACGGTTGTTTTGAACTCGGAAATACTGAATGAAAAACCTTGAACAATACATTGAGATTATTAACTCATCCCAAACGCCGGAAGAGGCGTTCTCCAGATTCTGTTCCATTTTAGGAAAACATGGTTACGACAGAATTGCCTACAGCCTCGTCACGGACCACCCTACTTTGGGTTTGCCCCGCCAGCATGGCCTGGCAACCAGCTATCCCGAAGACTGGATGAAATTCTATACGGAGAAAAACTACATCGAAATCGATCCGGTTACACGCAGATGCCTCACCTCCCGCAAACCTTTCTTCTGGTCTGAAGTGACCAACGCGCCCGATGTTCCCGCGCCCTCCTTCCGATTAATGAAAGAAGCTGAAGAGGCGGGCGTATCGGATGGCATAGGGATCTCGCTCTGCGGCCAGTCGGGCGAGCTGGTCGGCATCGGACTGGCCAGAAGCGCGACAAAATCGGCTCAGGAAACGAAGGACTATCCATTTCTGGCCGGCGCGTATTTGCTGAGCGTGTATTTTCATGAGACCTTCCGCGACATGCTGGCCAAACCCAGGCAGGTCGAAATCACGAAACGGCAAAGCGAGATTTTATGCTGGGCGGCGGAAGGCAAAACCGATGAAGAAATTGCCATAATTTTGAATATCAGCCAAAACACGGTCAGGTTTCACTGGAAACAGATTTTCAGAAAGCTTGGCGCTAATGGCCGCATTTATGCGATTACCAAAGCCATACGCCTCCAGTTGATTAATCCCCATTTCGTATTCGCCCCCTACCAGAAGCGGTAGTTTACCGCCTCCTCATAATTTCTTTCAATCGATCTTCCGGTTCTTCGGTTACGCCAGACTGAGAATGATTGATTGCGTCACGATAGCCACCAACCACCATTTCCCCGGCAATCTTGTGTCGGAACAGCATCGTTTACGCTGCCAGGAAGTGATTCATAAGGAAAACTGGAGCGACATCTATATCGTCGATGGAATGGAGTTTGACCAGTACGATAATCTTGCAACTGAATATTACATCGCGCGGAATGAAGACGGCAGGGTCGTCGGCGTAACACGCTCTTACCCCACGACAATTCCTTACATGCTTTCCGAAGCGTTCAGGTTTCTCATTTCCGCACAATTCCCGTCGAGCCCCAGAATCCTTGAAGCGAGCCGGTTGGTTCTTGATCGTTCGCTGCTGACAAAAGAGGATCGCCGTCCCGTCGTTGACGAACTGATCATGGCCTACATGGAAAGGGGATTGCAAAGAAACATAGATTCCTACGTTGGTTTCATGTTGCCCAAAATATGGGAGAGCACCTTTCTGAGAGTCGGCTGGGATATTCAATGGATCGGGCCGGAAATTTCACTGCCCAAGACCAATGAAATTGTCCGGGCGGCCTTGATGCCTGTCAACGAAGATGTGAATCGAAAAATCCGGAATGCGACCGGCTTGCAAGACAGCGTCCTGAACTTCGGAGAAGGACAGCATCGGGCGGACCCAGGCATTGCGATCTATTCCCACATGAAGAGACAATTGAGAAAGGCTGCGTGATGAAGCCGGATTCAGGAACCGCCTTACCAACGAAAAGCGAGAACAAATCCCCCCATGAGGGAATGATTCAATCTCTCTGTTATTTATATTATGAGGCGCTTAAAGAAAATATGCAGGATATGGCCTTGATATTGCAACAAGCCATAGAGCGGAGCGAGCAAATCGCCTTCAGAAAAGCCCCCTTATCTGACGGAACCAAGGATGCCCTGAAGCAATTCTTCATCATACAGCGCTTCCAGCGCCTCAATAAAAAGCAGAAAGACCTATTCGTCAGGGCAATAGAAAGTATCCAGATATATGACGCCTAGGAATTGAATGCCGCAATGCTTTTTATCAATTCCAGGGTTTTCCAGCGTATCTCGCGATTCTTAATCTGGGTCCAGGCCTCGAAAAAGTCCTGAAATTCTCTGTTGCTCAGGCTGTCGAGGGACTCCCTCAAGTTTTTCTGCTCCGAAGACATTTTTCCTGTTCCCAATATCTCCGAATGAGGAATGCCAAGATATTTCGACAGACTTAAAAGCCTGTCCATCGGAATCCTGTTGGTTCCGTTCTCATATTTTTGGAGCTGCTGGAAGGATATGCCAAGAAAACTGGCGGCTTCCTCCTGGCTTTTCCCGGCCCTTTTCCGTCCGAGCCGGATAGTCTGCCCAAGTTCCGCGTAAAAATCCTTCTTTACCCGCGATTTCATCTTCTTGCCCCTGTCATTCCTGCTTCATGAACATGAAAGGTTAAGGCCGCACGACTTGAGTGAGATATTTAGAGTTGTATCCGGTTTATAGACGAGGGGCAGAGGCCCGTCAACAGTTTGCGCGGGGTATAGCGGGCTGCTAGTTTCCGTTTGCACCGCTCAGCCAGACCGCCTGCCATGCCTCGAACTCACTCGGTCTGATTTGGTAGCGCGCGAAATTCCCTTCGTGGAGACTCAAAAGATCGGTCTCGACCGTCTCCCTGAAGCGCTCACGCTCGTCGGACGCAACGTTTTTCTCCACCCATGCCACCATGTGAGAAGCCGCCGTTTTTCTGTCCATTTTCCCGCGCACGACCTCGCCAACGATCTCGCGCAGCGCCGCGCGGTGCCGGAGCCGGAACGGATCGGGCTCACCCAGGGATTGCCTTACCGCCATGTAGCGCTCGGCGGAGCGTTCATAGGCCCAGATGAACACGTCTTTTAAAAGATCGACTTTGTTCAATTCGTAGACGCCCAGCATGGCGTCCGTATAGCTGGACCGTGGAACCGCCGTGAAGGACAGAGGCGAGAGGTTCTGTTTGATAAAGGGTATATTCGCCGCAAGCCGTGACACACGCTTGTTGACATCGTCGAATGGCTGCAGGTACGGCAGTTGCGCCATCACGAAGAAGGCCTGCTCGAACGGGTCCCGGATAGCCGCTGCCGTTGCCAGGATCTCATTGAAGCACTCCTCGATGAGCTGCGGGACTTCCAGCGGATGGAATGCCGATTTTTCAATGCCTACGGCTATATGTCTCAGCCGCCCGGCCGCCGCCTCATCCGCCAACAGGTTGTGTGCGAGAATGCCGTGGAGGTTCAGGATCGTGAAGCGGTTGAAGCCAATCTCCTCTGCCGCGCTCACAAGGAAGGCAATCGCATCCTTGTGGTTGATGATCATCTGGGTTTCCACGCGGTCGCGGCCCGCCGCTTCCTCGCCGAATTCGATCAATCTTCTGGTATCGAGCAAGGAATAGGTGTTCCCCTCAAGCCGACTGGAGTTCCAGGACAGGTCAATGAGGAGCCGGTCGAGAATATGCCTGGCATATGTCCCCGCCGTCTCAAGCGCGAGACTGGTTTTGCCCACTTTCGCGAGGTGCGCCCGTTCCTTCTCCGAAAGATAAAAGCTCTCATTCGGCCGGTAGCGATCAAGAAACTGACGGTCGTAGCCAACGGCCTTCCGGCCTGCAGGCGGCTGTCGCAAGTAATCACGGATTCCGATGCTCGCGGCAGAGAGCGGGACAAGAGCCTCCCCCGCTTCCGCCGCCTGCACAGGTTCTACCGGCACTTCCGGTACAGGCAGGTGGTATGTGGCCCAACGCCCCTCCCCCTTCTTGACAAGGCGTCCGCCATCGACGAGATATTTCAGCCGATATTGCAGGGTACGCCGGGGAATCTTCGTCTTCAGCGCATCGGCAATCTGCCCTACGCTGGCACCTTCTGCCCGCAACCCTGCCGCATCCACAATGGGTGCCAGTTCTTCTTCCGGTATGCGTTTTGGCACGATCTACCCTCGTTTTTTGTTGCGCATATGTCCTTATGCGCAATTAAAACACGTATACGCGCAATAATCAAGGTATATGCGCAACATTAAGCCGAGCATAGAGAGAGATCTTGCGCGTATAACGCAGTCAGCTACCCGGAAAATAGTAAGTCCGCCGAGGCCTATCCTTATATTTCCGGCCTGAGGCCCGGCTTCACCGGCTGCGGCACCATGTCCACGGGTTTCATTGTCCAAATCACTTGGGTTTAACACATCCAGCATTTGCGGCGTTTATCGCCGCAAATATCGAATTGTATAAACTGCATAGCATGCTATAGTAGTTTATGAAGGTTATTCTATGCGGCGATGAACGCCGCAAGATAAGGAATATATAAACCATGCCAGTGAACACCAAAATGCGATCCGAGGCCTCGAAACTCGTGCCTTACGGCCTCCTTGCTACCAAAGCCTGGCTGATGAAACAGGGGCTGGAGCGCCATGCCATCGACAATCTCGTCAAGAGCCGTCAACTCAAGACAGCCGCGCGCGGCGTCCTGGTGCGCCCCGATACGCCCCTTAAATGGCAAGGTGTCGTTTGCTCCCTCCAGCGAATGGGGAGCGACGTAACCGTCGGAGGTTTATCGGCTCTGCAGCTTCACGGCTTCGCCCATTATTTGCCCCTTTCTGAGCGCACACCTGTCCACCTCTACGGCCGTGCCCCGCTTCCCCCGTGGGTAAATCGCCTCGGCTTGAGCACACCCTTTGTCTGGCACAAAAGCAGCCGGCTGTTCACCGCCGCTCCCGCCGAAACTCCCGACCACGGCTTCACTCAAAGTCTGCCGTGGGGCGACCAGCCATGGACCTTGAGGGTCGCCACGCCCGAACGGGCGATACTGGAGGTGCTCGACGATGTGCCTTCCAAAATATCCTTCGAGCACGCGGACCAGCTTATGCAAGGACTAACCACGCTCTCGCCACGCCGGCTTGAGGACCTCCTTCGCCTCGCGCGCAACGTCAAAGTCAAGCGCCTGTTTTTCTGGCTGGCTGAACGTCAGGGCTATGCCTGGTTCAAGAAGCTGGTGCCAAGTGAATTCGACCTTGGCAGCGGCAAGCGCGTCCTCGCCAAGGGAGGAAAGTACGTCCCGAAATACCGGATCACCGTGCCGGAGGAGATGCATGGATAGGACGAATCCGTATTTCCGGCAGGTCGAACTTCTGATTCGCCTCCTGCCGCATGTCGCCAAACATGAAGTCTTCGCGCTTAAAGGCGGTACGGCGATCAATCTTTTTGTCCGCGATCTGCCGCGACTGTCCGTCGATATAGACCTTGCCTATCTGCCGCTTGATGCAAGGGATAAAGCGCTTCCAGCCATCCAGTCGGCGCTCGGCACTATCGCAAGGGATATTCAATCAACCATTCCGGGAATAGAGATAAATGCGACGAACCTGGACGAGACGGATTCCTTGAGACTTACGCTGCGACTGGACGGCAATGTCGTCATCATCGAACTCTCGCCGGTGCTGCGCGGGACCGTCTGGCCGGTCGAGACCCGCAGCGTCGTTCGGGCTGTAGAAGATACTTTCGGCTATGCCGAGATGCCCGTCGTTTCCTTTAACGACCTGTTCGCAGGCAAAATCTGCGCGGCACTTGACCGGCAACATCCTCGCGATCTTTTCGACATCAAGTCGTTGCTGGCCAATGAAGGGATCAGCCGCGACCTGTTCAGGACGTTTCTTGTCTATCTCATTAGCCACAGGCGACCGATGGCAGAACTGCTATCGCCCAGACGCAAGGACATCGCCCGGATATTCGAAACTGAATTCAAGGATATGGTCCTCGGCACGGTCACGCTCGACGACCTTCTCGACGCCCGCGAGGAGCTTATCACGGCCATCCACGCGGCGCTTGGCAGCCAGGACCGCAAGTTTCTCTTGTCCATAAAAAGCAAGGAGCCCGACTGGTCTCTCCTCGGTCTGCCAGACGTTGACAAGCTCCCGGCGGTTCGCTGGAAACTCCATAACCTGGAACGTATGAACGCCAAGAAGCACAGGGAAGCCTTTGACCGGCTGGAACAGGTCCTTGCCGGATAGGCCGGTGAATTGCTGCGCCTGCCTCCCTCAATAACCCGGCCCCATGCCCGGCCTGACCGCCTGCGGCACTATATCCTGATCCTCATCAGGCCCATCATCATGATGATCATCATCATGTTCCTGCCATTCATGCCGCGCGTAATCGCGATGCTTGCGCCAACGCGGCGCACGGCGGTCCGCGTCCCCGTCGGCCCGTTTGGCTTCGCCATTTTCCGGGCTGGCCTCCCCTTCGGCCGACGGAGCCACCTGCCGCTCGCTCTTGTCCAGATCGAGGGCGGCATTGAGTTCCTCCTGACGGCGGATCAACTCTTTCAGCCGCGCCTCGTGCTCGAAGCGCTTGCCCGACTGTTCCCGAAGCTCGGCGAGCGTCTTTTCCGCGCGTGCGAGACCGGCCTGCTCGTCCTCAAGCGCCTTGTCCAGGCCGCGCAGTGCATGCTCAAGGCTTTGCATCGTCCCGACCGGGTTTTCTGCGTTCACATGCGCCCTGTACAGCCCCAGACCCCTGACAAACAATTCCGGCAGCCATTCCTCCCAACCTTCCAGGAGGCCGCCTGCCACTTCACGCAAGCCCTGCCCTGAACCGGAGGACGCGCGGCCCCGGCTCACGATCTCGAACCCGCGCAATACGCCCCGCACACATGCATTTACATCAAGCTTGCCCGCCAGCACGGCTTCGTTGAGCGCCTTTGCCGCCGCCGCGCGCGCGTCCTTGCCGGAAAACACCTGTCCTCCCACTTTCATCGAAAATTCCCCGTCTTCGTGCGCATCGCGCCGGGCGATGTCGGCGCAAAACTTCCCGATCCTCTCCTTTCGCCTTTCGATCTCGGCGGGCAGCGCTTGCATCTGCAGGCGTATCTTGTGCTGCTGGTTGAGATGCGCCGCGCGCAACTGGTCGAGCTTGCGGATTTCCGTATCAACCCGGACCTTTTCCATGACCGCTGGATTGCCCGAGGCGATGGCCTTGATCTCGGCGTAAGTGAGCGCCCCGCCGTTGATATCCTCGGCAGCCCGGACGGACGTGCTCCCGGTCATCACCTGCTGGATGAACCGGGCCTTGGTTTCGAGGGTCTGCCACATATAGGCATCGAACGAGCCTTCCGTGACATACCGGAGTATGCACACCTGTCCGTTCATATTGCCCTGGCGCAGGATGCGGCCCTCGCGCTGCTCGATATCGCGCGGACGCCACGGCGCATCGAGATGGTGCAAGGCCGCCAGTCGTTTCTGGACGTTCGTGCCCGCCCCCATCTTCTCCGTCGAGCCGATCAGGATGCGCACCCGGCCTGCATTCACGGCATCGAACAGGAGCTTCTTTTCCGCATCGGTCTCGGCCTCGTGGATGAATTTGATCTGGCCCTCCGGCACGCCGCGCTCTGTAAGCCGCGCCCGCAGATCGTCGTAGACGTTGAAGCGTCTGGAATGCGCGGGCGAGCGGTCCGGCGTCGAAAGGTCGCAAAAGACTAGCTGCGCCCCGCTTGCCGCTTTCGTCGCTTCCCAGATATTGCGGATGCGCCTGACCGCCAGTCCCAGCTTGGTGTCATAGTCTGACTCCCCGAAACCGCCCACGAGGCGCATGTCGAGCGCGGCCTTGCGCCCGTCGCCCGTGATCTTGAGCATGTTGTCTTCCGAAGGATCGACCCGCGCCGTGCGCAGCCGCTCGGCCCGATCGATCAGGGTCTGGATGAATTCCTTGAGCGCCTCGCCCGCCGGCGCGGCCACCACCTCCGGCTTGCCCCCGGCCACGGCAGGGCGCGGCAGGTTGAGGTCCTCCGCCGTCTTCACGTCCGCGAAAGTTCGGAACATGGAGAGCAGTTCCGGCAGGTTAACGAATTTAGCGAACCTTGTGTGCATCCGGTAGCCCGAGCCGTCCGGGGCCAGTTCGAGGCCCGTCACGGCCTCCGCGAAATTCGCGGCCCAGGCATCGAAATGCGAAAGGCCCCGCTCTTCGAGCAGGTCGGGGGCGAGATAGCGCAGCATCGTGTACATCTCCGCCATGGTGTTGGAGACGGGCGTGCCGGTCGCGAACACCATCCCGCGCCCGCCGTTGATCTCCCGCAGGTACCGAGTCTTCATGTACATATCAAAAGCCCGGTTGCTTTCCGTATTGGGCAGCCCCGCTACGCGGCTCATTTTCGTGGTGTAGAAGAGATTCTTGTAGAGATCGGCCTCATCCACGAAAATCTGGTCAACGCCCAGCTCCTCGAAGGTGAGCGCATCGTCCTTGCGCTCGCGGTCGGCGCGCGCTTTCAGCTTCGTCACAAAGCGCTTTTTGGCTTTTTCCAGTTCCTTGACCAGACGCCGATTGTCTCCGCCTTCGGCCTTCACTTCCAAAATCGCGGCTTCAAGGGCATCGACTTCCTTCTGGACGAATTGCCCGAACAGATCGTCCGAGACGGGCAGGAATTCGAAGGAGCGGTGAGAGACGATCACGGCATCATACGTGCCGCTTGCGATCCTCGCCATCGCCCGCTTGCGGTTGCGGGACGCGAAATGCTCCTTGCCCGCCACGAAGATACGGGCCTGCGGATATAGCTTCAGGAACTCCGCTCCCCATTGCTCCACGAGATGATTGGGCACCACGAACATCGGCTTTTTGCAAAGCCCCATCCGGCGCATTTCCATCGCGGATGCTGCCATCGTCCAGGTCTTGCCTGCCCCCACCACATGGGCCAGCAGCGTGCTCCCCGATTGCACAATCCGCCAGACGGCGTCCTTTTGATGGCGCCCGAGGTCGCCATCGCGCAAGTAAGCCCGGTTCATGCCGGGAAGCTTCAGGTGCGAGCCGTCAAAGGCGCGCAGGCGCAGATTGTTGAAACGCTCGTTATAATCGCGTGCCAGCCGCGCCGCGCGTTCCCCGTCAGCCCAGATCCATTCCCGGAAGCGGTCTTTGAGCTGTTGCTGCTTTTCGCGGGCGGCGATGGTCTCCTGCTGGTTGATGACGTGGGTGCCGTCCGCCAGCTTGTCATAGGCGGTTGGCACACGGCCATTGAGGGCCTGTTCGATGAGCCCCGCCGCCGTAAACCGCCCGGTGCCGTGCGTTGTCGTGTTGCTGACGTTCCATTTTTCTGAAACATCGAGCCGAAGCGTCCACGTCGCAATCGCCGCCGCGTGCCCGACATGGACATGGCGGGCATGGACGCCCAGCAGGTCCGCCACGAAGGCGCGGATGTCATCGGATGGAATCCACGACGAGCCCAGACGGGCTTCGATGTCCCCCGGCTCCAGATCGTGCGGCTGCACGCTTTCAAGGGCCTCGATATTGCGCGCATAGGCCGGATCGAGGGCGGCAGCAGCCTGCGCCTCCTTAAGCTTCCGGCGCACATCCCCGCTCAAATACCGGTCGGCGGTCTCCCACTCCCCGCCTTCGGGATTGCGGTAGACAAGCCCGCCCAGCTCGCGCTGCAGGGACGAAGCTTTGCGCCCCGTCACCTGTTGCATGCGCGGCCAGTTGATGGCGGCGGTTTCGTTTAAGGAAACCGCGAGCGCCTCGGCGGCTGTTTCGACATGCTCAATTGGCTGATAGCGGGCGAGCGTCCGCCGTTCGAAGATGGCGGTTTTTGTCGCCCGCTTCGTGGCGGCGTCGTAATTTTCGAGGGAGAGCAGCAGCGGCTGGTCGGGATCACCCGCGAAGGCCTTGACGTTTTCGCGGGCAGACAACGGCCCGTAGCGGTCAAGGAAGGAGTCATAGGTTTCGTTCAGGGTCCGGCGCGCGGCGGCGACGCGGTCTTCCGGGGCGTCCTCAAGCTGGGTCGCAAAGACGGCGTGCACGGCATCGCGCACGCGCATCATCCCGCGCACGCGGGCCGCGACGCTCTGACCCAGTTTGACCGGCTCCAGAATCCCTGCGCGGCGGACAAGGATAACGCCCTCGCGCTCGGCGAAGGCCCCTTCCTTGACGCCTGACGCATCGGCGGCGTTTTCCGACGCGGGCGGGGCGCGGCCGCGCGGTGGGTGCCTTTGCCGATATACGTTCTCAGGCAAGGACTGAACCGCCTGGGTCAGGCGCTCCGCAGACAGCTCGCCCGCAAGCGTGGCCTCTTGCGCCCGGTACATCGTGCCCTCAAGGCGCATCTCGCCCAGCATCATCTCCGGGTGGCCCGCGAAATATTCGTTGATATGCACGGCCCCGTCCGGAGTTTCGACGAGCCCCAGTTCTTCCCATGCCGGCCCCCGTGGGGGCGAGCCCTGTTCGCGTTTTTGCAGGAACAGGATGTCCGTGGTCACTTCCGTGCCGGCATTGCCCTTGAACGCCGTATTGGGCAGGCGGATGGCCCCCACCAGATCGGCCTGCCCGGCCAGATGACGGCGCAAGCTTGCATCCTGCTTGTCCATCGTGTAGCGGCTGGTGATGAGCGCCATCACGCCGCCGGGCCGCACCTTGTCGATGGATTTCGCCAGAAAATAATCGTGAATTGTCCGGGTCAGTGCCCGCTTGCGATAAGCGGGATCGTAAACGGGATAGTTGCCGAAGGGGATATTGCCGATGACAAGATCGAAGAAATTGTCGGGCAGCGGCGTCTCCTCGAAGCCCTTCGCGAAGATGGTCGCATCCGGGTAAAGCTGGCGGGCAATGCGTGCCGTGATGCCATCAAGCTCGATCCCCGTCCGGTGGCTCCCCGGAAGCAGCGCTTCCGGCTCCAGCCCGAAAAAATGCCCGACCCCCATGGAGGGCTCAAGGATTTGCGCGCCGGGTTGCAGGCCGAAGCGCTCAAGCGCGTTCCACATGGCCGCAATCACTTCAGGCGATGTGAAGTGAGCGTTCGGCGTCGAGGCCCGCGCGGAGTCGTATTCTGCATCGTCAAGGACCTCCCTCACCTCGCGGGCAAGGGATTGCCACTCAGGCGGCGGATAAGGGTGAAAGACATTCGGCAGCGCGCCCCAGCCGCAGTAACGCACGAGAATGGCTTTTTCAGCATCCGTGGCGTCGCGGCCTTCGGCTTCGATTGATTTAAGCGTGCGGATCGCCGCGATATTGGCGTGCGCTTTTTCCTTTAACCCGCCCTGCCCGATGCCGTGGGCCTGCGTTATGCGGAAGTCCCGCGACGGTGTCGGGTCCGGCTCCGGGTCGATGTCTTCGGCCTGTACGATTGCCGGTGGCTGGTCTTCTCCTGCGGGAACGCCCATTCCTGCATCGCCATCTCCCACGCCGCCTGGTAATCCATCTTGTTCACGGACACCAGCTCGTACAGCAGATCCCCGGTCCGCTCCTGCGCCTCGTCCAGCGTCTGTTCGAGCCGGTTCGCCTTCTCCAGCTCGCGCACCATCTGGGGACAGTTCTCGCGCCAGTGCCTTAAAATCGTCTGCCCAAGCTGTGTTCTCTCGACCATCGTCGACCTCCGCCTGTTCTCCTGCCGAATTTACAAGACCGTCCGTGAAAAGGCCAAGCTGGTTGAAGTGGTCGCGCAAGCGCACCCGCACCACCCCTGCCCTCCGGAATTGCCGCGCCACGGTTTTTCTTCCCTGATTCCCACGCTTTGCCGCCGTCAGCGTCGCGAAGACGCCCTTATCTCTTCACTCTACCCCCGCTTGCACTAAATAATGGTTAACGAGCCTCTGGATGTAAAAACCACTGGACGGCAACGCGCAGGAATTGTATGAGGAAGAGATGCCGCGCCGCAGACCCAGCACGACCGCACAGAAGACCAAAACCCTGCCAAAAGGGGTAAAGCTCACCTGCCCCGGACGCCACCGCATCCAGGACATGCTTCCCATCTTCCTTAACGCGATTCAGGAACTCAACGACCGCAACATCAAACACATCTCCGGGCTGAATATCTATCTCACCCCCGTCGATCAGCACGGACGCGCCCTTACCCATTTCCCGGGCGGGATCAAAATCCCCGGCAGCATCATTACGGTGGACGGCCCTTACCGCAGCGCCGCCGAGGAACACGGGCTGTGACTACTGCCGACACCCGCCCCTTTATATAAATATCCACAATATTTTCTACTTTTGCGTGTAGAGCTGTGAGCCGCACTAATCTAAGCGATTCGCGGCATTTGCCCGAGTCGCGTCCATCTTATGCGCGCTCTGTCAACGTTGCTGCGTTTACGGCCTTCCGGCAGACTCCCGTGCAGGCACCGATTCCGGCGCCTGATTCTTGAGCGTGACCAAATCGAAGGAAAAATCGGAATGAACTAAAAAGAGAAAACCCGCCGAAGCGGGCTTTAGAAAATTCGAATTCTGTTAGAAAAGTCTTGCCAAAGCCAATCTGACAGAATTGCGACCCTGACGCAAGAGATTTCTTGCCACAGGATTTTATTGCCAGAATTCGGCAAAGGGTTTTCTCCAACTGAAAGGAGAACACCCATGCATGACCACCCCTACCCCCTCGTCTCCAATGCCGATCTCATGGCACGGGCCGCGCGGAGCCTGCGCGAACGCGCCGACGACGCGGCTGCCCTGCGCGCACTTCTTGGGCCTCCGCCCGAGGGCTTTGAAATACCTGCCTTCAACACACCTGCCTACGTCTTCGCCCTGCGTTGCGGATGGATCACGCCGGAAGACGAACAGGCCGACCGCGTCGCCTGGGAGCAACGCCGCCTCAAATCTTTGCAAACCTGCCACCGCTATTCCCTATACGAACGCCCGCGCGCGCCTGCCCCAAAGGACACAGGCGCATACGTGCCCGAGTTGTCCGCCCGCCTCGAAGACGATCCCAACCTCACGGACGGTGCCCGGCGCTGCGCACGCAAGCTCGCCGAATACACCTACCGCCACGCGCGCGCCACGCGGTCGAGCGAAATCACCGTCACCTGGCTCATGCAAGCACTCGGCAAATGCCGGCGCAGCGTGCAGCGATACTTGCGCATTCTGGAGCGGGAAGGTTACATCCGCGTTGATGTCATCCACTGCCGCGCCACGCGCATGTGCGCCGGGCTCCTCGTGCATCTCGAAAACCTGCTATTGCCGCGCCACCACAGGAACAAATGGCCCGCAAACCTAGCAATTCCGGATGCGACAGCAGAGTCACACAAAAAGAGTTTAATTAAATATAAAGGACCGCGAGGCGCTGAAATTCCACGCCATCGCTGGGCCATCAGGTGCATGGACGGCGTTTTCCGAAGTCTTACGAAAACCTTGCCGCTCTTTTCCGCTCCCCTCACCGTCTCCGCATAGCCTTCCGAACACCGCCAGCATCTTTTTCGCCGCTCTTATCGAAGAGCGTTAAGAATCCATGCGCTCTTTTCAGGCGATTTTGAAATAAAGACCCTCCACCGCGCTTGTTACATTCATCGCTTTGCTCTGCGGGGGAGCAAGGGCCTTTCATCACGCGAGCGGACCGAGAACCCAAGTTGTCCCGCTATTTCCTGGCCTGCAATTCAGCGCCTGTCGGGTTCAAACACTGATTCCGGCACCGACGCCGCAGAAATATCGGGCCTCTCCCCGCCACCTGCGCTCGCTCCCTTCACGCCACCGTGCCCACCGCCGTCGCCACGGTTACCGCCACCGCCACAGTCATCATGCACGTCATCATTGCAGACAACCTTATCGCCGCCTGCGTTCTGTTCTCGACGCCAAGCTTGCGCAAAATATTCCCGACATGCTTTTTCACCGTCACCACCTCGATGCCGAGCGCCCGCGCGATCTCCTTGTTGGAAACGCCCCGCACCAACAGCCGCCCCACGTCCTTTTCCCTCTCTGACAGTTCGCCTCGCATCTCCACATCCGTTGTTTTCCGCCCCACCCTAACGTGCCACCGGACCTCCCTCAATTGCCCTACGGTTGCAGACATGCCGGTCGTTCGCCCGTTCGTTTGTGTTTCGTCATCGTTCAAGCGCTGTGCCGGACGCGGACACGCGGTCAACGGCCGCCCGCACCGACTGACCGGGTTAGCCGTTTCCCCTTGCGGGTGACCGCGTGCCCTCTGCGCCCGGCTTTTGTTTCGCGCATTGACGAAACCCAAACAGGAGAACGGACATGACTGAACCTCTGCCATTCATCGACTACTGGGACGCCGTGGACGCCGCCATGATCAGGCTTTTCGGCATCGATACGGGCGACGCCGGAATCGAGCCTGACCTCATCGCCTCGGCCCAGGAGGAAAACACCACGCCCGAGAACTTCGCCCTCTGGTACGGCGAGAAATACGGTCTTCAACTCAAATCCGAGTTGGACGGCGGATGGGGGCAACAATGACCGACATTACCAACAAACACCGCGCCGAATGGGCCGGAACGGCTCTACTCGAATACGCCATCGCAAAAGAGGGCAAGGGCGGGCTTTACGACCCTCCCGAAACGGTCCTCACCGATTTGCTCTGCGACCTGATGCATTACGCGGGCTCGAAAGAGATCGACTTCGCGGCCTGCCTTGAGCGCGCCCGCATGCACTACGAGGCCGAGCTTGCCGAGGAAGCCGGCAACCTGTTCGGCCTGCGCTGCCCGCAATGCGACAAGGGCGACGAGATCGACATCGCCGCCACCGTCTGGGTGCGTCTGTGCCCGGATGGAACAGACATTTTCGCCGCCGCCAACGGCGACCACGAATGGAGCGACCACAGCGGCGCTGTCTGCATCGCCTGCGGTTACTCCGGTAACGTCAGCGACTTTTCGAAAGCAGGAGAATAATCATGAAACACCGCAATGAAACCGAAACCTTCCGCCGCGCCTTCGGCCTGGCGCTCGAAAGCCTGATCGTCAGGCTAAACGAAGCCCAAGGCTATCTCGGCGGCGGCAACGACATGGCGGCCATCGGGACCCTAAGCGATATCGAAGAGCTTTTCGCCGACCTGAGCGCCGCACTGCGCCTGTTTGTTCGCAGCAAGAGGAAACAGCCGCCTTCGAGCGGCTGATTTACTTCTGGTATGCTGGTCTCTCCGGTTCCGCTGCTGACAGACCCAGGATCATGAGCGGGCCGGGCAGAGAGGACAGAGGTACAGGCATGGCATCGCGAACGAGGCCGCTCCGCGCGGCTTTTCTGACAATGCTATTGGCTTTTGGCTTCACCCTCTTCTGCTTGTGGCCGTGCTCTGTGGCGTTCGGCTGCGGGTATGAGGGGCACGTTGTGATTGCCTTGATTGCCGAACGCTACATGACAAAGTCCGCGTTAACTGCCGCCAGCAGACTTCTCGACGGCGTACCCATCGACGCCGTGGCGAGTTGGGCCGACGATTACCGGCGCACCCACCCCGAAACCGGCCCCTGGCATTACATCAACATCCCGCTCGCGGATTCCAGCCTCGACATGGCGCGCGAATGCCCCGGCGGGGACTGTGTGATCGCAAAAACGCAGCAATATCTCGCGGTCCTGAGCAACCCGAGCGCGGACAGGCGGGCGAAGGCGCAGGCCCTGAAGTTCGTCATTCACTTCGTCGGCGACCTTCACCAGCCCTTGCATGACGAGAACGACGCAGACGCCGGAGGAAATCTCCGGCACGTCATCTTCGACGGCCATCCCGACAACCTGCACTGGATTTGGGATACGGGACTGCTGCGGGACATCGACCGCGATCCCGAAGACTTTGCCGCCACGCTGGAAAGCCGCATCACCGCCCAGGACCGCAAGACATGGGTTCAAGGCAGCATCGAAGACTGGGCGCTTCAGGCGCACGATCTCGCCCGGCGCGTGGCCTACGGAGACCTCGGCAAGGCCAATCCACCCGTGATTACGCCCGCCTACGAGCATGAGGCCGACCCCGTCATCGAACTTCAACTGGAGAAGGCCGGCGTGAGACTAGCCTGGCTTTTGGACAAGGCTTTGCGCTAAACGAGAGCCGGCCTGAAGCTCTCTCGCCCAAATTGCGCGGTCATGGCCACCGCCTTGCTTCGTCCCTTCCGCGTGGTTCCCTCGAACGATTTCCCGCACCCCTAGCCGGACGCGCGGTCCTGTCAACGAGCGCCCGCTCCTTCGCTTCGCTCCCGAGTTACTCGTTTCCCTTACGGTGACAGAACCGCTTTTCCGTCCGGCTTTTTCCGTTTTGCGTCTACGAGGAAACCAACAGCGAAAGGAGAAAACCTCATGCAAGACGACGATTTCAATCCCTGCCATATCGAGGCTCAGCAAATCCTGCAGCCCGCCTCCGACTACCTGCTCCGGATGGCCGCATCGGGGCAGATCGACCTCAACGCCCTCGCCCGTTTTGAACTGCGCGGGCGGCTGCGTCACGAAGCGACCAGGCAGATCATCGCCATGGCAGCGAGCGCGCCATGAGCGGGACCACCGGAAACGTCATTCACGGTGACTGCATCGAGGCCATGCAAAGCCTCGATGCGGGCAGCGTCGGGTTCATCCTCACCGACCCGCCCTATCTCGTAAACTACCGCGACCGCTCGGGTCGCGGCATCATAAACGACCAGGCGGAAGACTGGCTGAAACCCGCCTACGCTCAGATGTACCGCGTTCTGCGCCGAAACGCCTTCTGCGTCAGCTTCTACGGCTACACAAAAGTTGATCTCTTTATGGACGCCTGGAAATCGGCAGGCTTCCGTGTCGCGGGCCATTTCGTATTCCCGAAGAAATACGCGAGCAACTCCTGGCACACCCAATACCGGCACGAGCAGGCTTATCTGCTGGCCAAAGGATGGCCGGACAAGCCCGCCCGTCCGCCGCCTGACGTGCTCCCCTGGACTTATACCGGCAACCGCCTGCACCCCACGCAAAAGCCCGTCGGCATCCTGAAACCGCTAATCGAAGCTTTCAGCGGCCCCAGCGATACTGTGCTTGACCCCTTCTGCGGGTCCGGCTCGACGCTTGTTGCGGCCCGCGAGCTTGGCCGCCCCTATATCGGCATCGAACTCGATCCCGCGCACCACGCCACCGTCGAACAGCGCCTGGCCGCCTCAAATCATGTTTTGGAATCAGTCGATTAATCCGGACTTAATCTTATTTACCTAAAATTGTAAAATATCCGCAGCACACGGGGTGAGCGATGATCCCCAAGGGAAACCAGCGCGCCGGCGGGCAGCAACTTGCTACCCACCTGCTCAATGCTTACGATAACGACAATGTCGAGGTCGCCGAAGTGCGCGGGGCTATCGCGCAGGACCTCCATGGGGCGTTCGCCGAATGGTACGTGGAAGCCAAAGCCACCAAATGCCGCAGGTATCTTTACTCGCTCTCCGTCAACCCCGACCACACGCAAGGCCCCTACACCCGCGAGCACTATTACGACTTCATCCGCCGGGCGGAAGCGAGCCTCGGGCTCGGCGACCAGCCCCGCGCTGTCGTCTTTCACATCAAGCACGGACGCGAGCATTGTCACATCGTCTGGTCGCGTATCGACACGGAAAAAGGCAAGGCCGTCCACATTTCGCACGACCACCAGAAACTGCGCAGCGTCGCACAGGAATACGCCCGCGACCACAACATCACCCTTCCGCCCGGCATGAGCAAGGACCGGGGAAAGGCCCGCTTCGCCTTCCGCGCCGCCGCCGAAAACCTCGCCGAGAAACAGCAGCAAGAGCGCAGCGGGATTTCAAAGCAGGAGCGCCGCGACCAGATCACCAATGCGTGGCAGAGCAGCACCGACGCCCGCACTTTCGTCCGCGCCCTCGAAAGCAGCGGCTTCCTTCTCGCAAGAGGCGACAAACGCGCCTATGTCGTGGTCGACTATTACGGCGAGATTCACAGCCTCTCGCGCCAGCTTCAGGGCGTCAAAGCCAAAGAACTCAAGGCCCGGCTTGCGAGCTATGACCTGGATAAACTCCCCACCGCCGCCAGAGCCCAAAATTACGCCCGCGAAAGACGCCAGGCCCTGCTGCTCGATAACCGGAAGCGGGACGCCGCCAGCAAACAGACCTCGCTTGCCGAACGCACCGCAGCCGCGAAGGCCACGGCGCAAGAGCGCCGCGACGAGCTGCAAAAAGCGCACGCTTTGCGGCGTGCGGAGCTTGAAGCCAGACGCCTGAAGCTCGCCGGACGGCACGACACCGAGCGCAAGGCGCTCTCCGATCTGCAAAACGCCCGCAACGAGGAGATCGCCCGCGCCCGCGAAACAAAGCAGCCCAAAGGCCTGCTTGCCCTTTTGGGCCGCGTCACGGGCTTTAACGCCCTCGCCGCCTTCCGCCAGAACTGGCAGGACCGGACAAGAGAAAAGGAATACGGCGAGCAGAAAGCGGCTCTTGCCCGTCGCCACGCCCGCGAAATGGAAAACTTCAAGCATCAGGAACGCGGCCTCGTCTCGCTCGAAAAACGCGAACGCCGCTCGCTCGACACGGCCCTGCGCCGCGAGGTATTCCGCAGCATTGCCGCCCCGGAGAAAATCACGGCGGTTGCTCCGGAATTAACGCCCGTGGAAAAGGCCAAAGCCGAAAAGATCAAAAAGATTTCCGAAGAGTTCCGCCGTGCGTCCACCGCAGGCCGCACTCCGCAGGCTCCCGAACTCACACCGGAACAACGCGCCAGGATCGCGGCTTTCAAGCGCGCCGGGCGCGAAATCGCAGCGCCCGCCGGTAAGAAAACGCCCGCCACAGGCGGGGTCACGAAAAAGCCCACGCACACACCCAAACCGGCGGTCGATGAAGCAGGCGGCAAGGCCGTTCCGCCTGCGCAAAGTATTTCTGAAAAGTTCAACGAGAAAGCCGGAAAACCGGAAGACCGGCGAGTGCGCGAGATCAAGGAGACCGCCAGGGAAATCACCGAGAAAGAGCGGAAGGTCATCGACCTTGCGCGGGAGTTCAGGGAACGCGCCGGGCAAACGAGCCCGCAAAAGGAGCGCGATCGCGAGGGTCACGAGGGCGGCGGGGACGGCCGGGGCAAGCACTATCGCAAACGCCCGCCGGATTATTCCCTGCGCCGCTGACGACCGGGAGCCGGGCATTAACTGCCCGGTCCGCACCGCGCCAGCAGAGCGCGCCGCGCCCGCGAGATATTTTCGAGTGTCGCCAGCGTATTGCGCCGCTCCGGGGTGCCGTATTTTGTAAGCGCCAGCCCTTTTGACACTTGCGCGAACAGGAGGGACAGCTCGCTTGCGCTGTGCCGGTGAAGTTCGAATGCCGAAACCAGTCTCATTTGTTTTCTCCTATGTTTTCAGGCCCGCCATGGGCCTTTTACGCCACCGGAGAAAACAGCCCAGGCCCGCAGGGAAACAGGCTCTGCCGTTTGCGGCAGGGTCCGCCCCCTCCCCCCTTTGGGTGGAAACCGTAAACGCAAGCCTGTCTGACACGGACGGCTGTTACCGTGGCCTCTTGAAAAGGCACGGCAGGGATGGAACAGATGGAGAAAAACGAGGCTGATATTTACGGCAAGACCACCGCGCGCGCACGACCGCACTCAAGCCCTGTATCCGGGCATTAACCCGGTCAACAAAAGGGGCGCCAAGATCAACGGCAGCCCCGGCAACGCTACCGGCACCGGCCATACCGCCTGCGCCAATCAGTCCCCTGTCTTTGCGTGAATGCGCCGGAAGGGGTCGTCATCCGCGAGGGCGGGTCTACCCCCCTGCCCGCCATGAAAGCTCGATAGCGTTGCCGCACCGCGCCCGGTGAGCACGGCTTGCGGGTGACGCGGCACCCCTCCCTTGCTCTTTTCCAGTGCTTTATTCGCCATCCTTGGACGCACCGCGCCGGGCTGCCTGTGGTTTTCGCGGTCTTCAGCCGTTTCTCCCCACTCGTTCCTTGAGACCTGGCACATGCCTGTCTGTTTTCCGTGAGCCGATGCACGCCCCGCGCGCTCAGTCAATCTCCTGCCCGCTCCATTCCCCCGGCCTTCGCCGGGGTCCCGTGTTGTCGTTGACAGACCGCTTATACGTTCCGTGCAAAAGCAGGTCACGAAGACAGGCAATGGTGCCGGTCCTAAAACAAAAGGAGAAACGAAAATGTCAGACACGAACGAAACCAGGAAGAACGCCCCGGCCGCGAAAGTCAGCGTAGGACTTCAAACGGCCAGCATCTGGAAAAATGAAAGCGAAGGACGGGTTTTCTACAACGTCACCTTCGACCGCCGTTACCGCGACGGCGAAGGCAACTGGAAATCGGCTTCCAGCTACGGCAGGGACGACCTTCTGGCCCTCGCCAAGCTCGCCGACCTGGCGCACACGAAAGTTCTGGAACTCCAAAACGGCCCAGAGGAATAAACGGGGCGAATAACATCCGATGCCGAAGACGGCGGCCCCTTGCGGGCCGCCGTTTTTTATTGCGCGGCTTTCCGAAACCGAAAGTGTGCGGCGGCCGCCCTCCGGGCATGATAAAATCAGTCCCCAGTGCCGTGAGCGACAACAACAAATCCCGCTCCACGTCCCACGCCAAGAGCGTTGACCTTACCCACGACCAGACTGCCCTTGACCGCGCCCGTGCTCTCAACGAAGAATTCCAGCGCGCCAAGGCCGCCCGCCAGAAATCGCTTGAACGGGAAAAACCCGCCGAGCGCGGCTCCGGCGAGCGGATCACCTCTTATGCCAAGAGCGTGAACATGGACGCGAAGGAGAATTCCCTCGACCGCACTGCTCCCCTCAAGGCGCAATTCAACCGCACGCAGACCGCGCAAGAAAAACCCCGCGCCCATGCGCGGGAACAACAGAACGTGCCAGAAGAAAAAAGGAGGGCCGAACCTTCGCACGCGCCGAGGGCGGAAACCCATCTCAGGCTGCCCGAGGGCCAGATCCGGCGCGCCGTGGACCGGCAAATCGACAAGGAAAAGCTCGCCAGGGAGAATGAGCGGGCAAGGCAGGCCAACGCGGAATACCAGGCCCGTCAGCGTCAGGCAAGATTAGACCGCACTAAGGACATGGACAGGGATATCTGAGGCCAACGCCCAGCCTTTAGATTGCCTCCAACTCACTGGTTCCGGTAGATATTGAAATCCTCGTGATGTTGCAGCATGTAAAAGCCGACGATCTGCTGCTTGCCGTCCGGCAAGTGCCTGGTCCTGGTGTACACTTCCTTATAGAAGAACGTTCCTCTCCAAAGCCGTCCATCGTATTTTAAATGACCAGTATCCCTTGCCTCATTACAAGCCTTCAGCTCTTCCGGTAACATCACGTCTGCATAAGGCGGGGTAATGCTTCCTACCCGGACGATGGAAACCTTCTTTCCCCTGATCTCCTCGCCGCACCGGCTCGACCCCACGTCCCCTTCAAACGTCGCCTCGTCTCCGTTTACCCTGAGGGTACCGAATAGCGGATCGTCCTTGATGTAAGCCCGTTCATCGAGACGGAGAACGCCGTCTGCGTCCCGATAAACCTTGCACGATATCTGATTGCCCGCAAAGCACTGATAGACGCCCGGAGCCAGCGGCCATGGCCGCGTCGACAAATAAACAAGTCCCACGAGAGCAAGAACAGCCACAGTACCCCCTGCGACCCACCACCAAACTCTACCTGCTGTAGTTTTTTCGGGCACTGCGACGGCCAACAGACTCTCCGGACTGGCGGAGTCCGTTCCTCCCGCTGAAGGAGTATTGAGTGCGGGGACCGGAGTAGCGGCAGGGGTTGTCCCGGCAGCCGGGGTTTCCGCCACGACCGACTCCGCACCTGCTTCCGTCTTCTCTGTGCCGCTTGCGGAAAGGTCGGGGGCTTTCGCAGTGCCACCGTCGGACCCAACCCGGAATTCAGGGGGCGATTCCCCCCCGTCCACAACGGCCGATTCCACCTCCTGCATGGCAGGTCCGGTCGCTTCGGCCGCTTCGTTGCGCATGGGCGGCACTGAAGGGCGCGCAGGCTCTTGAGCAGCAGGAGGCGCGGCCGCTGCAGGATGTGCAGCAATTACTTCGTCCGGCGTGGGTGCCAGCGCGGCCGGCTGGATGACCTGCGACGGGAGCACACCAGGTTGAGCCGAAGGCGCACAAGGACCGGTCTTTTCAGGTTCAGCAGGCGGAGTCGATTGCGAAGAGGGCTGTGCCGGGTTCGCCCTGTTTATTTCGGCCCGCAGATCCTCAACAACTCTCCAGGAGTCGTCGCGGGAGCCGGGGTCAAGGAGCTTGTAGGGATAAGCCTGCAGACGCCTGACGTACTTGCCGGCCTCGACCAATTTGCGCGCCACCCAGAATCCGACCACCCCGATGGCCACGAGGAGCCCAAGCTCGCGCGTCGCGATAATTCCGGCCACAAGCAGGGCTCCAAGCGCAGAGGCAATCAATACGGACCGCTTGGCTTTCTTTATTTGCGCTTCGGCTTGTGCCCCAAGATCACGGACAAGCCCGACAAGGTCTTCAAAGGGATAAACCTCCCCATCTTTTGTTTCACGGTATCTGAGACTAAAGAGTCCTTGATAGCCTGCGCCCTTGTATGACCCCGCTGCCCTCGTGATCATTCCGGCAAAAGGGGACCTGACGTTGACGATCCGGTCAAACATCTGGAAGGAAATCACAGGGTCTCCTGTGGAAACAATCTCCCCCACCTCCGCCAGCCACTCAGTTTTCTCAGGCTTTGTCGTGCCGCACTTCTGCAAATACTCGCTGTAGGCAAACAGGGCAGCCGAGCGAACAGTTAACTCCCTCCATCGAACCGCAGAAGGATAATCCGGGTGAGGCTCAAACAATCGTGCGAACTGATAGTCTTCGAAGTAATTCACGCGCCGCAGCGCAATCGCCCGCTCACCCGAGATGACGACGAGCGCAAGACCTGGATAGGCGGATTGTTGGGGATCGTTGATTCTGGCGAACAGGTGCCCGATCTCATCGGGCGTGACGAGCGCCCTCTTGTGAATGGTTTCGCTCATCCCCGTGGTGTGCGAGTGCGATGTGCCGTGCGTGGTGCCGAAGGATTCGCCCTCTGTGTAGCTCTCGGACTCCGATGTGCTGCGAGAGCCTCCCCCTGTATGAGAATGCGACCATCCTTGCGAAGTGCCTTCGGTGTGCGACTTGGACCAGTTCCGGTTTCGCGAATACTGTATATTCTTCTCCGTCAGCCCGAGAATCCCGGCGGGATTCCACGACCTCCCGAAAGTGCCGCCCCTGGAACGGGTCTGCGAGCTGTTGATCCCTCTGGATTGTGAATCGGTGTCGGACCAGTTCGTGCCGTCCGATACGGATCGGCCCGTCGTTCGTGAGCGGTTGACGGTGTGAGAGAAGCTTTCGGATTCTGAGTCGCTTTCGCTTGCGGATCGGGCCTCCCGGATCACTTCCGTTTCGCCCACCAGCTTCGAAACGTAATCTCGGGAGAAATGGTCATCGAGGCTGAAGAAAACCTTCAGTCCGGAATTGGACAGAAACGTCTCCCAATTGTCCTTGTAGACCGCCTTCAACTGTTCCAGGCTCTGAAGCACGAAGAAGAGCTTGACGCCGTATCCGGCAATCTGGGCAACGGCGTGCTCGATGATTTCCATGCGTTTGAGCCCTGCGAACTCATCCAGCACCATCAGGACCGGGTGCCCTGTCGCGGGCCGCCCGCGAACGACCTCCATCTCCGTGACAGTGAGGGAAATCATCAGGCGGAGCCATCGGTAATGCGTGTTCATGAAGCGTTGCGGCAGGCAGAGAAAGAGGCTCATTCCCTCGGGGCTGGTTTTTAGATCTGCGAGGTCGAAATCCGAAGCCTCCAGACAGCGTTGCATGGCCGGGCTGTCGATGAACTCCGTGTTCCGGTTGGCGACCTGGAGCACGCTTTCGAACTGCTTGGGGGAGTTGACCAGCATGTTGGTGAAGGTATCGCCGAGCCCGGCGACGATGCCGCCATAGGCCGGATTCTTGCCTACCTCCATCCACAGCAACGCATGGGCTGGAGATATTTCCGTCTCCCCGCTTTGCCGCAGTGTTTCAACGGCTTCCCAGTCGCCTCGCGTGATTAGCTGCCTCAGAGTGATCAAATTTCGGCGGCCTTCATACTCAGGGGCCGTCAGGATATGCAGGATGAGCCCCTTGACCATGGCCCGCGCCGATTCATCCCAAAACGGATCTTTGGCTTGTTCGTGAACGACAACGATGGCGTCGGCAATGCGCGCGGCCTCGTCGACAGTCTCCTCGTTATCGGGGTCCATGGTATCAAGGGGGTTGAACCGGGTCCGGTAGCAGTCATCCACCTGGGCGGAATTGAAAGGGTCGAGGACGTGAACGGACTGGCCCAGACCTTCGCAGTTGGGCGAGCCCTTTCCCCGGCGCGGGGCGGTGATGGTGGCGTTCTCCCCCTTGGGGTCCACGATGACGGTCGAGCCGGGCCAGAGGCACAGGTTGTTGATGATGACGCTTGTACCCTTGCCGGCGCGCGATCCGCTGACGAGGCAGACATGGCGGTCATCCCGGTAGCCGATGGGCAAGCGGGTATCACCGGGGGAGCGGCCCAGCCATACGTCTCCTTGCTGGTAGAAGTACCTGTCCTCGACGAGGGCCGGGTCGGCCCATTGGGCTGTGGCTATGGGTGTGCCCATCTCAATCCCTGCCGCCGGATGGCGGAAAGCGAAATGGGGGCGCATGCCCCGGATGGTGTCTGAATATTTAACATAGAGGATGGCGGGTTTGCAAAAACTTGTAATCTTGCTGGGTAAATAGTTCTGGAAAAATTGGAGCCGGAGGGTTAAGATGAGGTTAATTCATGGCGTCGAATGATATGGCGGTATCCCGTTAAAATCTTAAGAAACTGTCGCCTTACTACGGCTCGCAAGATGTGCGCTGTATAACCGCGCAGCGCCTTCGGCTCATCTTGGCAAGGGGCTTTTCCGGCCCCGTTGCATCCCCCGGCCAGGGCCTTCGACCCGTGGACCCGACGAGGGACGCTTCGCCCCCTCGACCCCGGACAGGGGCGATTTCATCAGCCCCTTGACCCTCGACCATGGGGGCCTTCGTGCCCGCCCTACAGCCCGCAAGGGCGCCTGCCCTTCCGTGGCTTCCCCCAGACCAGAGGGAGCTTTCGCGCTTCCCTCATGGACACCCATCGACCAGGCTTGCGCAGCCGTGGACCTCGCGAAGGGGCTTCGCCGCCCCCTCGTACCCCCCTCTCCCGCCACCTGCACGCATACGTCAGTAAACCTCTTCTTAACTCAACCTGAAGTATTATGGGATATCTACCGGAGGTTATATGACGAAGCGCAGCGGTAGCGAAACCCGGAAACGTAACGTCCTCCTGACGGCCCGCTTTACCCCGCAGGAGGCTGAGACCATTCGCCAGATCTCCGACCGCACAGGCGTCACCGTTGCTTCCCTCCTGCGCCGCGCCCTTCTCAATACGCCCCCGCCCAAGGCAACTCGCCGCCCGCCCGCCGACATGCGAGCCATCGCCCGGCTCCTCGGGCAGCTCGGGAAGATCGGCTCCAACATCAACCAGATCGCTCATTACCTGAACGCCGGCAGGCCCCTCAACCGGGTGGAAGACAGCATCGAGCTTGCCCTGCGCGACCTCGCGGAATTGCGTATCGTGTGCCTTCAGGCTCTCGGGCAGGAACGCCGGCGCGGCGCAAAAGATCAAGAATATGATGAGGATTGACCTCACCATTGAACACCAGAACCTGTGAAGGTGTTTACAAGTTTCCGCCTTTACACGTAAACCCAGCCCCGCCATTTCATCTTGACCCCAATGCTTCCACGACGCGCAAACATACGAACTCGTTTATACCTTCACGTGTAAACCTGTTTTCAAGCCACCACCGCAAAACTATCGCGGTCTGGTACTTACTCCGCGCGACAACACGTTCTCACCTTCTAATGTGAACACGCTACGCCCCGGCCGTTGGCCAGCAATCCTTCTGAGAAAATTCCAACACTCCAACAATACAACACGTTTACACCCCAAAAAGTGAACACGCACCGCTTCGTGAAACACTTGAACGTGAAAACACATTGTCATGTTCACATGCGAACAAGAGGTCTCTTGACCTCGCGTCCTGGATCGGCAACACTTAATCATGTTCACGCCTTCCTCTGTTCACGTGTGAACACTCCCGCCCGTCAACACGCCAACAAGTTCAGGAGAAAACCAGTGAAAGTGATATCCATCCTCGCGCAGAAGGGTGGCAGCGGAAAAACCACGCTCGCCACGTCCTTGGCCGTTGCCGCTCAAAATGGCGGCAAATCCGTCGCGATCATAGACCTCGACCCGCAAGCAACCGCCTGCAGGTGGGGTGATCGGCGCAATGCCGACCCGGTCATCATCTCGATCCAGCCAGCCCGCCTTTCAAATGCTCTGGCTACCGCCAAGGAGAACGGTGCTGACTTCGTCATCATCGACACGCCCCCGCGAGCCGCCGACGCAGCCATGGCTGCAGCCCAGGCAGCCGACCTGATCCTAATTCCATCTCGCCCGACCATCAACGACCTCGAAACCATTCCCACAACGAAAAGCCTCATCAGCGGGGCAGGGGCCTCTGCCCGGATTGCTGTTGTGCTCAATGCTGTTCCCCCACAGGGACCACAGCGCGAGCAGGCCGAAGAGGCCGTCCGAGGCATGGGGGTACCGGTCTACCCCGTCGCTCTTGGCCACCGATCCGCCTTCATTCATTCGGCTGTCCTCGGCAACACTGCTCAGGAAATTGACCGTCATGGAAAGGCGGCGCAGGAAATCGAACAACTTTACAAGTTTACGTGTAAACTCTTGACCTCGAAAGGAAAGGAAAATATCGATGGCTGCACAGAAGCCCGACCTGCGCCAAGCGCTCAAACCGCTTAGCAGCAATCCCACGCCGGTCGCTCAAGTCGAAAACCCTGCGCCACCACCGCGCCCCAGGAGCCGACACTACAGGCCCAGCCGCGAAGGGATGGAAAACCTGACTGGCTATTTCCCGCCGGCAGTAAAAAATCAAATGCTCGAACTTTCCGTTGAACGGCGCAGGGCAACTGGCCACAAGGTCACAATTCAGGATCTGATCGCCGAGGCCGTGAATGACCTTTTTGCCAAATACGGCAAGCCAGAAATTGCGCCGATCTCAAGGAAACAATGAAGGGCAGGGGAGGGGGGCTTGGCCGTCCTCGCGCTGTAATTCGGCCTGATATACTGGCTGGAACTTCAGCCCGATCCGAGAAAGCGCAATTTTCGGCCAATGAGTTGACAACAGGCTTGACAACTTGACAACAAAAGCACCCTATAATTTTACGTAACTTGTTGGTGCGGAAGGGGGGACTCGAACCCCCACGGTTTTGCAACCGCCAGCCCCTCAAGCTGGTGCGTCTGCCAATTCCGCCACTTCCGCGTAGGAGGTAAATCCGATGAACTTGTGTTGCGATGCAAGGCGTTGCATCCGTTGGGTTCCCGTTATTTCTTGGCGGGCGCCGGAGCCGCCGGAGCCGTTTGGGTCTGCGCTGGCGCATTCTGCAATACGGAACTGGACGAGCTTTTCGTCGCCCAGATCGCCAGCGTAACGCATGTCACCATAAAAATGGCTCCCAGAACCCAGGTAGCCTTCGCAAGCGTCGAAACTGCACCCCGGGGTCCGAAAGCTGCCTGGCTCGATCCGCCAAAGGCAGCCGCCATATCCACGTTCTCTCCGCCCTGGATGAGAACCACGACAATCAGCAAGATGCTCGCCAGAATCTGGAGAGCCGTAACTGCTGTGACCATAAAAGTTCCTTTCGATCCCGCTTCCCGCTCGAAGCCTGCTTAGGCTTGCGGATAATTGATAATTCCAAAGAAGGAGTCAACGGTCAGGCTGGCTCCGCCCACGAGCGCTCCGTCGATTTCCTCTTGAGCCATCAGCCCGCGAGCATTCTGGGGCTTGACGCTTCCGCCGTAAAGAATCCTCACCGCATTCGCCTGCTCTTCGCCGAATTGTCCGGCGGCCAGCTTCCTCAAGTACGCGTGACTTTCAGCCGCCATCTCCGGCGTTGCGGTTCGGCCCGTGCCAATCGCCCAGACCGGCTCATATGCCATCATGATACGGGAAAACTCCAGGGGGGTCAACCCTGCGAAGCCGCCCAGGAACTGGTGTTCGAGCACCTTCCGAGTTTCCTCCCGCTCTCGCTCTTCCAGCGTTTCTCCCACGCAGACGATCGGCGCCAGTCCAGCGGCGAGCGCGGCCTTCAACTTGAGGTTGACCTGCTCGTCGGTTTCGCCGTGGTCGTGCCGGCGTTCAGAATGGCCGATGATCACATGCGTACAGCCCGCATCAACGAGCATTCGGGGTGAAATATCGCCGGTGTGCGCTCCTTCATTGTCCCAGTGAACGTCCTGGCCGGCGACGTGGATATTGCTCGCCTTGGCGGCTTGAGCGGCCGCGTCGAGGGCTGTAAAGGGAGGAGCTACAATGATTTCACAGTGTTTCACGGATGCGACGCGGGGCTTTAGCTCTTCGACAAAGGCCGCGGCCTCGCTCCGGGTTTTAAACATCTTCCAGTTGCCGGCAATAACGGGCTTGCGCATGTTTTGTGTCCTCATTTCAAAGTGGGCAGCGGGCTGAAGGCGGTCGTCGCCCGCGAGCCATGTTCATAGCGACCTCAGGCAGGGCATAGAGCAAGGGCCTGCCCACAACTGTTGTGCCGCGCCACCCGGCTGTTCCTTGTGCCATCCCGCGCGCGGCTGCCTGCTGCTTGCTATTTTTCCGGCAGGGCTCCCACACCGGGCAATTTGAGTCCTGACAGGAATTCGAGTGAAGCGCCGCCGCCGGTCGAAATGTGCGTGATCTTGGCGGCAATTCCTGCTTTGTGAACCGCGGCCACTGAGTCGCCGCCTCCCACAATCGAAACGGCTTCTGACTCGGCTACGGCACGGCCAACGTCCATCGTGCCCTGGGCGAACTGGTCCATTTCAAACACGCCCATCGGGCCGTTCCAGATGATCATCTTGGCCTTCTTGATTTCAGCGGCGTATTCGGCTCTGGTTTTGGGCCCGATATCAACGCCCAGGCGGTCGGCGGGAATGTTGACGGAATCGATTGCCTCCGCCTTGGATGAAGCGTCCAGCTTGTCGGTCACCACGTGGTCCACCGGCAGGCGGAAGTTCACATTCTTTTGCTTTGCCTGTTCCAGAAGCTCGCGCGCCAGGTCGAGCTTGTCCGCTTCACAACGTGAAAGGCCGATTTCGAGGCCCTGCGCCTTGAGGAACGTGTAGGCCATGGCCCCGCCGATCAGGATGGTGTCGGCAAATTCGATCAGGTTTTGGAGAAACTTGATTTTGTCTGAAACTTTGGCGCCGCCCACGATTGCCACGTAGGGGTGCTGAGGATTCTGCAAAGCGTTGCCCAGGTATTCGAGCTCCTTTCCCATCAGGAGGCCGGCCGCTCGAACCGCGACATGATGCGTGATGCCTTCCGTGGAGGCGTGAGCGCGATGCGCAGATCCGAACGCGTCATTGACGTAGACTTCAGCCCCGCCGGCCAACTGCCTGGCAAATTCCGGATCGTTGGCTTCCTCTTCTTTGTGGAAGCGCAAGTTCTCAAGCAGCACCACGCTGCCTTCCTTCAGTTCCGCCACATTCTTCTCCGCCTGAAGGCCAACGCAGTCCGCCGCAAAGCCAACCGGCTTGTCCAGCAGGATCGCCAGTCGTTCGGCAACCGGCTGCAAGCTCATTTGGGGATTGGGCTTTCCTTTGGGCCTTCCCAGGTGTGATGCCAGGATCAATTTCGCCCCGTGGTCGAGCGCGTACTGGATGGTCGGCAGGCTGGCTTTAATCCGCGTGTCGTCGGTGATTTCGCCTGAGTCATTCAAGGGCACGTTGAAATCAACCCGCATGAAGACGAGTTTACCTTTTAGGCTAACGTCGCGAATCGAAACTTTTGCCATGGTTTTGGCTTCCCTTCGTGTGGTTTGGCGGGCGATGGTTTTGTCCATCGCCCGCCGATCATGCTTGCAGGCAGGCTTACAGGGTTTTGGCGATGTAATTGATCAGGTCCCTGACGCGGCAGGAGTATCCCCACTCATTGTCGTACCATGCGGTGACCTTCACGAGGTCGCCGTCGATCACCTTGCAGAAGCCGGCATCGACGATGGACGAATTGGAGTTGCCGCGGAAGTCGATGGAAACCAACTCGTCTTCCGAGAACTGAAGAATTCCCTTCAGCGGCCCTTCCGCAGCCTTTTTGAAGGCGGCGTTGAGCTCTTCGGTGGTGGTTGGCTTTTCGACCACTGCGACCAGATCGACCAGCGATACGTTGGGTGTGGGCACGCGCATGGCATAGCCGTCAAGCTTGCCTTTGAGCTGCGGCAGCACCAATCCCACGGCCTTGGCGGCTCCGGTGGTGGTGGGAATGATGGAGAGTGCGGCGGCGCGGGCGCGGCGCATATCTTTGTGCGGCAGATCAAGAATGCGCTGGTCGTTGGTGTAGGAGTGGATGGTGGTCATGGCGCCCTTCTTGATGCCAAAGTTTTCGTCCACAACCTTCGCAGCCGGGGCCAGGCAGTTGGTCGTGCAGGAAGCGTTCGAGATGACGTGGTGCTTGGCGGGATCGTAATTCTTCTCGTTTACGCCCAGAACAATCGTTATATCTTCATTTTTTCCCGGAGCGCTGATGATGACTTTCTTGACCGTGCCTCGCAGGTGCTTGCGCGCGTCCTCGGCCTTGGTAAACAGACCCGTGGACTCAACCACAACCTGAATCCCCAGAGAGGGCCAGTCGATTTCGGCCGGGTCCTTTATCTTGAAGACCTTGATTGTTTTCCCGCCCACTTTGATGTAGTCTTCGCCGTGGCTCACCTCAACGCTGAGGTTCCCCATCACGGAGTCATATTTGAGCAAATGCGCGAGCATTTTGGGATCCGTGATATCGTTGACCGCGACGACGTCCAGATTGGAGTCGTTCAGCGCGGAACGCAAAATGTTGCGGCCAATGCGGCCAAAACCGTTGATACCAACTTTCACTGCCATTACAACCCCCTCAACCGAATATTTTAAATAACTTGAAACCCTTAATCTTAATCTCCATGACAGGTGATGTCAAACTCGCCGCGGCCGTGTGTCAAAGCTCTTTAGCCATGTCCCCTTCGGGTCGTTCTTGTTTTTATCTCTTTTCTGCTATTTCTGCTTGTCTCGTGGGCCGTAGCCGCAGCGGAGCCTTGCGACCCCGAAGGGCGAGCGTCCAGGGCGCAGCGGAGGGCAAGGCTCACGACCGTTAATGCCTCAGGGATGTTCGCTTACGCCCGGCTCAAGCGCGCGGAAAATGTTACGCCATTCTGCGGAGCACGCGCGGCGTCAACCACCATAGGAGTTGTCCCTTGGAGAACCGGGGAAGGTCCGGGAAGGTGATCAAGCAACAACCGCTTTTTTTCAAGGCAAGGCCGGCGTCAGGATTTGCGCCGATCAGCCGGCCGGCCAACTCGCTGAGACCCGGCTCATGTCCTACCAGCAGCGTCGATTTGCGGGCTGAGTGCTTGGCCAGAAAGGCCAGCAGCGTTTCTGTGGCCGCTCCGGGATTCAAGGCTTCGGTGATTTCAACGGGCGCCTGAGGCGTGAACGACTCTGCGACGATTTGTGCGGTCTCCCGGGCGCGCACCAGAGGGCTTGAAACAATCCAATCCACCCCAACTCCCAAGCGGATCAAGCCTCTGGAGATTTCTTGTAGGTCCTTGATCCCTTGAGCCGTCAGAGGCCGTTTGGCATCGTCCGAATAGGCCGGACCTCTGCGGGCCGCTTTACCATGCCGCATGATATAAAGCTCGTAGTTTTCGGAATCCTTCGCCGATTTTGAGCGGGGCTGTCTGGCTTGTGGCTTCTCGCGGTTTACGTGCGGCATGGACCTTCCTTAGGATTCCTCATTGGGAACCTTTGCCGATTTTTCCCAAAGCGCCGCAAACTCCGCGCGGTACGCCTCGACCAGGTCGGGGTTTCGAAGGACCGCAAATTTTCGTAGTTTCTGCCTTCCGAGGCGGCCGTCCAGTTGTAGCTGCCGCTAAGAACCAGCTTTCGATCGAGGAGCGCGAACTTGTGATGCATCTTGCTTCCTGCTCCGTCGCGGCCAAAGGCCAGCCGGAAGGAAAGGTTTCGGTCCGCTAGCAGGCGCTGGCAGCCGGGATTTTCCCGGTACTTATTGCCGTCGATGATCAGCCGGAGACGCAGCCTCCTGGACTGCGCTTCTTCGAGAGCGCTGGCCAATCGCTGGCTGCTAAAGCCATAAAGGGCCGCATCGATGGAGGTTGTTGCCGCTCCTATAAGCGCCTCGATGACATCGGCAATCGAATCGTTGCGGTTGAATACGACTTCGACATCGGAAGCAACTTCAAGGACGCCGGCGGAACCTGAACTCAACTCTTTATTTCGCATCGTTTCGGGTGGCCAGGGACGCTACAGCCTATGTCCTATGGGCATAGGGAGATTGCAAGGTCGGAACCTCAGGCCGCTCTTCATCCTCCATTCTGCGCATGGAATCGCGCTCTCATTCATCCCGCTCCTTTTGATCATGCGACCCGTTGGCGCCTCACGTTGTTTTTCTGGAGATTCGTCAGCCACGGGTGCGTGATGAATTGGAAACCGAAGAGAGAGCAGGCTGCACCTTTTCGTAGCCTGCCTGTCGATTGATCTGCCTGCCCAGTCGCGCGCCAGCGGACCACTCATAATCCCGTTTATAGCATACTTCCGCCTGGTTACTGAAATATGAACGAAAAGTTAACTTTTCGTTATAGCTCAGGAAGGTGGCTGACCCCCGGGAGGATCAGCGGCCTGCATCGGTTTGCTATTTGAAAGACACCCCAGCTTTTCTGTCTGGCTGCTTGAGACTCCTTGGGGTGGTGGATGATTCTTGAGGTGCAAAGGCGGGGGATTTCTTCGTTATCAGGCCTCGAGGGGTGGAAAGACAAGCTGGCCTCCGGGTTACGGAGGCAGCCGATCTACGGCGGATGGGAGGGGAAAACCCGCCGAATTTCAGCAATAAGGTCTTCGTAGAGGCGGTCTTTCACAACCAGGCCATCTGCTCCACTGGCGATGCAATTTTGATAGACTTCCCCCCCCTGGTTGACGGTGACGATGATGACCCGGATTTCAGGAAACCTGCTGCGAACCATCTGGGTTGCCTTCAATCCATTGAGCTTGGGCATTTCGATATCCATCAGGATAAGGTCCGGGGATAAGGCTTCAGCTTGGGCAAGAGCTTCTTCGCCGTTTGTCGCAAAGCCTACAACCTCGATTTCCTGCCGGCGACCGAGCAGCAACCGGATCCCATCCCTCGCCAGAGGCGAGTCATCAACCACGAGGACTCGTAAAGATCTTTGCTGCCGTTGTTTTGAACTTAGATCAGCTTCCATCAAGATGTTCAAATTGCCCCTCACAGGGAAAACCAAAATCAGATCCCTGAGGAGGAACGTGAGTGGACCTGGCCGTTTCCAGTTGGCTCTGCCGCCAGCACCGCGCCGGAAGGAGGAATTCCAGCGTAACGGGTGTTATGGAAGTTTCCGGTATCCAACTGGGTGTCCATCTCCGTTCTCCCGAGAGTTCTTGTACCATAAAAGCCGATTTTGGTTAAAGTACTAAACCGCTAACTGCTTACTGAGAAATAACCATTTGCGACGTGCTGCTCATGGGCAATTGGGTGGTCAGCAACAACGGCATGATGAAATGGAAATTGTCCTGCACTTGAATCCGTACGTTGCTGCCGGGATCATTGTTGGGACTCCAGGTTGCTGAAACCGTGATCGCATGAGGATCGATTCCATTGGGAGTTATGTTCTTGATGTACTCCGCAATGTCGGCGGCGGAGGCTGGGTTGGGGCTTGCGGCTCCGTGGACAATCGCATACCGCGTGGCTTCCCGCGCCGCATGGCTGACAAAGTGATAGGTGTAAAGCGCCCGTCCGAGATCCATGACCCCGAACACGAACATGTAGAAAACCAGCACGACTAAACCGAATTCCAGCAAGGAAGCGCCTTGGTCATTCTTGCGTGAGGCCCGAACTTTCTTGGTTCTATTCTTCATCATTGGATTCCCCCTCCTTGAGTTAATTCTTTGCGTCTGTTTTGAAATCGCGCTCGAGGCCGTTCTCCCCTCAGCCCCGGGCGTCGTGCTCGAAAACTTTTTACTGGCTCACCCGCATGATTTCCTGCCCTTTGACCGCGAACGACCGTGGAAGGCCAGGGTAAGGCAAAAGGGTGTTCAACTGCGTTTGAGTGTTGACCTTGACATATTCCAGGATGCGGCTGTTTTGGCAATCCGTCGGCTGGCAGGTTGAACTTGAGCCGTCGGAGCAGGCGCAGAAGTGGCTGGGAGTGACGGTCAGGTTACTGATGTCGGTCGCATCTTGCTGGGTGGCCTGGGTTATTCCGTTGTTGTCGGAGGCCGTCACGCGGTTCTGGGCTCCGTACTGGACGCCAGCCCGGGCGGCATCGTTGAGCAGAATGCTGGTGTTGGCCAGGCGGCCGACTTCAATCGTTCCAACCAAAAGAAACGAAGCTAAGGGCAGTACGAAGGCTAATTCCACTGCGGCCTGCCCCGAATCGGATTTCATGAATTCCAGGAACCTGCGAGCTGCTTGGCGAAACCGTGATTTGAGTGTTGTTGGATTCTTCATTTTTCCCCCCTCTGTTTTTTCTCCCTAATTTATTCAACCAGTATGGCGCCGTGGATTGGCGAAAAACCGTTAGGATCTGTCGAGTAAGTATCCGGAAAATACGTGTTGTTGGTGATTTTTACAACGTCGGCCACAAGGATCGTATAGGCTGCATTGGTGCTGGTTCCGGAATAGCTGAGAGTCGTTGTCGGAAAGTAGAGCGTTCCCTGGATCGTCAGCCCGCTGCCGCCGGCGATATTGCTGTCAGCGCCGGAGGAACCACCTGTGATGGCTCTGTCTTGAAAGAACAGAATTCCGCGATAGGTGCCCGAAGGCGGAGCGACCAGCTCACTGGCGCTCCCGCCCGTGATCGAAACGCCTTTGAAGGAAGTCTTGGTGCCGGTCAGGTAGAAAAAGACTCCGTTGCCGTTGACATTGGCGCCGCCGCTGACGCTCAGGCCGCCGCCGTTGATAATGTAAGTCCCGGGGCTGAAGGTGATATTGGTTGAGCCGCCGCTGATGTTGATGCCGCCGCAATAGACGCCCGGATAGAGGGTTTGCGTGCCGCCGCTAATGGAGACGCTGTTGTAGTTGCAACTGCCGACATTGGGTGGCTGCAGGTAGGCCAAAGGATCGCTGAATGGCGCGATCCCGCTTTGAGGATTGGGCGAGGGCGCGCAGGAAGAGTTGTTCTTGAATTGCCCGACAACTCCGATGTACTTGGCCGAAAGGCATCCGCCGCCGTTCGTCACCAGGGCTGCTGTGGAATTGTTCGAGTTGTCCAGAATGCCGCACTGGGCGTCGAGATCGGCGTTCCCGCTGACCACAAAGGCGCTTGAGTTGGACGGATTAATGGTGTAGATGCAGGCCCCGGAAGTTCCCGAGTAAGCTACCGCCCGCGTGCTGACCATGTGAGAGTCGATGCCCAGAACCTTCATGAAAAACGTTGGCTGTTTTTGGGCAACGATGACTTCCACATAGCTGGGATTCCCTTGATGGGGTCCGCTGAGCGGCGGATTGTTCACCGTCACTGAAGTTCCCTTGTTGCCGTTCGTAAAGCCGTCGGTTGCGGCGTCGGCGCGCGCGGCGGCGGTCACATCGCCATAATTCAGTTCGGCGGCTCCGGCCACTGCGGCGCTATCCGTGGCAGCCTGCATGGTTCGCCGCATGTACCGGAGGAATCCCATGTCGACCCCCATTCCCGCGAACCCCATGAGGACAACCATTGTGAAGGCGAATAGAATCAGCGCTTGTCCTGCGTCATTTTTAAGTCTTGCCATTTCTCCCCCCTCCTTGTCGCTTGCTAATACCCTCCCAGGTTTTAGCCGCGTATCCAGTAACAATGGTGGAAGTCTACCTTCTTAAAAGAGGGAAGAGAATCGGGTTGATTGCGGAGTTGTTAGGTAAATTTGCTGTAATTCGACAGGAGGAAACCCTTAGATTGCTAAGGCTTAGCCCTAGAACTATAGTTCCTGGAGGTTGATGGATGGTGAGCAGGGAAGAGGTTTGCGGGGGGTCAGGCTTCGATGATTTTGTTGCGGATTGCATACCGTACGACATCGGCAAGGGAGTGAAGGTCCAGCTTGCGCATGATGTTGGCGCGGTGGGTTTCTGCGGTCTTGATGCTGATGTTCAAAGCGGAGGCGATTTCCTTGCTGCTTTTGCCTTCCGCAAGCAATTGCAGAATTTGCATTTCGCGGGAAGTCAGGCGGTTTCCGAGGGTGATATCGTTGGAATTGGCGGGCGCGCCGCGATGGCGATAGCCCTCCAGGACCATTTCCGCCACCTTGGAGGTGAAGAACGGCCGGCCCTCGCTCAGGGAGATGATCGCGTTCACCAGGTCGCGTCTGGCATCCGTCTTAAGAATATAACCCCGCGCCCCAGCCGCCAGGACGTCCTGGACCAGCTCGCTGCTTTCGTGCATGCTGAGAATCAGCACCTGGGTTTCGGGACGATTTTTCAGGATCTGTTTGGTTGCTTCCAGGCCGTTCAAGAGCGGCATGCTGATGTCCAGCAAGGCGATGTCCGGAGCGGTTTCCGCCGCCCGCCCCACGGCATCCAAGCCGTTTTCACAGTCTGCAACGACGCTCCATCCGGTTTGCGACTCCAGAATGGTTCGCACGCCTTGCCGGACCACTTCATGGTCATCAGCGATCAAGATGCGCAAGGGTCTCATTTTCTTTCCTTAAAAGGGGCAAAGCGGCGGAAACCACCGTGCCCGATCGGTTGGAGGAGATTTCCAATTGTCCTCCGAGCTGCCGAAGCCGCTCTTTCATCCCGGCAACGCCGACGCCCAACGGGGCTCCTTCGCTTCGTAACTTTTCGAGCGTTTGGGTGTCCATTCCATGCCCGTTATCCGAAATCGTGAGCGTCAAGCCTTCCTTCGTCTGCTGGAGGCTGATCATCGCCTCCAGTCCGCCCGAGTGGCGGTGAATATTGGCAAGGGACTCCTGGACAACTCGGAAAAGGGCGAGTTCGACGTCCTTGTCGATGGGGTTCTCATTTTCTTGCAGCTCAAGGTTGACCTTGATCCCCGATCTCCGGCTGTAACCTTCGACGTACCAGCGGAGCGCGGAGGCCAGGCCCGTCACGTCGAGCAGCGGAGGGTGCAGCAGATAGGAGAATGTCCGGATTTCACGGACGGCGTTGCCCGTCAGCTTCAAGGCTTCCTCCAGTGCTTTGGCGGATTCCGGGGGAAGCTGTGCGGATTCTTTGACCATCGAGAGGTTGATGACGCTGGCGGCCAATCCCTGAATGGCGCCGTCGTGAAGTTCGCGCGCGATATAGCGCCGTTCTTCGTCCTGCATTTTCAGCAGCCGCCCGGAAAGCTTTCTCAGTTCTCTCTCAACGCGCTTCAAGTCGCCGATATCGTGGGCGATGGAAGAGACGCCCACGATTTTTCCCGAGGGACTCTTGACCGGAGAAACGGCCAGAGACACATCGATCAGGCGCCCGTCTTTGCGGACCCGGACCGTTTCGAAAGGAGGGACCCGCTCGCCTCGCTTGACCTTTTCGAACGTCCGGGTGACTTCCTTCTTACGGTTGGGAAGGACGGTTATTGAGACATGCCGGCCCAGGACTTCTTCTTCCTTGTATCCGTACATCTGCTCAGCGCCCTGGTTCCAGCTTGTGAAGATTCCGTCCAGGGAAGTTCCCATGATGGCGTCCTGGGAAGACTCGACGATCGCCGCGAGCTTTGCGGCGGACTCCTGCGCCCTTTTTTCTTCCGTGATATCGAGTGCCACCGCAATGATTCCGGATATCTTGCCGATCGCATCATGCAGCGGCTCAAGATGGGTTGCGAAGCTGCGGCCGGCCAACTCGATCTCGTAAGACTGGGGATTGCCGCGCAAAGCCGCGCGATGGGCGGCGAGCGGTTTCGATTTTTCATCCGCCGTGCCCAGAAACTCCGGCACGGTTTTGCCCACCAGTTCTTCGGGGCGCAGGTTCGCGGCGGCCAGGCCGGCTCCGGACGCGGACAGAATACGGAGGTTTTGATCCGCTGTCCAGACTGCGGCAGGGATCTGATCGACAATCAGCCGCAACTGGCGTTCGCTCTGGAGAAGTTTTTCTTCAGCCCGCTGGCGCTCGGCAAGTTCCATGCGCAGACGCTCATTGGCTTTATTCAACTCCTCTGAGCGCATGGCCACTTTGGCTTCAAGGTTTTCGTTGGCTTCGGCCAGCGCCTCTTCGGTCCGCCGCCGGCTTTTGTCGGCACGATTCAGCAGTTGCGCCGTCACGATCATTTCATAAAGCAGCAGAATGATCGCCATGATCACCATCAGCATGGTGCCCGTTTCAGAGCTGAGAAGCCCCAGTTGCTGCGCCTCGTATCTCCACCAGTCGAGGACAACCGGAATCACAATGGCAATGGGCAGCAGGCGGCGGGCCATGACTCCGCCGGAGAGCCCGGTAAATATCTCGGCAACGGCGCCACGGTCAGGATGGAGGAAAAGCACGCCTAACGAAAGCGCGATGAGAAGCATGGCCTCCATCGGAGGTCCGCTGTTGTGGACGTCCGGGCCGAACGCGAAGGCGAGGATTCCCAACAGGCCGAAGACGAAGGCCCCGGAGGCAAGAAGCTGGGAGGAAAGAACTTGATCGTGCTTGCCGTCCTCGGGAAGCGCAAAGGCGGCTCCCAGCAAGATGAAATTAAGCGCGGCCAGGTGCGGCATCCCGGCCTGGGGCTCGGGACCTGACGCAGAAAGCACCATGGCTGCTGTTTCGGTTATGGCCAGAGCCCGCAGGAAGAAAAAGAGAGCAATTGAAACGGTTGCCAAACCAAACGCCAGCGAGGTCCGGCGATAGACTCGTTTCCGCAGAGGCGAACCTGGTTTGATGATCTGCAACCAGAGGCAAGCGGCCAGCAGGATGAAGCAAGCGCCGTCTGAAGCGGGGATATCGGACAGGAACAACCGTTCAAAATGAAATCCGTCAACCAGGATGACAAGCGTCCCAAAAAGTCCCGCCAACAAAGCGGAAACCTGGGAAAAACGGACAGTCCAGCCCTGCTGCGGGTCCAACAGGTATCTTGTCCATTTAGGTTCCATTTTTTCACTCGGAGCCACGTGGAAACCTTTGCCCAAGCAGATTGATATCCACGTATCCGCGCGACGCTGCGCCGCAAAACTAAAAAACCCGGCAACGCCAGGTTTCCCACGAGAGCTTATAACAAGTTAATGAAGATGTTGTCAACGCGCGTGGGTCACGCAACCATCGGACCCTCCATCTGCATTGCTGTCCTGCTTCCAGCCATCGATTGCACAAAGCCTTTGGTGCCAGCGCGCCAGCCAGTTTGCGCCAAAGCTTGGAGAAGCTGTCTGGCGTCGTTTCCGCGTGGCGTGGTGCTGCGACCTTTAAGGGATAGGGGCGACCGCCGAGGCTTGCTTGGGAGTGCGGGTTGCTAGAACGATCGCTGTAGCTGCGCCGCCGGCTTCAGCAACGATTCCCGCGAAAAGAAGCGCCCCAGCACCAATACGAAGATGCTTAAGGTGCCGATTTCCCTGCGGAGCGGGTGTTGGTGCCCGGTCGGCGGTTGTGGAGATGGTGATCGTCTTTCCCGCGCTGACCTCTTTGGTGGTTCCGTCCTTTTCGATTTGCAGCGTTCCATCCCTGGCCGTCACCAGCAACAGTCCGTCTGCCATGGCAACGTCGCCGAGCGTCCTATAGCCCTGCGATGGCGCCACGGTCACATCGCCTGCCTTTACCCGGAAACCCGTGCCCGCTGCCGCCTGGTATAGCGACATCCTGCCGCTGTTCAAAGAGACCGTTACTCCCTTTGCTTCTTGCAGGAAGGCGGCATTGGTGTTGTGCCCCAGGATCATGCGGCTTCCCTGGCCGAGCGCTACCATCGCGACGCCATTATTGACCTGAAGGCTGTCGCCGCTTAGTACGGTGGTGTTGGGCAACGCTTGTTGCCCGTCCAGAACGGCGTTCTGGCTGCCCACAATAGAACCGATGGGAAGCGGGCCGGCCAGCGCCGGTCCCAGCCCTGCACACGCAATAAAGAGCACCAGTAAACTAAAGTGGATTTTTTTCACTTTTATTCCCTCCATCAGAAGCACGCCTGCCTTCGCTACCGGCGCCAACATAATTAGGTACATCCTTGTACAATATTACTATATTGTCAATCTAAATTCGCCGCTGGGGCCTTGCGCTTCAGCGCCTTCCTGAAGATTCCAGCCATTGCTCCGCGATTCTTAAATCTCATGGTTGAGCTTTTCCCAGGTGATGCCGAGACATTCATAAACGGCTCGCTCGGCTTCATACAGGCCGTAATAACTTGGATAGATGTCGTCGGGAGTCCAGCCCTGGGTTCTTTGTGCCAGGAAGTCCGTGGGGGCGGCGGTGGGATTCATGCCCAGTTTTCTGAACAGCGCCATCGCGCGCGGCATGTGGGAAGCCGACGTCACCAGAAGAAACGGCGTTTCCCCGACGATCGGGGCGATCAGGAAAGCTTCTTCGCGGGTATTCCGCGACTTTGTATCGAGGATGATATCCTGCTGCGGCACTCCAAGATTCAGGGCCACTTTTTCCATGGTTTCAGCCAGCGGCGGCGGTCCGCCGGAAAGGATCAGCTTGCTGCCCGGCATTTTCCGGTAAAGTTCAATGCCTCCCACCAGCCGCGCCAGGGTTATCTCCGTCAGGCGGCTCGCCGTGTCAACTCGAGGGTCGGTTGAATAGCCGCCGCCCAGCACAACAATCCGCTCGCCCTTCTCGATGGCTCCCGGAGCGCCTTGCCCTGGCGGCAAGGTGAGCGGAGGGTAGCGTTCCTCAAGCGGCCGCAACAGCGTGCCGGAGATTCCGTGGTTGCCAAGCAGCAGAAGCAGCGCGGCTCCCACAGTAACCAGCGCCTTTCCCGCTTTTTGCCGGCGTGTAAACCACAGCAGCGCCAGACCAGCCGCCAGAATTTCGCAGATAACCGGAACGGGAAAGAACAGAGGTGAAACAATCTTCACAAGCATTCTTGTTGTTCCATTCCGGGCTGCGTGCGGCCGTCCTCATCCCTTGCTCCGGTTAAACCCTATGCCCGCAGTTCTAAAACAAGCAGCCCTCAATTCAAGCCCATATTCGGCGCTTCCGAGGCGTTCCGGCGCTCCATCGCATAGGCCGCGCGTGCCACCTGGAGCGCCTCTCGCCGCCGGTAGCTCGCTTTTGCCCGCAGCGCTTTTTCCTGCCACGCCGCCACCTGGATGTACGCAAGCACCGGAGCCAGCAGAAGCCAGTTTGCCGTGTACCATGCTGCCGATTCCGTGACCGACATGACCGTGAAAAACATCAGAATCGCGGGAATCTCGCTTGGCAAACTGTCCGAGCGGCGGGACACATAAAGCCGCGCAACCAGGTACCACGCTACTCCAAACGCCGCCACATAGGCAATGGTTCCCAATACGCCCGCCTCAATCAAGGCGTGGAGAAGGGAGTTCTGCATGTCCTGGTGGACAAAGTACCGGTCTGCGCGGAATCCCAAGCCTACCCATGGAGACTGCCGGATGAAGCTCATAGCCTGCGACCAAATATAGGTTCGGCCTGTGAGTGTCGGGTCAAACCCGCGGTCGCGTGTCCCAAAGTTCCAGGCGGCATTGAAAAAACCCACAAGGGCCAGCAAGGCAACTCCCAGAGCACCCATCGCCATCATGACAATCCGCCGCCGCTTGCGCAGCAGGAGGAGCAACAGAAGCCCCGCCGCAAAGCTCAGTGTTTCCGTCCGCGCCTGGGCAAAGACCAAGGTGTAAAGGGCCAGCAGAAGCACTCCCAGCCAAGCGAGCCGCGGCCACTTTCTTCCTTCCAGCAGCCTTGCCAAGGCCACAAGCCCTGCCACGCCCGCATATCGGCCAAGGCCGGTGTTGCGGCTGGTGGCCATGTCAAGCAATCTGCCGTGCGCGGTGATGGCTCCGTGATAGGCGACCTGGCCGAGCGGGCTTCCCTGGGTGGACGTGACCGCCGCTCCTCCCAGGAACGGGATCGCCCCAAGCACCGCAATAAGCAGACAGATATCAATGATCCAGTTGAGGGTAATCAATCGCGACAGGATGGGGGAGGCTTCCTGATCGCTCAACACCACCATCAGAACCAGGATTACGGCCCCGAACTCGCCAGACCAGCACACTGCGCGAACCGGATACGGGGAGTAAAGTGCTGAGGAAACCGCGCCCACCGCCCCAAAGATCGCCAGCAGCCCCAGCGGTCCCGCCACCGCCTGGGCTTTCAGGTTCCTCTTGACCAGAAGCACCAGCAACGCGATCCAGCCGGCCAGCAGGGGTAAAAATACCCGCATCCCCTGGACCAAATCCAAATGGTTTGCCGGAAAATTCGGAGAAAGCACGTGGCCTATGGTGATGTTGTATCCGCCCCAGATCAGAAACCACAAAAGCAGGCTCAGGAGCACGACGGGCTTCATCCTTGAGCGCGGTGCAGGGTTTCGATAAGCCCCGAATTGTGAATCAGGCTTCTTTTGCAACAAAGCTCTCCTGCTGCGCGGGATCATGGGCTTCGGGTTCAGGACGGAGGTTCAAGGCATTTTGATAAATCTGCAGAAGGCGTTCGCCTTGCCGGTCCCAATGGTAAACCTGCTCGGCTCGTTGCCGCGCCGCCCTTCCCAACCGCCGGCGCAATTCCGGATCGGCATAAAGCTTTTCCAGCGCCGCCGCCATTTCCCGCTCCACTTGGCCGGGAGATTCCGGCCTGATCTTTACGCCGCACTCGTCCGTAATATGAATGCCGGGACCTGAAGAATCCAGGCAAACCACCGGCGCTCCCGCGGCCATCGCCTCCACCACAATCGCGCCACCGCCTTCCCGGATGCTTCCGTAAAGGAACACGTCAGAAGCGCTCATCCGGGAAAGAACCTCCTGGCGCGGCAGCCACCTTTCAAAACGGACCTTGCCCTCTATGCCCAGTTCTTGGACAAGAGCTTGCAGCCTGGGAAGTTCCGGCCCGTCGCCGGCGATCACGAACTCCGCCTCAGGATGCTTCCCGGCAAAGCGGCTGAACGCTCTGACGGCCAGGCCGAAGCCTTTCCAGTGGAGAAGCTTCCCGGCTGAAAACACTTGGAAGCGGCCATCGCTTGAGCCGGGCGGCGAATCGGCCGCAAAGTCATCCGCCGTTACCCCATTCACCGGGAAGTGCAAAGCCTTCTTTTCCCATTTTGCGGGCAGCGCTTCGAGCGCCTCGCGGTTGCACACCAGAATCGCCCGCGCGCGCCGTTGGCCCAGAACAAAAAAGGGGTCAGAGCGGAGCACCCGCTGCCCGGCGCTGCGAATCCGTTCCCACACGCGGTCCCGGAACCGGTACTCGTGGAGAAACCCTTTGGGAGTCCTCTGCGCGCCGCCGCCCGGCCCGCGAACGTAAGGCACGGGAAGCAGCGCCCCGATATGGCTTGCCATCCAGTCGTTCGCGTAAGTCACGTGATGGAACAGGTCAAAGCGGTTTTGCTTGTGCAGCCGCCGCGCCACAAAGTACGCCTTGATCTGCCACAGGTAGGCGTAGATTTGGAAAGCCCCTTGGAGCCGCCGCAGGAATCTGAACCCGCGCGGAGCGTCGAAGTAGCAGATCTGAACGTTTGGGTCGAGCTTCGCTTCGGACGCCTCAATCCCTTCACGGTTCCAGATGTGGGTAAGAACCCAAACTTCATGGAACCTGGCAAGCTGCTTTACGATGTTCCAGCCCAGCACCGCTTCGCCATCGCCAAGGCCTCTGCACCCGCCCGGGCTGCACGCAAAGGCGCAAGCCAAAACGCGAAGCCGCTTGGGATTAGCTCTCGACGTATTCATTCAGTTTTTCGATGGAATGTGAACAATCGGAAATATCAACCCGCCTGAGTCATATAGCCGCGCGGCCCACAAAGAGTCCGTGCCGTTTTCTCGTCAGGGTGGAAAACAGCCAACGGTAGGTTCGCTTCCCGAGCAGCGAAGCCAACAAGGCTCCTAGCGCCACGGGCTGAACCGGGCGCAGCCGGAGTCCCTCGACCGTCATCTGTCTTGCTTTCGCCGGATCGTAGTTGAACAACATTACGGCCAGTACGGCCAGGTGTCTTCCTAATACCGAGGCTGGCATGTCGGTTTGATGCTTCGTTACGACGCCCATCCTGCCGTCGAGGATGCTTTTCAGCGCGCCCGATAATTGCTGCGGGCCAAAGTGCCGAATCACGAGGCAATCTGGAACGAGGGCGACAGTGGATACCTTTGCGACCCGCAGCCAGAGATCCCAGTCCTCGTAGCTGCACAAGCTCTCGTCGAACCCGCCGAGCGGTTCCAGTACCCGCCTCCGGACGGCTACCCGTGAGCAGGAACCGATAAAGTCCCCTTGCAACAGGCTGGCGTGCACGTCACCTTGCAGGGTTGGCATCCGCACCTTGAGCAGTTGGCCGTCGGCACCGACGAGCTTTTTCCCGCAGTAGACCAACCCGACCTGATCACCACCGGCTTCAAAGGCCTCCACATCCCGCGCAAGTTTTTCCGGCAGCCATTCGTCATCGGAATCGAGGAAAGCTATGTACTTTCCCCGCGCCGCCTGGATTCCCGTATTCCGCGCTGCCGATTGCCCGGCGTTTTGCTGGTGGCGAACCAGCCGAATCCGCGCGTCGGAAAATTTCTCGACGGCCTCGCACGTTGCGTCCTTGGAGCCGTCGTCCACCACAATCAATTCCCAGTCCTGGAAAGTTTGCGCCAGAACGCTCCGGATGGCTCGCGGAACGATTCCGGCGCGATTGTAGGCAGGAATGATGACGCTAACTCTTGGACTATCATGCATGATTAGAACCTGGTTTAGGGGCTTCGCAGATGTGGCGCGCTTACCGGAATTTGTAGTAATGGTAGAACGCCGCGTAAACAGGCCACGGCAGCGGGACATGGGAGTCCATCAGCGGTTTCATCGGCGCGAGAAAGGGAACTACGGTTTTGATCAGAAGGTTCCCTATTCTATACCGTGCGGACTTCTTGGTTCTGTGGCTGAGCTGGCTGAAGTAAGCGCCCGCCTCCTTGGTATCCAGCAGTTCTCGTGCTAGGGCCGTTTGCTTTGCTCTCTTGCACGCGGCCGCAAAAGTGATGAACTTGTAGTGCTCCCCGACGGCCTCCGGATTGTAGAGAAGTTTCCCCCCGGCTTTCTTCAGGCGGTAAGCTAGCTCCAAATCTTCGAATCCGTATGCTCGAAAGTCTTCATCAAAGGCACCCTGCCGGCGGAGGAAGGTACCCTTCATGCTTATGTTGCATGAGTAGCTGCGGGAGGGTTCCACCTCCGACCCAAGCCGCAGGCCTCTGTAGTTAAGGAACGGGCCCCTGTCGCCAAACCATTCCATAAACGGCGTAGGACGAAGCTCGCGCGACCAGAAAACGGGACCCATAACGGAAACGCCCGGGTCCGGGTATTTACGGTGCCAGGCAAGATGCCCCCCGACCAGGTTCGTCCTTGGGATAATATCGTCGTCGAGAAATAGGACGAGGTTGGTAGCAGCCTCGCGCAACCCACGGTTTCGCGCTGCAGCCTGCCCGCACTGATCCTGCCTAAGAAGCCGAATCCTCAGCGGGGACGTCTTGCTGATTCGGCTTACCGTACCAGGAGTGTCGTCTGTCGATCCATCATCAACCACCAGAACCTCCTGGATTTCCTCCAGCGCGGATTGGCGCTCCAGGCCACGCAGAACCTTTTCCAGGGCGTCCTGCCGGTTATGCGTGGGGATGATAACCGAAAGAGTCTTTGTCGGCATTTAAAGCACCTCGTTATGGCAGCCGTTGCCCGTGAAAATCAATCGGCGGCAAGGCCGCGACGAATGGCGCGCGCGACCGGCTCCTCGGTCCGGGCTGCAGCGCGGCGGGCCGGGCGGGATTATGCGCGGCTCTTCAGCATCCGGGCAATTACGCCCTCGTCACGGGCGCAAAACAGATTGAGCAACTTCCATTTTCCTAAACTGAGGAATCTCTGCATTAATTCAGCGCACGATGCCGAGGCTATTTGGTCGGCTTCATCGTCAACCACCATAAACTTGAAACCGTAGGAGGCAAGCTTTTTCAGAAGGTCCCCCGCGGCATCAGCGTTTAGGTATTGCGTGTTTAACTCGAGGATAATCGCCATCTCAGGATTCTGGCTGATCAGTTGCTCGGCGCCGCGCAAGGCGAGAGGCTCAGCCCCCTCGATGTCCATCTTGAGCAGCCGTGGACCAATTTCCAAGTCTCCCAGGAACTCATCGAGCGTGATAGTGTCAACTGTGATTGGTTTGCCAACGCGGGCTCCCTCCGGCTTCAACTCCAGAGGCTCATGAATCATGCTGTGCTGATCCGAGCGGGTAGCCAGGAAAAGGTTTGCAGTTGATGACTGGTCCGACACCGCCTTTTGAACGATGACAACGTTGGCGAGCTTATTCGCGGCGATGTTCTTTGACAGTAGCTTGGAGGTCTTCGGGTGTGGCTCAAAGGCGAAAACCTTCCCCTGAGGCCCGCAGAGCGTTGCAGCCAGGGCAGTGAAGTAGCCAAGGTTCGCACCGACATCGATGACGACATCTCCTGGGCGCACCAATTCACGAAATACGAAGGTTGTCGCTGGTTCCCAGTCCCACAGCTTCCCAATTGAAACTTCGCCCGGTAGCATGCCCACCTCCATGAGCATAGAAAAATCGGGAAACCTAACCAAGACTAATCCTGGCTCGACCTGAGGCGGGAACATGAGCGGCCTTACGAAGCGGTGATACACCGGCAAAGCGCCTGGGATGCCGCCGATGAGGCCGCGAAGATTCCGGTTAAGAAGGCCATAACACGTTCTGAGCACCGGAGACACAAGAGGGCGCAGCAACGTGCGAGGCATCGACTCTTTACTACTGTGAGGTTCCATTTTGTTTGCTCCGTTCACCGGCGACATAGGATTGGCACCTTACAGGAAACCGTTGCGCCCGCGGGCTATGCGGTTTATCTACCGCGCCACAGGCCTCAACCCCTTGAAGGGAGCTATCAGGAACCCCGCAAAATTCCCCGCCACGCGCTGGAAGTAGCTGAAGTCGCGGTGGACGAGGCCGAGGAAAAGGCTCATCCCGGCACGGATGGAGAGCGCCAGGCAGCAGAGCGGCCGCGAGAGTTCCGGGTGCTTCGAGACAAAGTAGAGCCGGTTGAGCACTTCCTTTTTCCCGAACATGTACAGGTTGGGCCGGCCCACCTTCGACGGGTAATGATAAAAGCGCGCGCCTGCCACGATAGCCAGGCGATATTTCTTGCTGATGCGGTAGCTCAAGTCCAGGTCTTCCAGATAGCTGTAGCTCTCAAACCACTCGTCAAAGGAATATTCCGCCAGCACCTTCCTGGAATAAACCACCGCCCACGAGGGCAGCCAGCGGACGTAGAGGTCCTGCTGGACGTCCGGCATGGTGGTGTGGAACCCGGAACGCAGCACCGCGCCTTTGGCGGAATCATAAAGACCCAGGCGCGAGGTCAAGCGCAGCCGCTTCAGCGCCCCGGCATAAACCGGCAGATGGTTCACCAGATTGAACCCGGCGCCGCCCAAATCTTCCGGCGCTTCGTCCCAGAAGCGCAGCAGGGCTTCGACGGCCTCAGGTTCCAGTACGATATCGTCGTCGAGGAAGGCGATCAGGTCAACGTCCGGCTGGGCTGCCCGGAAGCCCGCGTTGCGTTTGAGGCAGGCTGACCCGGGCAAGGCGATAACTTGAATGTGTAATTGCGGGAACTCCCCAACAAAGCGCAGGCTTGTCTCGTCCTGGTCGACAATGATCACCTCATCCGGCAGCCGTGTTTGCGCGGCCAGGCTCGCGAGCATGCGGCCAAGGTCGTCGTAGCGGCCGATGGTGGGAATCACGACGGCGATTTTATGGGATTTTGTGGGCAATGCTACGGAATTGGGCCGCCAGGATGCGGCTACAGCCGGGGCCGCGTCCTCGCGGTGCGGCTTTGAAACCAGGATGGGGCGCCGAAGACAGCGCCCCTGCATCTGAGGCTACACAAACACCGGAAACGCCAGGAGCACGAAAAAGATCAGGTAGAGAAAAGCCTTGCGAACGCGCCAACCCGGCTTGGGCTGGCTGTCTTTCCACGCTTGGCAAAGAGATCGATAATCTGCCTCAATCA
>Ga0307373_10000907_pt1 | contig 56688 bp, 61 predicted proteins | sample OX2MG_FD_202534 | JGI IMG/M metagenome (GOLD analysis project Ga0307373, IMG submission 202534) | Soil microbial communities from Risofladan, Vaasa, Finland - OX-2 | ecosystem: Environmental > Terrestrial > Soil > Coastal area > Acid sulfate soil | place: Finland: Risofladan, Vaasa | collected... | reverse complement strand
TGCAGCCGAAGCGCGTTGCCCATGACGTTCGGCACCACCACGTGCCCTTCGATCTGGTGGATGGCCAGGAAGAGCAACGCGACCCAGAGCGCCGACACCGGGTGCACGACGAGCGCGTAGAGGAACGGGGGAATCGCGCCGAGCCACGGCCCCAGATACGGGATGATCTCGGTGACCGCGACCATCGCCCCGAAGAGCAAGGCGTACTGCTGCGCGTGCGGCAGCAGGCCGGCGGCGGCGAGCGCCCACAGGCCGACGCCGGCGCTGGTACCGATGATCAGCGAGAGCAGCGCCTGCCCGCGGACGTAGGAGGCGAGTGAGCGCTCGATGCTCCGCAGCAGCGCCTCCTCGCCTGGTCGCGGGGGATAGCGCCGGTTGATCGCACGGCCGAACCGCTCCATGTCCAGGAGCATGTAGACCGAGATGACGATCAGCAGCACCGCCGAGAAGAGCGTCTTGCCGATCGAGATCGCGGCTCCCTCGACGAAGGTGACGATCCTCTGGGTGTACTTGCCGACATCGCGCAGCCGGATCTCGCGTACAAGGCTGTGGCCGCGCTTCTGGATCTGCACCGACTGCAGGTGGTGCGTGTCGAGCCAGTGCTGCAGCCGGTCGACGTCACGGTCGGCCGACGTCTGTCCGGTGCTCCCGTGACGATTGGTGAAGAACGCGTTGAACCTGGTGGCCGCCGTCTTCGTCTGTCCGACGACAGCGGCCACCACCGCCACGATGACGAGCACCAGCGCCGCCGCGAAGCTCAAGTACACGAGCGCGACCGAGAGGCCGCGGGGGAGCCGGACCCGCTGGAGCCCCCGGACGAGCGGATCGAGCAGCAGAGCCACGAGCGCAGCGATCAGAAAGAGGAAGACGACGTGAGCGGCCGCCGCCGCCACCACCCACACGAGCAGCAGCACGAGGGGCAGGCCCACGAGCTGAATCCAGCGCGGAACATCGATGCGCGGAGAGCGCCCCACCGAGCTCATGCGACCGATGCTACCGCCCGCGTGATCCCGCTTCACGACCCAAATTGGGATTGGTCCTTTCCCGTTTACGGCGCCCTCGCGTTGAAAGCCCCGGAGCCGTCCGCTACGGTGCCTCCGATGTCGCCCTCGGCGCAGCCGCGGCGCGCGAGCAGCATCCGCCGCCGTCAACTCGACCGCGAGCGCCGCCTGCGGCGCTTGGCAGTCCTCGTCGCCCTGGCGGTTGTGGCCGTCGTGACCCTGCTCGTCTCCGCTTTCGGCGGGTCGGGCGCGGCCGTGCAGGCCGCGGCGCCGGCGAGCGCCTCACGCCTCGTTCCCGCAGGCCCGCCGCTGCCCGAGATCGTCGCGCGACTCGGCGCCCTGCACATTCAGCTGCCGGTCAGCCAGTCGCGTGTCACGGCGATCGGCTACCAGGGTGGAACGACCGGAGCGCTGACGCTCGCGCCGCTCGGCACGCAGGCGAACCAGGGGTTGCTGCAACGCGTGCTGCACGCCGTCATCGGCGGATCATCCGGCGATCCTCGCTGGTACCAGCTCGGCGGCGGCGAGGGCCCCGACTCGTCGTCGATCGACGTCGGCGCGCTTGCCGGCACAGACGTGTACTCGCCGGTCGACGGAACGATCGTCTCGATCGACAACGTGATCCTCAACGGCCAGGCCTACGGCTCGCAGATCGACATCCAGCCGACCGGTGCACCCTCGCTCGTCGTCTCGGTCTCGCACGTGCGCGTCGACCCGTCGCTCGTCGTCGGCTCGCCCGTGACGGCGGCGGGCTCGAAGCTCGGCTCGGTCGCCGACTTCACGCAGGTGGAGCGCCAGGCGCTCGCCCGCTACACGAACGACTCCGGGAACCACGTCGTGATCGAGGTTCGCCCCTCCGCGACGTTGCCTCTCGGCTAGCGCAGCGTGTAATGCGCATTCTCTTCGTCGCCGACGTGTTCGGCGCGCCCGGCCGCCGCGCCGTCGAGACGCGGCTCCTGTCGTTGCGCGCCGAGCTCGGCGCAGACTTCTGCATCGTCAACGGCGAGAACGCCGCCGCCGGCCGCGGCATCACGGCCAAGCTGGCCGACAAGCTGCTCGCGAGCGGCGCCGACGTCGTCACGCTCGGGAACTGGGTGTGGGGCCAGCAGGATTTCGCGCCGTACCTTTCGGGCACCGACCGCGTGCTGCGCCCCGCGAACCTGTCCCCGAGAACACCGGGAGTCGGGCTCGCCGTGCACGACGGCGTCGCCGTGATCAACCTGCTCGGTGTGTTCGCACTGCAGCCGTTCGAGAACCCGTTTCTCGCCGCCGACCGGCTGGTCGAGGAGGCACGCGTGCAGACGCCCGTGATCGTCGTCGACTTCCACGCCGAAGCGACGAGCGAGAAAGTCGCGCTCGCGCGCTACCTCGACGGCCGCGTGACCGCGGTGCTCGGAACGCACACGCACGTGCAGACGAGCGACGCACGGGTGCTCGCCGGCGGCACAGCTGCGATCACCGACGCCGGCATGACGGGCCCGCACGACTCCGTGATCGGGAGCGACGAGCACGGCGCGCTCAAGCGGTTCCTGACCGGCATGCCGACCCGGCTCGAGCCTGCAACCGGGGACGTTCGAGTCGAGGGCGCGCTCGTGGAGTGCGGCGCCGACGGCCGCGCCACGTCATGCGTCGCCGTCCGGGTCGAGGTGGGCTAGCGGCAGCGCAAGCACGCCGAGCAGCGCGACCAGCGCGACGTCGCGCGCGAGCACCACACCGGCGAGCCGGAACGAATCGACGTAGCCCCAGTAGCGCTGCGGGAACCAGACCTGCGTCAGCACGAACGCCGTGGCGAGCAGACCGGTCGCGACGAGGCCACGCCGCCCGCGGACGAGCGGGACGAACGGGAGCAGCCAGATCAGGTATTGCGGCGAGAGCACCTTTCCGAACGCGATGAAGGCGCACACCGAGGCGGCGGCGTACCGCACGAGCCGGTCCCGGGTGGCCGGCCCCCGGGCGAACGCGATCCACAAGGCGAGGAGGGCACCCACCTGGGCAAGCGTCGAGAGAGCCGCGACCAGGCCGTGCCCGGCGAGGTTCTGCGAACCGTGCGACGCGATCACCTGCGGATGAGCGAACGTCGTGAGCAGCGCCGCGCCGAGGCTTTCGATCTGCAGCGGCCGCGACGCCTGCCCGCTCAGGCTCTCCCAGATCCCGTGCGGCGCGACCACGACGAACGGCACGAACGCAACGGCGACGACCGCGAGGCCCGCGAGGGAGGCTCGCCCGCGGCCGCGCTGCGCCGACCAGCGCAATGCGATGGGCACGAGCACGAGGGGCCAGAGCTTCGCCGCCACGGCCGCGCCGAGCAGTGCCCAGCCGAGCCGGTGGCGCTCGTGGAGCAACGCCGCGAGAGCGGCGGCGGCGAGCAGCGCGGGCCACAGGTCGAAACGGCTCAGGATGAGCGAGCCCGCGAGCACCGGTGACAGAGCGACGAAGAACGCCGCGGCGGGCCGCAGGCGACCGACGACGAGGACGAGCGCAACCCCGCAGGCGGCCATCAGCCAGGCAAACGCCGAGGCGTAGTCGCCAAACGGCGCGGGCGCAACGAAGACCGGCAGCGCTCCGGGCGGATACTCGACGGCGAAGTCGCGATACGGCACACCCCCGTGCCGGAGGATCGCCACGCCGTAGTCGCGGTAGGTTGGCCAATCGACGAGCTGGCCGTGCGCCCAGAAGAACCGGTGGATGATCCCCCAGCAGGCCAGAAAGAGACCTGCGGCGGCGAGCGCCTCAGGCGCCGGCAGGCGTAAGCGGCTCAAGCTCGCCGCCCGGCAGCGGCTCCGCGCCCTCGTTCGCGCCGCCCGGCAACGGGGCGATCAACGCGAGCGCGACAAACGGGAAGAACCACGGCAAGTACAGATAGAACCAGTGCGTCAGGACGAGCTCGAAGCCGACGAGCACAGCCGCCGAGAGCGCCGCCATGCGAAGCGGCGAGCGCCGGCGCGGCACCCACGCGAGCGCAAGCGAGCCCACGACGAGCAAAGCCTGCAACACCTCCTGCACGAAGTGCAGGTCCGGCAGTCCCTTGGCGTGGTAGGTCCGCCAGTCCCAGAGCGAGAACGGCGAGTCGCGTCCGACCTGGTAGCCGAACGTGCGGTCGTAGAAGACACGTGCCGCATGCCACGGCGACGGCTCGAGGAAGAGGACGAAGAAGACGAGCGCGGTGGTGAGTGCGAAGCCGAGCACGGCAAGACTGCGCCCGCGCCGCGCCTCCGGATAGCCGAGCCAGAGCGGCATGAGCAGGAGCGAGGCGAACTTCGTCCAGCCCGAGAGCGCCACCGCGGTGCCGCGCGCAATTGGGCTCGTCAAGGCGAGGAACCCCCAAACGAGAAGCGCCGGGGCGATCGCGTCGTTCGAGTTCGAGCTCGATGCGTACTGCGTGAACGGCCACGCCACCCACGCGAACGCGAGCGCGGCCGCAAGTCGAGGCCCGCCGAAGCGCCGCCCGACGAGTGCGAGCCCGACGAGCGCAAGCAGATCGAAGAGAATCGACGTGAAGTGAACGGCCGGCAACGTGTCCCACTTGCCGCTCCAACCGAAGATCGCGTACCCGGGCAGGTAGGCGAGATACGACACCGGGCCGTAGGTGTCGCCGAGCGGATTTGCGGTCTCGCAGCGGCCGTTCGTCTGCACGCGGTTGCGCACCTCACCCGAGGAGTCCGCCGGCCCGCAGGCCGGAAGCGAGCCCTCCACGGGAAAGTTCCCGTAGGGGCTCTGCCCGTGCGCGATCCGGTCGGCGCCGATCACCCCCGAATAGCCGACGTCGATCACGTTCGACGCTCGCACGTTGAGACCGACCCGGAAGCCGGCGATGAACACCGTCGCCGCGGCGAGCACCCACACCGGCCACACCGGCCCCCCGCGCGACGGACGGTCGGTGCGAGCGATCCAGAGCAGACGTGCGAGCAGCCAGGCAAGCGGCGGGTACGCGAGCGGCATCGCCGTGAAGATGTCGCCACGGTTGAAGAACCACAGCGACACCGAGAACGCGAGCAGCACGACGAGGTCGACGTTGCGCACCGAGAAGGGCCGGCGCCAGTCCACGAGCCCGAGCAGGAACAGCGCGCAGAACCCCAGCCACACTGGGTAGCTGTTGATCTGGTTGCCGCCGAACGCGCCTTTGTAACCGCGCGCCATCTTCCACGCGACCTGTGCCCCGGTCCACGCCTCGGTCACGGCGCCCGTGCCGTCGTCGATCTTGCCGGTCGCGACCTCGCCCGCCTTCCCCGACCAGACGTTCACCGTCCAGCTTCCCTGCGCAAACGTCGCGTCGGTGACCGGCTCCGGTGGGTAGCGCTTCAGCCAGTCGGCGACCTTGCCGTCGGCGAGAAACAGCTCGATCACCTGAGCCCGCGTCAGCCGCGCCGTGATCTGCACCGCCGGGACCTGCGGCGTCGAGATCGTCGGCGTCGAGACGGGCGCTGTCGAGACGGGAGCTGTCGTCCCCGCCTGCGCCGCCGGCGCGAACGCGACCGCGAGCGCAAGGACGACAACGACCTTCAACGGCGGAAGGACCAGAGCTTGTTGCCGATGAAGTTCAGCGGAGTGACGAGGACGATGGCCACGGCCTGGGACACGATCTTCCCCCAACCGAGCCAGTCCAGGAAGACCAAGAGCCAGATCTGGTTGACCGCGAGCGCGGCGAGCGCGACCACGAAGAAGCGAAAGCCCTGATGGGCGAAGCCTCCTTTCTCGCGCGCGAACGTCCAGTGCCGGTTCCACCAGTAGTTCGAGACCGCGGAGACGACGAACGAGACGACTGCGGCCTTGTGCGCGCCGATGCCGAGCAGCGCGGCATAGATGCCGAGGTTGATGACGTAGCCGGTTGCACCGACGGCGCCGAACTTCGCCAGCTGGATCCAGTTGTGCGGGCGGCGAAGCGCCTCGACGGTGCGTCCGGCGGCTGACACTCGCGCGAGGCTAGCTGACAACGCGCGCGGTGGACGGCGGCTCACTCCGCCGGGCCGGCGACGAGAGGCACGAAGCGCACCGGCGCGAGCGGCTCGATCCGGAGCCCCTCCGGCGCCCGGGTCGCTCGGACGAGCTGCTCGCCCACCGGGAGCACGAGCCTGCCGCCCGGCGCGAGCTGCTCGACGAGCGCTGGCGGCAGCTCGGCGGCGGCTGCAGCAACGGCGATCGCTTCGAACGGAGCCCACTCCGGTAGGCCGAGCGAACCGTCCCCGACCAGCACCTCCACGCTGCCGTGACCGGTCGCCTCGAGAGTGCGGCGCGCTTGCTCCGCGAGCTCGGAGATCCGCTCGACGGAGACGACCCGGCCGGCCAGTTCGTCGAGCACCGCGGCCTGGTAACCCGACCCGGTGCCGACATCGAGCACGAGCTCGTCGCCGGCGAGCTCGAGCGCCTCGCAGATCAAGGCGACGACGTACGGCTGCGAGATCGTCTGCCCGTAGCCGATCTCCAGCGCTGCGTCCTCGTAGGCCGAGGAGCGGAGGTCTGCCGGGACGAAGGCGGCACGGGGAACGGCGCGCATCGCCGCGAGCACACGAGCGTCGCGGATGCCGCGACGGCGAAGCTGGCGGTCGACCCAGTCAGGCGGCACGGCGAGCCGGCACGCCGAAGTGCGCCGCCACGAGCCCCTTGATGCCGGTGATCGACGCGGGCGGCGGTCCGAGACCGACGGCGAGCATCGGAACCTCCGAGTCCGCCGTCTCGAGCGAGCCATGGCTGCCGCCACCGAGATGGTGGCGGCCCGCGAGGTCGACGAACTCGAAACCCGGGGCCGCCGACACGAGCACCTCCCCGGCGTTCGGGTTCGCGAGGGCGGCCGCAGCGCGGACGCGACCATCGGGAACCTCGTCGAGGAGCGCGGTGTCCTCGTCGCCGTCACGGCGCGCGACGACCCGCCCGTCCTCTGCGAACAGCACGATTCCCGCCGCGGGCTGGGCGTCGAGCCGCTCGGCGACCCCGCGCGGGTCGGTCGTGTACACCATTGCGGCGCGGTTGGACGCAGTCACGAGGTCGCCACCCGCATCGAGGCTCGCCACGTGCTCGACCTTCGACTGGCCGTGGTCGGAGCAGACGACGACGGCGTAGCGCTCGAGAAACGCGTCGGGCCCGCCGGCCGCGTCCATCAATGCCGCAACCGCGGCGTCGCTGCGCGCCAGCGCCTCGTGCGCCCTGTCGGGCCCGGACGCGTGCGAGGCGTAGTCGTAGTCGGGCAGGTAGTAGACGAGCAGGTCGAAGCCGTCGCGCGTCACGAGCCAGCGTCCGACCGATGCGGCATACGCGTCGATCGAGCCGAGCGACCGGTTGCGGACGGCGATCGGCGAGCCGGTGCGGTCGCTCTCGTAGAGCGAGTACCAGAAGAACCTCTTCGGCCCGTAGACGGCGGGCACGCCCGGGATCGTCGGCAGATGGCGGTTCCGGCCGCGGTAGCAGGTGATGTTGATCGCGGCTGTGGTCAGGCCCGCGTCCTCGAGCGCCTCGTAGACCGTCTCCGCCTGCGGCGAGAGGTGCCTGGCGTTCAGGTCGACGATCGTGTCTCGCAACGAACGGGCGAGACCGGCAGCGCGAATGGCGCCGAACGACGAGCCGTACTCGACGATGCGCCGCTCATTGCGGTTCCACCAGACCAGGTGCGGAATCCAGTGGACGTCGGGGTGCGCGCCCGTTGCGATCGACGACAGACACACCGGCGTGAGCGAAGGAAAAGTCGACGTCGCCCGGCGGTAGTCGCCGTGCGCTGCGAGGAAACGCAATGCAGGCGCCGCGGTGCTCTCGAACATCGACGGGGTGAGACCGTCGATCACCACCAGGACGACGGGCTTCGGCGCCACCGCCTTGCCCTCAGTCCCGTGCGAGCGTGCGCAGGCCCGCGTGCGTGTCGGGCGAGCGCCGGCGCAGACGGGCGCCGAGGAGCGGCACGGCCGCCGCCTCCAGGTAGCCGAGCACCGGCACGAACGCCAGGGCCGCGCCGGCGAGCGCTGCGAGCGCGAGCAGGGTCGCCGTGCCGCCGCGGGTTCCGCCGCGCCGGAGCGCTCCGGCGACGAACGGCCCCGCGCCGAGGGCGCCGCAGGCCGCACCGGCAACGCCACCGGCCGCCTCGTCCCACTGGCCGAAGCCGAAACCGATCAGCAACGCGGCCGCGCCGGCCACGACCAGCGCCACGAGCGCCTGCCGGATGAAACCGGCGGTGGCGACGCCAATCGCCGCGCCGACCCCCGCCAGGATGCCGATCGTGTACCAGTCCCCCATCAGGACGAGTGTACGCCGGGTCAGGCCTCGAGCCGGGCGATCACGGCGAGCGCGAACTCGGCCGCGCGCGCGCCGTCGACGACCCGGTGGTCGAAGGTGACGCTGATGTTCCCCATCCGGCGAACGACGATCTCGCCGTCGCGCACGACCGGGCGTGGGGCGATCCGGTGCACCCCGAGGATGCCAACCTCCGGATGGTTGACGAGCGGGGTCACGAGCAGGCCGCCAAGCTTGCCGGCACTCGTGATCGTGAAGGTCGAGCCGCGAAGCTCTTCCGGGGCGAGCTTCCCGGCCCGCGCCCTTTCGGCGAGAGCGTCGATGTCGGCGCGCAACTCGTCGAGGCTGCGGCGCTCGCACGCCCGGACGACCGGTACGACGAGGCCCTGATCGGTCTGGATCGCGACCCCGAGGTCGTAGCGGTCGAGGTACACGATCTCGTCGCCCTCGAGACGCGCGTTCAGCTCCGGGAACTCCTGCAGCGCGGACGCGGTCGCTCTCAGCACGGCCGGAAGCAGCAGCTTGAGGTCGACGCCGGAGAAGTCGCACTCCTCGACGTAGGTGACGGCGGGCACCTCGCGGTGGGCCTCTGTGAGATGTGCGGCGATCTGGCGGCGCACGCCGCGCAGCTGCTCGCGCCGACCCTCGGCCGGCGTCGCGGCCGCGCGCACGTCGGCCTCGGTGATGCGCCCGCCGGGGCCGCTCGGCGCGATCGACTCGAGGTCGACGCCGAGCTCCTGGGCGACGCGCCGCACGATCGGCGTCGCCTGGACGCGCCCGACCTGTCTCGATTCGACGTGTCCCGGGGACTGTCCCCGGGACACGTCCGAAACGGCCGAGGGCGCGGGCGCGCTCGCGTCGCCGCCGATCACGACGAGCACGGTCCCGACGGGGACGACCTCGCCCGCCGCCACGAGGATGCTCGTGACGATGCCCGCCGCCGGCGAGGGAATCTCGACCGTCGTCTTGTCGGTCTGGATCTCGACGAGCGGCTGGTCCTCGGCGATCTCGTCGCCTTCCGCCACGAGCCAGCGTGCCACCTCGCCCTCGGTCAGTCCCTCACCGAGGTCCGGAAGCTTGAACTCGTAGGCCACGCTGCTCAAACTAGCGTGCGCACCGCGGCGGCAACCCGCTCGGGCGACGGAACATATGCGTCCTCGAGCGTCCAGTGCGGATACGGGACGTCGAAGCCCGTGACGCGCAGCACCGGTCCCTTGAGGTCGAAGATCGCCTTCTCGGCCAGGAGCGCCGCGAGCTCCGCGCCGAAGCCGACGGTGCGCGGCGCTTCGTGGACGATCACGGCGTGCCCGGTCTTCGCGACCGAGGCGAGGATCGTCTCCTCGTCGAGCGGGCGCAGCGAGCGAATGTCGACGACCTCGCAGGACGCCTCGCCCTCGAGGGCGTCGGCGGTGCGCTCGCACACACCCACCATCGCCCCGTACGCGATCAGGGTCACGTCGGTGCCCGCCCGTGCGATGCGCGCCCGGCCGAGCGGCACGATGTAGTCGCCTGCGGGCACCTCGCCCCGCGCGGTGCGGTAGACGAGCTTCGGCTCGAAGATCACGACCGGGTCGGGGTCACGGATCGCGGCGGCGAGCAGCCCTTTCGCATCGGCAGGAGTGGAGGGAATCGCGACCTTGATGCCGGGCGTGTGCACGTAGTACGTCTCGGGCGAGTCCTCATGCAGCTCGGGTGCGCGCACACCGCCGCCGTAGGGCATGCGGATCGTGATCGGGAACTCCATCCGGCCGCCGCTGCGCCAGTGGTAGCGGCCGACGTGGGTGATCAGCTGGTCGAGGCACGGGTACGAAAACGCGTCGTACTGCATCTCGCACACGGGCCGCCAGCCCGCCATGCAGAGCCCGACGGCGGCGCCTAGCATGCCCGCCTCGGCCAGCGGCATGTCGACACAGCGGTTGGCGCCGAACCGGTCGAGCAGACCGGCAGTCGCACGGAAGACGCCGCCCGCGCGGCCGACGTCCTCACCGAGCACGAGCACGTTGCCGTCACGCGCGAGCTCCGTGTGGAGCGCGTCGTTGACCGCCTCGACGAGCGTCAGCTCAGCCATGGCGCAGGTTGGGGGGCGGGTCGACATAGGCGTTGGCAAAGACCAGCTCCGGATCGCCGGGAGGCGCTGCCTCCGCGGCGGCGATGCCGGCGCGCATCAGCGCCTCCGCGTCGCTTCGCATCGACGCGACGAGCTCGTCGCTCAGGACGCCGGCGCTGCGCAGCAGCTCCTCGTAGCGGCCGAGGCACTCGTGCGCGCGCGCTTCCTCGACGCGCGCCGGATCGAGATAGGCAGTCGGGTCGTCTGCGGTGCCGTGCGCCGCGACGCGGTAGTGCACCGCCTCGATCAGCGTCGGGCCGCCGCCCGCCCGCGCACGCTCGACCGCCTCGCGCGCCGCGTCGTAGACGGCAAGCACGTCGAGACCGTCGACGCGGACGCCGGGGATGCCGTAGCCGGCCGCCTTGTCGGCGAGGGTCTCCGCGCGAGTCTGTGCCTCGATCGGCGTCGAGATCGCCCACTGGTTGTTGTTGCACACGAACACCACGGGCGCGTTCATCACGGCGGCGAGATTGACACCTTCGTGGAAGGCGCCCTCGCTCGTTGCCCCGTCGCCGAAGAACGCCATCGCGACGACGTTCTCGCCACGCAACTGCTTGCCCCAGGCGAGCCCCGCCGCGTGCGGCACGTGGGTCGCGATCGGCACGCAGATCGACGCGACGTTCCACTCCGCCGGGTTCCACCAGCCCGACGGATGGCCGCGCCACCACTGGAGCAGCGTTTCCACCGGCATGCCGCGCACGAGCCCGATCGCACACTCGCGGTACGACGGGAAGATCCAGTCGTCGCCGGTGAGGGCAAACGTCGCTCCGGCCTGAATCGCCTCGTGGTTCCAGAAGATCGCGTACGTGCCGATCCGCCCCTGCCGGTGGTACACGACCGAGCGCTCGTCGTAGGTTCGCAGGAGCACCATTCGGCGGTACAGCTCGAGCAGTTGCTGCTCGGTCAGGTCCGCGTGCTGCAGGGCGTCGGTGAAGGCCATGCCAGGCGGGAAGCTACCTGAGGCCCGGCTCGGCGACACCGGAAGGGACAAGCACGGAGACGGCGTCGCGATTCGCCTCGAACAGGACCGAGTCGGTGTCGCCGAGGTCTTCACCGTCGGCCTGGAGCGACAAGGGCCGGTCGGCGTGCACCACGATGCGGTCGAGGTCGTGACCGGTCAGCACACGCGCGTCGTAGCCGGTGCCGCGCACGATCCATGCCACCACACGGGGCACGTCGCGCGCACGCACGGCCTTGGGAGCGACGAAGTCGATGCCGTCCTCGAAGCGGGCCTGCGGCGCGATCCGAAGCGGCACCGATCCCACGTACGAGTACGGATCGCAATTCGCCACGAGCACGAAAGCCGCGCGCCCCACGCCCTCGATCTCGAGCTGCGCATCCCAGCGCCCCCGCCGCTCGAGCAACATCTTTCCGACCATCCGCAAGAACGCCAGATCGCCGGGGCGCGTGCCGGCCGCGTCGCGCCCGAGCGCGTCGAGCCGGCGCACCGCCTCGCTGTCGAAGCCAAGCCCGGCGGAGAAGCAGAAGCGCCGGCCGTTGACCGCACCGAGCGAGATCCGCCGCAGCCGCCCGGTGGCGAGCGCCATGCCGACCTGCTGCGCGGCGGCCACGGGATCGCGCGGCAGCCCGAGCGCACGCGGCAGGACACTCGTCCCGCCGCCGGGCAGGAACCCGAAGGGCAGCCGGCCGTCAGCGCCGTTCATGGCCTCGTTGTAGGTGCCGTCGCCGGAGAAGACCAGGATCGCGTCGACCTCGAGCGCCGGCGCGGCGGCAGCGAGCTCGGTGGCGTGCCCCGGCCGCTCGGTGAACTCGGTCCGCAGCTCGACGTTCTCACGCAGAACGCGCTCGACCTCGGCGATCTGCGCCCCGGTGACTCGCGTCGAGTACGGATTGACGATCAGGAGCGCTCGCTTCACGCTGTCGAGCATGCCACGGCGGACCGCATTGATCGTGCCTGTGCCCGAGGCCGAGCCCGTCCTGAGCGCAGTCCAGGTCGCCAACGACCCGGCGGCGGCGCACGGGATCCCGGCCCACGTGACAATCCTCTTCCCCTTCGCACCGCTGGAGCTGGTCGACGAGACCGCACTTGCAGAGCTCGTCTCCGCGTTTCCCGTCTTCGACTTCACACTCGACCGCATCGAGCACTTCGGCGACGTCGTGTGGCTGCACCCGGAGCCGTCGTGGCGGTTCATCGACCTCACGGCCGCCGTCAGCGAGCGCTGGCCCGACTATCCGCCGTACGAGGGCGCGTTCGACGAGGTGATCCCGCACCTGACCGTGAGCGTGACGCCGATCGAGATCGACGTCGGCCTGCCGATCGCCTGCCGCGCCCGCGAGGTCGTGCTCATCGAGGAGCTCGAGCGGGACGGAAGTTGGACGGTGCGCCGCCGCTTCGCGCTGGGAGCTGCTCAGGCCGGCGTCGCGTAGCCGCGCATGCCGTCGAGCAGTGCGGCGTAGAGCCGGTCTGCGAGCGCGCTCGTATCCGTGTCCTCACGCAGCCAGGTGTAGGCCCAGTTCGCAGCCGACAGGAAGAGCAGGGCCGCGGTCGCGACGTCGAGGTCGGTGCGCAGCTCGCCCCCTTCGACGCCCTCGCGGAAGAGGTCGCGGATCCGCTCCTCGTAGCGGCGCCGCTCCGCGACGAACCGCTCGCGCCGCTCTCCGCCGAGATGACGCCACTCGCGCACGAAGACCGTCGCCACGTCGAGCTGGCCCGCCACGACCGCGAGGTGGGCGCCGAGCGCGAGCCGGATCCGCTCGCCGACGGTCTCCTGCGCGGGCACGGTGTCGAGCGCCGCGTGAAACGCCTCGGCGCCCTCCCAGGCGACCTCCCAGAGGAGATCCTCCTTCGAGGCGATGTGGTAGTAGAGCGACGGCTTCTGCACCCCGAGCGCCTCGGCCAGGTCGGCGAGCGACGTGCCCTGGTAGCCGCGCTCCGCGAAGAGCCGCGCAGCGATCCGGGTGAGCTCCGCACGCCTCGTCGACATCTGGCGTTTTCAGCCTAACGATCGGTAGGCTGACAGGCGAAATGGACACTCGGACCCAGGAGTTCCTGGCGTACGTCCAGGACGGCGGGCAGGTCGAGGCGACCGACTGGCTGCCGGACGAGTACCGCCAGAGGCTGATCAAGTTCATCGAGATGCACGCGAACTCCGAGCTGATGGGGGTCCTGCCCGAACGCGAGTGGATCCTCAGGGCACCGACGCTGCAACGCAAGCTCGCGCTGACGGCGAAGGTGCAGGACGAGGTCGGTCACGCGCAGCTGATCTACCGGATCGCCGAAGACCTCGGCAAGCCGCGCGAGGAGATGTTCGCCGACCTGCTCTCCGGCAAGGCGAAGTTCCACAACGTCTTCCACTACCCGACTCGATCGTGGGGGGACGTGGGGGTGATCGCGTGGCTCGTCGACGCGGCGGCGATCATCTCGCAGAAGGCGCTCCTGAAGTGCTCGTACGCGCCCTACGCGCGGATCATGAAGAAGATCTGCTGGGAGGAGTCGTTCCACATCCTGCACGGGCGCGACGTGATCCTCACGATGATGACCGGCACCGACGGGCAGCGCGAGCTCGTGCAGGAGGCGCTCAATCGCTGGTGGGGGCCGCTGATGCAGTTCCACGGCAACCCGATCGCGCGCGACGAGGACCCGATGTGGATCTGGCGGATCAAGTCGCAAGGCAACGAGGAGGCGCGCCAGCAGTTCCTCGAGGGGTACGCGCCGCAGATCTGGGAGCTCGGCCTGACCGTGCCCGACCCGAACCTGTGCCGAGGAGACGACGGCGTCTGGACCTACTCGGAGCCCGACTGGGACGAGCTCCGCTCGGTCGTCACCGGCCACGGGCCCCGGTCGCAGGAGCGGCTCGCCTTCCGCGCCCGCTTCCTTCAGCAGGAGCAGTGGGTCCGCGACCATCTGCTTGCTGCATGACCTTCGTCATGGTGCTCGCCGCATGACCGTCTTCGAGGTGTTCCGGCAAGAGCGGAAGGGGCAGCCGTTCACGCACGCGGGCTCGATCGTCGCGCCCGATGCCGCCTTCGCCGATGCGTGGGCGCGCGAGCAGTACGGCCGGCGCGGCGAGTCGGAGGCGCTCTGGCTCGTCCCCCGCGAGGCCGTGCACCAGGTCACCGAGTGGGCCGACGAGTTCGACCTCAAGTACCGCCGCGTCGACGGCTACTCGATCAAGTCGCGGCTGAAGGAGGCACGTGAACGCGCGGGCCATACAGCTTCTTCAGGTCGCTGACGACGAGCTGATCGTCGGCTGGCGCGACTCCGAGTGGACGGGAATCGCGCCGACGCTCGAGGAGGACGTCGCATTCTCGTCGATCGCCCAGAACGAGATCGGGCACGCACGCGCGCTCTACGAGCTCGCAGCGCAGGAGCTCGGGACCGACGCCGATGCGCTCGCGTTCGACCGGGCGCCCGACGAGTACCGGTGCGCGCCACTCGTCGAGCTGCATCTGCTCGAGTGGGCGCACACTATCGCGCGCCGCTACCTCTACGAAGAGGCCGACCGCGTGCGCATCGCCGCGCTGATGGGCTCCGGCGACGCAGAGCTGGCCGGCCTCGCCGCGAAGATCGACCGCGAGGAGGTCTACCACCGCATGCACGCGGAGCTGTGGGCCGCACGCCTGCACGACGAGCCGCGCTTCAACGCTGCGGTGGACGAGCTGTGGCCCTACGCGCTCGGCGTGCTGGAGCCGGAGCTCCGCGACGAGCTCGCGCGCCGGGTCGGGCGGGCAAGTACCAGTCTGTTGCAAACAGTCGAACGCGGGGCGCACACGCCCGACCTCAGCGCGCTCCACGACCAGATGACCGAGGTGCGGCGCTCACAGCCGGGTGCCAGTTGGTGAGCGCCGAGGCCGTCTGGGCGGCGTTCGACGAGATCCCCGACCCCGAGATCCCGGTCATCTCGCTGGTCGACCTGGGCGTGATCCGTGCCGTCAGCCTCGACGGGAAGCGCGTGCGCGTCGAGTTCACGCCGACCTTTCTCGGCTGCCCAGCGCTCGAGGTGATGAAGCGAGCGCTCGAGGCGAAGGTGACCGAGCTCGGTGGCGAGCCAGACGTGCGCGTGATCCAGGACGACTCCTGGTCGACCGACCGGATCTCGCCCGCCGGCCGCGAGAAGCTGCGCGAGGCGGGCTTTGCGCCGCCGCCGCCCCGCTCCTCGGGCACGCCGACCCTCGTCCAGCTGCAGGCGAAGGCGTTTCGCTGCCCTTACTGCGGCTCGACCGAGACGCGGCTCGAGAACATCTTCGGCCCGACGCCGTGCCGCTCGATCCGCTGGTGCGAGAGCTGCCGCCAGCCGTTCGAGCAGTTCAAGACGATCTGACCGACTCACGGACTGAGTGGCAGCTAAAGTCGCGCTCATGGCGCACGTGCGCATCCTCTACTGCCCCGTCTGAAGCGGGTACGACGAACGGGCCGCGAGTCTCGTGGCCGAGCTCAACGGAACCGCGCACACGGCCGAGATGGCGCCCGGGGAAGAGAGCCAGTACGACGTCTTCGTCGACGGCACACTCGTGTTCTCGAAGCAGCGCGAGCACCGCTTCCCCGAGCTCGCCGAGATCATCGCCGCCCTGCCGTAACACGCGCTCAATCTCGGCGGAATTACCCTCGATCGCCGTGGGACGCGCTTCGCTCATGCTCGCCGTTCCGCTCGTCCTCGCCGCGTGCGGCAGCGGCTCGAAGGCGGCCCAGACGACCAGCACCACGGTCCGGCCGACCCAGAAGCAGTTCGTCGCTGCCGCCAACGCCGTCTGCGAGCGGTCGGACCGCCGCGTCTTCCGGCTCGGCCGGCTCTCGCTCGCTCCCGCCGGCTGGGCGCGAACCGCCGCCGCAGCGCAGGTCGGCGTGGCCGAGATGGCAAAGCTGACCGCGCCCAACAACGAGCGCGCGAGGTTCGCACGCCTGCTCACCGACGGCCGGCGGCTCGTGTCCGGGATCGAGCGCGTCCACGCCGCACTGGTGAAGAGAAACGATCTGCTCGCGGAGACGCTGCAACTCGCCGCGACGAAGACGGCGGCGGCGATTCACCGGCAGGCGGCCGTGCTCGGGCTCACGTTCTGCCAGCAGCAGCTGACGCGCTGGCCGGCCTGAGCTCGAAGATCAGCCGCTCCCGCCGGCAAGCGTCGGGTAACGATCGGTGAGCAGGAGCAGGTACGCGTAGGTCTGCGCCTGGTAGCGAACGCAGTACGCGCTCAGGTCGCGGAAGCCACGCGGGTAGCGGCCGGTCGCGAGGGCGTAGAACGCCCCGAGGAACGCAACGACGCCGAGCACGTAGCCGAGCACGCTCGAGAGCACGTAGGCGGGCAGCACGAGGACGATGCGAAACGCCGTCTTCCAGCGCGCCTGCCGGCCGGGCGGAGCAACCGCCAGGTCGACGGGGTAGGTCCCGTACCAGCCACGGAACGACGGGTACGGATCGGCGACCAGGTAGAGGTAGGCCGAGACGTGCGCCTGATAGCGGAGGAAGCGCGCGGTCCAGGCGTGCACCCGGGCGGCGGGGACGCCGCACACAAGCGCGATCACCCAGTTGACGATCGCGACTCCGAACGCGAGGTACGTCCACGCGGAGAGCACGACGAGGTGCGGCAATGCGAGCAGGAAGCGAAGCAGCACGGTGAGCCGCCAGCGGCCGAGGTCGTCGTTGACGACGAGCCGGATCGGGTGCGCCCACTCGACATCCGCGCCGGTGAACCCCGGCTCGCGCTTTTCGAGGAAGGCCGCGACCCCCTCGCGGAAATCATGCGTCTGGGTCAGCTCCGCCTGCGTCCGGGCTTCGAGCTCGAGCTGCTCTGCGAACGTCGTCACCTCGGCGGCGTCGAGCAGCCGCTTGGTGTGCCAGACGGCGCGGGTCGGCATTGCCGCGAAGAGCTGCGCGACCTCCTGCGTCCGGGCGTGCAGGTGGTCGGGCGCGACGACCTCGTTCACGAGGCCCCACGCGAGTGCTTCGGCAGCGTCGAGGCGGCGGCCCGTGCTCAGCCACTCGAACGCCCGCGCTGCGCCGAGCAGGCGCCGCACGAGCCACGTGCCGCCGGAGTCGGGGACGAGGCCGATCTTGATGAACGCCGGCACGAAGCTGGCCGACTCGGACGCGATGCGCGCGTCGCACGCGAGCGCGAGCGACAGCCCCGCGCCCGCCGCCGCGCCGTTGACCGCGGCGATCACCGGCTTCTCGAGCGCGCGGATCGCAAGCACGTTGCGGTGGTAGTTGTCGCGCAGGCTCTGCGCCACGTCGCCCGCGCCCGCGCTGAACTCCTGCAGGTCCTGCCCGACACAGAAACCGCGGCCGGCGCCGGTGATCACGACGGCGCGAATCGACGGGTCCTTTGCCTGCTCGAGCCCCGCGAAGATGCCCTGGTGCGTCGCGCGGTTGAGCGCGTTCAGCACATCCGGACGGTTGAGTGTGATCGTCAGGACTGCGCCCTCGCGAGTGACGGCGACCTCTGCCACCCGTCCACACTAATCTTCTCGCTGGTCGTACAGTACGAGCCGTGACCTCGGCCGCCGTCGCCCTCTCCGTCGTCGCCGGCCTCGCGGGCTCGGTGCAGGTCGCAGTGATGGGCCGCTTCGGCGGCCGGATCGGCGTGCTCGAAGCGCTGGCGTTCGCGTCGGCGCTGCAGCTTCTGCTTTCGCTGATCATGCTGCTTGTCGTCCGCTCCGGATTCGGCGGGATCGGCAACGCCTTCCGCACGCCGGCCTGGATGTGGCTCGGCGGGCTGATGGGCCTGACGGTCGTCCTCGCGATCACTTTCGCGCAGCCGCGCCTCGGCGCGACCGCGACGATCGGCATCCTCATCGCGGGCCAGCTCGTGATGGGAGCGGCGATCGACCGGTACGGGCTCTTCGGCGTCGACCGGATCGCCATCTCCGCGCCGCGGGCCGCCGGAATCGTGCTCTTGGGAATCGGCGCGGCACTGTCGCTCGTTCGATAGGTCGTGTCGCAGACTGCAAAGACGTGGACCGCTCTCGTCACGGTCTACGTGATCTGGGGCTCGACCTACCTCGGGATCGCCTATGCCGGCGAGACCATCCCGCCGCTCTTCGCGGTCTCGACGCGGTTCATCGCGGCAGGCTCGCTGATGGCGCTCGTCGTCAGCCTGCGCGGAGGCTCGCTGCGGGTGCCGCGCCGCGTGTTTGCGTCGTGCGCGCTGATCGGGCTCCTTTTGCCGGGAGCGAACGCGGTGCTGTTCGTCGCGGAGCGCAACGTCCCGACCGGCCTCGCGTCGCTGATCATCGCCTCGGTGCCGCTGTGGCTCGCCGTGCTGCGGCTCGGCGGCCGAGAGCGCCTGCCCTGGCAGGCGCTCGCCGGCGTCGGGGTCGGCTTCGCCGGCGTCGCGGTGCTCGCGCAGCCCTCGGGCGGCGCGAAGTGGTGGGGCATCGGCCTGTGCGTCTGCTCGGCCCTGATGTGGTCGACCGGCTCGTTCCTCGCGTCGCGCCTCACGATGCCGTCCGACCCCTTCGCGGCGACGTCGATCGAGATGCTGACCGGCGGCCTCGTCCTGCTGCCCTTCTCGCTGCTCACCATCCATCACCTCTCGCCGTCGACAACGTCGATCGTCGCATGGATCTACCTCGTCACCTTCGGGTCGATCGTCGGCTACACGGCCTACGTCTGGCTGCTCGCGAACGCATCGCTCGGGATGGTGTCGACGTACGCGTACGTGAACCCGATCGTCGCGATCACGCTTGGCGTGCTCTTTCGCGGAGAACACCTGACCTGGCGCCTCCTGATCGGCGCTGCGATCGTCGTCGTCGCGGTCGCGACCGTCGTGCGACAGGAGCCGCCGACCGCGACCCACCTCGAGGAGGGCGTCCGCTGACTACAGCCCGATGATGTCGTCCGGCCGGACCGGGACGCGCTCGAGTGCCCGTCCGGTCGCGTCGCGAAGCGCTGCGACGATCGCCGCCGTGGAGACGACCGTCGGCGGCTCGCCGACACCCTTGACGCCGTAGGGTGCGCCCGGCTCCGGATCCTCGATCAGCACCGAGGTGACCGGCGGCATGTCGAGCGCCGTCGGGATCAGGTAGTCGGTGAAGCTCGCGTTCGTGATCAGCCCGTCGCGCGTCTGGATCTCCTCCATCAGCGCGAGCCCGAGGCCCTGGGCCGTGCCGCCCTCGATCTGACCCTCGACCTGCTGCGGGTTGACGGCCTTGCCGACGTCCTGTGCGGCGCCGATCCAGACGATCCGCGTCAGCCCGAGGTCGACGTCGACCTCCGCGACGACCTTCATGGCGCAGGCGGCGAACGCGACGTGCGCGCGCTCACCGGTGATCTGCCCGGTCTGCGGATGCAGAGGCGTCGTGGGAGCGTGCCGGTAGACCCGCTCGACGTCGATCGCCTCGCCCGGCCGGCGCTCCTGCTCGGCAAGCGCGGCGCGGCAGGCGTCGCGGACGGCGCCGGCCGCCATCCAGGTCATCCGCGAGGCCGACGCCGAGCCGGCCGAGTCGACCGTCGCCGTCTGGATCGGCGCAAGCCGCACGTCGTCCGTCCGAAGCTCCGTGCGCGCCACTTGCAGGATGACGCCGGTAACGCCCTGTCCGACCTCCGCCGCCGCACAGTGGATCTCGGCCGAGCCGTCGGGTGCAAGCCGCACGCGCGCCGCGCAAGAGTCGTCGAAGCCCTCCGAGTACGCGATGTTCTTGAAGCCGACGGCGAAGCCGACGCCGCGGCGCACACCTTCGCCGCGTGTTGTGTTGCCCGCTCCTCCCGGCAATCTGAGGATGTCCCTCGGCAGCTCCTCTGCCGGCGGCGGCTCGAGGGCGGCGGCAGCCCGAATCGTCTCGGCGAGCGGCAGCGAACCGGTGATCGTCTGACCGGTCGGCAGGACGTCGCCCGGCTTCAGCGCGTTGCGGAGGCGCAGCTCGATCGGGTCGATGCCGAGGGCCGCGGCGAGCTTGTCCATCTGCGCCTCGCTCGCAAAACACGTCTGCACCGCGCCGAACCCGCGCATCGCACCGCACGGGGGATTGTTGGTGTAGACCGCGGTCGACTCGATCAGGGCATTCGGCACCTCGTAGGGACCGACCGCGAACGAGGCGGCATTCGACGTGACCGCGGTCGAGCTGGACGCGTACGCGCCTCCATCGAGCAGGATCTTTATGCGCACGTTGACGAGCTTCCCGTCGCGCGTCGCGCGGTGCTCGCACCAGATTCGGGCAGGGTGGCGGTGCACGTGGCCGGTGAACGACTCCTCGCGGTTGTAGACGATCTTCACCGGCCGCCCGGTGTGCAGCGCAAGCAGCGCCCCGTGCACCTGCATCGAGAGATCCTCACGGCCGCCGAACGCCCCGCCGACGCCGGCGAGGTGGATGCGCACCTGCTCGAGCGGCAGGTCAAGGCACGGCGCCACCTGCGCGCGGTCGACGTGCAGCCACTGCGTGGCGACATAGATGTCGACACCACCTTCCCCGTCGGGCACCGCGAGCCCGGATTCGGGCCCGAGGAACGCCTGGTCCTGGCTGCCGACCTCGTAGACGCCCGAGACGGTCACATCGCCCTGTGCAGCCACGTCGCCGTGGTGGATCTCGATGTGGCGGACGACGTTCGGCCGCGGATCGTCGAAGTACCCGTGCCCGGCTGTCGGCTTCTCGGGATGCAGGTCGAGCAGCTCGGTCGCACGCTCCATGTCCGCGACCGGCTCGAGCAGCTCGTAGGAGACGCGGATGCACTCGGCGGCGCGGCGCGCCTGTTCTGGGTGCTCGGCGGCGACGAGCGCCACCGGCTCGCCGTGGTAGAGCACGCGGTCGATCGCAAGCACCGGCTGGTCCTGGAACTCCAGGCCGTAGGTCTTCTGTCCCGGCACATCCTCATAGGTGAGCACCGCGTGCACGCCGGCCATCGAGACGGCTTCGGAGATGTCGATCGCCGTGACGGCCGCGTGCGCGTGCGGGCTGCGCAGCGTGTGCCCCCACAGCATTCCGGGAGCGATCAGGTCGCTCGCATAGGAGAACTCGCCTCTCACCTTGGGCGGCGCGTCGATCCGCGGTACGAGCTCGCCGACCTCGCCCACCCCAAGACGACCCGCAACCTGGGTCATCGGCTGGCCGCCAGCCGCACCGCATCGAAGATCTTCGCGTAGCCCGTGCAGCGACAGAGGTTCCCCGACAGGGCCTCGCGAATCTCGTCGTCGGACGGGCTCGGGTTGCGGCGGAGCAGGTCGACGGTTGCAACGACGAGGCCCGGCGTGCAGAAGCCGCACTGCACCGCTCCCGCGTCGACGAACGCCTGCTGCACGGGATGGAGCCGGTCGCCGTCGGCGAGTCCTTCGACCGTGGTCACCTCGTGCCCGTCGGCCTGCGCCGCGAGCACGAGGCACGCACAAACGAGTGTCCCGTCGAGCAGCACCGAGCACGAGCCGCACTCACCCTGCTCGCACGCGTTCTTGGCGCCCGGAAAGCCGAGCTTCTCGCGCAACGCGTAGAGCAGCGACTCTCCCTCCCAGCAGTCGGCCCGATGCTCCTCGCCGTTGACTGAGACCGTGATCCTCATAGCCGCTCGAGTGCGCGCTCGGTCAGAACGCGAAGCGCATGACGGCGATAGCGCTCGCTCCCACGGACGTCGTCGATCGGCGAAGCCGCCGCGGCAACCCGCTCGGGGAACGAGTCCGCCTCGTCGCGCGGCGCCGTCACCAGCACCGGACGCGGCGACGCCGACCCGAACGAGGCACGCAGCTGATCGCCGCAAGAGACGGCGAGCGAGACGACCGCGATCACCATCGCGTTGCGCGGACCCACCTTCATGAACGTCTGCGGTGCGCGCGAGGGCGTCAGCCACACGGCGCTGATCAGCTCGTCCGCGGCGAGCGCGTTGCGCTTCACGCCGGTGACGAAATCGGCGAGCGGCACACGACGCGTGCCACGCACGGACGCACACTCGACCTCGGCGCCTTCGACGAGGAGAGGCGGGAGCGCATCGCCCGCCGGCGACGCCGTGCCGAGATTGCCGCCGATCGTGCCCCGGTTGCGGATCTGCGGCGAGCCAACCGTGCGTGCCGCCTCGGCCAGGGCGGGCAGCTGGTCGCGCAACGGTCCGTGCTCGAGCTCGGCGTAGGTCAGGCCGGCGCCGAGCCGAAGCTCGCCGCCCCGGCTCGTGTAGCCGCGCAGCTCGGCGACGGCGCTGAGGTCGAGGAGCGAGGAAGGCCGGTCGCGGTCGAAGTTGAGCGCCACCATCACATCGGTGCCGCCGAGGAGCGGACGCGCATCCGGATACTCCGCTCGGAGCCTGAGCGCCTCGTCGAGCGTGCTGGGCGTTAGGACTTCCACGGGGGAGAAGGGTACGGTTCTCCGGCAATGGACGCACCCCTTTCGCGTCGCCTTGCGGTCGCGCGCGGCGACGAGCCCGCCGACCTCGTCGTCCGCGGCGGGCGTGTGCTCTCGGTCTTCACCCGCGAGTGGCTCGAAACCGACGTTGCGATCGTCGACGGCTGGATCGCGGGACTCGGGTCGTACGAGGGCCGCGAGACGCTCGATGCAGACGGCCGGTTCGTCGTGCCCGGCTTCATCGATGCGCACATGCACCTCGAGTCGTCGAAGCTGCTGGTGGACGAGTTTGCCCGGCTCGTGCTGCCGTTCGGAACGACCGCGGTCGTCGCCGACCCGCACGAGATCGCCAACGTGCTCGGAACCGACGGCGTGCACTGGCTGCTCGACGCAACGGCCGACCTGCCGCTCGACGTGTACTTCATGGCGTCGTCGTGCGTTCCCGCATCGCAGTTCGAGTCGCCGCGGCGCGAGTTGACACCCGGTGACCTCGACGCGCTGCTGCGCCGGCGCCGTGTGATCGGCCTCGCCGAGATGATGAACTTCCCGGGCGTGATCGCGGGCGTGCCCGCGGAGCTCGCAAAGCTCGAGCTGGCCGACCACGTCGACGGGCACGCGCCCGGCGTGCTCGGCCGCTCGCTCAACGCGTATGCGGCGGCGGGGATCCGCTCCGACCACGAGGCGTACACCGCCGACGAGGGCCGGGAGCGGCTGCGCGCCGGCATGTGGCTGCTGATCCGCGAAGGGTCGGCGGCGCGGAACCTCCAGGCGCTGCTGCCGCTCCTGCAGGAGTACGGCCCCGCCCGCATCGCGTTCTGCACCGACGACCGCGAGCCGGAACACATCGCCGACACGGGCCACATCAACTCGATGGTGCGCGAGGCCGTCGCGTTCGGCATTCCGGTGGAGGACGCGCTCGTATGCGCAACGCTCAGCCCTGCGCTCTGGCACGGGCTCGCCCACCTCGGCGCGGTCGCGCCCGGCTACCACGCCGACCTGCTCGTCCTCGGCGACCTCGAGAGCTTCGTCCCGGAGACGGTGCTGAAACGCGGCAGCCCGGTAGCCGAGATTCCACGCGCGCACGTTCCGGACTGGGTGCGCCACACGATGCGCATCGGCGCGTTCGGCCCGGAGATGTTTCGTATCCCGTGGGCAGGCGGCAGCGCACGGGTGATCGGGATCGTGCCGGGGCAGATCGTCACGGACTCCCTCGTCGTCGAGCCTGCGCACCGGACAGGCGAGGCCGTCGCCGACAGCGAGCGCGACCTGGCGAAGATCGCGGTCGTCGAGCGGCACCTCGGCACGGGCCGTGTGGGGCTCGGCTTCGTGCGTGGCTTCGGCCTCGAGCGTGGGGCGATCGCCTCGACCGTCGCGCACGACGCGCACAACGTCGTCGTGGTCGGCATGAACGACGCGTCGATGGCAGCCGCGGTCCGCCGGCTCGCGAACCGCGGCGGCGGCATCGTCGTCGTGGACGGTGCGGAGGTGCTGGCGGAGCTGCCGCTGCCGGTGGCCGGCCTGCTCTCGGACGCGCCGCTCGAAGAGGTGGTCGCTGCCTCACGCGCGGTCGTTGCCGCCACTCGCACCCTCGGCTGCGAGCTCGAGGCGCCGTTCCAGCACCTTGCCTTCCTCGCGCTCAGCGTGATCCCGTCGCTCAAGCTGACGGACCGGGGACTTGTCGACGTCGACCGCTTCGAGCTCGTTCCCCTGGCGGCGTCGTGAGCGGCCCGACGAAGGTCTACGGCAACGCCTGGGTCGTGACGATGGACGATGCGAACACCGAGCACGAGCGCGGGTTCGTCCAGGTCGAGGACGGCCTCGTGAAGGCGGTCGGCGCGGGCGATCCGCAAGGGCCGTTCGAGGACCTGGGCGGCGCAGTCGTCACGCCGGGCCTCGTCAACACGCATCACCACCTGTACCAGAACCTCACCCGGGCGCGGGCTCAGCAGGCCGACCTCTTCACCTGGCTGAAGACCCTGTATCCGGTGTGGGCGCGCATCGACGACCAGATGGAGTACGCAGCTGCGCGCTGCGGGCTCGCGGAGCTGGCGCTGTCCGGGTGCACGACGGTGTTCGACCACCACTACGTCTTCCCGCGCGGCGTCTCCGGCCTCGTCGAGGCGGAGATACGCGCGGCGCAGGAGCTCGGTGTGCGCATCGTCGCCTCACGCGGTTCGATGGACCTCGGCGAGTCCGACGGCGGCCTGCCACCCGATTCGCTCGTCGAGGACATCGACACGATCCTGGCGGACACCGAGCGGCTGCACGCGCTCGCCGACGGGGCCATGGTGCAGATCGCCGTCGCGCCGTGCTCGCCGTTCTCCGTGACGACCCGCCTGATGGAGGAGTCAGCGGCACTCGCACGCAAGCTCGGCCTGGCACTCCACACGCATCTCGCGGAGACAGTGGAGGAGGATGCGTACTGTCGTGAGCTCTTCGACTGCACACCGGTCGAGTACCTCGAACGCGTCGGCTGGATCGCAGACGACGTGTGGTGCGCGCACTGCGTGCACCTCTCCGCCGCAGACGTGGCAACCTTCGGGCGTGCGGGAGTCGGCGTCGCGCACTGCCCGACCTCGAATCTCCGCCTCGGAGCGGGAATCGCACCGGTGCGCGCCATGCTCGACGCCCACGTCCGTGTCGGTCTCGGCGTCGACGGCAGCGCCTCGAACGAGCGAAGCGACCTGTTCGTCGACCTGAAGAACGCCCTGCTGCTTGCACGGGGCCGGGGCGGCGGAGACGCGCTCACGGCGCGCGAAGCGCTGCGGCTCGCTACGCGCGGTGGCGCGGAGGTCCTGCGCCGCAGCGACATCGGCTCGCTCTCCCCGGGGAAACGCGCCGACCTCGCCGTGTGGCGAACCGACGGCCTTGAATTCGGCGGCGCCGACGACCTCGTCGCAAACCTCGTGTTGAGCGGGCCGCATCGCGTCGACCGGCTCGTCGTCGCAGGCGAGGACGTCGTCCGCGGCGGCGTCCTCGTGCGGGGTGACGAGCAGGAGATCGCACGCGAGCACCGCAAGGAGGCGGCGAGATTATGGAAGCAATGACCATTTCGACCCACGTGCTCGACACCGAGCGCGGCCTGCCGGCCAGGGGCGTCCGCGTTGAGCTACGGAGCGCCGACGGCAACCTCGTCGGCGCCGGCGTCACGGACGAGGACGGGCGCATCGCCGAGCTCGCGGCCGCAGCCGCCGGGATCTACCGCATCGTCTTCCAGCCGCCGTCGCCGTTCTTCAGGCGGATCGAGCTCGAGGTGGACCTGGGTGAGGGCCACCACCACATCCCGCTACTCGTCTCGTCCTACTCGTGCGTGAGCTACCGGGGCAGCTGACCGCCGAGCAGCTGGCCGAGCTGTTCGAGGGGCGAACACGCTTCGTGGAACGGCTTGCCGCACTCGACGACCCGCTCGAGCACGCACGCGAGGTGGCGCTCGAGCTGTCCGAGGACGAGCAGAAGGAGATCCTCGACGCACACCCACCGATCGGCGGCACCCCCACCTCGGCACGATCCGCGCGCGAGCAGGGAGCCGACGGCGACCCGGCGGTGCTCGCGGAGCTGGCCGAGCTGAACCGGGCCTACGAGGAGAAGTTCGGATTTCGGTTCGTCGTCTTCGTGAACGGACGGCCGCGCCGTGAGATCGTTCCGGTCTTGCGGGAGCGGCTGCAACAAACGCGCACGCAGGAGCTCTCGACGGCGGTCGACCAGCTCGTCCAGATCGCCGTTGACCGATGGCGCAGCTCCTAGCCCTCAGCGACTACTGGTGGGACTGGGGCAACCTGCTGTTCCGCTGGTTGCACGTCGTCTCGGCGATGGCCTGGATCGGTGCGTCGTTCTACTTCATCGCGCTCGACAACCATCTGAAGCCGCCGAAAGACCCGAACGACACGGCGCGCGGCGTCGGCGGCGAAGCGTGGGAGGTGCACGGCGGCGGCTTCTACCGCGTCGAGAAGTTCAGGGTGGCGCCGAAGCGGCTGCCCGAGCCCCTGCACTGGTTCAAGTGGGAGGCGTACACGACGTGGCTGTCGGGATTCGCGCTGATCATCGTCGTCTATTACTCACACGCGAGCTCATATCTGATCGACACGTCGGTCGCGAATCTCACCCCCTGGGAGGCAATCGCGATCTCGGTGGGCGGCATCGTGCTCGCCTGGCTCGTCTACGACGGGCTCTGCCGTGCGTTCGAGCGGGACGAGGCGCTGCTCGCGGTGCTCGTGTTCGCGTTCGTCTGCGCATCGGCGTGGAGCGCCTGGAACCTCTTTGCCCCGCGTGCCGCGTTCCTGCAGGTCGGCGCGATGATCGGGACGATGATGGTAGGCAACGTCTTCTTCGTGATCATCCCGGCGCACTGGGAACTGATCCGCGCGAAGGAAGCCGGCCGGGAGCCCGACCCGCGCTGGAACGTGCGCGGCAAGACGCGCTCGGTGCACAACAACTACCTGACTCTGCCGGTGCTGCTCGCGATGCTCTCGAATCACTCGCCGTTCACCTACGGACACACGAACGGCTGGATCGTGCTCGTCGCGCTCATGGCAATCGGCGCACTCGTGCGGCACTACTTCAATCTGCGCCACCGCGGCCTCAACGTCTGGCCGATCCTCGGACTCGCGGCGGCCGGCGTCGTGACGATCGCGCTTCTGCTCCGGTGAGGTAGGGTCTCGCGCGTGCTGGAGATCGTGGCCGCAGACCTGCGCTTCGTCGCCCGCTGGGAGGACGAGCTCGCCCCGGCGACGGTGGCCGCGTTCAAGGCGAGCCTGCCTCTCTCCGACCGGATCATCCATTGCCGCTGGAGCGGCGAGTCGAACTGGATCCCGTGGGGCGACCGTGACTTCGGGATCGGCCCGGAGAACGCGACGTCGTACCCACACCCGGGCGAGCTCGCGCTCTACCCCGGCGGGCAGAGCGAGACGGAGCTGCTGTTCCCGTACGGCTACTGCTCGTTCGCATCGAAGGCCGGGCACCTGTGGGCAAACCACTTCGCCACGGTCGTCGAGGGGCAAGAGCAGCTGGCCGCGCTCGGCCGCCTGACCCTCTGGGAAGGCGCGCAGCAGATCTCGTTCCGCAACCTGTAACCCGCAACCGCGGTCAGTGGTTCCGCGGTTTTGGCCCCGCGTGGAACGGGGTACCGTCGCGGTTGTCATGGCAGCAAACCAGTCCGCCGTCGGCTTCCGCGTGCTGCGCACCCCGCCGGCCGGCCCGCCCCGCCCGGGCGACCCGGGAGACGAGCGCGACCGGCTCGAGACGGCGTGGGTGGTCGAGAGCCCGCTCGGAGTCGAACATTCGCTCGAGGAGCGCCTGGAGGCGCTGCTCGACGAGCTCGACCCAGACCTCGCCGGCCTCCACCAGCTCGCCGACGGGTCACTGATGCACGTGTTCGTCGGCCGGGACGCGATCGCCCACCAGGGCCGCTCCTCGCTGCTCGGGCCGACGGTGCTCGAGCGGCTGTCCGCGCTCCCCGGCGAGGGCCTGCTGATCGAGGCGGCCTGAGGCAAACAACACCTCGGTACGTGTCAGCGTTCCTCGCGCACGTACGGCGTCCCGAGGGCGGCAGGAGCACCGAGATGGCGGCGGGCGCCGGCGGTCGAGACGAGCACCAGCACGACGATCGTCATCACGTACGGAAGCGCCTGGAAGAGCTCGGGCGGGATCCCGCTGAGGATCCCGCGCGCCTGGAAGGTGAACGGGATGCCCGAGAACGCGCCGAAGAAGTAGGCGCCGACGAGGCACAGTGTCGGCCGCCAGAACGCGAAGATCACGAGTGCGATCGCAATCCAGCCGGAGCCCGCGGTCAGGCCGTCCACCCACTGCGGCGTGATCGCAAGCGAGAAGCACGCCCCGCCGATGCCCGCGAACGCGCCGCCGGCCAGCGTATGGGCGTAGCGGTAGGCCGCGACGTTGATCCCCATCGCGTCGGCCGCCGCAGGCGACTCGCCGACCGCGCGCAGGTTCAACCCGAAGCGCGTGCGGTTGAGGTAGACCGCGACGAGCGCAACACACAGCCACGACGCGTAGACGAGCTCCGACTGGTCGAAGAGAATCGGGCCGGCGACGTTCACCGTGCGCCACGACTGGGGCAGTACCGACCCGAACGACTGCCGGGCCGGCTGGTCGGCGAGGTTGAGGTCGTTGCCGAGGTACGACGACAGCCCGGCGGCGCCCGCGAAGATTGTCAACGCAAGCCCGGAGACAATCTGATTCGCGCGCAACGTCACCACGAGGAATGCGTGGATCAACGCCATCGCCGCACCGGCCACCGCCGCCACCACGATTGCAAGCACGAGCGAGCCCGTCCGCTGCACCGCCCAGAACCCCATCACCGCGCCGACCAGCATCATCCCCTCGACGCCGAGGTTGAGCACGCCCGACCGCTCCGTCAGCAGCTCGCCGAGCGCCGCGTACAGAAGGGGCGTGCCGTAGACGATCGCCGATGCGAGCACGACGACGACAATCGAGTTGTTGATTCCCCCGGCCGCAAGGATCATGCGACCGCCTCCGAGGTGCGCGTCCCGCGCGCAAAGCGCACTCGATACCGGATCAGTAGCTCGCCACCGAGCGCGCAGAAGAGAATCAGTCCCTGCATCACCCCGACGAGACCGGATGGAAAATCCGCGCCCTGCAGCGCGTAGCCGGCGTTCTGGACACCGCCGAGCAGGAACGCCACCAGGCAGACCGCGAACGGGTTGTAGCGGGCGAGCGCCGCGATCACGATGCCCGCATAGCCGTACCCGGCCGACGTCAGGCCGCGCGGGTCGAGGGTGTGGCGGAAGTCGCCGTCCTGGCTCGCGCCGCCGATGCCGGCAACGGCGCCGGAGAGCGCCATCACGGCGAGGATCTTGCGTCGCGTGCGCATGCCCGCATACGACGCGGCGCGGGGTGAATCGCCGATCACCTGCACCTCGAAACCAAAACGCGTCCGGGTGTAGAGCACCCAGATCACGACCGCGATCACGGCGCCGGCGATGAGGCCGAACGGCAGCACAAGCGCCCCGACATGCGCCACCGGCCAGCTCGCCGCCGCGGGAAGGCTCTTGCCCTGGGGAAAGACCTTCGCAGTCGGACTCGACGTGTCGCGCCAGTACGACTGCGAGTCGAAGATCAGATAGTTGATGACCAGGGCGCCGACGTAGTTCAGCATCAGCGACGTGATGATCTCGTTCGTGGAGAGAAACGCTCGCAGGATCGCGGGTATCAGCGCGAACGCCGCGCCGCCCACCGCGCCCGCCGCAATCATCGCCGGAATCGACACCCAACCCGAGTGGTTGCCGACCGCGATGCCCGCGGCCGCTCCGAGAATCGCGCCCATGTAGAGCTGACCCTCGCCGCCGATGTTGAAGATCTGCATGCGAAAGGCAATCGCCGCACAGAGCCCCGTGAAGAGCAGGGGCGTCGCAGAGACGAACGTCGCGTTCAGCGACTGCCGGCCGACGAACGCGGTTTCGAAGAGTCGGAGGAACGTGTGGCCGGGCGAGTGATGCGTCACAAGCAGCACCAGCGTCATCACGCCGAAGGCGACGACCACCGAGCCGATCGGGACGGCGAACATCAGCCACTTCGGCTGAGTGAGGCGGCGCTCGACGCGAATCATTCGCTTTGACCTCCGGCCATGAGCAGCCCGATCTCCTCGACCGTCGCCTCGCCGGCGTCACGTTCCCCGACGATCACCCCCTCGTAGATGACGGCGATGCGGTCGGCGAGCGCGAGGATCTCGTCGAGATCTTCCGAGATCAGCAGGACACCGACGCCGCTCGCCGCTGCTTCGCGCAGGTACCGGTGCACCGTCTCGATCGCCGCGACGTCGAGCCCGCGCGTCGGCGAGGCGACGACGAGCACGCGGGGTGCGCCGTGGAACTCGCGCGCCAGCACGACCTTCTGCAGGTTGCCACCCGACAGCTGGCGCGCCGGCAGCTCAGGCGACCCGCCGCGCACGTCGTAGCGGTGGATCAACCGCGCGGCGTGCTCGCGGATCGCCCGTAGCTTGAGCAACGGCCCGTTCGCATTCTCGCTGCCGCGGTACGACTTCAAGACAATGTTCGCTGCGATCGAGAGCGACGGTGCAACCCCCGTGTGCAGGCGATCCTCGGGAACGTGGGCGACACCGGCGCGGATCGCCTCACGCGCATCGCCGCTGCGCAGACGGCGGCCGTCGACCGCTACGTCGCCGCGAGACGCAGAACGCATCCCGGTGACCGTCTCCGCCAGCTCTCGCTGCCCGTTGCCCGCAACTCCTGCGATGGCGACGATCTCGCCGCAGTGCACGGTCAGCGACACGCCGCGCAACGCGTCGCCGCCTCGGTCGCCCGCACCCCACAGGTCGCGCACCTCGAGCACCGGCTCGCCGGTTCCCGTCTCGCGCTCGACCCGGTTTGCCATCGCCACCTCGCGCCCGACCATGAGCGCCGCGAGCGAGCGCAGGGTCGCATCCTTCGTCGAAACCGTGTCGACGTTCTTCCCCGCGCGCAGAACCGTAACCCGGTCCGATACGGCCTTCACCTCATGCAGCTTGTGCGAGATGAAGATGATCGTGCGCCCCTCGTCGGCCATGACGCGCAGCGTCTCGAACAGCGAGCTCGCCTCTTGCGGCGTCAGCACCGCGGTCGGCTCGTCCAGGATCAGGATCCTCGCCTCGCGATACAGCGCCTTCAGGATCTCGACACGCTGCTGCTCACCCAGCGACAGCTGCCAGATGCGCGCGCGCGGGTCGACCGCGATGCGATAGCGCTCGCCGAGCTCGGCAACCTGCCGCTCGATCCGGCGGGGGTGCACCATCAACTTCTTCCCCTCGCCACGATGGTCGCCGAGGATCACGTTCTCAGCAACCGTGAACGGCGGCACCAGGCGGAAGTGCTGGTGCACCATGCAGATACCCGCATCGAGCGCGTCGCGCGGCGCGTGGAACGACACCGGCGCGCCGCGAATCAGGATCTCGCCGTCGTCGGGCCGGTAGAGGCCGGTGAGGATGTTCGACAGCGTCGACTTGCCGGCGCCGTTTTCTCCGAGCAGCGCGTGGACTTCTCCCTCGGCCGCCTCGAAGTCGACACGGTCGTTCGCGACGACGCCCGGAAAGCGCTTGGTGATTGCCCGAAGTTCGACCGCTGCGACCATAGAAAAAGGGCGGGCGGAACCACGTTCTTGCAACGTGGTCCCGCCCGCCCGGACTGTGTCTAGCCCTTCGCGCTTCCGATGACGCCCTTGACGAGCCAGTTGATCGCGTACAGCTGCTGCACGTTCAACCTCTGGCCCGTCTTGACGCGGAGCTTGCCGCTCTGGTCGTAGAGCGGACCCTGGAACTCGTACCACGAGCCGTTCTCGATCGCCTTCAGGCGCGAAGCGATCAGCGCCTTCGTCTTCGCGGACACCTGCGGCCCGTACGGGGCCAGCTTCGCGAAGCCGCTCTTCAGCGACCCGTAGTAGAACTCACTCTTCCAGGTGCCGTTCATGACGGCCTTGATCCGGGAGAGGTAGTACGGGCCCCAGTTGTAGACGGCGCCGGTCAGCCACTCCTTGGGCGCGAACTTCTGCGCGTTCGAGTCGTAGCCGACCCACGGAACGCCCGCCGACTCGGCGTACTGGCCGGCGGCCGGGCTGTCGACGTTCTGGCCGATGACGTCCGCGCCTGCCGAGTGCAGGTTCTCGGCCGCCTTCTTCTCCTTGTCGGGCGCGAACCAGGAGTTCGTCCAGACGATCTTCACCTTCGCACCGGGATGTGCGGTCTGGACACCGAGTGTGAACGCGTTCGTGTGACGGATCACCTCGGGGATGGCGAACGGAACCACGTAGCCGACCACGCCGGTCTTCGTCGCGGCGCCCGCGGCGATGCCCGAGAGGTAGATCGCGTCCTCGCCCGCGCCGTAGTACTCAGACACGTTCGAAGCCAGCGCGGTACCTGTCGCCTGCTCGAACTTCACCTTCGGGTACTTCTTCGCCTCCGAGATCATGCACGGCTGGTACCCGAAGGACGTACCGAAGATGATCTGGTTGCCGTCGCTGACGAGCTGGTCGATCACCTGGCACGTCTGCGGGCCCTCCGGCACGTTCTCCTTGTAGGTCGTCTGGATCTTCGAGCCAAGCGCCTTCTGGACGTAGAGGCGTCCCTGGTCGTGGGCCTGCGACCACCCTCCGTCGTTGTGCGGGCCGACGTAGATCCATGCGGCCTTGAACACGCTGCTCGACTTCGCCGCACCGGGCGAAGTGCCGAGGGCGAGCACGGCCGCCGTGGCCGCGATCACGAGCAGGAGCGCGGCGAGCGCGAGCTTCCTCTGAGTCACTGTTTCCTCTCCTTGCGAGCCGGTTGTCCGGGGAAGGTCGAATCTAGCCGACCTTCGGGCGTGCAGCTAGGCCGGATCGGAAAGAGCCTGCACCGGCGTAGATTCGACGGGGTCCTCGGCGCTCCACGGAAAGACGATCCAGCGATCGGTCCGCCGCCAGACGTACTCGCACTTGACGATCGACCGCGGCTTCTCGTAGAGCACGGCGCAGCGAACCTCGGCCACCTTGCCCTCGCAGAAGCCCTGCACGAGCTGGAGCGTCGCCCCGGTGTCGGCGACGTCGTCGGCGATCAGCACCTTGGTCTCGGCGAAGTCGACGAGGTCAGGCACCGGCGGCAGGATCATCGGCATCTCGAGCCGCTCGTCGATGCCGGTGTAGAACTCGACGTTCATGGTGAACGTGTTCTTCACGCCGAGCGCGTAGCCGAGCGCGCCCGCCACGAGCAGCCCTCCACGCGCGATCCCGAGCACCATGTCGGGCCGGTAGCCGTCGGCGGCGACCGCCTCCGCCAGCTCGCGTGCACCCGTGCCGAGGTCGTCCCACACCATCGTCTCCCGGTCGGTCACGAGGTGAGCCTAACGAGCGAGGCGCTGAGAGCGTCGACGGCAAGCGCGATGTCCTCGGCACTCGAGAGCTCGTCGGGATGGTGGCTGATGCCGCCGTTCAGGCTGCGCACGAACAGCATCGACGTCGGCACACCGGCGGCGGCGAGGAACATCGCATCGTGTCCGGCGCCGGACACGAGCTCGGGCGCATCCGGCAGGACCTGTTTGAACGCATCGCTCATGAAAACCGGGTCGAGGCGCCATTGAGGCTCGAAGTCGATCGCGCGAATCAGCGCGTCGAGCAGTGCGGCGTCGGCGGACCGCGCGTCGACCGACACAGTGACGCGGGCGGGCACGACATTCGAAGCGTTGGGCTCGACCTCTGCAGCCCCGACCGTGGCCACCGTGCCGGGCCCGGCGCAATCGCGCACATGGAGGATGAAGCGCGCTGCCGCGACAAGTGCATCCTCGCGCGCGGACATCGGCGTCGTCCCCGCATGGTCGGCACGACCTTCGAACACCTTGACGCCCCGGGCCTGGCCGGCGATCGCGGTCACGACTCCGAGCGCCTGGCCGGCCAGCGCCAGCACGGGCCCCTGCTCGATATGCAGCTCGAGAAACGCATCCGGCAGCTCGGAGAGCCGCTTGCTGCCCATCGGGCCTGTCTCTTCCGCACGAAACGCGACGACGGTCAACGGCACGGCCGGCAGGCGCTCGGCCGCCTCGATCGCAGCGACGACACCGAGCGCCCCGTCGAAACGCCCGCCCGTCGGGACGCTGTCGAGATGGGAACCGGCCCAGATCCGGCCGGCACCGCGGCGGCCGAACAGGTTGCCGGCGTCGTCATGCGAGACATCGAGCCCCGCTTCGCGCAGCCAGCCGGCGGCGAGCTCGTGCGCCGCATCCTCCTGCGCCGAGTAGCCGGCGCGATGCTGCCCGATCGCATAGAGCTCGTCGAGACGCGCAAGTACGCGGTTCATACCCGCTCCGGCGCCGGCCAAGCCGGCACCTCCGCTCTTTGATCGCCTCCGTCAAGCCTACGGCTCATGCCCGCTCCGGCGCCGGCCAAGCCGGCACCTCCGCTCTTTGATCGCCTCCGTCAAGCCTACGGCTCATGCCCGCTCCGGCGCCGGCCAAGCCGGCACCTCCGCTCCATGGTCGCCTCCGTCAAGCCTACGGCTCATGCCCGCAATGCTCGCAAAACCCGGTGCCCGGCGAGGGGGAGCAGCGCGACCGCCGCGAAGCCGTAACGCCACGAGCTGGCCGCGACGAGCACCCCGAAGAGCGGCGGGTAGGTCGCCCCGATCCCGTTCAGCACGCTCTGCTGCAGTCCGATCGCGGCACCGCTGCGCGAGCGTCCGGCCACCTCGGCGGCCGCGGCGAAGGCCAGGCCGTTCCAGCTCATCGCGAGGACGCCCGTGGCGACGAGCGTGGGCACGAGCAACACGAGCGGCGCGCCCAACGACGCCGCGGTGAGGAGCGTCAGCGCCGAGGTGACGAGTGCGATCGTGCGCATGGGAGCGAGGCGGCTCCCGACCACGTCCGACCAGCGGCCGGCGCCGATCCGGGCGGCGATGCCGAAGAGCTGGATCGCCGCCAGCACGAGAGCCGCCGCCCCGGCGCTGAGGCCGCGCCGGTCGTGCAGGAAGACGACGGTGAAGCCGACGACACACATCTGAGGCGCGACGATCAGCCCGCTTCCGACCGCCATCGCCCAGATGCGCCGGTCGCGCAGCGGCTTCGGGCCTGCGTCGGCGGAGGTCGTCTCCGCTGCCGGTCCTTCGCGCAGGACGAGCCCCGCGATCAGGGTCGACGCGAGACAGGCGATCCCCATCGCCGCGAACCCGGCGCCGACACCGCCCGCGTGCTCGATCGGCGGCAGGCCGAGCGCGATCGCAAAACCGCCGATCGGGATGGCGGTCTGGCGCACGCCGAGCGCGAAGCCGCGTTGCGCCTGCGGGAACCACGCCAGCACGGCGCGCCCGCTGGCCGACTGCACGCTCGCACCGCTCATGCCCGCGGCGAGCAGGCAGGAGAACACCGCCCAGAAGCTCGACACCCGGGAGGCGGCGATCAGCGCGACCCCGCAGGCGCCGACGCCCGCGACGAGCACCGCGCGCTCGCCGAACGCGTCGGCCGCCATCCCCCACGGCACGAGCGTCACCACCGAGCCCCCGAGCGAGGCGCCGAGCAGGATCCCCGTCTCGGCGAGCGAGAGGTGGTAGTGGCTGCGGAGCGCCGGCGCCAGCACGGCGACGCCGAACCAGATCGCGGAGTACGTCGCCTGGGCGAACGTCCCGGCCGCGAGAATCGCCCAGCGGTACCGTGAGCTCAGAGCCCGAACGGGTTGGTCGGCCGCGTCCCGGTGTAGGTGACGACCGACTTCGTCTCGAGATACAGGTCGAGCGTCTCGAGCGCCAGCTCCCGGCCGAAGCCCGACTGCTTGTAGCCGCCGAACGGGATGCCCGGGAACGCCGTGTACGGCATGTTGATGCCGACCGTCCCGGACTTGATCTTCGAAGCGACGCGATGGCCCCTGGCGGGATTGCCGGTCCAGACCGTCGCCATCAGGCCGTACCTGACGTCGTTGGCGATGCGGATCGCATCGTTCTCGTCCTCGAACGGGATCACGGTGACGACGGGGCCGAAGATCTCCTCCTGCGCGGCGCGCAGCTCGTTGGTGGCGTTCGCGATCACGGTGGGCGGGTAGAAGGCGCCCGGTCCGGCGGCGATCTCGCCGCCCGTCGTGATCTCGGCGCCCTCCCCGCGGGCGCCCTCGACGAAGCCGTGCACCTTCTCGCGGTGGGAGGTCGAGATCAGCGAGCCCATCTGCGTCTCGGCGTCGAGGGGGTCGCCGACCTTCACCTGCTGCGAGAGGTCGGTCACCTGCGCGACAACGTCGTCGTACAGCACCCGCTCGACGAGCAAGCGCGAGCGCGCCTCGCACGACTGGCCCGCCGACGCATAGATCGCCCACACGCTCGCCGGGATCGCATCCGCAAGATCGGCGTCGGCGAAGACGAGGTTCGGGCTCTTGCCGCCGAGCTCGAGCGTCAAACGCTTGATCGGGTCCGAGCAGAGCCGCATGATCTCGCCGCCGGTCCTCGTCGAGCCGGTGAACGCCACCTTGTCGACGCCGGGATGCCCGACGAGGTAGGCGCCGGTCGACGGCCCGTCACCGGGCACGACGTTGATCGCGCCCGCCGGAAAGCCGACCTCGGCAGCGAGCTCGGCGACGCGCAGGGCCGAGAGCGGCGTCTGCGGGTCGGGCTTGAGGACGACCGCGCAGCCGGCGGCGAGCGCAGGCGCGAGCTTCCACGTCGCCATCATCAGCGGGTAGTTCCACGGCACGATCTGAGCCGCGACACCGACCGGCTCCTTGAGCGAGTAGAAGAGCAACGAGCCGCCTACGGCAGCCGACCGGCCGCCGATCGAGGCGATCGCCGAGGCGTAGTAGCGGAAGTTCTCGGCCGCTCCCGCAACCTCCGCCTTCACCGACGTGATCGCCTTGCCGACGTTGCGCGACTCGAGCTCGGAGAGCTCCTTGCGGTTCGCGACGATCGCGTCCGCCAGAGCGTGCAGCAGGCGCGAGCGTTCGTTGCCGGGCGTCTTGCCCCAGGCGCCGTCGAGTGCAGCACGAGCCGCGCCGACCGCGCGGTCGACGTCGGCCTCGTTCCCCATCGCGGCGTGGGCGAGCAGGGCGCCCGTGGCCGGCTCGTGCACGTCCCGCAGCTCACCCGATGCAGGCTCGACGCTCTCGCCGGCGATGTGCAGCCCCAACTCGCTCGTCCCCGTCGCCATGAGCCTGAATCTACCCTGCCGCGGCGCGCAACTCGCCGATGCGAACGTGCGTCGTGAGCAGCGTGCGCAGGCGTGCCGGATCGCCGTTGATGTACGAGCGGCAGAGGTCGCGGCCGGCCGAGTAGGTGATCACGTACGCGCGCCAGGTCGGGTCGGTGATGAAGCGCACGCTCTGGGCTGCCTGCTCGGGCGTGGAGAGGCTCCAGCGCTCGACGAACGCCTGCGCCTCCGCAATCGGCGCACCCTCGTCGTGCACGAGCAGGGCTGCGTCGAGCCCGACGGTGCGCAGGCGCTCGCTGACCCGCGAGATCCGCTCGGAGAGCGCCGGGTCGACGAGGGCGACGCCGTGGCGGCGCAGGATCGCGTGCGCCTCCTCCTTGCCGGCATCGTCCAGGACGACGTCGCTGCCGGCCTCGGCGATGCCTTCGCTCAGCACGGCCTGCGGGGTCGGCACGAGCTGGATGCCCTCCTCGATGCGACCTTCGTCACGGATCAGCAGCTGCTCCTTCAGGGCGTGCTCGGTGTGATGGCCGGGATACACCTCGTGCCCGGCGAGGGCCAGCAGGTCGAGACCGGTGGTCGGCACGTCCGTGTTCAGGACGACACGGCTGTGCAGCTCACCCAGGTAGTAGTTGAACGCCCACCAGGGCTCGTCGGTGACAGCCTCGAGCGTGACCTCCTCGCCGCCGGGCAGCGCCACGAGCTCGTTCGTGCGCGCGCGGAGCACGGGCAGCAGGTCGCGAAGGATCTCCACCGCGGTGTCACCGGCCACGCGGTGCCGCTCGCGCCAGGCCTGGCGACGGTCGAAGAGCGAGCCGTCGCCGGGCAGCAGCTCGTCGAGCTCCTCGTGCACCGACGCGTACACCGACTCAGGCACGCGCACCGGCCGGACGCCGTAACAGCCCTCGACCTCGTCGGCGTACGAGAGCCCCTCGCCGGCGAGCACGTGAGCGTAGGTCGCACACCCGTGCACCTGGTCGCGCAACCAGCCGTCGGGCAGCCCGTCGCGCAGCGCGTCGGCGTCGGCCGCAAGCTGCGCCGCTGGGACGAGTTCCTCGGCGTCGATCTGCGCTTTCAGCTCGGGCGGGCCGTAGTAGGCATCGACGAGCCCGTCGACGTGCTTGCCGAGCCGCAGGCCGAGGACCAAATAGGACGCTGCCGCAACCCGCTCCGGCACCGGCAAAGCCGGTACCTCCGCTCCCTGCCCGGCTCCGTCGAGCCTACGCCGGGGACTCACCGCTCGAAGAGGGCCGCCTGGCCCTGACCGACACCGACGCACAGCGTCGCGACGCCGTAGCGCCCGCCGCGGCGGCGCAGCTCGTGCAGCAGCGTGACTGCGAGGCGCGCGCCGCTCATCCCGAGCGGATGGCCGATCGCGATCGCCCCGCCGTTCACGTTCACCTTCTCCTCGTCGATCCCGAGCTCGCGCACCACGGCGAGCGACTGCGAGGCGAACGCCTCGTTCAGCTCCATCAGGTCGATGTCGCCCACGCCGATCCCGGTGCGGTCGAGCAGCTTGCGCACGGCCGGAATCGGGCCGATACCCATCACCCTGGGGTCGACGCCCGCGACGGCAGAGCCGACGAATACGCCGAGCGGCTCGATGCCGAGCTCGCGCGCCTTCTCCTCGGAGGCGATCACGAGCGCCGCCGCCCCGTCGTTCAGACCCGAGGCGTTGCCCGCGGTGACGGAGCCGCCGGCGCGGAAGGCGGGCCGCAGCGCGGCGAGCTTCTCGGCCGACGTGTCGCCGCGCGGATGCTCGTCGCGCACAAGCTCGCCCACAGGCACGAGCTCGTCGTCGAAGCGGCCCGCAGCTGCCGCGGCAGCCCACCGCTGCTGCGAACGGAGAGCGAAGGCGTCCTGGTCTTCGCGCGAGACGGACCAGCGTTCGGCGACGTTCTCGCCGGTCTCGCCCATCGCCTCGAGCGGAAAGAGCTCCGCCAGGCGCGGATTCGGGAACCGCCAGCCGAGCGTGGTGTCGTAGAGGGTGCGGTCGCCGCGCGGAAACGCGGCGTCCGGCTTTGCGGTGACGAGCGGCGCGCGCGACATCGACTCGACCCCGCCGGCGACGAACAGATCGCCGTCGCCGGCGATCACGGCGTGACAGGCACCGGCGACCGCGGCGAGCCCGGATGCGCAAAGCCGGTTGACGGTGACGCCGCCGATCGAGTCGGGCAGGCCGGCAAGCAGCACCGCCATGCGGGCGACGTTGCGGTTGTCCTCGCCCGCCTGATTGGCGCAGCCGAGCCAGACGTCCTCGATCTGCTCCGGCGGGACTCCCGCACGCTCGACGGCGGCGCGCAGAACCAGCGCCGCGAGGTCGTCGGGCCGCGTGCCCGCGAGCCCGCCGCCGTAGCGGCCGACCGGGGTGCGGACGGCCGAGAGCACAACAGCACGGCTCATAGACCCCGCTCCCGCTCTCTGGAGCCTCCGTCGAGCCTACGGCTCATAGGAACTCCGGCTCGAAGCCGAGCAGCAGCGCGATTGCCTCGCGGCCGCGGTCGCCCATGTCGAGCGTGAGGTCGTTCACATACATGGCGACGAACTCGTCGGCGGTCGCTGCGTCGATGCCGCGGCCGAACCCCATCGCATACGCCATCGCCTCTTCACGGTTTGCGAGCGCGACATCGATCGCCTCGCGCAGAACGGCCGAAACGTCGCCGAGCCGAGCGAGGTCGCGGCGCGCGGCGACGAGGCCGAGCGGCAACGGCAGCTCCGTCTCGTCCTGCCACCAGACGCCCAGGTCGAGCAGCTTGCGCAGACCGGAGCCGGCGTACGTGAGCTGGCCTTCGTGGATCAGGAGCCCGGCCTCGGCGCGGCCCGAGACCACTTCGTCGAGCACCTGGTCGAACGGCAGGTCGCGCGTACGCAGGTCGTCGCCGAGCGCAAGCTTCAGGACGCGCGTCGCGGTGGTCAGCGGCCCCGGCGTGACGATCTCGACCTCGCGCAGGTCGACCTCTTCGCGCGCGACGACGATCGGCCCGTAGCCCTCGCCGAACGACGCGCCGTGGGGCAGCAACAGGTAGCGATCGGCTGCGGCGGGATACGCACCGGCGGAGAGCGCCGTCACCTCGAGGCGGGCAGCGAGCGCCCACTCGTTGAGCGTCTGGATATCGGAGACGACAGGGGTGAGCTGGAGCCCGCGCAGGTCGACGCGCCCGGCCTCGAGCGCCCACACCATGAAGGCGTCGTCGGGATCGGCGGAGTGTCCCACACGAATTGTCACGGCGGCCACGTTACCCTGCACCAATGAGCCGTAGGCTTGCCGGAGGCGACCATGGAGCAGAGGCGCCGGCTCGGCCGGCGCCGGAGCGGGTATGAGCCGTAGGCTCGACGGAGGCGAACAAGGAGCAGAGGCGCCGGCTCGGCCGGCGCCGGAGCGGGTATGAGCCGTGCCGCAATCAGCGAGTCGATCCAGGACTACCTGAAGAGCATCTACAAGCTTCAGGCGGCGGAGGGCCGCGTGACGATCGGCGCCATCGCGAAGGACCTGGCGGTCTCGCCAGCGTCCGCGTCGGCGATGGTGAAGAAGCTCGGCGCGCTCCAACTGCTCGAACACGAGCCGTACCGAGGCGCGCAGCTCACCGAGTCGGGCGAGCGGGTCGCACTCGAGGTGATCCGCCACCACCGGCTGCTCGAGCTGTACCTCGCGGAGACCCTCGGGCTCCATCTCGACGACGTGCACGACGAGGCCGACCGGCTGGAGCACGTGATCTCGGAGGAGCTCGAAGCCCACATCGACCGCGCACTCGGCTTTCCGACCCACGACCCGCACGGCGACCCAATTCCGAACGCCGACCTCGAGTGGCCCGCTAGCTCCGGCCGAAGAAGAAGCGCTCGAGGGGCTCGAGCAGCTCCTCCCGGCGAAACGGCCTGACCTTGGCCTCGCCGCCGTCCTCCTCGGAGACCACCGCGTCGTCCTCGAGCGCCGCGTTGGCGGCGTCGAGGCAGTCGTCGAGCTCGTAGCCGTCCCAGAGGTAGTCGTCCGGCCGCGGGGCGGGGGTCTCGCGGTGCTGGGGATTGACCATCCGCCCGACCGCCCAGACGGCTCCCGCCCGCCGTTCGATCCAGATCACGACCCGCTCGGGGCTGCCGCCGTCGTCGCGACCGTCCACGATCCGTTCGGCGAAGCGCCCTCCTTCGGAAGGGACTTGCACGCTCTCGACTATACAATCGACCCGTAGTGGGAATCCTCGACGCCATCAGGGGGGCGTTCTCGTTTCTCTCGTCTCGCTCACAGGGCGAGGAGCGGATCGTGCAATACGTGATCCGCGAGCATCATCGCGGGCGGCCGATGGCGGAGATCCTGGAGGATCACTACGTCACCAACCGCTGCACGCCCGAGCAGATCAGGCGGTTGCTCGACCGGCCCGACGTGGTGCACACCCTCGGCGACGACCTGATCAACGACATCAAGACGCACACCCGGAGCTAACGCGCGAGCTCAACGACGCGCGCCGCCGCGGCGATGTCCCAGGCGGCGAGGCCGTTCGACTTGAAGAGGGTGACGTCGCTGTCGCCGGCGCGTCCGGGGAGGCTTCCCGCGAGCACGTCCTGCAGCTCGTGGACCTCCAGCCAGTCGAGGACGCCGCGCTCGACCGGCTCGATCAGGTCGCCCGCCTCGAGCCGCGCCTGCTCGCGTGCGTCGGTGCAGACGAAGCTCGCGCGCTCCAGCACCGCGTTGTCGAGCTCGCGCGACGCCGGTTCGTTCGCGCCGACCGCGCAGACGAAAGCGCCGTCGCGCAACCACTCGCCGCGCAGCACAGGATCTTTCGCCGTGGTGGCGGTGACGACGATGTCGCACCCGCCGGCCTCCGCCGCCGACCCGGCCGGCTCGCAGTCGTGCGCACGGCAGAACTCCGCGACGCGGGCCGCACTGCGGCCGTGGACGAGCACGCGACGAAGCGACGGGAGCGCCACACGTAGCGCCGTCACATGCGAGGCGGCCTGGCGACCGCAGCCGAACACCCCGAGGCTCTCGGCGCCGGCGCGCGCGAGCTGCGTCGCCGCGACGGCCGACGCCGCGGCCGTCCGCAGCTGCCCGAGGAGATCCGCCTCGACGATCGCCTCGACCCGCGCATGCTCGATCGAGAAGAGGACGACGAGGAACGGCGTCCCGCCGGGCAGCCACGCAAACGACTTCACTCCGGCGTAGCCGAGCTCGTGGTCGACACAGGGCATGACGGCGAACACGCCGTCGGGGAGCTCGGCGCGAACGCGAGCGGGATTCACCACCACGCCGCGCGCGAGCCGGCCGAAGGACGCAGCAACGGCGGCGATCGCGTCAGCGGGCGTCAGGAGCTCGGCGACCTGGGCCTCCGTGACGTACAGCGGCACGGCGTGAGTCTAGGATCGAACGGGGTCAGTCTGCCGGGCGGACGCCGCGGGCGCGCTCGACCGCCTCGACGATCTGGGCGGGCATGGCCGGCAGCGCGATCTCGACCGAACCGCCGAGCCTGTCGTGCTCGTGCGCGAGCTCGGAGCTCGTTCCCTCGACGACCAGCACCGGCGTGGTCCTGGCGCTGAGCTTCGCGTGGATCTCGTGACTGTCAATCAGCTGCGTGGTCGAGACGACGACGTCGGCTCCCTCGACAAGCGGGCACTGCCCCTCGGCGACGAGCGGGCAGAGGGTGCGCGCCTGGCGCTCCTCGCGGCTCGGGCCCGCGGTGGTCAGGCGCCGGTACAAGGGAATGCGCTCCGGCTCCGGGGCCGGCCCGCCGCACATGGCGACGTCGTAGCCGGCCTCGCGCAGGAGATTCGCGTGCGCCCACAGGTCGGCACGGTTCGGATTCTCGATCAGCACCCGCGGCTTGCCGGTCTCGGCCGGCCACTCCCCGGGGTGGAGGTGCTGCGGCGTGCTGCCCCGCAGCAGCGACTTGATGGAGGCGATTCCGCTCATGCCGCCCAGATTCGAGGTTGCCACCCCCAGCGAAAACCGGGGTAGCGCTGATTGCCGGTTCGTAGTTTCTACGGGCTTCGGGACTCTACGAGGGTCGGCTGAGGAACTCGAGCAGCAGCTCGTTGACGCGGTCGGGCTGCTCGAGCTGCAGCCAATGGCCGGCTCCGTCCACGCGCTCGTACCGCCAGGGCCCGTCGACGTACGCCTCCGAGGCGACCATTGCGCGCTCGGTGAGATAGCGGTCGGCGACGCCGAAGACGCCCAGGGTCGCCGCCTGGATGCGCGGCAAGCGGGGCCTGTCGGCGCCCGGGGTGGCCCCGACGGGAAGGTTCGCGCGGTACCAGTCGAGGCCGGCGGTCAGTGCGGCCGGGTCGGAAAGGTCGGCGAGATACCGCTCCGCATCGGGCGCACCCTCGAACAGGATCCGAAACAGGAACCAGTCGTCGCGGCGCAGCACCTCCTCCGCCTCGGGGAAGAGAAACACCAGGCGGTACCACGCCTGCTCGAGGGCCCGCCGGTCCGGCCGCACCGCGCCCGGGAAGCCGACCGACATCGCGACGAGCCGGTCGACACGTTCCGGCACGAGGGCCGCCAGGGCCCACGCGACCACGGCGCCCCAGTCGTGGCCGACGACGTGCGCCCGCTCGACCTCGAGCGTGTCGAGCAGGCCCACGGCGTCCGCGACGAGCTCGGGCATCGCATACGCCTCCACCCCCTCCGGTCGCTCGCTCCGGCCGCGGCCGCGCAGGTCCGGCGCGATTGCGCGCAAGCCCGCGTTCGCAAGCACGGGCAGCTGCCGCCGCCAGACGTCACCGGTGTCCGGGAACCCGTGCAACAGGAGCACCGGCGGCCCGTCGCCCTGTTCGGCAACGTGAAAGCGGAGCCCGTTTGCCGCAACGTTCACGGGCTGGACGCGCCGGCGCGATCCTGGGCGAACAGCTCAGCCGTCTGCTCGACCAGCGCGGCGGGCCCCGGCGGGAGCAGCGTGGCCAGGTTTGCCGGAAGCGTGTGAGCAAGCGTGCGAACGTTCGAGGCCATCGCGAAGAACCCACGGAGGCGGTCGATGGTCTCAGGCGGCGGATCCTGCATCAACGCCAAGCCCAAGGTCAGTTCGTACAACGGCAGCAGCGTCTCGTCCCGCTTCGCGTGGTACGCGCTCATCGTGGCCTCCCAGTCGCTGCCGTCGAGCCACGTCCCGACAGGCCGGGCGAGCATGAGCGCCTGCGCGACGGCATCGCCGATGCCGAAGCCCGTCACCGGATCCTTGAGGTAGGCCGCGTCGCCGGTCAGCGCCCAGCCCGGTCCGTACGGGACCCGGAGGAAGTTGGCCACGCCCTTGGTCCCCTGCAGCTTCCCCTCGAGCGTCGCGCCGCGAAACCGCGCCTCCATTCCGTGCAGCGCCCGGTACCGCTCCTCGAACGCCCCCTGCGGGTCGGCGCGGAACTCGTCGAACTCCGCCGGCTGCACTTCGAGCGCGAGGCAGTCCTCGCTCTCGCGCATCGGGAAGAGGAAGCCGATCGTGTCGCCGCCGTAGTAGAGCTCGACCGCCGGTTCCTGGAGCGGAGTGACACCCCGGTAGTAGCCGTAGTAGACGGGCCGCAACGGCCCCATCTCGCGGTAGGCCGCGGCGCTGACCCACTCGGCGAACTTCGACGTCTTCCCATCGGCGCCCACCACGAGCCGCGCCCGCAGCTCTCGCCGCTCACCGGCGCCGTCGGTCGCGACGACCCCAACGACGCGACCGTCCTCCTCGACCAGCCCCTCCGCGCGCGTCCGCGTCAAGAGCTCAGCGCCGGCTGCAACCGCGTGCTCCTGGAGCAGAGCGTCGAGCACGCTCCGCCGGGGGGCCAGACCGAACCCGCCCGCAGGCGCAACGGGGGCCTCGAAGAGACAGTCCTCGACGTGAGTGCGAATCCGCGTCAGCCTGCGGAAGCCGGCCGCGAGCAGATCGTCGAGCAGGCCGAGCCGGGCGAGGTTCGCGACGCCGAACGGATGGACGTAGTGCGTGGAGAGCGTGTCACTCGGGAACTCCTCGCGGTCGAGCAGAAGGACGCTGCGGCCCTGGCGCGCGAGCAGGATCGCAAGGCTCGCACCGGCGACGCGCGCACCAACGATTACGACGTCGTGCTCGCGGACACGCCCCATCCGGCGCAGTATCGAGGACGAGAACCTCGGGGACAAGCCGCGAAACGACGAGGTGTCCTGCGAGGTGTCCTGCGATGCGCCCGGCAAGATTCGAACTTGCGACCTCTGCCTCCGCAGGGCAGCGCTCTATCCCCTGAGCTACGGGCGCCCGGGGGGAGCAGTGTAGCCGCGGTCCGAAGCGGCTAGCGCAGGCGCGCCGGACGGCCGCCGACGTCGAGCGTGGCCCCGTCCGGCACCGATACCCGCACATAGGCGAGGGCGAGACCCGGCACGGCGCTCGTCACCCGGCCGACCTCCTTGCCCTCGTGCACGACCGCAGTCTCGGGCGCGGGCGCGTCGCCCTGCAGCTCGAGCAGCCGGAGCCGGCGGTTGACCTTACCGCGGTGGTGCTGGCGGGCGACCGGCTCCTGGCCCGGGTAGCAGCCCTTGGAGAACGAGATCGCCCGCTCGTCGAGGCCGGCCTCGGCCGGCAGCACCCGGTCGTCGATCTCGAGCCCGAAGCGCGGTGTCGCGGCTTCGATGCGCAGCCGTTCGAGCTCGTCGTCGCCGAGGCTCGGCTGCACCGCCGAGTCGAGCAGCTCGACGGCGGGCCGGCCGTAGTCGCGATTCGGGATCCCGTCGCCGTCGCGAAAGACGATCGTCGAGGTGTGCTCCTCGGTCTCGATCTCGCACTTCGCGGCGAAGCGCATCCGGGTCAGGTGCGTGCGCACGACCTCGCCGAGCTCGGGCTCGGTGAGGAGCAGGACATCGTCGTCGCCGCGGCGCCACACGAGCACGGGGGCGATCACGCGTGCCTTCGGCGTCAGCAGGAGCGCGTCGACCGAGCCGCGCTCCGGCACGTCATTCGAGAGCATCCGGTTCAGGTAGTCGAGCGCGTCTGCGCCCTGCACGCGCACGTAGGCACGGGCGCGGCGCGCAACTGGAGGCGTAACGCTCGTCATCGCAACCTAGACTAGACACCGTGTTCAGGTCGAAGGCGGAGCGCAAAGTGGTGGAGGCGGGCTACGACCCCGCCCGCCTGCCGCCCGGGCAGTACCTGACCGAGAAGTGGCCGGTGTTGCACGCCGGCTCGGCGGCGCACTACGACGACCTCTCCACCTGGAGCCTGCGCATCTTCGGCGACGTGGAACAGGAGGTCGAGCTCACCTGGGAGCAGTTCCTGGAGCTCCCACACAGCTCGAACGTGCAGGACATCCATTGCGTCACGCGCTGGTCGAGGTTCGCCGCGAGCTTCGAGGGCGTGCACTGGCGCGAGCTCGCAGCACTCGCCCGGCCGAGGCCGACGGCGCGGTTTGCGATCGCGCACGCCGAGGCGGGGTTCACGGCAAACGTGCCGCTCGCCTCGCTCGAGGACGAGCACGCGCTCCTTGCGACCCACGGCGACGGCGAGCCGCTGAGCCCCGACCACGGCTACCCGCTGCGCCTGGTCGTTCCCGGCAAGTACTTCTGGAAGAGCGCCAAGTGGCTGCGCGGGATCGAGCTCTCGGCAGTCGACAAGCCCGGCTTCTGGGAGCGCTACGGCTACCACAACGACGCGGATCCCTGGGCCGAGCAGCGCTACAGCTTCTGAAGCGGCACCGGCTCTGCGCTCTGGGAACCACAGACGAAGATCCCCCGAACGAGGGATCGGGGCGGCACGGGAGCAGTCGATATCTGAGGGCACGACCCTCCCCCAATCCCCCCGAAGAGCCGCCGACCCGCGGCTCTTCGTCTTTCTGAACGCGGAAGGGCGGCCAAGAGGCCGCCCTTCCGCGTTTCCGCGTTTCACTAGCACTTCGCCGGAGGCGAAGTGCCTACATCATCCCGCCCATGTCCGGCATGCCGGCGCCGGAGTGCGAGCCCGGCTTCTCGGGCGCCTCGGCGACGATCGCCTCGGTGGTCAGGATGTTCTTCGCGATCGACGCGGCGTTCTGCAGCGCCGAGCGGGTGACCATCGTCGGGTCGGTGATGCCGGCCTTCACGAGGTCGGTCACCTCGCCGGTGTCGACGTTCAGGCCCTCGCCGGGCTTCGACGAGCGAACCTGCTGCACGACGACCGAGCCTTCGAGGCCCGCGTTCGTCGCCAGCTGGCGAAGGGGCTCCTCGAGCGACTTGATGATGATCTGCGCACCCGTGCGCTCGTCACCCTCGACCGACGCGAGCAGCTTCTCCTTGACCGCGTCCGCGGCGTTCAGCAGCGCGACACCGCCACCCGGCACGACGCCCTCCTCGAGGGCGGCGCGGGCAGCCTGCAGCGCGTCTTCGACGCGGTGCTTGGTCTCCTTCATCTCCGTCTCGGTGGCGGCGCCGACCTTGACGACCGCGACGCCGCCGGAGAGCTTGGCGAGGCGCTCCTGGAGCTTCTCGCGGTCGAAGTCCGAGTCGGTGTTCTCGATCTCGCCCTTCAACTGCTTGATGCGGCCCTTGATCGCGTCGCCCTCGCCGGCACCGTCGATGATGGTGGTCGAGTCCTTGTCGACGACGACCTTGCGGGCATGCCCGAGCTGCGAGAGCTTCGTGTTCTCGAGCTTGAGGCCCATCTCCTCGGTGATCACTTCGCCGCCCGAGAGGATCGCGATGTCCTCGAGCATGCGCTTGCGGCGATCGCCGAAGCCCGGCGCCTTGACGGCGACGGCCTGGAAGGTGCCGCGCAGCTTGTTGACCACGATCGTCGCGAGCGACTCGCCCTCGACGTCCTCGGCCACGATCAGCAGCGGGCGACCCGCCTGGATGACCTGCTCGAGCACCGGCAGGAGGTCCTTGACGGCCCCGATCTTCTGGTTCGCGACCAGGATGTACGGGTCGTCGAGCACCGCCTCCATCCGCTCGGGATCGGTGATCATGTAGGGCGACAGGTAGCCCTTGTCGAACTGCATGCCCTCCGTGAACTCGAGCTCGAGGCCGAAGGTCTGGCCCTCCTCGACGTTCACGACGCCGTCCTTGCCGACCTTCTCGATCGCCTCGGACAGGACCTCGCCGATCTCGGACGAGCGCGAGGAGACGGTCGCGACACGCGCGATGTCTTCCTTGCCCGAGATCTCGGTCGACTGCGACTTCAGGTTCTCGACGACCGCCTCGACGGCCTGCTCGATGCCGCGCTTGAGCGCCATCGGGTTCGCACCGGCCGAGACGTTCTTCAGGCCCTCGCGAACGATCGCCTGCGCGAGCACGGTCGCGGTGGTGGTGCCGTCGCCCGCAACGTCGTTCGTCGCGGTGGCGACCTCGCGCACGAGCTGAGCGCCCTGGTTCTCGAAGACGTCTTCGACCTCGATCTCACGCGCGATCGTGACGCCGTCGTTGGTGATGGTCGGTGCGCCGAACTTCTTGTCGAGCACGACGTAGCGACCCTTCGGGCCGAGCGTCACCTTGACCGCGTCGGCCAGGATGTCGACGCCGCGCTGAAGCGAACGGCGGGCATCCTCACTGAACTTGAGCTCCTTGTGAGCCATGGGGTTTCGTTTCTCCTTCGTCTTTCCTAGACGCAGTTAGACGGCGGCGCGGTCGCCAACGACCTTCGCCAACACGTCCGACTCGCGGAGGATCAGGACATCGTCGGCGCCGACCTTGATCTCGGTGCCGCCGTACTTGCTGAAAATGACCTCGTCGCCCTCTTCGACGTCCATGGCAACGTGCTCGCCGTTCTCGTCGCGGGCGCCCGGGCCGACGGCGAGGACGGTGCCGCGCTGCGGCTTCTCCTTCGCCGTGTCCGGCAGGACGATGCCGCTGACCGTCGTCTCCTCTTCCTCGAGGACCTCAACGATCAGGCGATCGCCAAGCGGCTGTAGATTCATCTGAAGACCTCCAACCTTGTAACAGGCTTGTGCTTACCATTGGCACTCTAGCGGTAAGAGTGCCAGCGGCGCAAGCTGAACGGAAGGCGGGCAGATGGGCGGGAGGGGCTGGGCCCGGCTGTTCGCCGAGTGCGTATGATCGGCGCCCGGTGCCGTCGTTCGCGCTCAACTTCTACTCGCCGATCGTCGAGGCGCAGCTCAGGTCGCACCGCAAGACCGCGACGATCCGCCTCGGCGACAAGTCGCGGAAGTACCAAAAGGGGATGATCGTCTCGGTGCTCGCAGGGGCCCGCTTCGGCCCGCGGCAGCACATCTTCGACGCGGTGATCGACAAGGTGGACGTGAAGACGGTCGCCGAGCTCTCGCCCAACGAGATCGAGCACGACAACCCGGAGATCAGGCACACCGACGAGCTGTGCCGCTGGCTGGGCCAGCTCTACAACCGGGACGTATCCGAAGACGACACGGTGACCGTGATCCGTTTCTCGGCGATCAAGCCGAGCTACGGCTTCTAGCCCACCGGAGGCCGGTGTGGCAACAGTCGCCTGCGCCAGCGTTGAGTTCGAGAACGTCCCCGAAGCGGTCGGGGGCGCGGCCCCCGTAGACGAAGCATGGGCGTAAGCCAGCCGGCATGCGCGAGCGACCGTCCCCCGAGGGCTGGTCGATCCTGGTTGCCGGAACCAGGATCGAGTCTGAAGCGCTACGGCGAAGGTCTCGGACGTGAACCTGGTTTCGCCTGCGGCGAGAACCAGGTTCAGTGGGGTGGGCGAGCGGCAGTGGGGGCTTGACGAGAGCCATCGGCGCGTGTGTGATAGGGGTGGATGTGGGCTACGGGGTCAGTGCGGTCCTACCCAGGAACGGGAGGACAGTGAGTCAGCGGTCCGTGCGTTGGCAAGCGGAGCTTGCTCGGGCTGTCCATCGGGTTCGGGGTCTGTTGATCGCGCCCGCAGTGTTCGCGCTTGGCGCGCTCGCTCTGTCCGGGGGAGCGGCCGCGGGGACAACGGAGCCGATCACTTTCTCTTCGACCGGCGGACTGCAGACCTTCACGGTGCCCTCCGGCGTGACCGACCTGAGGATCGCCGCTGTCGGCGCCGAGGGCGCCGGTGGTGGAAACTCTGCCTACGCAGGCGACGGGGCGGCCGTGCAGGGCGACTTCACCGTCGCATCGGGTGATGTCCTGACGATCCTCGTGGGAGGCCAGCCGAGCGGTCGAGCCGCGGGGGGTGGCGGCGGCGGGTCGTCTGTCTGGACGGGTACGGGCGCAGCGACGGCGTCCAATCTGCTGCTTGCGGCGGGCGGTGGTGGCGGCGACAGCTCATGTGGACAAGACGGTCAGAACGCCGGAGTGGGCCCGACCGGAACCGCGAGCGCCTTGGGTGTCCTGGGAGGGAGCGCTGGGGCCGGCGGCTCCGGCGGTTCGGCGAGCATCGATGACCCGATCGTCAACCCCAGCAATCCCTTCAACACCGGCTCCCTCGGCGGTGGTGGCGGAGGCGCCGGACTGCTGACGAGCGGCGGTGACGGGCAGGCGGGAAGCATTGGAGACAACTACGGCGCGCCAGGCGGCGGAGGCGAGGCGATCCGCCTCGGCGGCCAAGGCGGGGCGAACGTCCTCTTGGACGAGCCTGGCGGCTTCGGCGGCGGGGGCGGCGCCGCTTGGGGGAACGGTGGCGGCGGCGGCGGATACAGCGGTGGCGGCGGCGGCGGCGTCTCGTTCACGACCTGCGACGGCGGCGGTGGCGGCGGCTCGTTCAATGCCGGCGCGAATCAGAACAACATTCCGGGCGGTGATCGCAACAACACCGGAGTCGTCGGCCTCGGGCAGGGAGCGATCGTCGGGCTCGGCGGCGGCGAGGTCGTGATCTCCTACCCCCAGGCGATCACCACCTCGTACAGCTACAACCAGACCTACGGGACGTCGATCAATCTCGCTACGACCGCCACTGGCGGTGGTTCTGGCAATCCGCTCACCTTCGCAATCGACCCGTCCTCGCAAGCTTTCGTGTGCTCGCTCTCCGGCACGATCCTCAGCTTCGTCGGCCTCGGAGGCTGTGAGATCGACGTCAACCAGGCAGGGAGCGGCCCCTACGACCCCGCTCCGCAGGCCTACGAGACGTTCAACGTGAACCCGGCCTTGGACACGATCACGTTTACGTCGGGGTACCCGAACGAGCCGTGGTACGGCAGTAGTTACGTTCCGGCGGCCACCGCGAGCGATGGCGGCTACGTGCTCTTCAGCATCGAGCCGTCGTCATCGGGCGTCTGCTATCTGGCCGGCGACGGCTCGGTCTATTTCGACGGCATTGGCTACTGCGACATCGAGGCGACGCAGCCATCGACGTATAGCGCCGATTACGTCACGAACCCGGCATACAAGGACATCTACGTCGGTCAGGCTCCTCAGTCGATCACGCTCGGCTTGCCGAAAGCTGTTACGTACCTCGGGGTCTACAACTTCTCGATCGGAGGAAACGATCCGTCGGGCAATCAGGACACGATCAGCCTCAACGCGAGTTCGGACTCGTGCGTGCTCTCCGGCCAAGAGCTGTCGATCACGAATCTGGGCTACTGCGAGGTCGACGCTTACCTGCCGGGCAACGCCGATTACCTCCCCGCCACGGCGGAGGTGAGCTACAGCTACCCGAATATCGCCCCGGCGTCGCAGACGATCGAGTTCGGCTCCACACCTCCGAACCAGCCGACGGTTGGCGGCAGCTATCTCCTCTCAGCGACCTCGATCGTCGATGAGGGCATCGTCTCGTCGGGCGGCGGCGTCGCTCAGAACCCGATCACGTTCAGCGTCGATGATTCGTCTGGCGCCGGGGCCTGTTCGATCTCCGGCCCGACGGTGCTCTTCACTGGAGTCGGCCCGTGCGTCATCGACGCCAACCAAGCGGCCGAATATGGCTCCGATCCGGGCGGCGACTCGGTCGAGGTCTACGCAGTTGCGCCACAGGTCCAGCAGAGCTTCACGATCCTTCCACCCCCGTGCCGTACCCTTTCGGGTGCGCTGCACGGACCGCTTGTCGTTGCGGCCGGCCAAGCGGTCTGTCTCGCTCCCGGCGCCGATCAATCGGGTCCGGTCACGGTGAAGGCAGGCGGCTCCCTCCACGTGGACGCTGCCACCGTCAATGGTCCCGTGACGAGCACCGGTGCCGCGTCGATCCGCATCTGCGGCTCGACCGTCGACGGTCCTGTGTCGGTAACCGCGAGCACCGGATTGGTCACGGTCGGTGACGCCGACGGCGGCTGCGCCGGGAACGCACTGCGCGGTCCCGTAAAAGTCGATGACAATGCCGATGGTGCCCGAGTCTCCAACAACCACATCTCTGGACCCCTCGAAGTTCTCGGCAACAACGGATCCCTGCCGCCACCCGACAGTGGCGCGATCGACGTCGGCGACAACACGGTCACCGGCCCTCAGCACGTCCAGTAGCTCAATCAAGCCAGATCTGACGCTCGGGGAAGTAGCGTCGGACTTACTTACCGGGCTTGCGGATGCGCATGCCCAGCAGCTCCGGCCGGCGCAGCGGGGCCTCGCACTCTTCGCACTCGACTGCAAAGGTCGACGAGAAGGGGGCGTTGCAGGCCGGGCAGCGGCGGAGCATCTTCCCGCCGCAGGTGCACAGCTCAGGCACCTCGTCCTCGTCGTCCTCGAAGAAACGGCGCGCGGCGCCACAATCGAGGCAGAAGGCCGTCCAGTGCCCGAGCACGTTCCGCCGCTCCTCCCGCAGCCAATCGGATGCCTTGCCCACCCTGCCACACTACCGGCGCCGTTACGATTCGATCCGACCTTCCAACGTTCACCATGAGGAGAGCAGTGGCGATTGCGCGCCTAGCCGAGCCGAGCGGCTCGCTTCAGGAAGTGAAGGAATCGGGCCTCGACCGCGAGGACCTGTTCCAGATCTACCGCAACATGCTGATCACCCGCGGGGTCGAGGAGCGCGGGCACATCCTCTACCGGCAGGGGAAGATCCCGGGCTCGTTCTATACCGGCCGGGGCAACGAAGCCTCCGCCGTCGGCGTGGCGACTGCGATGGGTGTCGACGACGTCGGCACCCCGTTGCACCGCGACATGGGCGTGCACATCACGCGCGGCGTCGAGCCGTGGCGGATCTTCGCGCAGTACATGGGTCGCCAGGACGGGCCTGCGCACGGGCGCGACGGAAACGTGCACATGGCGGACATGAACCTCGGCCTGCTCGCGATGGTGAGCCACCTGCCGGCCATGCTGCCGGTCGCCGTCGGCTGCGGCCTCGCATTTCGCATCCGCGAGGAGAAGCGCGTCGCGGTCGCCTGGTCGGGCGAGGGCGCGATGGCGCGCGGCGACGCGCACGAGGGCATGAACTTCGCCGGCGTGCGCCGGCTACCCGTCGTGTTCATCTGCGACAACAACCAGTGGGCCTACTCCACGCCGGCGCATCTCGAATACGCCGTCGAACACCTGGCCGACCGCGCCGCCGCGTACGGTTTCGAGGGAGTCGTGGTCGACGGCACCGACGTGCTCGCGGTCTACCGCGAGGCGAAGCGGGCGATCGAGAAGGCGCGCGACGGGGGCGGGCCGACGCTGATTGAGTGCCAGACGCTCCGCATGGAGGGCCACGCCGTGCACGACGACGCCTTCTACGTGCCGAAGGAGCTCTTCGAGCGGTGGGCCGAGCGCGACCCGATCGAGCGCTTCCGCTCCTGGCTGCACACGAACCTCGACATGACCGACGACGAGGAGCACGAAATCACCGACTACGTCAAGAAGCTGCTGAACGACTCGCTACAGCGTGCGGAGGAATCGCCGCAGCCTGACCCGGGGTCCCTGCTCGAGGGCGTCTACGCGACGCCCGAAGAGCTCGAGACCCCCCACCACAAGTAGGTGGACCGCTAATGGCCGAAAAGACCTATCTGCAAGCGATCAGCGACGGTCTCCGCCAGGAGATGCATCGCGACCACCGCGTGTTCGTGCTCGGAGAGGACGTGGGTGTCTACGGAGGTGCGTTCAAGGTGACGCTCGGCTTCCAGGAGGAGTTCGGCCCGTGGCGGGTGATCGACGCGCCGCTGTCGGAGACGGCGATCGTCGCCGGCGCGACCGGTGCCGCGATGATGGGGCTACGCCCTGTCGCCGAGATGCAGTTCGCCGATTTCGTCTCGTGTGCGTGGGATCACCTCGTCACGGTCGCGTCGAAGCAGCGCTGGCGCGCAGGCGTACCGGTGCCGATGGTGCTGCGGCTGCCTTCGGGCGGCGGCTTCTCGGGCGGGCCGTTCCACTCCCAGAACCCCGAGTCGTCGTTCGCGCACATCCCCGGGCTCAAGTGCGTCTGCCCCGCGACCCCCGAGGACGCAAAAGGACTGATCGTCGCCGCGATCGAAGACCCGAATCCGGTGCTCTTCTTCGAGCACAAGCACCTGTACCGGCGGATCAAGGGCGAAGTGCCCGACGAGCGCTACGTGACACCGATCGGGAAAGCGCGCATCCACACCGAGGGCGACGACGTGACCGTCATCACCTGGGGCGCCATGGTCTACACGGCGGAAGAAGCCGCCAAGGAGGTCGACGCATCGGTCGAGATCGTCGACCTGCGCACGATCATGCCGTGGGACAAGGAGGCTGTGCTCGAGTCGGTGCGTAAGACGTCGAAGGTGCTCGTCCTGCACGAGGACACGCGCACCGGCGGCTTCGGCGCGGAGATCGCCGCGACGATCGCCGAAGAGGCGTTCGAGGACCTCGACGCGCCCGTGAAGCGGCTCGCCGCGCCCGACACACCCGTCCCCTTCTCGCCCGTGCTCGAGAAGGCGTTCATCCCGCAGGTCGACGACGTCGTCCGTGAGCTCAAGGAGTTGATTTCCTACTGATGACAACTGGAACCGCAGTCGACGTCGTCATGCCGCAGATGGGTGTCTCCGTGTCGGAGGGCACGGTCACGAAGTGGGCGAAGCAGGTCGGCGACTCGATCGAAGCGGACGAGACACTGCTCGAGATCTCGACCGACAAGGTCGACACCGAAGTGCCCTCGCCGGCCTCCGGCGTCGTCAGCGAGATCCTCGTCTCCGAGGGCGAGACAGTCGCCGTCGGGACCGTGCTCGCCCGCATCGGCGGCGAGGCGGGAGCAGCCGCTCCTGCCGCCGGGCCGCAGCCCGAGCCTGCGGCGACCGAAGTTGCCGAGCCACTAGCGCAACCGGCAGCGCCGGTTGCGCACGAGAACGGCAAGGCGTTCGTCTCGCCGGTGGTCGCGCGCATCGCCGCCGAACACGGCATCGACCCGACCAAGGTTCCCGGCACCGGTTCAGGCGGGCGCGTCACCAAGCGCGACATCCAGGCCTTCGTCGAGTCCGGTTCACCGGCCTCGACGGAGGCTAGTCAAACCGTCGCACCGCCTCCCCCGGCGCCGGCGTCTGCAAGTCCTCCTAGCCAGGAGCCGCAGGCTCCTGGCCTGGGCGAGACGCTCGAGCCGATGTCGGTGATGCGCCGCGGGATCGCCGACCACATGCGCCGCTCGCTCGACACCTCGGCGCACGTCACGAGCGCGATCGAGGTCGACATGTCGAAGGTCGCCGTGATCCGCGAGAAGCTCAAGCAGGAGTACCAGGCCGCCTACGGCGTCAACCCGACGTACCTCGCGTTCATCGCCCGGGCTGCGGTGGAGACTCTCCGCGACTACCCGTGGGTGAACGGCGAGATCCGGGGCGACAAGCTCGTCACGAAGAACTTCGTCAACCTCGGATTCGCGGTCGAGCTGGCCGACGGCAAGGGGCTGATCGTGCCGGTGGTCAAGAACGCGGAGACCCTGAACCTGCTCGGCATGGCAAAAAGCATCGCGGACATCGCCAAGCGTGCGCGGGAGAAGCAGCTGACGCCCGACGACGTCACCGGCGGCTCCTTCACGATCACGAACCCCGGCGGCTACGGCACGTTCCACGGCACGCCGGTAATCAGCCAGCCGCAGGCCGGCATCCTCGGCACATATGCGATCGTCAAGCGGCCGTGGGTGATCACCGACGAGAACGGCGCCGACGCGATCGCGATCCGCTCGATGATGAACCTGACGCTCACGTACGACCACCGCCTGGTCGACGGCGCGTATGCAGGCCGCTTCCTACGCGATTTGCGCGAGCGCCTGCAGACGTGGGGCGAGAGCGATTACTAGGCCATCTCCGCTCGAAGCACGCAGTACATTGCACTCCTGACCCGGATGCGACTTCCCGTCGCACTCGGGGTCGTAGCAACAGTCACGCTTGTCACCGTCTTGGTGCAGCCGTTCCGCGCTCCCTGGTGGATCAACGCCGACGCGGACGCCGCGTACACCGCCTCCGGCATCGAGCTCGCCGCGGGCGAGCACACGTTCTACCTCGACCATCCCGGAATGCCGCTCGAAGACTTGATGGCGATCACCGTCGAGTCGCGCCGCGTGCTGCATAACCTGAACGGCGGCAACGCTTCGCCGCACCAGTACGCCGCCCAGCGCCTGGTCAACCTCGACGACTCGCGCCCGTACTTTCGAGGATGGGCGATTGCGTTCTTCAGCTTCGGCGCCTTCGTCACCTTCTTCGCGCTGTCGGCGCTCTTTGTCAATCCGCTTTGGGGGGCGGCGGGGGCGCTCCTGTGGCTCACGGCACCCGACCTCGCAAACATGTCGATCCAGTTCCGGCCCGACGGCCTGCTCGCCGGACTGGTGGTCGCGTGCGGAGCCCTGATCGTGCGAGCCGCGGAACGGCGAAGTGCGTGGACATACGCCCTCGCAG
>Ga0307373_10000904_pt1 | contig 56713 bp, 53 predicted proteins | sample OX2MG_FD_202534 | JGI IMG/M metagenome (GOLD analysis project Ga0307373, IMG submission 202534) | Soil microbial communities from Risofladan, Vaasa, Finland - OX-2 | ecosystem: Environmental > Terrestrial > Soil > Coastal area > Acid sulfate soil | place: Finland: Risofladan, Vaasa | collected... | reverse complement strand
TGAAGAAATTCGACGCCATCTTCTTCGGCGCGGTCGGCGCGCCGGACGTGCCGGACCACGTGTCGCTGTGGGGCCTGCGCCTGCCGATCTGCCAGGGCTTCGACCAGTACGCCAACGTGCGCCCCTCGCGCGTGCTGCCGGGGGTGAGCAGTCCGATGAAGAACGGCCACGAGATCGACTGGGTGATCGTGCGCGAGAACACCGAGGGGGAATACTCGGGCTCGGGCGGACGCGTGCACCGGGGATTGCCCGACGAGGTGGCGACCGAGGTGTCGGTGTTTACGCGGCGCGGCGTGGAGCGCGTGCATCGCTTTGCTTTCGGGCTGGCTCGCAGCCGGCCGCGCAAGCACTTGACCCTGGTGACCAAGTCCAACGCGCAGCGCCACGGCATGGTGCTGTGGGACGAGGTGTTCTATCAGGTGGCGAGGGACTTTGTCGACGTGAAGACCGACCGCGTGCTGGTCGATGCGGTCACCACGCGCATGGTGCTCAAGCCTGCGGCGCTGGACACCATCGTCGCTTCCAATCTGCACGCGGATATTCTGTCCGACCTCGCGGCGGCATTGTCCGGGTCGCTGGGCATCGCGCCGACGGCGAATTTGAATCCGGAGGGGATATACCCCTCCATGTTCGAGCCGATCCACGGCTCGGCTTTCGACATCACCGGCAAGGGAATCGCCAACCCGATCGCCACCTTCTGGACGGCGTCGATGATGCTCGAGCATCTCGGCGAGGCGCGGGCGGCTGCGCGGCTGATGCAGGCAATCGAGAGAGTTACCGCCCAGAAAGTCTTCACCCCGGACCTCGGGGGCACTGCGCGGACGGCGGACGTCACCAGGGCCGTTCTCGCTGCCCTGTAACGGTAGGCGGCCACCAGTGGGCCGCGCTTACACTGCGCCATGTACGAATCGCACGCCGAACAGCCCCTGCCCCGCGCCCTGTTCCTGCGGCGGCTCGCGCTGCACGCCGCCGCATCCTTCGCGCTGTTGCTCGGCTCGATCGCCATCGGCATGGCGGGTTATATGTACTTCGAGGCGCTGCCGTGGCGCGACGCATTCCTCAACACCGCGATGCTGCTCGGGGGCATGGGGCCGGTCGATGCGCCGAAGACCGACGGCGGCAAGATCTTCGCCGGCCTGTTCGCGCTCTACGCCGGGCTCGCCTTCCTTTTGACCGCGGGCGTGATGCTCGCGCCGGTCCTGCACCGCCTGATGCACAAGTTCCACTGGCAGCGAGGCTCCTGAGGCTCGCCGACCGGCCGCATGCAACCCGCCCTCGCCACGCTCGAAGAGAAGCTTCTTCCCGTCCACGCCGCGCTGCTGGTCATCGACATGCAGAACGACTTCTGCGCCGAGGGCGGCTACGTGCACAAGCTGCGCGGCGCGGATATGAGCTCGAGCGCGCCGCTCGCGCGGCGCATCATGGCTCTCGTCCGTGCCGCCCGCAAAGCCGGCGCCATGGTCCTCTGGATCCGCGCGAACTACGAGCCCAAATACCTCTCGGAACAAGCGCTCGCCAAGCAATCCGGTAGCGGGATGGTGTGCTGTGCCGCCGGCAGCTGGGGCTGGCAGTTCTTCGAGGTCGCGCCCGCGCCGGACGAGCTGATCGTGGAGAAGCACAGCTACAGCGGCTTCGCCGGCACCGAGCTCGACCGGCTGCTGCGCTTTCGCGGCATCCGCACGCTGGTGTTTGCCGGCGTGGCGAGCAACGTGTGCGTCGAGTCCACCCTGCGCGACGGCTATTTCCGCGGCTACCACGTCGTGCTGGCCGAGGACTGCGTCGATTCGTACGCCAGGGATCTGCACGCCGCGACGCTGAAGAACGTGAAGCTCTACTTCGGCGAGGTGTGCCGCGCGGCACAAGTCGAGCGGAGCTGGTCGCAGTCCGCCGCCTGAGCGCCGCGGATTGTGAACTTCTGTCAGGGTTCGCCGCCACGCGTTGCCCGGTATCCGCGCTGCCTCTATAACCCGAACATCAGGGCAAAGCCGCCGAAAGGCGGCGACGCAAAGCTTCCGGCCTAACGGTCCGCAAGGGCTCATGGCAGCGGGGTTGCCGGTCTGGAGGACCGTCATTCCAAGCTCGCTTGGCCAGCCGGCTGCGCGCCGCCCGAGGTCCGTTTAACGATGGAGGGTGCCGTGCGAAGAATGCCAGCCTACAACGCATTGCGCAGCGCTCGCGCCTTCGCGCGGCGCGCCAGCCTGTTGCGAGCCGCGCCGCTTGCGCGACCAACCCACGGCGCGCTCGCCCGCAGTCCGCGGCGCAGGCTCGAGTTCCTCGCCCGGCAGGCGCTGCGCCTGCGCCGCAGGCTGCTTCCTGTGCTGAATAAGCCGGTCCGGCCGCCATGCTGAGGCAGCTGTTCCAGTCGCTTTCGGCGCCCGCGCGCCCGCCCGCCTTCGCCACCACGAGAGCGCCGGTTCGCCGGCACCACACAATGACCGACAATCGAAAAGAAGAACAATCGCAGGGTTGCGAAGCGGACGCGGCGCTGCGGCGCGTGAAGCGCGCGCTGCAGGTGCTCTGCGCGGGCAAGCGCGCGCTGCTGGGCGCAATCGACGAACAGGAGCTGCTGCGCGAGCATTGCCGGGCGGTCGCGCAGGCCGGCGGCTACCGCATGGCGTGGATCGGCTACGCCGTGCACGACGACGCGCGCAGCGTTCGCCCGATGGCCCACTGGGGCGTCGAAGACGGCTATCTCGACTCCGTGCGCGCGAGCTGGGCCGACAGCGCACAGGACCTCAGTCCGGCCGGCACGGCAATCCGGACGCGAATGCCGGTCGTGATCGACGACGTGCGCATCGACCCGAGATTCGCCTCGTGGCGCGCTACGGCGCTCAAGAACGGCTGCCTGTCCTGCGTGTCGCTGCCGCTCTCCCTCGACGGCGCCGCATTCGGCGCGCTCACGCTCTACTCGGACCAGGCCGACGCCGCGTGCAGCGAAACCTTGACGCTGTTGAGCGAGACCGCCACCGACCTCGCGCTGGGCGTCGCCGCCGTGCGCGGCAGGGCCGACCACGCCCGCGCCGTCCGGACGCTGCAGGAACGCGAAGCGCGCCTGCTCGCCGCGCTCTCCCGGGCGGAGCAGGCTGCCCGGGCGGGAAGCTGGCATTTCTCCGTCTCGAGCCGGACGTTCTGCGCTTCCGACGGGATGCGCACACTCCTCGGCGCGCCCGCCGCGCAGGCCCCGTACCCGTTGCGGGACATCCTCGGACTGTTCCGTCCACGGGACTGGCGCCGCGTGGCAAAGAGCTTGCGGGCATCGGCAAGGGAAAAGCGCAGTCTGCGCGAGGAACACCGCGTCCTGCACCGCGACGGCGAGGAAAGAGTGCTGCTGATTCATGGCGAGCCCGCGCTCGACGAGACGGGAAACGTCGTGACGATTTCCGGCTTCGCGCAGGACATCACCGAGCGCCGGCAATACGAGTCGAACGTCGAGGCGCTGCTGCGCAAAGGCGGGGTGTCCATGCCTCGCGCCTGATCCCGCTGTCCGGGCCACGCACGCGCGCGTGGTTTGCATCGTCTCGATGGCACAACGACTTGCGCGCCGCGCGGAATACGCGGAGATAAGGCGGCCGCAAAGCACCGCCCATTTGCGCTCTTGCGTGGCCTGTCTTCCGTGATACGTTACCGGCGCAGCGCGAAAAGAACAGCGAAGGTGGCCATGGCGTATCGCTTCAGGAACCTGGTGTTCGAGGGCGGCGGCGTGAAGGGGATCGCGTACGTCGGCGCCCTGCAGGAGTTGGACGCCCGCGGCATCACCCCACAGGTCGCCCGCGTCGGCGGCACCTCGGCCGGCGCGATCAACGCGGTGCTGGTCGGCCTGAACTACACCATGGCCGAGACCCAGGATCTGCTTTGGCAGCTGGATTTCAGGAACTTCATGGACGACTCCTGGGGCATCATCCGCGACGCGCAGCGGCTGATCGAGAGCTACGGCTGGTACAAAGGCGACTTCTTCCGCGACTGGATCGGCTCCCTCATTCGCGCGCAGACCGGCAACAGCGAGTCGACCTTCGCCGACCTCGAGGCGATGAAGCCCGACAAGGGCTTCAAGTCGCTGTACTTCATGGGAACCAACCTCTCGACCCGCTTCTCGGAAGTTTTCTCGGCTGAGCACACGCCGCGCATGTGCGTCGCCGACGCGGTGCGCATCTCGATGTCGATCCCGCTGTTCTTCGCCGCCAAGCGCAGCGTGCGCGGCGACTTGTACGTGGACGGAGGCGTGCTCGACAACTACCCGGTCAAGCTCTTCGATCGCGAGAAGTACCTCGACCCCGCGAGCGGCAGGCTGGTGCCCGACTACTACCGGCGCGTGAATGACGAGCTTGCCGCCCTCGCGCGCCCGGTGTCGCCCTACGTCTTCAACAAGGAGACGCTCGGCTTTCGTCTCGACACCCGGGAAGAAATCGCCATGTTCCGCGATCACGCCGAGCCGATCCACCAGCAGATCGACGACTTCTTCGACTACGGCTGGGCGCTCATCGAGACGGTCCTCGACGCGCAGGACAGCGGCCACCTGCACAGCGACGACTGGCAGCGCACGATCTACGTCGACACGCTCGGGGTCAAGACCACCCAGTTCGACCTCGGCGACGACCTCAAGAACAAGCTGCTGCAGTCCGGGCGCGACGGCGTCGCCAGGTACTTCCAGTGGTACGACCACGACCCCAACGCGGTGAACAAGTAGGTGGCGGACCGGATGTACGAGCAACGCGCTCGGCACAAGCTCCACGGCCAGTGCGTCGTCGACGCGCGCCAGTGGTGGAACCGCACCGGCATCCACCTCGAGGCGGGCAAGCGCTACGACTTCGAGGCGGCGCCGGGGGAGACCTGGCATGACGCGGCCATCGCCTGCGGACCCGACGGCTACGAGTCCGGGCGGCTGCGCCGCTTCGAGCGCTGGCGGCGTATTCCGTACGCGAACTGGTTCGCGCTGATCGGCGCGCTCGACTCCGACACGGCGACTGCGTTCCCCATCGGCAGCGGCAAGGAGAACTACATACCGCTGCGCAGCGGCGAGCTGTGCTGCTTCGCGAACGACGTCTGGTTCATGTACTGGAACAACCGCGGCAGGATCGGGCTGACGGTGTACGAGCGCTCCGCCTAGCGGTCCGGCGCGGCGAGCGCGCGCCAGTCCGGTCCGGGCAGCGCAGGCGTGCCCTGCTCCCGCACCGCCAGCAGACGCCGCGGCGAGCGCCCCAAGCTCTCGAGGATCGTCGGCGCCACCTGGGTGGTGAATACCGGCGCCTGCACCACCAGGCGGCTCAATACCGGATTGGACACCAGCAGCGCGACGCGAGTGTCGTCGGCGAGGAAGCCGCCATGCTCGGCCTTTTTGCGATCATTCGCCTTGCCGTAGATGACGCCGTTGCGTGCCACGACGATGAGGTCGGGGGTGCGCGGGTCGCTGCGCGGCGACGGAAAGTCGAGCCCGAGCCTCGCGCCGTAGAGCACCCGCCGGATGCCGAGCGATGCGCGCCGGCGCTGCAGGGCCCGAGCCACCAGCGCGGTCTTTGACTGATCGCGCAGCCAGACCAGCGCACCCTGGTCGGTCGTGAGCTGCGCCAGGGCACCCGGCGCGGCGCGCTCGATCGCGCGGACGAGCGCCTTCCTGTCGACGTGGCGCAGCGCGCGCGGATCGATCGGACCGTTGCCGTGCTTGGCGGTGACGATGAGCAGCGTCGAGTCGAGCAGAGCGCGTGCGCGCAGCTCGGCGACGATCCTGCCGATCAGCCGGTCGCAGTGCTCGAGCGCGCCCTCGAGCTGCGGCGACGGATCGCCGCGCGCGTCGAGGTAGCCGCCGAGCTTCTCGCCCACGTTCACCGCCTGAAGGTTGAGGCCGAACAGCCGCGGCACCGGCGCCGGCGTCGTGCCGCCGTGTCTGAAGCCGTCGATCTCGTGGATCAAGGCTTGCGCCTTCATCGCGTCGTAGTGCTCGGTGCGCCGGATCGAGGCGGTGATCCGAGCGTCCCCCTTCGCGGCACGCCCTTCGAAGTCGCCGCCGATCTTTGGCGTGTACAGGTCCTCCACCCCCTGCCCGCTCGGCCCGTTCAGGATCTCGTAGACCGGATGCTTGTCGATCCACGCCGTGTGCCCGCCCGCCTGGCGGATCACTTCGAAGACGGTGTTGACGCGCAGGTAGTCGTGGGGAGGCACGGGCGTGCAGCCGTCCGGGTCGAGCGGCAAGCGGCGCGCGTCGAGCACCGGCTCGCCCCGCGCCGCGCCGGCAGCGTCGATCGGTTCGTCGTACACGACCGGCGTGCCGGCACTGCTGCAGCCGCCTCCCGGCGGCGACAGGCGCCGGTCGTAGGTCACGTCGTAGTACACCCCGGTGACCGCCGGCGTTCCTCCCGTCGCGAGCGCGAGCAGCCCGGGAAACGAGTCCGCCGGGACGACCGTGCGCGCCTGCGTGTACTCGATGCCACGCGCGGCGAGCTGCGCGAGCGCGGAATCGGGATGCCGCGCAGTGAAAATGCTCAGGTCCAGAGCGTGCAGGCCGTCCACGCTGACCAGCAGGACGCGCTCGATCGGTCCCCGCCCGGCCGCGCCGGCGAAAGCATGGCAGCAAAACGCCGCCAGCAGCGCCGCGCACAGAGACAGTAGAGTCTGCTTCATCGTCGGATCCTCTCGGTCAATCGGTGGAAGCGGTGAGGTTGAAGCGCACCCAGATCTCGAACCGCAGGCTCTTGCCGGCGAAGCTCCGCGGGGGCGGCGGATACTGCGCCGCGGATACCGCCTGCAGTGCCGCGGCATCGAGCAGGTCCGAGCCGCTCGAGGTCGCGAGCCTCACCCGGCTCGCTTGCGCGTCGAGGTAGACGAACGCCACCCGCGCGCGGCCGCTCAGTCGGGCCAGCCTCGCCGCATAGGGGTAGCGCACCGCGGCCTGCACGGCGGCGCGCACCCTGTCTTCGAAGCTCGCCCGAACGCTCGGCTCGACGCTCCGCGGGGCGGGCGGCGCGGGTGGAGCCGGTGGCGCAGGCGCCGGCAGCGTGTCCGCCGGCGGCGCCGCCGCGACGATCGGCACGGGAGCCGGTTGCGGCACGGGCTCCCGCACGGGGCGCGGCGCGCGGCGCCGAACGACGCGATGCCGCACCGGCTTCGGCGGCGCCGGCACCGGCTTCGGCGGCGGGGACGGTGCCGGCTTCGGCTCGGGTGGCGCAGGCTTGGGCGGTGTCTCGGGCAAGACCGGGAAACTCAAGGTCACGGGCACCGCCTCGGGCTCCGGCGGCGAGTGGCGCGGCAGGCTCGCCGCCACCACCAGCACCAGCAGGGTTTCGAGCACCAGTGCCGCGAGAGCGGCGCGCGGCAGCGCGAGGCGGCCAGCGCCGCCCCGCTCGACAAACGGCGCGGGCATCGACTAGGGCTGCGCTTTCTTCGCCGCCAGGCCGATCTGCGTCACGCCCGCCGCGCGGCACGCATCCATCACGTCCATCAAGTGCTGAAGCGAGGTCTGCTTCGCGCCCGCGATGGTAACGATGGTCCGCGCCGGATCGCCCCTGCGCAGCGAAGCGCTGAGCTGAGCCGGCGTCAGCGTGTGGCCGTCCACCGAGATCGCGCCCGCTTGGTCCACGCTTACCAGCAGCTTGGGTTGCGGCAGCGCGGCGGCGGTCGAGCTGCTCGCCAGATGCGAGGCGAGCCCCGTCGCGGGGATCATGTGCAGCGTGATCATGATGAAGAACACCAGCAGGAAGAACATGATGTCGATCATCGGGATGATCTCGATGCGCGCCTTGCGCGGCTGGAAGTAGCGCACACTGGCCCCCTAGCCGGCGCGCAACGCGCGCGGCCCGGCCTCGTGCAGCCGGCCTTGCGGCCCCGCTTGCGCCGGGGCGTGATAGTGCGGATACATGCGGTTGACCAGCATCACCTTGAGCGTCTCCAGCTGGTGCATGATCACTCGCACCCGGTTGTTGAGCCCGTTGAAGAACACCAGTCCCAGGATCGCGATGAGCAGCCCCGAGGCGGTCGCGAGCAGCGCCTCCGCGACGCCGCCTGTTACCTGGGTGGGCGCGTTGCCCGGGTCCGACAGCACCTGGAACGCGTTGAACATCCCGATGATGGTGCCCAGCAGCCCGAGCAGCGGCGCCAGCGTGACGATCGTGTCGAGCACCCACAGGGAGCGGTCGATGTGCGGCGCCTCGCGCATGATCGCCTCCTCGATCTTCTCGGGCAGACGATCGAATTCGTGCGCGAGATCGTGCTTCGCGACCGCGTCCAGCAGTCGGGCATGCGGCAGGCGCCCGCAGCTCGAGCCCAGGTCCCGCAGCAGCGGCGCTTCGACCGCCGCCACGGAATCCAGCCGCCCGATTAGCCGGTGGCCGGCCGCCAGAACCCTCCCCAGGAACCACGAGCGTTCCAATACGATGGTCAGGGCCACGAGCAGCAGCAGCGCCATCAGGTACAGGATGCCGCCCGAGCTGTGCGCGACCCTGAAAAACGTGTCCAGGCTCATGCGAATGCGCGCCCGGTTCCGCTCACAGACCGGTCGACAGCGTGAGCATCACGCTGCGCCCCGGGATGGTCCAGTAAAGCGGCGTGTTGGCCCCGCCCGTGTACCCCGCCAAGGCATAGATGTCGGTCTTGTTGAACACGTTGTTCAGCTGCAGGCCGAGCTTGGTGTCCTGCAACCCGCCCGGGCCGCGCTTCAGCGTATAGCTCGCCGCCAGGTTGGTCACCGAATAGGCCCCCAGGGGCTGGGTCTCTCCGGTATCGCCGAAGCGCGAGCCGATGTAGCGGTTGATCGCGGACGCGTAGACCGGTCCGCGGTTATAGATCACTCCAGCGGCCGCGGTGCTCTTCGGCGTGTTCGGCATCCACACATTGGTGTCCTTCTCCTTGGCGCTGTTGAGCGACAGGTTCCCGTACACGCTGAAGCCGCTGCCCATGTAGTAGGTCGCCTCGCCTTCCGCACCCTTGTAGATTGCCCCGCCCTGGTTGAAGAAAATCGTGTTGCCGGCGATCGTGCGGTGCTCCACCTTGTTGTTGAAGTTGATGTAGTACAGGTCGCCGGACACGCTCAGGCGGCGGCTGCGCCAGGTCGTGCCGACCTGAACATTGGTCGTCTGCTCCGGATCGACGTTGCTGGCCGACGGATCGACCGTGAAGAAGGTGTTCAGGTTCGGCGCGAGGAAGCCCTTCGAGAGCTGCGCGTAGGCGCTCCAGTTCTGCTCGATCAGGTAGTGCAGGTCGAGGGACGGCAGGGCCTTGGCCCAGGTCTTGCCGTAGCTCAGCGGCGTGTTGGTCTTCTGGTTGACCGCCGCGTCGATCGTGCGGCGGAAGTACGCGTACTTGAGGCCCGGCGTGATCGTCAGCGCCGGGTTGAGCTTCCACCGGTACTCGACGTAGGGCTGCTCCGTGTCCAGCTGGTCCTGCATGTCGCGGTCGGTGGCCGCCAGCTGGGTTGCCGCGTTGTACGCGAGGTCGTTGGTGAAGTCGACCTCGTACTGCCAGCGCACGTTGTTCTGGTGGTCGTACCAGACCCCCAGATTCACGTCCCCGGGTCCGAGGGCGCGCGACAGGCGCAGCAGGTCGCCGACCGAGCGGTACTGCATCGTCATCTTCTGCCCCGGCACGTTGTTGGCGCCGTAGATGGTGCCGTTCGGCGTCTCGCCGTTGGGATCCTCCCCGTTGAAGCCGAAATGGTCGTAGGCGTAGGTGTAGACCTTGTTGTCCACCGTCCAGTCCCCGAGCCGCGAGTTCAGGCCCAGGTACTCGAAGTCGGTGGTGATGTCGTCGTAGTTGTAGCCGTAGTACGCCTGGCTGGTCGGATCGGTGTTGAGCGCATGGCTCGGGCCGTACTTCGCGATCTGCGCGGCGGTCGCCCCCAGCGAAACGTTCTGGTGGATCTTGTTGGCCATCGCCACCACGGTGAGCAGGGTGTTGTCACCCACCGGCTTGGTCAGCTTGAAGAAGACGTTCTTGCGCCGCTGGCCGGAGTTGTCGAGCCAGCCGTCGGTGCTCGACTGCCGGTAGTCGAGGAACGCCGAGGCGTCCCCATAGTGCTGCAGCGGGCCGGTGTCGAGCTCGACGCCCTCGAGCCGCGTGTTGAAGCTGCCCAGCGTCAGGTACGGCGTGATCACCGCGTTGGCACGCGGGTCCTTGGAAGAGATCGCGATGGTGCCGCCGAAAGTCGCGTCGCCGATGGTGCTGGCGGTGCCGGGGCCGCGGTCGACGACGATCTGACCGATGTCCTGCGCCATGAAGTACGACGTGGAATGATGCGTAAAGTCGTTCGAGTCGCCCCAGGGAATGCCGTCGAAGGTGACGTTGTACTGTCCGTCGGTGAAGCCGCGCATCGTCAGGCCCTGCGACTCCATCATGCCCGGCCCGTTCGGATCCACGTCCCAGACGCTCGGCGAGATGCCGACGATGTCCGTGTAGTTGGCCGTCGGCGCCGCGTTTTCCTGGATGTAATGCTGGCTGATGACCGACTGCGGCTGGGTCGCGGTGAGCGAGCCCTGCGTCGGGGCCTGGTACGGAGCCGACTCGGGCTGGGCCGCGGAGCCGGCCGACTCCGCGCCGGCGCTGCTCTGCACCGTGCCCAGATTGATCGCGCCTTGCGCGTGCGACGCGCCGGCCGCGATCGACAGCATGGCGCCTGCGACCAGGCGCGCGAGCAGCTTCACGGGAAAACGATACTGGACGTTCACTTGCTCTTCTCCTTCCCTGTTGGTTGAGTGCGGAACGATCGTGATTGCACGGGCAAGCGCGCCCTATCCCAGTCGCGGCGCGCTCCTCCAGCAAACTGGCTCGGCGCTCCTCAGTCGGTTCGCGAGCTGGGCGCAAGTTACGCAAGCAAAGTGAAGCCGCGGTGAAACTCCGATGAACCCGGCGTGACAATCTGCTGACGCAGCGCTTGCACGCGCGCATCGCACGCCGGGTAGAATCACGCCTTCCGCAAGCGCCTCCCCTGGAATTGCTCCACGCAGACAGCGCCCGCAACCGCCTGGTCGGCATCGGCCTGATCTCGCTCACCTACGTGTGTTTCACGCTGCTCGACGGCAGCGCGAAGTGGTCGATCCAGGCGCTGCCGGTGCTGGAGGTGGTATGGGTGCGCTTCGTGGCGCACGCGCTGCTCTCGGCGGGGCTGCTGCTTCCGATCCACGGCGCGCGGCTGCTGCGCACGCGCCGGCTCGGCCTGCAGATGGTGCGCGGGCTGATGATGATCTCGATGACGGCGCTGAACTTCTCAGCGCTGCGCTTCCTGCAGCTCACCGTCACTTCGTCGATCAATTTTTCGGCGCCGATCATCATCGCGCTGCTCAGCGCGCCGCTGCTCGGCGAGCGCCTGGATGCGCGCCGCTGGACGGCGATCGTCTGCGGCTTCGCCGGCGTGCTGGTGATCGTGCGGCCGTTCGGGGTGGGGTTCCAGCCGGCGATGCTGCTTTCGGTCGCCAACGCGGTGATCTACGCGCTGTTCAACCTGCTGACGCGCCGGCTGGCGGCGCACGATCCGCCCGAGACCACCCAGTTCCTGTCGGCGCTGGTGCCCGCCGTCGCGCTGGCACCCTTCGGCCTCGCGGTGTGGCAGGCGCCGCCCGACGCGTGGCATTGGACGGTGCTGTGCCTGATGGGCCTGTTCGGCGGCATCGGACACTACTTCCTCGCGCTCGCGCACCGCTACGCGCCCGCCTCGGTGCTCGCGCCGTTCGCCTATCCGCAGGTCATCTACATGGCAGTGTTCGGCTTCGCCGTGTTCGGCGACGTGCCGGGAGCGCCGGTGATCGCCGGCGCGGCGATCGTGATCGGCAGCGGCCTGTACCTGCTGGCGCAGGAGAGGAAGCGCTGGGCGCGGCGGCCGGGGTAGCACGCCGGGAAGTCAAGCGTCGACGGTTTCGCCTTTCCTCCGATCTCCGATTTTTAAAAATCGGAGACACTCGGCGCGTGCGACTCCGGGACGCCGGAGAGAACATCCGGGACTTGGGGAAAACCAGGATTTCCTGCCGCCACGGCATGCACCTTCGCGGACGCCGTCGCACCGCGTTCGTGCAACGGCGAGCAGCGCGCGGCGACCGGCGCGTGAAGCACGTCACGGATGCGGGGTCCGCGCCGCATGGCGCGCTTTTCGCTTCAGCACACGCATGACCTCCGCTTCCATCCGACCCCTCGCCGACGCCCCCGCGCGCGGCGACCAGGAGCGCATGCTCAAGACCCTGCTCGGCCAGCTCGACGGCATGGTGTACCGCTGCCGCGACGACGAGTTCTGGACCATGGAGTTCGTGAGCGGGGGTTGCCAGGCGCTCACCGGCTACCGGCCCGAGGACTTGCTGTTCAACAGCCGCATCTCCTACGAAGAGCTGACCCACCCCGAGGACCGGGCGCGGGTGCGGGTGGCGATCCGCGAGGCGGTGGTGGCGCGGCGCCGCTTCGACGTGGCGTACCGTATCTGCCGCCCCGATGGAACCGTGCGCTGGGTGTCGGAGCGCGGCACCGGCGTGTTTGCGCCCGACGGGCGGCTGCAGGCGATCCAGGGATTCATCCAGGACATCACCCGCCAGCGCGAGGACGAGCAGGCGCTGCGCGCGGCCGAGCTGCGCTACCGCAGCATCTTCGAGAACGCGCTGGAGGGCATCTTCCAGACCACGCCCGACGGGCGCTACCTGAGCGCCAACCCGGCGCTCGCCCGCATCTACGGGTTCGACACGCCCCAGGCCCTGGTGGCGGCGCTGCAGGACATCGGCCGCCAGCTCTACGTCGAACCGGGGCGGCGCGAGGAGTTCCTGCGCGAGGCGCAGGCGCACGGCGTGGTCGCCAACTTCGAGTCGCAGGTGCAGCGGCGCGACGGGCGGGTGATCTGGATCTCGGAGAACGCGCGCGCGGTGCGCGGACCGGAGGGCGCGATCCTGTACTTCGAGGGCACGGTCGAGGACATCACCGAGCGCAAGACCTACCAGAACCGCATCGCGCACCAGGCCACGCACGACCTGCTCACCGGGCTGCCCAACCGCTACCTGCTCGAGGACCGCATCCAGCAGGCGGTGCACCTCGCGGCGCGCGAAGGCTCCCGCGCCGCGCTGCTGTTCGTCGATCTGGACCGTTTCAAGGACGTCAACGACAGTCTCGGGCATCACGCGGGCGACGAGCTGATCCGCACCGTGGCGCTGCGCCTGCGCGGCTGCCTGCGCGAGGGCGATACTGTGGCCCGCCTGGGCGGCGACGAGTTCGTGCTGCTTCTGCCAAGGCTGCACGCGACTGACGCCGTGACGCAAGCCATGCAGCGCGTGCTCGCCGCGGTCGGCAAGCCGTGCACGATCGAAGGGCGCCAGCTCACGGTCTCGTGCAGCATCGGCGCGAGCCTCTATCCGGAGGACGGCGCCGACGCCGACACGCTTCTCAGGCGCTCCGACGCGGCCATGTACCTCGCCAAGCAGTCCGGCCGCAACGGCTTCCAGCGCTACGCGCACGAGCCCAGCCGCCCGGGGATCGACCGCCTCGAGCTCGAGCAGCGCCTGCGCCGCGCGCTCGAGCTCGGCGAATTCACCCTGCACTACCAGCCCAAGGTGGCGCTCGCCGACGGCCGTATCCGCGGCGCGGAGGCGCTGATTCGCTGGGAAACGCCGGGGCAGGGGCTGGTGCCGCCCGCGGGCTTCATCCCGTTCGCCGAGGAAACCGGCCTGATCGAGCCGATCGGCGAGTGGGTGCTGGAATCGGCCTGCCGCCAGATCCGCGCATGGCAGGCGCAGGGGCTGCCCGTGCCGCCGGTGGCAGTGAACGTCTCCCCGCGCCAGCTGCACCGCACGCGCCTCGCCGACACCGTGGCGGCGACCCTGGCGCGCACCGGTATCGAGCCCGCGCTGCTCGAGCTCGAGATCACCGAGAGCAGCCTGGCCAGCGACGAGCGCCGCTTCGTGCGCACCATCGAGGACCTCAAGGCGCTCGGCGTGCAGGTTTCAATCGACGACTTCGGCGCCGGGTATTCGAGCATCCGCTACCTGAACTCGATCCCGGCCGACTGCCTGAAAATCGACCGCTCGCTGGTGGCGGCCGCGCCGGCCAGCAGCCGCGGGCGCGCCATCGTCAAGGCGATCGTGGCCCTGGCGCAGAACCTCGGCCTGCGCGTGGTCGCCGAGGGCGTCGAGACCTTCGAGCAGCACGAGTACCTGCGCTCGATCGGCTGCGACGAGATGCAGGGCTATTACTTCAGCCGGCCGCTGCCCGCGGCCGGTTTCGCCGAGCTGCTGCGGCTCTGAGGGGGCCTAAGAGCCTGCCTGGGCCGCGAGCTGATCGAGATCCTCGCTGATCGCCTTGGCCGAATCGCGCGGCAGGATCAGCAGCCTGCTGCGTCCGGTGCCGTCGAACACGAACACCGCCGTGCTGTGCGTCACCTCGTAGTTGCCGTCCTTGTCGGGCTTGGCGTACGAGTACGTCACCCGATAGCGCTTGGTGAGCGCGCGCAGCTCGTCGTGCGTGCCGCGCAAGCCGACGAACCACGGGCCGAAGGCATGCACGTACTCGTGCATGCGGCTGAGCGTGTCGCGCTTCGGATCGACCGTCACGAACAGCACCTGGGTTCCGGCGCCGTGATTCTTCGTGTCCTTGAGCGCCTGGGCGAGCTTCGCCAGCGTGGTCGGGCAGACGTCCGGGCAGTTCGTGTAGCCGAAGTACAGCAGCACGGTCTTGCCGCGGTAGGTCGCGCCGGTGACGGGCTGGCCGGCGTCGTCGGTCATCTTCAAGTCGAGCCTGGGCATCAGGCCGTCGATGTTGTCGGTGCGCCAGTGCTCCTTGTGGGTGCAGGCGGCGAGCGCGGCGCACGCGGCGAGCGCGGCGAGCAGGAGCTTCAGGCGTTGCGGCATGGGTTCGGCTTCGTCAGGCGGTCAATGAAACGGCGGGCAGCGCGCCGGGCTTGGAGCCCTGGTCCGAATGCATCCAGCGCCCGAGCAGCACCAGCACCCCGAGCAGGTGCATCATCCCGGCCGGAATCCAGGTGACCAGCCCGCCCAGGCTCTGGTCCTCGAGCGGGCTCATCGGCCAGGCGCGGCCGCACACGCTGTACACGTCGTACAGCTCGTGGCGCGCGAGCCCGATGTAGGCGCCCAGGAAGATCTGTGGCAGCGAAGCGAGCAGCAGCAGGAAGATGCGCGGGCCGTAGCCGATCAGCGCGCCCTCGCGGCGCGAGCGCGGATCGAGCATCAGCGCCCAGAACAGCAGCCCGTCGAGCAGCATGCTCCAGTTCATCACCAGGTACAGCCGCGCGTTCAGCATGGCGTCGAAGTGGATCGAGGGCGTGAGCCAGAAGAAGACCAGGCCGACGAACAGCACCGGCGCCACCACCCAGTTCTGCAGCACGCGGTAGACCAAGCGCGTCACCGGGTTGCGCCAGAACGGGCGCAGTACGCGCTCGACGACTCCGGCCGGCAGGCCGCGCTCGAGCACCGGTAGCGGCTGCGCGAGCACCACCAGGAACGGCCCCAGGTGATGCAGCACCAGGTGCTGGATGCGATGGATGAAGAACATGTGCTGAGACAGGTAGTCCCAGTGCGTCTGCATCACGAAGTAGATCAGCACCCAGCCGCTGAAGAACGCGAGTCGGCGGCCGAAGCCCGGATGCTCGGCGGCCGGCGCGCGGCGCAGTCCGCGCACGTAGAACAGCACCGCGCCCGCGCACAGGATGAGGGCGGGCGGCGAGAACTCCCACGGCAGGAGAAAGGCGAGCGCCGCCTTCAGGTCCGGCATCGGCAGAGCGAGAACGCTGAAGCCACCGCGGGGGCGCTACCTCGCGGTGGGACCGCGCACCTCGAACTGTGCGCTGACCTTCCGGCCGCCGGAGAACTCGAGCGTCACCGGCACCTTGGAGCCCACCTTGATGTCGTGCTTGGCCTGCATGAACATCAGATGATAGCCGCCCGGGCGGAAAGTTACCTTGCCGCCGGCTGGCACCTCGATCCTGTCCACCGGCTTCATCATCGACATGCCGCCCTTCTCGACCGTCTGGTGGATCATCACCATGCCGTAGTCGGGCGAGCTCGCGCCGACCAGCGCGGCGGCCTGCCTGCCTTGGTTGTGCACGGTGAAGAATCCGCCCGCGGGCACGCCGGCGGGCAGGTGGCGGATCCAGGCGCCGGAAACGCTGATGCCCGCGGCCCAGGCGCTGGCGGCGAACAATGCGGATGCGAGCAGGAGTGCGAGACGTGCCATGTCGGAAGTTCCGGTGTCGAAGAGGCGCCGAATTTGACCACAAAATCCGCGACGACACGAGGGTGCCGCCGGAAACTGAGCGCTTGCGGGATGCGCCGCTAGGCCGCGTGCTCGAGCGCGGCGCCGACGTCGAGCGTGGTGGTGCGGCGCAGCTCGCGCCGCTCCGACATATCGAAGCGCCGGCCGCGGTGCAGGGTGCAGCGGTTATCCCACATCACCAGGTCGCCGACACGCCACTCGTGGCGGTAGACGAATTCACGCTGCGTGGCGTGCTCGAGCAGGTCGGCGAGCAGCACGCGCCCCTCGGGCAGCGTCCAGCCGACGATGCGCGTGGCGTGCGCGCCGATGAACAGATGCCTGCGCCCCGACCCCGCGTGGGTGCGCACAAGCGGCCACTGCACCGGCGGCAGCGCCTTGCGCTGCTCCTCGCCGTAGCCGGTGTTGCCCAGCAGGATGCGCGAGTGGAACGCGTCGTGCTCGGTGCGCAGGTCTTCAATAGCGGCCTTCAGCCTCTCGGGCAGCGCGTCGTAGGCGGCGCGCATGTCGGCGAACTCCGTCTCGCCGCCCCAGGAGGGCAGCACCGCCGCGGCGAGCATCGAGTACTTCGCGGCCGGCTGCTGGAAGGAGCTGTCGCTGTGCCAGAGCTGGTTGGCCATGTTGGACAGGATCTTGGCGTGGTCGCGTGCGGCGACCCGTCCGTCCAACGCCACGTTGGAGATGTCGATCATCTCGTCGTAAGCGTAGCGCGTGGGAAACTTGCCGGTCTTGCGCAGTCCCAGGTCGAGCGGTCCGAGCGCCTTGGCGAACGCCATCTGCTCGCCCGGCTCGAGCGACTGAGCGCGGAACACCAGCACCGCGTAGCGGTCCATCGCGGCGTCGAGCGCGCGCACGCCGGCGGCATCGGGCGGCTGGCGCAAGTCGAGACCGCTCGCCTCGCCGACGAACAGGGGATGGATCTGGCGGACCCGCAGCGACATGGCGCTTGCTCCTCGAATGCAGGCCCTGGCGGGCGCGCCGCCGCATTTTCGCCATGCCGCCAGGCGGCTGCAAGCGGCGTTTTGAGCGCCCCGGACACCGCCGGGCACCGATCACGGTACCCTTACTCCTTGCGCAGGAGACGGCGATGAACAGGACCCGGGCTGCGCTACGCAGCTGCGCGGTGCGCGGCAAGCGCTTTCCGGCCCGAGAGGTGGTCCCGGCTGCCGCGCTGCGCGTCGTGCTCGCCGAGCGCATCGCCACGGATCACCCCGCCTGGTCGCGGGATGCCTACATCTGCCGTGCCGACCGGTCGCGCTACCGCGCGGACTACCTCGAGTGGCTGCTCGAGTCCGAGCGCGGCGAGCCGCCTTCGCACGAGGAGAAAGTGCTCGAGAGCCTGATGTGTGGTCCGCTCAAAGAGCGGGCGGCGGACCCCTGGGGGAGAGGTGGGGAGGAGAAAGATCCGCCGCCCGTCAGAGGCGCAGTGTGGGCCGGCGCGCGGCGCGCGGGTGTGCGATTTTGTGACTCAAGTGTTGCTGCGCCAGCCAAGTTGTAACGCTTTGTTGCCGGGCCGGCCGGCGCGGCGCTCAGCGCCGCTCGAAGCGGCGGTTGGAGTCCATGATGTCGCGGCGCAGCTGCTCACGCTGTTCCGGGCTCAGGCGTTCGCCCTCGGGCACGCGCTGCAGGCGCTGCTCGCGCTGGCGCTCGAAGCGCCGCTCGCGCTGCTCATTGCCGCCCCGCTGGTTGCGATACAGGTTGCGGTCGGCCGAGCGCAGCTGCTGGCGCAGCTCCTCGCGCTCCTCCCGGCTCATGTGCATGCGCGCCTGTGCGTACAGGCGCAGCGCGCCCCAGCCGGGATCGGCGCGCGCAATCCCGCTGCCGAGCGGGCCGGCGAGCGCCAGGACGAACGCGAGGCGGGCGATGACCTTGAGCACAGCCGCATGGTACGCAGGCCGGGAGGGGGCAGGCTGTCGCCCGCGCGGAAATTTGTAACAATGTGTTTCCCGCGGCGGGGCGGCTCACATCTCCTTACTGCGCCGCCGGCAAACGCGCTTAACCTGTTGCCATGGCCGAACTGAAGACGAGAATCCTGGTGCTCGACGACGACCAGCGCCTGCGCGACCTGCTGGTGCGCTATCTCGGCGAGCAGGGCTTCGAGGTGCGCGCGGTGCCCGATTCCGCCGGCATGGACAAGCAGCTGGCGCGCGAGCGCTACGACCTGATCGTGCTCGACCTGATGCTGCCCGGCGAGGACGGCCTGGCGATCTGCCGCCGGCTGCGCGCCGCGAACGCCGGCCCGGCGATCATCATGCTGACCGCCAAGGGCGACGACGTCGACCGCATCGTCGGCCTGGAGATGGGCGCGGACGACTACCTGCCCAAGCCGTTCAACCCCCGCGAGCTGGTGGCGCGCATCAACGCGGTGCTGCGGCGCCGCCAGCCCGCCGGCCCGCCGGGCAGCCCGGCTGGCTCTAACGAGCTGCATCGCTTCGGCGTCTTCGAGCTCAACCTCGCCACGCGCAGCCTCACGCGCGAGGGCAAGCCGGTCGATCTCACCACCGGCGAGTTCTCGGTGCTCAAGGTGCTGGCGCAGCACCCGCGCACGCCGCTGTCGCGCGACAAGCTGATGGAGCTGGCGCGCGGGCGCGAGTACGAGGTGTTCGACCGCTCGATCGACGTGCAGATTTCGCGCCTGCGCAAGATCGTCGAGGACGACCCGGCGCATCCGCGCCACATCCAGACCGTGTGGGGCTTCGGCTACGTGTTCGTGCCGGACGGCAACGCCAAGTGAGCTCCGGCGCGCGGCGCAGCCGCTGGGAGTGGCGCGTGCGGCGCCTGCTGCCGGACTCGCTGCTCGCGCGCTCGTTCCTGCTGATCGCGCTGCTGCTGGTGGTATCGGTGCTGGCGGCGTTCCAGCTCTACCGCATCTACGAGCGCGAGCCGCTGTCGCGCGAGCTCGCGCAGCAGGCGGTGAGCGTGGTGAACCTCACGCGCGCGGCGCTGGTGAACGCCGCTCCGGCGCTGCGCCCCGACCTGCTGCTCGACTTGAACGAGAGCGAGGGCATCCGCCTCTACCCGGTCACTCCCGGCGAGCAGCTCGAACCGCTGCCCGACGACCCGCTGTTCAAGCTGGTGGCCGAGCGCGTGCGCCGCGACCTGGGCGCGCGCACGCGCTTCGCCTTCGCGCGCAACGGGGTCGCCGGTTTCTGGGTGAGCTTCTTCATCGACGTGGACGAGTACTGGGTGATGCTGCCGCGCGCGCGCTTCGAGCCGCAGTTCGGGCTCGAGTGGCTCGGCTGGGGCGCTGCCCTGCTCGCGCTCGCCCTGCTCGGGGCCGCGCTCATCGCCACGCGCATCAACCGGCCGCTCGGCGCCCTCACCCAGGCGGCGCGCCGCGTCGGGCGCGGCGAGATGCCCGAGCCGCTGGACGTGCAGGGACCGCGCGAGCTGCGCACGCTGTCGTCCGCTTTCAACCGCATGGCGCGCGACCTGCAAGCGCTCGAGCGCGAGCGTGCCACGGTGCTCGCCGGCATCTCGCACGACTTGAGGACGCCGCTGTCGCGCCTGCGCCTGGAGCTCGAGATGAGCGGCGCCGAGCGCGCCGCCGCCGAGAGCATGGCCACCGACATCGACGACATCGACGCGATCATCGGGCAGTTCCTCGACTACGCGCGCGGCGAGAGCGAGGCGCCGCACAGCGCCGAGCTGGACGCGCTCGGCGCCGAGATCGCCGAGCATTACGCGCGCCGCGGCCGCAAGGTCTCGTTCGTGCCCGGCGGCGTGCCGCCGTTTCCGTTCGCGACCATGGCGCTGCGCCGCGCCATCGCGAACCTGGTCGACAACGCCTTGCGCTACGCCGGCGAGCCGGTCGAGATCGTCACCCGTGCCGGGGGCGACAAGGCGATCGTCGAGGTGCTCGACCGCGGGCCCGGCATTCCCCCCGGCGAGACCGAGCGCCTCAAGCGCCCGTTCACGCGCCTGGACGCGGCGCGCGGCGGCCAGGGCGGCTCGGGCCTGGGTCTGGCAATCGTGGACCGCGTCGCGCGCGCGCACGGCGGCACGCTCGAGCTGCGCGCGCGCGAGGGCGGCGGGCTGGCGGCAGTGCTGACGCTGTCCCGCGCGCCGGCCGCAGGCTGAGCGCGCCGCGCCCAGGCGCGCGATAATCCGGACCGCGGCCGGCTGCGGCGCGCTCGCAAAAGGGGATGACATGGAAGGGTTGTTCGGCTGGATCGTGATCTCGGTGCTGCTGGTGGTGCCGCTGTGGAAGATCTGCGCGCGCGCCGGCTTTCCGCCCGCGCTGTCGCTGCTGGCGCTGCTGCCCTGGCTGGGCTTCCTGATCGTCGCCGCGGTGCTCGCCTTCACCGACTGGCCGCGTGTGCAGGGCCGTCGGGCCTGAGGGAGGCCCCGATGGTCACGTTTTCGCTGGGGCACCTGATCGCGCTCGCGATCGCGCTGGTACCGCTGTGGGTGTTCTCCCGCGTCATCGCCAAGGCCGGGTTTTCGCCGTGGTGGGCGCTGCTCGGCCTGGTCCCGGTGGCGAACCTGGTGGCGCTGTGGGTCCTGGCCTACATGAAGTGGCCCGCGCTGCCCGAGGCCTGAGCGCCCGCCATGAGGATTCAACTCAAGCGCGCCGCCGTCGCGCCGGCCAAGGGCGACGGCGCGCGCGTCCTGGTCGAGCGCCTGTGGCCGCGCGGCAAGTCGAAGACCGCGCTCAAGCTGGCTGCCTGGCTGCGCGACGCGGCGCCGAGCACCGAGCTGCGCAAGTGGTTCCACGCGCATCCCGAGAAATGGGACGAGTTCCGCAAGCGCTACTTCGCCGAGCTCGATGCGCAGCCCGGGGCGCTGGCGCCGCTGCGCGAGCTGCTGCAGGCGGGCCCGGTCACCTTCGTGTATGCAAGGGCGGACGACGAGCGCAACGCCGCGGTGGCGCTGCGGGAGTACGTGCTGCGCCGGGCGAAGCGCTGAGTCGCTAGCGGGCAAGCGCGAAGCGCTCGACGAACTCGTAATCCGAGCCATCGCTCGAGAGCTCGGAGCGCACCAGCACGAACTCCTCCACCGGCCAGGCGAGCGCCGGCAACGGCGCCAGCGCACCCGGCGCACGCGCCTTGCGGATCAGGGTGACGTGGGCCTGGAAGGACCGCTTCTCGAGCGCGAAGCCCTCGCGCAGCAGCTCGGCGCGCAGCGCGCCGGCGAGCGCGCCGAGCGGCGCCGGCATCTCGCGCGGGCCCACCCAGACGACGCGGTTGTGCTCCCAGTAGCGCGCCTCGTCGATCGGCAGCGAATGCGGCGCACCGCCCACCGCTTGCCCGGCCGCGAGCGCGGACTGCAGCCGCTGGTCCTCGACTTCGCCCAGGAACGCGAGCGTCAGATGGATCGTCTCGGGGCGCGTCACGCGCCCGCCCGTCTCGCGCTGCGTCTCGCCCGCCCAGCGCGCGAGCGCCGCGGCCGCGGGCGCCGGCGGCCACAGGGCGAAAAACAGCCGCATCAGTCCGCGACCAGGTGCCGCCGCGTCAGCTCGGCGAGGGCGCGCTCGGCGCCGTCGGCCGACTTCTCCAGCTGCGCGGCGATGCGCTCCTGCTCGCGCCGGCCGCGGTTCTGCGACAGCTTCCAGCGCGTCTCGAGCCGCGTCACCGCGATCTCGAACGCAACGATCCCCTCGAGCATCGAGTCCACGTACTCCTCGCGCAATGCCTCGAACGCCGGGCGCCACTGGGGATCGTGCGCCGCGACCAGCTTCGCCACCGCCGCGTGCTTTGCGGCGCGCTCATCGAGCACCGTCACCCTGCCGTAGGCGTGCAGCGCGGCGTAGTTCCAGGTCGGCACGCGCTCGGCCTGCTCGTACCAGCGCGGCGAGACGTAGGCGTGCGGCCCGGAGAAGACGACCAGCACCTCGTCCTCGAAGAACTGCTGCCACTGCGGGTTGGCGCGCGCCATGTGCATGACCAGCGCCAGCTCCGCGCCGCGCGCCTCGACGATGCAGGGCAGGTGCGAGGCGGCGGGAGCACCGCCGGTGGCGGTCACCAGCAGCGCGAAGTTGTTGGCGCGCATGAACGCCAGCAGCTCGGCGCGATCGTCGTTCTGGTTGTATGCAGGGGCGTACATCAGGGTCTCCCGGAGTCGGAATCGAGCGGCTCGATCAGCGCGACCGCCTGCGCTGCGATCCCCTCGCCGCGCCCGGCGAAGCCCAGCCCCTCGGTGGTGGTGGCCTTGACGCTCACCACGCCGGGAGCCACGCCCAGGTCGGCCGCGATGTTGGCGGCCATCCGCGCGACGTGCGGCGCGATGCGCGGCGCCTGAGCGATGACGGTCGCATCCACGTTCTGCACGCGCCAGCCGGCCGCCGCGAGCTTGTGCGCCACGTCGCGCAGCAGCGCGCGGCTGTCCGCGCCGTGGTACTTCGGATCGCTGTCGGGATAGTGCCGGCCGATGTCGCCGAGCGCCGCGGCGCCGAGCAGCGCGTCGCAGATCGCATGCAGCAGCACGTCGGCGTCCGAATGCCCGGCGAGGCCCTTGTCGTGCGCGATCTGGACCCCGCCCAGGATCAGCTTGCGCCCGGGCGCGAGCGCGTGCACGTCGAAGCCCTGCCCGATCCTCATCGCGCCGCCCGCCGCGCCAGGATCGCCTCGGCGATCGCCAGGTCCTCGGCGTAGGTGACCTTGAGGTTGTCGCGGCTGCTGGGAACCAGCCTCGGCCGCAGGCCCTCCTGCTCGATCGCGCTCGCTTCGTCGGTCACCTGCCCCTTGGCGCGCTGCAGCGCCTCGGTGAGCAGCCCCGCGCGGAACATCTGCGGTGTCTGCGCGAGCCACAGCAGCGCGCGGTCCTCGGTGCCAGCGATGCGCTGCACGCCCCCCTCGTCCTTGCCGGCGCGCTTGACCGTGTCGGCGATCGGCAGCGCGAGGATGCCGCCGATCGCATCGCCGGCGCACTCCGCCATCAGGCGCTCCAGATCCGCCTGCGGCAGGCACGGCCGCGCGGCATCGTGTACCAGCATCCAGTCGTCCGCGTCGACCGCCGCCATCGCCGCCACCAGGCCGTTGTACACCGAGTCGCGGCGCGTATCGCCGCCGCAGTACAGCGGCTCGAGCTTGCCGGCGAACGCGCTCCAGTCGAAGCGCGCGAACTGCACGTCCCCGCGGGCCAGCACCACGAACACGTTCTCGATCGGCGGCACGCACAGCGCGCGCACCGCGTGCCACAGCATCGGCCGGCCGGCGAGCACTGCGTACTGCTTGGGCTGCGCGGCGGCCATCCGGCTTCCGCTTCCCGCCGCGGGGATCAGGGCAAAAGTGGCCAACTCAAATATTTTCGGAAATTCAACGCGATATAATTGCATGTCGCGCTGCGCCAAACAAGCCGCACGAAGGCCTGTTTGGCGCGCGTCATTTGTGCTCATGCATCGCGATCCGCTTCCCCCGCCGCACGCGCGGCGGCGCTACACGCAGCTGGCCGGCTCCGCCGACGCGCTGGCGCTCGCGCGGCTGGCGGCGGCTGCGCGCCCGCTCGTGGTGGTGAGCGCGACCGCGCTCGACGCCCAGCGCTTGCTCGAAGAGATCGCCTGGTTCGACCCGCAGCTGCGCGCCTGCCTGCTGCCCGACTGGGAGACGCTGCCCTACGACGGCTTCTCGCCACACCACGATCTGGTCTCCGAGCGGCTGGCAACGCTGTATCGCATTCACACCGGCCAGTTCGACGTCGCGCTGGTACCCGCCTCGACCGCGCTGGTGCGCTTGTGCCCGCCGTCGTATCTCGCCGCCTACACGTTTTTCCTGCGCCAGGGCACGCGGCTCGACCTCGAAGCGCTGCGCGGCCAGCTCGCGCTCGCGGGCTACCAGCACGTCACCCAGGTGGTAGCGCCGGGCGAGTTCTGCCTGCGCGGCGGCATCGTCGACCTGTACCCGATGGGCAGCGCCTTGCCCTACCGCATCGACCTCGACGACGACCTGATCGATTCGATCAAGTGCTTCGACGTCGATACGCAGCGCACGCTGTACGCGGTGAACGAGGTGCGCCTGCTGCCGGCGCGCGAGTTCCCGCTCGACGAGCCCGGCCGCGCCAAGTTCCGCAGCCGCTTCCGCGAGCTGTTCGAGGGCGATCCGTCGAAGAAAAGCCTGTACCGCGACGTCTCCAACGGCATTCCCGCGGCGGGCATCGAGTATTACCTGCCGCTGTTCTTCGACGCCCTCGCGACGCTGTTCGACTACCTGCCCGAGACGACTACCCTGGTGCTGCACCACGATGTCGCGGGCGCGGCCGCGGAGTTCTGGCGCGACGCGCAGGCGCGCTTCAAGCTGGCGGGCGGCGATGCGCAGCGCCCGCCGCTGCCGCCGGCCCAGCTGTTCCTGCCGGCCGACGAGTTCTACCTGCGCGCGAAAGGGCTCGCGCGCGTCGACCTCCTCGCCGCCGGCGCCGCGCCCGAAGCCGCCAGCGGGCCTGCGGACGCCGCCGAGCCCCTGGTCGCGAGCGCGCTGCCGCCGCTCGCGGTGGACCGGCGCGCGCAGGACCCGCTCGCCGCCTTCAAGCAGTTCCTCGACGGCTGCACGCTGCGCGTGCTGCTCGCCGCCGAATCGCCGGGCCGGCGCGAGACGATGTCGGGCTACTTCGCCGAGTACGGCCTCGAGCCCGCCCCGTGCGCCGATTTCGCCGCCTTCGCCGCCGGCGACCAGCGCTTCGCGCTCACGGTTGCGCCGCTCGCCAGCGGCTTCCAGGTGCCCGCCGAGGGCTGGTGCGTCATCACCGAAGCGGAGCTCTACGCCGGCACGGTGCGCCGGCGGGCGCGCGGTGTGGAGAAGCGCAGCTCCGTCGAGGGCATGCTGCGCGACCTCTCGGAGCTCAAGGTCGGCGACCCGGTGGTGCATGCGCAGCACGGCATCGGACGTTACCAGGGGCTGGCGAGCCTAGACCTGGGCGAAGGCCAGACGGAGTTCCTGCTGCTTGAGTACGAAGGCGGCGACAAGCTGTACGTGCCGGTGTCGCAGCTCGAGGTGATCTCGCGCTACTCGGGCGCGCAGCCGGAGGCCGCCCCGCTGCACAAGCTGGGCAGCGGGCAGTGGGACAAGGCGAAAGCAAGGGCCGCCCGGCAGGTGCGCGACACCGCGGCCGAGCTGCTGGCGCTGTACGCCAGGCGCGCCGCGCGCCAAGGCCATGCTTTCGGCGTCAAGCCGCACGACCTGGAGGCGTTCGCCGACGGCTTCGGCTTCGAGGAGACCCCGGACCAGGCCGCGGCGATCGAGGCGGTTGCCGGGGACATGGCCGTGGGCAAGCCGATGGACCGCCTCATCTGCGGCGACGTCGGCTTCGGCAAGACCGAGGTCGCGCTGCGCGCCGCGTTTCTCGCCGTGGCCGACGGCCGGCAGGTGGCGGTCCTGTGCCCCACCACGCTGCTCGTGGAGCAGCACTTCCAGACCTTCTCCGACCGCTTCGCGCTCGTCGAGCGCGAGTGGCCGGTGAGGATCACCGAGCTGTCGCGCTTCAAGTCCGCGAAGCAGACCGCCGGCGTGCTCGACCAGCTCGCCGCCGGCCAGGCCGACATCGTGATCGGCACGCACAAGCTGCTCTCCAGGGACGTGAAGTTCGCGCGCCTCGGGCTGGTGATCATCGACGAGGAGCACCGCTTCGGCGTGCGCCAGAAGGAGGCGCTGAAGGCGCTGCGCGCCGAGGTCGACGTGCTCACGCTCACCGCCACGCCGATCCCGCGCACGCTCGCCATGTCGCTCGAGGGCCTGCGCGACTTCTCCGTGATCGCCACCGCGCCGCAGAGGCGGTTGGCGATCAAGACCTTCGTCGCGCCATTCTCGCAGGGCCTGATCCGCGAGGCGGTGTTGCGCGAGCTCAGGCGCGGCGGCCAGGTGTATTTCCTGCACAACGAGGTCGAGACCATCGAGCTCATGCACGAGCGGCTCGCGCACCTGCTGCCCGAGGCGCGCATCGCGGTGGCGCACGGTCAGATGCGCGAGCGCGAGCTGGAGCGCGTGATGCGCGACTTCTACGCGCAGCGCTTCAACCTGCTGCTGTGCACCACCATCATCGAGACCGGAATCGACATCCCGACCGCGAACACGATGGTGATCCATCGCGCCGACAAGTTCGGCCTGGCGCAGCTGCACCAGCTGCGCGGCCGCGTCGGGCGCTCGCACCATCAGGCCTACGCCTACCTGCTGACCCCGCCCGCCGAGGCGGCGAGCGCCGATGCCTACGCGACCCTGACCGCCGCCGCGAAGAAGCGCCTGGAGGCGATCCAGATGATGGAGGAGCTCGGTTCGGGCTTTTACCTGGCCATGCACGACCTCGAGATCCGCGGCGCCGGCGAAGTGCTGGGCGAGTCGCAGTCGGGCGAGATCCAGGAAGTGGGCTTCGAGCTGTACACGCGCATGCTCGAGCGCGCGGTGCGCGCCCTCAAGGCGGGCGACAGCATCGACCTCGAGCAGCCGGTGGACGTCTCGATCGAGATCAACCTGCACGTGCCGGCACTACTGCCCGCGGACTACTGCAGCGACGTGCAGGAGCGCCTGACGCTGTACAAGCGGCTCGCCAACTGCGCAAGCGGCGAGGAGCTAGACGCCATGCGCGAGGAGCTGATCGACCGCTTCGGAGCGCTGCCCGAGCCGGCGCGCGCGCTGCTCGAGTGCCACGCGCTGCGCATCGCCGCGGGGCCGCTGGGCGTCGCGCGCATCGACGCCACTCACGAGGCGCTGCAGCTGCAGTTCGTCAAGAACCCGCCGATCGACGCCGCCAGGATCATCGCCTTTGTCCGGGGCCGGCGCGGTGCGCGCCTGGCAGGTCCCGACCGGCTGCGCCTCGAGGCAAAGCTGCCCGCCTGGCCCGAGCGCGCGCGCGCCGTGAAAGACGTGCTGGGCGAGCTCGGCCGGCGCCCATGAACCTCGTGCTGCAAGGGGCGGCGCTTGGCCGCGACAGCCTGGCGCAGCTGGTGGCGCTCACCGGCGCCAACCACGTGGTCACGCTCGGGCCCGCCGCGTACCGCCTCACCGGCGTGACCGAGCAGGCCGCGATCGAACCTTTCTGCGCCGAGCGCGCGATGGACTTCGCCTGGGTGCCGGAGGAGCGGCGGCTGGCCGAGCTGCGCCTGCTCGCTCTCGACATGGACTCCACCCTGGTCACCATCGAGAGCATCGACGAGATGGGCGACGTGCTCGGCATCAAGGATGCCGTCGCGGCGGTGACCGAGCAGGCGATGCACGGCAGGATCGACTATGCGGAGTCGCTGCGCCGCCGTGTGGCGCTGCTCACCGGCCTCGAGGAGGCCGCGCTCGAGGACATTCTCGAGCAGCGCATGCACCTGTCGCCCGGTGCGGAAGCGCTGATCGGGAAATGCCGCGAGTACGGCATCCGCACGCTGCTGGTGTCCGGCGGCTTCACCGTCTTCACCGAGCGTCTCAAGGCGCGCCTCGGTCTCGACTATGCGCTGTCCAACGTGCTCGAGATCGCGCACGGACGGCTTACCGGCCGGGTGCTGGGAGAGATCGTCGACGGCCGCGCCAAGGCGCGCAAGCTGGCCGAAATCCGCAACGCTCTGGGCGCAGCGCGCGCGCAGACCGTCGCCATCGGCGACGGCGCCAACGACATCCCGATGCTCGCCGAGGCCGGGGTGTCGGTGGCCTTCCGCGCCAAGCCGGTGGTGCGCGAGCACGCCACCCATACGCTCGACCACGTCGGGCTGGACGGCGTGCTGAATCTTTTCATATAGAACCACGCTGCATTGCGGCGCAGACACCCCCTCTGCGCAGCAATGCCAAACATTCTCTACCAGCCTAGAATCGCCGTTCCACCCAGGAGGAGGCCGTGATGAGCGACACCGTGAAATACCTGCTCGACGAAACCCGCATCCCGAAGCACTGGTACAACATCATGGCGGACCTGCCCTCGCCGCCGCCTGCGGTGCTGCACCCGGGGACCAAGCAGCCGGTGGGGCCGGAGGATCTGGCGCCGCTGTTCCCGATGGCGCTCATCGCCCAGGAGGTCACGCAGGAGCGCGAAGTCGAGATCCCGGAGCCGGTGCGTGACATCTACCGGCAGTGGCGGCCTTCGCCGCTGTTTCGCGCGCGGCGCCTGGAGAAGGTGCTGCAGACCCCGGCCAAGATCTACTACAAGTACGAGGGCGTTTCGCCCGCGGGCAGCCACAAGCCGAACACCGCGGTGCCGCAGGCCTTCTATAACAAGGAGGCGGGCATCAGGAAGATCGCCACCGAGACCGGCGCCGGCCAGTGGGGCTCCTCGCTCGCCTTCGCGGGGGCGCTGTTCGGCATCGAGGTGCAGGTGTTCATGGTGCGCGTGTCGTACAACCAGAAGCCCTATCGGCGCGCGCTGATGCAGACCTACGGCGCGCGCTGCGTGGCCTCGCCCTCGAGCGAGACCAACTCGGGCCGCGCGATCCTGCAGCAGAACAAGGACCACCCTGGGAGCCTGGGCATCGCGATTTCCGAGGCGGTCGAAGTCGCCGCCACCCACGACGACACCAAGTACGCGCTCGGCTCGGTGCTCAACCACGTGCTCATGCACCAGACGGTGGTCGGGCAGGAGGCGATGATGCAGCTCGAGATGGCCGGAGACGACCCGGACGTGCTGGTCGGCTGCACCGGCGGGGGCTCGAACTTCGCGGGCCTGGTGTTTCCCTTCCTCGGCGCGCAGCTGCGCGGGGGCAAGAAGCGCCGCATCGTGGCGATCGAGCCCGCGGCCTGCCCCAGCCTCACGCGCGGCAAGTACGCCTACGATTTCGGCGACACGGGGCACCTTACGCCGCTGGTCAAGATGCACACCCTCGGCTCGACCTTCACGCCGCCCGGATTCCACGCCGGCGGACTGCGCTACCACGGCATGGCGCCGCTGGTGTCGCACTGCAAGGAGCTGGGGCTGCTCGAGGCGCGCGCCTACAAGCAGGTCGAGGTGTTCGCGGCCGGCGTTCAGTTCGCGCGCACCGAGGGCATCCTGCCGGCGCCCGAGGCGAACCACGCCGTGAAAGGCGCGATCGACGAGGCGATCCGCTGCCGCGAGGAAGGCAAGTCGCGCACGATCCTGTTCAACCTGTGCGGCCACGGGCACTTCGACATGCAGGCCTACATGGACTATTTCTCCGGCAAGCTGGTCGATCAGCATTACGACGAGTCCGAGCTGGCGATGGCGCTCGCCGGGCTGCCGTCGGTGCCGATGGCGGCATGAGCGAGGCGCCGTGAAGATGCGAACCGCCAGGCGCCCGGCGGGCGTCGTCCGCAAGCTCGACCAGACGGCGCGGCGCAAGCTGCTGCAGGCCGACTGGATGACCCACGACGCGATGTGGTTCGCGGCCTCGGTGCGCCTGTCGGGCATCGACAAGGCGAACCTCGTCGCGCGGGCGGCCGCCCGCGCGTCGGCGGAAATCGGGGCGCAGCGCCTTTGCGCGGCGCTGGGCCTGCCGGGCGTGCGCAGCTTCGCCGGCCTCAAGCGCTTCCTGCGCGAGGCTCTGGCTGCGATGCGCACACCCGGCATGCGCTTGGGCGTCTCGTTTCCCGCCCACAACCGCATGCGCTGGAAGGCGAGCCGGTGCTTGGCGCACGACTGCGCGAAGCATCTGGGGGTGATCGACGACTTCCAGTGCCACGTGTTCGAGCGCCTGGACGCCTGGTTCGAAGCGCTGGGAATCACGTGTCGCGCATTTCCGGCGGTCGACGGCTGCCTGATGCACGCGCGCGGGGCCTGCGTGCGCGAATTCCGCTTCCGCTTCCCGCCGCCACGCCGCGGCGGCCGGCGCGCCACGCGCTCCGCGCTACGCCGCGCAGGCAGCATCGCCTGACGATCTTTTACCGCGCGCACACACTTTTTCGCGTGCGCTCAGGGAGTTCGGCATCTGAGCAGGCGGCATGTGACGCTATAGTCCTACGCATGACGACACTCGAGGACGGCAACGGCGGCGGTGACTCCTGCGCCTACGGCGACTGGCCGGGCGGCGACCTGGAGCTCGTGCGCGCGGTGCTCGACACGCTCGCGGACCACATCTACGTCAAGGATCGCGCCGGCCGCTACCGGCTGGTCAACCGCGCCGGTCTGCGCGAGCGCAACATCGCCGCGCCGGAGGAGGTCGTCGGCAAGACCGCCTACGACATCTTCACCGCGCAGCTCGCCGAGCGCTTGAGCGCCGAGGACCGCTTTGTGATGGAGGGCGGCGAAGCGCTGGTAAACCGCGAGGCGGTCACCCGCTTTCCCGGAGCCGCCGACCGGCGCGGCCCGCGCTGGCACATCACCACCAAGACACCGATGCGCGACGCGCACGGCAACGTGATCGGCCTGGTCGGCATCAACCGCGACATCACCGAGCGCAAGCTCGCGGAGCTTGCGCTGCGCGAGAGCGAGGAGACGTTCCGCGCGATCTTCGACCAGGCCGCCGTCGGCATCACGGTGATGTCGCCCGACCTGCGCTACCTCAGGGTCAACAACCGCTTCTGCGAGATGCTGGGCTACACGCGCGATGAGCTGCTCTCGATGGGCTTGCGCGAGGTGAACCCGCCCCGGACCCGCGAGGAGGCGGTCGATTACCGGCGCCAGCTGCTCTCCGGCAGCGCCGCCGGCCGCGAGCTGCGCGAAAAGGAGCTGCTGCGCAAGGACGGCACGACGCTGTGGGTCGGGCTCGCGACTTCGCTGGTGCGCGACGCGGACGGCGAGCCCAGATATTTCCTCTCGGTCATCCAGGACATCTCCGCGGCCAAGCGCGCGAGCGCCGCGTTGCGCGACAGCGAGGATCGGTTCCGGCAGCTGGCGCATTACGATGCGCTCACGCAGCTGCCCAACCGCGCGCTGTTCCACGACCGACTTGCGCAGGCGCTGGCGCAGGCGGAGCGCAACCATTGGACGCTCGGAGTCATGTTCGTCGACGTCGACCGCTTCAAGCAGGTCAACGACCGCCTGGGGCACGCGGCGGGCGACGCCTTGCTGCATCAGCTCGCCGCCCGGTTGCAGGGCGCGGTGCGCTCGGGCGACACCGTCGCGCGGCACGGCGGCGATGAGTTCGCGGTACTGCTCGGCAACCTTGCCGCGCCGCAGGACGCCGGCACGGTGGCGCAGAAGATCGTCACCGCCCTCGAGGAGCCGTTCCTGCTGGAAGACGAGCAGGTCTTCGTGAGCGTCAGCATCGGAATCGCGCTGTCTCCGCTGGACAGCAGAGACCGGGACGCGCTGCTCAAGGACGCCGATGCGGCGATGTACAGCGCCAAGGCGGCCGGGCGCAGCTGCTACCGCTTCTACAAGTCGGAAATGAACGCCCGCGCGCTGGAGCTGCTCGCGCTGGGCAGCCAGCTGCGCGGCGCCTTCGAGCGCAAGGATTTGGTGCTGCACTACCAGCCGCGCATCGCGGTGGCGAGCGGCGAGAGCACGGCCCTCGAGGCGCTGCTCACCTGGGTGCACCCCGAGCTGGGGGTGGTGAGCCACCGCGAGCTGCTGCCGTTGCTGGAGGACACGGGGTTGCTGCTGCACGCGGGCACCCGCGTGCTAGAGGCGGCCTGTGCCCGGATCCGCGAGTTGCAGGGCGACGGCCGGGTCCCCGTCCGCATCGCGGTCAAGCTCGCCGCGCGCCAGTTCCTCGCGCCGAGCCTGGTCTCGGTCGTCAGCCGCCTGCTGGGCGAGTACCGGATCGATCCCGCGCTGCTGGAAATCTCGGTTAGCGAAGCCGCGGTCATCGCCAATGTCGAGGCGGCGGCCGCGATCTTCGAGGAACTGAAATCGCTCGGCGTGCAGCTTTCGGTCGACGACTTCGGCAGCGGCTATTCGAGCCTCTCCTTTCTAAGGCGCCTGCCGATCGGCTCGCTCAGGATCAATCGCTCGCTGGTGCACGGGATCCCGCAGGACGGCGACGCCACCGCGATCTGCGCTGCGGCCATCGCGCTCGCGCACGGGCTGGGCCTGCGTACACTTGCCGAGGGCGTCGACAACGAGGGGCAGCTTGCATTGCTCGCCGAGCAGGGCTGCGACGAGGTCCAGGGCGAGTGCTTCGCGCCGCCGTTGGCCGCGCAGCAGCTCGACGAATGGCTCCAGAAATCGGCTGCGCGGGCCCGCGCGGGGTCGCATTCCGGCGCCAAGCGCGCCTGAGGCGGGGCCGCGCCTCGCGCGCCGCCCGCCCCCTCAATAGACGTTGCGTACCTCGCGCAGCGCCGGATAGCGCCGGCGCACCAGCGCTTCGACCACTTGCTTGAGGTCGAGCGCCGAGCGGGGGCAGCCCGCGCAGGCACCCTTCAGGCGCACCACCAGGACGCCGCCTTCGAGCCCGACGAGCTCGAGGTCGCCGCCGTCGCGCAGCAGGATGCGCCGCGCCTCCTCCAGCACCGCGCGGGCCTCCTCGAGCGTGGGCAGTGCCGCGCCCGCCGCAGGCTCCGCCGCAAGCCGGCGCGCGAGTTGCGCCTGCTCGCGCGCGATGCGCAGCGCCTCGACCGGGCTCCTCTTTTCGAGCGCATCGAGCTCCTCTTCGGTGTAGAACGGCGCGTCGAGCTTGGCGGGCGCGCTCACCGCGCGGCCTCCGGACGGACCTGCAGGCCGGACTCGATGTGGCGCAACTCCTCGTCGAGCGGAACGGAGATGTCGAGCACGCCGCCCGCGCGCCGATACCAGTAGCGCGCGTTGTCGAGGTCGCCTTCCATGCGATGCAGCAGCCCGTGCAGGCGTGCGGCCGCGGCGCCCTCGAGCGCCTGCACGAGCTCGTGGGCGCCCTGCCAGTCTCCCGCCCGCAAACGCTCGAGCGCGCGGCGTATGTCCCGCGCCGCAACGGGCAGCGACTCTAGCCCACCCATACCCGAGCGTTGCGGAACAGGCGCATCCACGGCGAGTCCTCGGGCGCGCCGTCCGGCGACCACGACATCTGCACGCTGCGGAACACGCGCTCCGGATGCGGCATCACGATGTTGAAGCGCCCGTCGTGCGTGGTCAGCCCGGTGACGCCTTGCGGCGAGCCGTTCGGGTTGAGCGGATAGGTCTCGGTGACGTTGCCGCGGTGATCCACGTAGCGCATCGTCACCAGCGCCTGCTCGATGTCCGCTTGTCCCGCGAACTGCGCGCGCCCCTCGCCGTGCGCGGTCGCGACCGGCATGCGGCTGCCGGCCATGCCACGCAGCAGGATCGACGGGCTGTGCGCGATCTCGACCATCACGAAGCGCGCCTCGAACTGCTCCGAGCGGTTGCGCTCGAAGGCCGGCCAGTGCGTCGCGCCCGGTATCAGCTCCTTGAGCGCCGCCATCATCTGGCAGCCGTTGCACACGCCGAGCGCGAAAGTGTCCGGGCGCGCGAAGAAGGCCTCGAACTCGCCGCGCGCGCGGGCGTTGAACAGGATCGACTTCGCCCAGCCCTGTCCGGCGCCGAGCACGTCGCCGTAGGAGAATCCGCCGCCCGCGGCGACCCCCTTGAACCCGGCGAGACCGACGCGCCCGGCGAGGATGTCGGACATGTGCACGTCGTGCGCCTCGAAGCCCGCGCGGTGAAATGCCGCCGCCATCTCCACCTGGCCGTTTACGCCCTGCTCGCGCAGCACCGCGATGCGCGGGCGCGACAGCAGGACACCCGGCGCCGCGGCGCCGGGCGCGAGCAGCGGCGCGGTGACGTCCTCGGCCGGATCGTAGCCGAGCGTCACCGACAGGCCCGGGTCGGCGGCGTCGAGTAGCCGCTGGTGCTCCTCGAGCGCGCAGGCCGGATTGTCGCGCAGCGCCTGCATGCGGTAGGTCGTCTCGGCCCAGGCACGCTGCAGCTCGGCGCGCTTGTCGGCGAACACCGTCCTGGCATTGCGCGTGAAGCGCAGCTCGTCGCGCGTGTTGGGATGCCCGATCAGGTAGGCGCAACCGTTCACGCCCTCCTCGCGCAGCACGTCCATCACGCGCTGCCGGTCGGCGGCGCGGATCTGCAGCACCGCGCCCAGCTCTTCGGAGAACAACGCCGCCAGCACGCGGTCGTTGAAGCGCCCCGCGAGCAACTCGGGACGGCGCTCCAGCCCGTCGACGTCGTCCATCCATTCGTCGAAGCACATCTCGTCCAGATTGAGCGTCACGCCGCAGTGCCCGGCGAACGCCATCTCGCACACCGTGGCGAACAGGCCGCCGTCGGAGCGGTCGTGGTAGGCGAGCGCCAGGTCCTCGGCGGCCAGCCGCTGCACCGCGCGGAACAGTCCCTGCAGCAGCACCGGGGCGTCCAGGTCCGGGCAGGCGTCGCCGAAGCGCGAATGCACCTGCGCCAGGATCGAACCACCGAGGCGGTTCTGGCGTTGCCCGAGGTCGATCAACACCAGCTCGGTCTCGCCCAGATCGGTGCGCAACCGCGGCGTGAGGGTGCGCCGCACGTCCTCGACCGGCGCGAACGCCGTGACGATCAACGACAGCGGCGCCACCACCTCCCGGGCGCCGGCGGCGTCCTGCCACGCGGTGCGCATCGACAGCGAATCCTTGCCCACCGGGATCGAAAGTCCCAGCGCGGGACACAGCTCGAGCGCCACCGCGCGCACCGTGTCGTACAGCAGCGCATCCTCGCCGGCGTAGCCCGCCGCCGCCATCCAGTTCGCCGAGAGCTTGACCTGCGGCAGCGAGGCGATGCGCGCCGCCGCGAGATTGGTGATCGCCTCGCCCACCGCCATGCGGCCCGAGGCCGGACCGTCGATCAGGGCGAGCGGCGTGCGCTCGCCGATCGCAAACGCCTCGCCAGCGTAGCCTTCGAAGTCGAGCAGTGTGACGGCGCAGTCCGCGACCGGCACCTGCCAGGGCCCGACGAACGGGTCGCGCGCGGACAGGCCGCCCACGGTACGGTCGCCGATCGCGATCAGGAAGGTCTTGTCCGCCACCGCCGGATGGCGCAGCACGCGATACGCCGCCTGCGTGAGCTCGATGTCGTCGAGGGCGAGAAAGCCGCTCGGGCGCACCACGTGGCGCACCTCGCGCAGCATGCGCGGGGGCTTGCCGAGGACCACCGCCAGGTCTATGTCCACCGGTCGGTCGCCGAGTTGCGGATCCTCGAGCAGCAGCCGGCCCTCGGCGCTCGCCGCGCCGAGCACCGCGAACGGGCTGCGCTCGCGCTCGCAGATGGCGCGGAAACGCTGCAGCGACTGCGGCGCGATCGCGAGCACGTAGCGCTCCTGCGCCTCGTTGCACCAGATCTCGCGCGGCGACATGCCGCTGTCCTCCGAGGGCACCGCGCGCAGGTCGAGGCGCGCGCCCCGTCCGGCGGCGTGCACCAACTCGGGCAGCGCGTTCGACAGTCCGCCGGCGCCGACGTCGTGAATCGACAGGATGGGATTGTCGGCGCCGAGCTGCCAGCAGCGGTCGATCACCTCCTGGGCGCGCCGCTGCATCTCGGCGTTGCCGCGCTGCACCGAGTCGAAGTCGAGGTCCTCGATGTTGGCGCCCGCGCCCATCGACGAGGCGGCGCCGCCGCCCATGCCGATCAGCATTCCCGGACCGCCGAGCTGGACCAGCAACGTGCCCGCGGCCAGCGGCGCCTTGGCGGCGTGCGCCGCGCCGATGTTGCCCAGGCCGCCGGCGAGCATGATCGGCTTGTGGTAGCCACGCAGCACGCCGGCCACCTCCATCTCGAAGCTGCGGAAGTAGCCCGCCAGGTTGGGGCGGCCGAACTCGTTGTTGAAGGACGCGGCGCCGATTGGCCCTTCGAGCATGATGGCGAGCGCCGACGCGATGCGCTGCGGCTTGCCGGGATCGTGTGCCTCCCACGGCTGGAGCGCGCCCGGGATGCGCAGGTTCGACACCGAGTAGCCCACCAGCCCCGCCTTGGGCCGCGCGCCGCGCCCGGTCGCGCCCTCGTCGCGGATCTCGCCGCCGGCGCCGGTCGCCGCGCCGGGAAACGGCGAGATCGCCGTCGGGTGGTTGTGCGTCTCGCACTTCATGACCGTGTGCGTGAGCCCGGCATGCGCGCGGTACACCGCGTCGCCGTCGGGATGGAAGCGCCACGCCACGCGTCCTTCCATGATCGCGGCGTTGTCGGAGTACGCGAGCACGGTGCCTTCCGGGCTCATGGCGTGCGTGTGCTTGATCATCGCGAACAGGGAGCGGTCCCTCTGTTCCCCGTCGATGCGCCACTCGGCGTTGAAGATCTTGTGGCGGCAGTGCTCCGAGTTCGCCTGCGCGAACATGGTCAGCTCGGCGTCGGTCGGATCGCGGCCGAGAGCGCCGTAGGCATCGATCAGGTAGTCGATCTCGTCTTCCGAGAGCGCCAGCCCGAGGGCGCGGTTTGCCTCCTCGAGCGCCGCTCGTCCGCCCGCCAGCAGCGCCACGCGGGCAAGCGGCCGCGGCGCAACGTGGCGGAACAGCGCCTCGGCCTCGTCGAGCGAGTCGAGCACCGTCTCGGTCATGCGGTCGTGCAGCAGCGCGCCGAGCGCGGCGCGCTGCCCCGCCTCGAGCTCGCTAGACAACGACACGTGGAACGCCGTGCCGCGCTCGACGCGCCGCACCCCGCTCAGGCCGCAGTTGCGCGCGATATCGGTGGCCTTCGATGACCAGGGCGAGATGGTGCCCAGGCGCGGCAGCACCAGGAACAGCACGGCCTTGGCGCGCCTGCGGCTCGGCGCGGGGCCGTAGGCCAGCAGCCGCTCGAGCACGATGCGCGCTTCCCCCCGGGGGGCCGCGTCGGTCTCGACGAAATGCCAGAACTCGGCTTCCAGGCGGCGGACGCCGGGGTGAATCTTCTGCAGCTGAGGAAGGAGCTTGGCGAGCCGGAAATCCGACAGCGCGCGCGCGCCGCGAAGCTTGAGAATCGTGGACATTGCGGAGCCGGTAAAGCCGGATTATACCGGCTCGCGCCCCGGTTCCGGGCGCGCGCGGCTACTGGCCGGTGACCTGCGGCGTCTTGACCGTGCCGCCGAGGCGCAGCGTTGCGCTCAGCATCTGCACCGGCGTCTTCACGTCGGCGATGATGCGCCCGCTGAGCGCCCCGTTCGGGGCGATTTCCGCGCTCGCGCCCGCGTTCAGCGCCCCGGCGCCGATGGCGATATTGCGCAGGCTCACTGCGCCGCCGTCATAGCTGCCGTTGCCGCTCATCTGCACGAACGTCGTCAGCCCGGTGACCTGCTGGCCCTTGGTGCGGATCGCGCGCGCCAGGTCGAAGTTGCCCAGCACGCCCTTGCTGATCTTGAAGCTCCCTTCGAGATGGGCGTGATCGAGCAGCTTGGCCGGATCCGCGGCGCTCATCGAGTAGGTGCCATTCGCGTCCGCGGTTCCCTGCGACAACAGCGTCGGGGCGAGCACCCCGGCATTGATGGTCTTGGCCTCCAGGGAGCCTTCCACGTTCCAGCCGCCCTGCCAGCGGATGCGCGCGCTGCCGGCGATCGTGCCGTCATACAGCTGCGCGTCGAAGTGCGTCACGTTCATGCCGCCGCGGCTCGCGCGCCCCTTCATGGCGTAGTTGCTCAATGCGAGCGCCGGCACGAACGGCGGCGAGAAATTGTCGGCCGTCGCATCGAACGTGACTTGGTCGCCCCTCGGCGCGAGGGTCATCGCGAAATTGCCGGGCCCCCGCACAGTGGCGGAGCGCAGCGCGCCGTTGGCGCCGATCGACAGCTTGGCATCGAGCGGCGGCAACGTCAGCGTGCCTTGCAGCCGCACCCCTTTCAGCACCACCTGCCCCACCTCGAGCCCGCCGCGCTGCAGCGCGCCGAACAGCACGCCGCCGAGCGCCGCCTGCGGAGCGACGACGTCATCCAGCTCGATGCTGCCGAACGACTTGCGCGCACCGAACAGCAATCCCGGGCCCACCGACGCGCTCGCCTCGCGTACCTTCACCGCGTTGCCGATCGTCACGCCGTCGAACTTCAGCTTCAGCCCGCTGAACACCGACATCCGCGCCGAGCGTATCGTCACCCGCTGCCCGAGCGCGGCACTCGCGGCGCGCTCGTAGTCCGCGGTCGGGACCGGCATGAACTGCACCGCCCCGACCGCTGCTACCAGCAGCACGATCACGCTGGTCGCCAGCATCTTGCCCCACTTCCTGGGCAGCCTGAGTCTGAGTCTGGAGGGCCCTGACGCCTCGGGCTCACCCTTGGCGAAACGCTCCTGGGTTCGCTCGCGCTCGCGCGTGGCCCGGCGTGCCTCCGGAGACAGGGCCTGCTGGTCGCGCTTCACCTCTTCCATGTCGAGGTCTTCCGCGCGGACCTCGACGTCGTCGCCCGCGGCCGCGGCGCCGGCCATCGCCGACGGGTGCGGAAGGCTTTCGAGATCGGTCGTGCGGCGCAAGGAAACCGTCTCCCACTCGCCTCGCAGCCGATAGACGCGCATCGGCCGCGCGATGTTCTTCAGCTTCTGGGGCCCGAGGTCCTCGAATTTGCAGGCAACCTTGTCGTGAATATGGTCGTACACCACGCCCGAGACGCAGATTCCCCCGCGCTCGGCAAGCCCTTCGAGGCGCGCGGCGACATTGACGCCATCGCCGAAGATGTCGTTGTCCTCGTCGATCACGTCGCCGAGATTGACCCCCATGCGGAACGCGATCTGCCGCGCCGGGGACTGCCCCGCCTGGTCGCTCGCCACGGCGGTTTGCACGGCAGCGGCCCAACGGGCCGCCTCCACCACGCTCGGAAACTCCAGCAGCAACCCGTCGCCGGCAGTCTTGACGATGCGCCCGCCGTATTCATCGACCTGGGGCCGGACGATCTCGTTGAGGATTCTCCTGAAGCGGGAAAGCGTGCCCTCCTCGTCGATTCCCATCAGGCGGCTGTAGCCGACGACATCGGCGGCGACGATCGCCGCGAGGCGGCGCCTCGCCTTGCCGTTGCGCCTGCTCCGCTCCGCGGCCGGGCGTTCCTCCTCGACTCCGGGCTCGCTTGCGCGCCCCTGCTCGGCTTCGCGTTGCCTGCGCTCCGCCTGTTCGCGCAGCCTCAGCGTTTCCGCGTCGTCGGCCTTGCGCACGACCTCTTCCTGGGCCTCGCGCTCCTCGCTCTCGCGCTGCGAGAACGAATCCAGATCGGCGAGCAGCGAAGCTGCCAGGTCCGCCGCGGCAGGCTGCTCGGCCTGGCGCGCGGCAGCCTGAACCCGTTCCTTCTCGCGCCGGGCTTGCTCTTCCTCGCGCGCCCAGCGCTCGGCCTCTTCCTTGGCGCGGCGCTCGGCTTCCTCTTTGGCCCTGCGCTCGGCTTCCTCTTTCGCCTTGCGCTCGGCTTCTTCTTTGGCGCGGCGCTCGGCTTCCTCTTTGGCGCGGCGCTCGGCTTCCTCTTTCGCCTTGCGCTCGGCTTCCTCTTTGGCGCGGCGCTCGGCTTCCTCTTTCGCCTTGCGCTCGGCTTCCTCTTTGGCCCTGCGCTCGGCTTCCTCCTTCGCCTTGCGCTCGGCTTCCTCTTTGGCGCGGCGCTCGGCTTCCTCTTTGGCCCTGCGCTCGGCTTCCTCTTTGGCGCGGCGCTCGGCTTCCTCTTTGGCCCTGCGCTCGGCTTCCTCTTTGGCCCTGCGCTCGGCTTCCTCTTTGGCCCTGCGCTCGGCTTCCTCTTTGGCCTTGCGCGCGGCCTCCTCTTTCGCCTTGCGCTCGGCCTCTTCTCTGGCGCGGCGCTCGGCTTCCTCTTTCGCCTTGCGCTCGGCTTCCTCTTTCGCCTTGCGCTCGGCCTCTTCTCTGGCGCGGCGCTCGGCTTCCTCTTTGGCGCGGCGCTCGGCTTCCTCTTTGGCGCGGCGCTCGGCTTGCTCCTTCGCCCTGCGCTCAGCTTCCTCATTCGCCTGGCGCTCGGCCTCCTCCTTCGCCTTGCGCTCGTCCTCGAGGCGCTGCCGCAGCGCTTCCGACTCGCGCCGAGCCTTTTCCTCGGCGTCCTTGCGCGCGCGCTCCTCGGCTTCTTTCGCCAGCCGCTCCGCCTCCGCGATCTTGACCAGCAACTCGCTCTCGAGGCGTTTCTTCGCGTCGACCTCGGTGCGCGCGCGCGCCTCCGCGTCGGCGCGGGCCCTCGCCTCCGCCTCCGCGCGTGCCCTGGACTCGGCGGCCGCCCGCTGAGCAGCTTCACGCTCGGCCTTGGCCTTCGCTTCCGCCTCCCCGCGAGCGCGGGCGGCGTCGGCGGTCCCCCGGAGGTCCGCCTCCTCTTTCAGCTTGCGCTCTGCTTCCGCGCGCGCGTGGGCGGCAAGGTCGACGACCGGCTTGGATGCCCCCTGAAGAACCGATCGCGAAATCGATTGCGTGAAATCGAGGTCCGCCTCGGTCGAGGTGATCGGCGCCGTACCGGGTCGGCTGCTGGCGGACGGGGCCGCAGGCCGCGCCGCCTCTCCGCCCGCGATCAGGCGGATGAATCCGTCGCGCTCGAGCTGCTCGAACAACTGCACGAACTTTGCGTCGTTCGTGGTCTTGCCGAGCTTCTGGCCCACTTCCGCGACCGTCGACTTGCCGTCGATCGCGGACAGCACCGCGCGATCGGCGCGCGACAAATCGCGCGTCTTGCCGGACGCTTCCTGCACGCCTTTGCCGGTCTTCGAATAGATCGCGGACGCCTTCATGCCATTAGCCGTGCGGGCGAAGGTTCGACGGGCTGCTCAGAGTTATTAAAATCAGCACGGGGCTTATCTTTTCCTATTATAAGCAGACCCGAGCATAAGCAGGCAGCGCCCCGTGCCGGCGCCCGGCGGAAGACGAAAGTGGCAACCGCCAATTCCGTCACACTGGCGCTCTTCGTAGGCCGCAGAAACCTGACGCGCCATACCGTGCCGGATGAAAGAGCTTTCCGGCGGCAGCGCAAAGCGCCACCCTGGCGCCCCGGGGTCGGTCGGGCGGGAATCGGCCTGCGGGCCGCGCTGCGGATGACCGGGGTGCTACACTCGCGCCGCCGCGCGCGGCCGTCGCCGCGTTCCACGCCCATGCCCCTCAAGCCCGGCACCGTCTGGTTCACGATCCTGCTCGGGCTGCTGCTCGGGCTCACTCCGCTCGGCACCGATTCCTTCCTGCCCGCCATGCCGGCGATCGCGCGCGGTTTCGACGCAACGGCCGCCGCGGTGCAACTCGCAGTCACGACGTTCTTCCTCGGCGTGGCCGCGGGCCAGCTGGCCTGGGGACCGCTTTCGGACCGCTACGGGCGCCGCACCGCGCTGCTCGCCGGGCTGGCGCTGTTCTTCGCCGCGAGCCTCGCCTGCGCCGCGGCACAATCGGTCGCGGCGGTGGTCGCGGGACGGCTCGCGCAAGGCCTGGGAATGTCGAGCGGGCCGGTGGTCGCGCGCAGCGTGGTGCGCGACCTGTACGAGCGCGAGCACGCCGCCGGCTTGCTGGCGCGCATGATGGTGGTGTTCGGCGTGGTGCCGATCGCTGCGCCGCTGGTCGGCGCCGGCATGCTGGCGCTGCGCGGCTGGCCGGGAATTTTCTGGCTGATGGCCGCGATCGCGCTCGCGCTGGCGACCTGGGTCGCCCTCGGACTGGAGGAGACTGCGCCACTGCCGCGCGCGCCGGCGCACCCGCGGCGCCTGGCGGCCAATCTCGCACGGCTGCTCGCCGACCGCCGCTTCGTGGGACCGCTCGTGACCTTGTTGTGCACGCAAGTCGGGATCTACGCTTTCGTTTCGAACTCGGCCTTCGTGCTCGTTCACGGCCTGGGCCTGTCGCCCATCGAGTACAGCTTGTGCTTCTCCGCGGTGATGCTCGGCCAGATCGCGGGAGCGCAATTGAGCAGCCGGCTGGTGCTCAAGCACGGGATCGCGGCGATGGTGCGCACCGGCACGCGGCTCGCCAGCGTCTCGGGTCTGGTGCTTGCCGCGCTCGCCTGGGCTGGCGCCGCGCACTGGTCGGCGGTCGTGCTCCCGATGATCGTTTACATGTTCGCCAGCAGCTACGTGCTTCCGCACGCCACCGCGGCAGCGCTGTCGCCGTTCCCGCAATTTGCCGGCGCCGCGTCGTCCCTGCTGGGGGCCTGCCAGTTTTCCGTCGGCGCCGCGGTGAGCGCGGGACTGGGCGCGGCGTTCGACGGCACCGCCCGCCCGATGGCGAGCGTGGCCGCGCTCGCCGGGCTCGGGGCTCTCGCCGGCTACAGTCTGCTCCTGCGCGAGCGCGCCGCCCCGCATGGAAACCGTTGACGCAGTCGTAGTCGGCGCCGGGGTCGTCGGCCTCGCCGTGGCGCGCGCGCTGGCGCTCGCCGGCCGCGAGGTGGTGGTCCTGGAGGCGGAAGACGCGATCGGCACGCACACCAGCTCGCGCAATTCCGAGGTGATCCACGCCGGGATCTACTACCCGAAGGATTCGCTCAAGGCGAGAAGCTGCATCGCCGGGAGGCACCGGCTGTACCAGTATTGCGTGGAGCACGGCGTCCCGCACGCCCGCTGCGGCAAGCTGATCGTGGCCGCCGACGAGAGGCAGCTCGCGGAGCTGGAGGCGCTGCGGGTCAAGGCGCACGCCAACGGCGTCACCGACTTGGTACCGCTGAGCCGTGGGCAGACGCTCGCCCTGGAACCGGAGCTCAGCTGCGCCGCGGCCCTTTATTCGCCTTCTACCGGCATCATCGACAGCCACGCGCTGATGCTCGCGTATCTCGGGGACGCGCAGGCGCACGGCGCGATGCTCGCGTTGAAGACCCCGCTGGGCCGTGCGCGCGTGCGCGCCGACGGCACGCTCGAGCTCGAGGTCGGCGGGGACGAGCCGATGCGGCTCGCCGCGCGCTGCGTCGTGAACAGCGCCGGGCTCACCGCCCCGAGTCTTGCGCGGCGCATCGAGGGCTATCCGGCCGCGCTCGCGCCGCGCGAGCTCTACGCCAAGGGCAACTACTACGCGCTCGCGCGTCGCTCGCCGTTCACGCGCCTGGTGTATCCGATCCCGGAGCCTGGGGGGCTCGGCGTGCACGTCACGCTCGACCTCGGCGGCCGGGCGCGCTTCGGCCCGGACGTCGAATGGGTCGAGCGCATCGCCTACGACGTCGATCCGCGGCGCGCCGAGCGCTTCTACGGCGCGATCCGGCGCTACTGGCCGGCGTTGCCGGACGGCGCGCTCGCGCCCGCCTACGCAGGCATCCGGCCGAAAGTCGCGGGCCCGGGCGAGCCGGCGGCGGATTTCCTGATCCAGGGCCCGCGCGAGCACGGCGTGGCCGGGCTGGTGCATCTGTTCGGCATCGAATCGCCCGGCCTCACCGCGAGCCTCGCGCTCGCCGACGAGGTGCTCGCCGCGCTGCGTTGACATCGCGCAACGCGATGGTCGAAGATTCCGCACCTTCCTGGAGACTCTCGCCTGCCGGCGCATTGAGCAGGCCCAGTTGACCCGCCATGGCTCGCCCCGCCAGCGTTCCGGTCTACACCACTGCCGAAGTGCGCGCGCTCGAGCGTGCCGCGGGCGAGGTCGTGCCGAGCCTCATGCAACGCGCCGGCGCCGCTGCCGCGGCGCTCGCCGCCGGCCTGGTGCCCGAAAGCGCCAAGGACGTGCTGGTGCTCGCCGGGCCCGGCAACAACGGCGGCGACGCCTACGAAGCAGCGCTCGGCCTCAAGCAGCGCTTCTTTCGCGTGACCCTGGTCAGCCCGGCCGGGGCCTCGGCGCTGCCGCCGGACGCGGCGCGCGCGCAGCGCGGGTGGCGCGAGGCCGGCGGGGAGACGCATGCCGCCGTGCCGCCGGGGCGCAGCTGGGGGCTGGTCGTCGACGGGCTGTTCGGTATCGGGCTGGCGCGCGAGCCGGCCGGCGAGTACGCGCAGCTGATCGACTACGCCAACGCCCAGCGCTGCCCGGTGCTCGCGCTCGACATCCCGAGCGGGCTCGAATCCGACAGCGGGCGCAAGCTCGGCCGCGCGGTGCGCGCCACGCACACGATCACCTTCATCGCGCTCAAGCCCGGGCTGCTCACGCTCGACGGCCCGGACCACTGTGGCGCGCTCACGGTCGCCGATCTGGGGCTGGAGGTGAACAAGCTCGCGCCGCCGCGCGGCTGGGTCGCGGATCCGGGGCTGTTCACGGGCGTGCTCGCTCCGCGGCCGCGCAATTTCCATAAGGGCCTGGCCGGCTCGGTCGCCATCCTGGGCGGCGACGCCGGCATGTGCGGCGCGGCCCTGCTCGCCGGCCGCGCCGCGCTCAAGCTCGGCGCGGGACGCGTGTACGTCGGCATGCTCGACGAGCACGCGCCGCGCTTCGATTCCGGCGCGCTCGAGCTGATGCTGCGCCCGCCGGACGAGGCGCTCGGCCTGGCGCTCGACGCACTGGTGGTGGGGCCCGGGCTCGGCCAGAGCGAGCGCGCCGCGGCACTGCTCGGCGCCGCCCTCGCGAGCGAGCTGCCCTGCGTCCTCGACGCCGACGCGCTCAACCTGATCGCGCGCAACCCCGATCTGCGCCACGCCTGCGCGCGCCGCCCGGCCGACACCCTGATCACACCGCACCCGGCGGAAGCCGCGCGCCTGCTCGGCACCACGACCGACGAGGTGCAGCGCAACCGCATCGAGGCGGCGCAAAGCCTGGCCGCGGAACTGAGCGCGCACGCCGTACTCAAGGGCAACGGCAGCGTGCTCGCGGCGCGCGACGGGCACTGGTTCGTCAACACCTCGGGCAACCCGGGCATGGCGAGCGCGGGCACGGGCGACGTGCTCTCCGGCATCCTCGGCGCCCTGCTCGGCCAGGGGCTCGGCGGCGAGGCGGCGCTGGTGCTCGGCGTGCATCTGCACGGCTGCGCGGCCGACGAGCGGGTGAGCGCGGGCCGCGGTCCCGTCGGACTGACGGCGAGCGAGCTGATCGAGCCGGCGCGGCGGATCTGGAACGGCTGGTTGCCCGGCCGTCAGGACGCGCCCGGCGCGCGCCGCGTCTAGGCCGCCAGCACGCGCGGCTTGGGCTCGGGATACGGATAGAGCACGTTGAGGGCGATCGACTGGCCGCCGGCCTGCACGAGACGCACGTGCTCGCGCTTGAGCTCGCGCGCGTGCCGCACCCCGCAGGAGTGCGCGATCATGTCGATCTCGCGGTTCATGTTGTTGGCGTAGTTCGCCACCCGCAGGTACTTCTCCTCGACCACCAGGGCGCGCTGCAGGCGCTTGTGGTGCGTGGTCACCCCGGTCGGGCAGGTGTTGGTGTGGCAACGCAACGCCTGGATGCAGCCCAGCGAGAACATGAACCCGCGCGCCGTGTTGACGAAGTCCGCGCCCGCGCACAGCGCCCACGCCGCGCGCGCGGACGTGACCAGCTTGCCCGAAGCAACCACCCGGATGCGCTGCCTGAGACCCGATTCGAGCAGCGCGTCGACCACCCGCGGCAGCGCCTCGTCGATCGACAGGCTCATGTGGTCGGCGAGGGCCTGGGGCGCCGCCCCCGAGCCGCCCTCGCCGCCGTCGATCACCAGGAAAGGCGCTCCTCTTCGAGCGCCGGGAAGGGATGATTGACGAACACCAGCGCGCCCGGCTGGCGCAGGTCGTAGGTCGAGCCGAAGCCGATCATGCCGCCCTCGTTCTTCGCCAGGCGATAGACCCACGAGCGCGTTGCGCGATTGAACGGCATCTCGTCGCGGTCGCCGGAGAAGAAGTACTGCCTGAAGTACTCCCCGGGCTGCTCGAAGAAATAACGCAGGTGTCCGATCACGGGATAGTTGCGCAGCACCCCGTGCTTCTTCTGCGTGACGTCGCTGATGAACAGGGACAGCAGCACCAACACCAGCGCGAAGCCGATCAGCGTGCCGATGCCGTAGGATAGGATGTCCTTCATCATGGGGCGGCCTCCGCAATCGGGCAGGCGCGTCGCCAGGCCGGCCTGGTGTCGAAGCGCCGCGGCATTTCGCGAATAATAGGCGATATTTCACCACCACCCCGACATCGGCTCGAATGGACACCGCAGAATCCCGCCTCGGAGAACTGACTTCGGCCTACCTGTACCGCCTGATCGCCGCGCGCGAGCCCGAGGCGCGCAAGAAGCGGCTGTTCGAGGAACTGGCGCGCGACGCCGACGCGCAGGCCCTGCACTGGGAGCGGCAGCTGCGCGCGCAGGGCATCGAGCCCGGGCCCTTCAGCCCCGACCTGCGCGCCCGCCTGGTCGGGCTGCTGCTGCGCCTGCTCGGTCCGCGGCGCCTCACGCACGCGCTCACCGCGATGAAGGTGCGCGGCATGTCGGTATATCGCGGCAGCGCGCGCGCGCCGCGCAGCGCCGCGGCGTTGCCCTCCAAGCACGACGAGGTCGGCGAGCAGCATCGTGAAACCGGCGGCGGCGGCAGCCTGCGTGCCGCGGTGTTCGGGGTCAACGACGGCCTGGTATCCAATGCCAGCCTGATCCTCGGCGTGGCGGGCGCCGGCACCGACAACGCGGTCATCCTGCTCACCGGCGTGGCGGGGCTGCTCGCCGGAGCGTTCTCGATGGCGGCCGGCGAATACGTCTCGGTGCGCTCGCAGCGCGAGATGTACGAGTATCAGATCGCGCTCGAGGAGGCCGAGCTCGCCGAGTATCCGGAGGAGGAAGCCGGCGAGCTGTCGCTGATTTTCCAGGCGCGCGGCATGGCCGAGGACGAGGCGCGCAGCTATGCGCAGAGCCTGATCGCCGACCCGACGCGCGCCCTCGACACCCTGACGCGCGAGGAGCTCGGCCTGAACCCCGAGGATCTCGGCTCGCCCTGGGGAGCGGGGCTATCGTCGTTTCTGTCGTTCGCCGTCGGCAGCGCGATCCCGCTCGCGCCGTTCCTGCTGACGCGCGGCACGCATGCGCTCGCCGCCTCCGTCACGGTCGCCGCGGCAGCGCTGTTCCTGGTCGGCGCGGCGACCAGCCTGTTTACCGGGCGCAGCGCGCTGCGCGGCGGCCTGCGCATGCTGGTGATCGGCGCCGGCGCCGGCGCCCTCACCTTCGGCATCGGCCGGCTGCTGGGGGTGGGGCTGGGATAGGGGCGCGGTTACCGCCCGGACGGTTTTGACGTTCCATGGTCTCCCCTTTTTGAGAGGGTCCAGAAGTCGGACCCTCTCAAAAAGGGGAGATTGGGAAAAGCAAGCGCGAGCCGGCTGCTCGCCCCCTCACCCCTTGAGCCGTTTCACCACCTCGTAGATCTCGTTGGCGTGGCCACGCAGGTTGACCGCCTGCGCGGCGTGCCGGATCACGCCCTTCTTGTCGATGATGAAGGTCGAGCGCACCAGGCACTCGCGCCGGACGCCGTCGATCTCCTTCTGCTGCAGGACCCCGTACTTGCGGCACACCTCGCCCTCCAGGTCGGAGAGCAGGTTGATCGACAGGCCGTGCTTGTCGCGGAACGCGGCGTGCACGAGGCAATCGTCGCGCGAAACGCCCAGGATGACGCAGTCGTGCCGGTCGAACTGGTCCTCGTGGTCGGAGAACTCGATCGCCTGCTGGGTACAGACCGGAGTGTCGTCGCGCGGATAAAAATAGAGCACGACGTTCTTCTTGCCGCGGTACGCCGACAGGCTCACGGTCTGCATGTCGGCGTCCGGCAGCGAAAAGCTCGGCGCTGTTTGTCCAGGCTGCAGCATGGCGAAGTGTTGCGGCCGATTCTAAAGCATCCCGTTTGCGGGATGACAAGAGGTTTTGCGCGGCGCGAATATAATGGCCCGATGCCCGATCGTCTGCTGGGCGGCGCGTCGCCGCGCCTGTTCTTGCGCCGCCATTGGCAGAAGCGGCCGCTTCTGGTACGTGCGGCGCTGCCGGGTTTTCGCGGCGTGCTCGACCGTCGCGCGCTGTTCGCGCTGGCCGCGCGCGACGACGTCGAGTCGCGCCTGGTGGAGCGCGCCGGCGGCCGCTGGCGGGTGGCGCACGGGCCGCTGTCGGGCAGGCGGCTGCAGCGCGCTGCCGCGCGCAACTGGACGCTGCTCGTCAACGGCGTCAACCTGCACCTCGCGGCGGCCGACCGGCTGCTGCGGCGCTTCGCCTTTCTGCCGCAGGCGCGTCTCGACGACGTAATGGTGAGCTACTCGGCCCCTGGGGGTGGCGTGGGGCCGCACGTCGACTCGTACGACGTGTTCCTGCTGCAAGGTCCCGGGCGCCGGGTATGGCGGATCGCGCGCCCGCAGCCCTACGCGCTGCAGCCGGGCGTGCCGCTCAAGCTGATCGCCGGCTTCGCGCCCGAGGAGGAATACCTCCTGGAGCCCGGCGACCTGCTCTACCTGCCGCCGGGCTGGGGACACGACGGCGTGGCGCTCGAGTCGTGCTTCACGTACTCGATCGGCTTTCGCGCGCCGCGCGGCACCGAGCTCGCCGCGGCCTTTCTAGACTACCTGCACGAGCACGCGCTGCCGGAAGGCGAGTACCGCGATCCGGAGCTGCGCCCGACGCGGCGCCCGGCGCGCCTCGGCAGCGACATGCTCGCCAAGACCGCGGCGCTGCTCGCCCGCCTGCGCTGGTCGAGGCGCGACGTTGAGCGCTTCCTCGGCGAGTACCTGACCACGCCCAAGCCGCAGGTCTGCTTCGCCCGTCCGCGGCGCGCGCCGTCGCGGGCGTCGTTCGCGCGGCGCCTGGCGCGTTGCGACGCGGTGCTGGATCCGAAGACACAGCTCCTCTACCGCGCGGCGCACTTCTACGTGAACGGCGAGCTGCTCGCTCCGCGCCCCGCGCAGCGCACGATCCTGGCGGTCCTCGCCGACGCGCGTCGCGCGCCGGGGCGCGCGCTTGCACGCGCCGGGTTGTGCGACCTGCTCCTGGACTGGTTTCGAGCGGGCTTTGTGCACCTGGAGCGCGCAGCGTGAGCGAGAACCGGGCGCAGTACGAGCGCTTCGACACCGAGACTGGCTTCCAGAGCGCGATCGATCGGCTGCTCGCGCAGCCCGGACGCGAGTTGCGCGTATTCGATCCAGACCTCCGCGCGCTGCGCTTCGACGCTCCGCAGCGCGTCGCCCTGCTGGAGCAGTTCCTGGTCTCGAGCCGCGCGCGCCGGCTGTACGTCGCATTGCACGAACCGGAGTACGTCACCGGGCACTGCCCGCGTCTGATGGGGCTGCTCGCGCGCTTCTCGCACGCCATCGTCATCCACCGCACGCACGAAGAGATCCGTTCCATCCAGGACAGCTTCCTGGTGCTCGACCAAAGGCATTACGTGCGCCGCGCCGTGGCCCGCTTCTTTCGCGGTGCGATCGGCCTGGGTGACGAGCCCGAAGCATTCGCCATGTACTCGCGCTTCCAGGAGATCTGGGCGGCCTCCTTCCCGGCGGTCTCGGCCACTACCCTGGGCCTGTAGCCGGCGCTGGGCGCGATTGGCCTGCGGCCTGCCGGTATGGACGGGCTTTTTTTGCAATTCGTTGACGCAAGCGCCTTGTCAGCGCCGCCAGCCTCTCTATACTTCGCGCCTCGCTCGCCCGAATGGGCGGGTGACCATGGTTCCGTCTTGACGTCAAAACGTACTTGATTGAAGGAAATGCCCAAATGAAGAAGTCTCTGCTGATAGCCGCCGGTCTGGCCGTCGCCTTGGCCGCCTGTGGCAAGGAAGAAGAATCCAAGCCTGCTCCGGAACCCGCCCCGGCGGCCGAGCCGGCGCAACCCGCCGCTGCGGCCCCGGCCGCCCCGGAAGCCGCCCAACCGGCCCAGGAGGCCGCCCCCCCCGCGGCCGCCCCGGCTGCTGCCGAACCGGCCCAGCAAACGCCGCCGACGGAAGAAAAGAAAGAGGAAAAGTAATCGGTCCGTAGGGGCCGCGCCTGCGCGTCCCTTACGCCGACGCGACGCCGACCGGCGGGCACCGCAAGGGCCCGCCGGTCTTTTTTGTCCGCCGATCGCCCGGCGCGGATTCGAAAGCCGAGCCTGGAGTGCGTGCCCCTAGCGCAGCTCGCGCCAGCCGAAGCCGTCTTCCTGGCTCGCGATACCGACCCACGCCGGCTCGCAGCCCAGCGCGCGGGCGAGCGCGGCGCTGGCAAGCTCCGGACGGTTGTTCTGCTCCGAAAGATGCGCCGCGACAACGTGCCTCAGGTGCGAACGGTCGATGCCCGTGAGCAGATTCTCCGCGGCGGCGTTGTCGAGATGCCCGAACGGGCCGCCGATGCGCTGCTTGAGCCACTTCGGGTAGGCGCTGTTCCACAGCAAATCGAGGTCGTGATTGCATTCGAGGACCAGCGCGTCGCAGCCCGACAGGGTGGCCTCGACGTGGGCCGTCGGCGCGCCGATGTCCGTCAGCACGCCGAGGCGGAATGCGCCGTCGGACAGCACGAACTGCACCGGCTCGCGCGCGTCATGCGGAACGGTGAACGGCCGCACCTCGAGCTCGCCCACCGCGAACGCGGAGCGCGCATCGATCAGGCGGACGTCCAGCCTGGCCGCGAGCTTGCCCGCTTCCTCGAGCGCGCGGTGGGTGCCATAGGTGAGCCAGACGGGCAGGCCGTGCCGCGCGGCCAGCGCCGCCACGCCGCCGCCGTGGTCGTCGTGCTCGTGCGTCACCAGGATCCCGGCGAGATCGGCCGGCGCGAGCCCGAGGCGCGCCAGGCGGCGCTCGACCTCGCGCGGCGACAGGCCGCAGTCGAGCAGCACCCGGCTGCCGCCCACCTCGGCGACCAGGCAGTTGCCCTTGCTGCCGCTCGCCAGCGAGGCGAAGCGCATCATGGGCGGGGCCGCGCCTACTTCAACTGATCGTTCAGCAGCGCGAGGATCTTGCCCGCGGTCTCCGACTTCTCCGCCACGCCGTCCTTGTTGAGGACGCGGACCTGGCTGCTGTCGTTCACCTGCTTGACCTGGACTTGGTATTGCTCCGGCTTGGCCTTGTCGCTGCTGGAGCGCCAGAACGCAAGCCGCGAAAGGAGGCCGGGCTTGGCCTTCTGATCCATCTCGGCCTCGGGGTCGGCGTAGCGCACGTAATACAGGCCCTTCTCCCGGTTCTGGTCCTGCACCGTGAACCCGACGCGATCGAGCGCGAGCCCGACGCGGCGCCAGGCGCGGTCGAACGGCTCCAGCACCTCGATCATTTCGGTGCCGCCGACGTCCGGCTTCAGTTCGGCGCGCACTTTCCGCGGCGCCGAGGCGACCATTTGCTTCACCTGTTCCTTGTCCGCGCCGAGTCGCACCATCAGCCGGCGCAGAAACTCGGCCTCGAGTCCCGGGTCGGGAGGGCGCGGCTCCCACATCGTGCGGTCCAGCGGCTGGTCGGGGTTCTGGCTCGGGTTGCCGACGTAGACCTCCTGCATGCCGCGGTGGCTGATGTAGATCTCGGTGCCCTTGCCGTCCGGGGTGTGCTCCAGCCGCGTGCGGAACTTGTCGCGCTCGGGCGTCGAATAGAGCTGGCCAACCAGCTTGCCGAGCGTGCGGCGAATGAGATCCTGCGGGATCTTGGCGCGGTTTTCCGCCCAGTCGGTCTCCATCACGCCTGCCGCCGGAATCTCGGTCTTGATCAGGAAGCCGTTCTCCTGCCAGAAATCCTTGATCAGCGGCCAGAGCTGCTCGGGCGTCTCGTTGCTCACCACCAGCCAGCGCTCGGTGCCGTCGCGCTCGATGCGCATGTTGGCCACCTTGGGCAGCACGTCGCCGCTGCCCGCCTGCCCCGCCTGCTCCTTGCGCTCGGCCTGGTAGCCCGACAGGGTGGCGCTGGAGCCGTGCTCGATCGCCGGCACGTCATAGCGATCGCTCGGCGTCGGTGCCGTGAGGTCCGGCGGGACCTCCAGCGACGGCAGGGTGCCGGCGGACTTGTAGTCGATCGGCTTGCCGTGCGTCAGGCTGCTGACCGTGCCGCAGCCCCCGAGAGCGAACGCCGCGCCGAGCGCCGCGACCAGACCCAGGCGCCGAGCGCCCCGATGCGCCTTCATGCACGACCCTCCACCACGCGCAGGCCCGGCAGGGTGATGCCCGCTTCGTGCAGCGCCTCGCGCACGGCCTGATGAAACTTCTCGGACAACGGCACCAGCGGCAGCCGCAGGCCGCCTTCCATCATGCCCATCTCGGCCAGCGCCCACTTCACCGGCGCGGGGTTGGTCTCGAGGAACAGGCGCTGGTGCAGCGGCAGCAGCCTGAGGTTGATGTCGCGCGCCTTCTTCACGTCGCCGACCAGCGCCGCCGCGCACATCTCGTGCATCTGGCGCGGCGCCACGTTGGCGGTCACCGAGATCACGCCGTGCCCGCCGAGCAGGATCAGCGCCAGGGCGGTCGAATCCTCGCCGCTGTAGATGGCGAAGTTGCGCGGCGCGCGCTTGATCAGGTCGGTGCCGCGCTCGATGCTCGCGGTCGCGTCCTTGATGCCCATGATGCCCGGCACCTGCGCCAGCCGCAGCACCGTGTCGTTGTGCAAATCGGTGACCGTGCGCACCGGCACGTTGTACAGGATCATCGGCAGATCGACCTTCTCAGCGATCATGCGGAAGTGGCGGTACAGCCCCTCCTGCGTCGGCTTGTTGTAGTACGGCACGACCGACAGGCAGGCGGTGGCCCCGGCGCTTCTTGCCGATTCGGTGAGCTCGATCGCTTCGACGGTCGAGTTGCCGCCGGTGCCAGCGATCACCGGGATGCGGCCCTGCGCATGCTCGACCGCAACGCGGATCAACTCCTTGTGCTCGTCGAAGTCCACCGTCGGCGATTCCCCCGTGGTGCCGACGACCACGATGCCGTCGGTGCCCTCGGCCACGTGCCAGTCGATCAGGCTCCTGAAGCGGGCCACGTCGAGCCGCCCGTCTTCGTGCATCGGGGTGACGATCGCCACCAAGCTTCCGGTGATCATGGGGTGCGCCTCTTTAGTCCGGTAAACGTGAAATTCTAACTGGTTCAGACGCCTGCATAAACCTTGAGGCGCGCCGTCAGGCCTCCAGGGCCGCTTGCGCCCGGTCGGCGCGTCGCGCGCACAGCCGCTGCACGACCGCGGGCTTCGGCCTCAGCGTACTTCCCTGCTCGAAAGCGACCACTGTCAGCTCCGCGCCGAAGGCCTGCAACAACTCGCCGGGCCGCAGCAGGAACGCGGGGTTAGACGGCTTGCCAAACGACTCGTTCCCTTGCGCGAAGGTCTCGTAGATGAGAACGGCTCTGGGCCCCAGTGCCTCCAGGAGTCGCGGGAACAGCGGGCGATGAAGATAGTTGGTCACCACGACGCCGGCGAACTGCCGGTCGGCAAGCGGCCAGGGCACGCTATTCTCGATGTCCGCGCACAGCGTATGCACGTTCACCGAACCTTCCAGGGACGCGAGCGCCGCCTCGTCCCGGTCCAACGCGAGCACCCGGTACCCGAGCCCGGCCAGCAGCCGCGCGTGCCGGCCCGTGCCGCAGGCGAGATCGAGCACCTCACCGGGCGGGATCAGCCTCGCCCAACGCTGCACCCACGGCGAAGGTGCCAGAGAATCGTGCATCGTGCGCGGCTATGCGGCCGCTGCCGCGTGGGGCAGCTTCCTGACCTGCGCGAGGTCGCAGGCGAGGATCGCCTGGCGAAGCGCCTCCACCGCCTGCGGGCGCGGAAAGCTCCTTCTCCAGGCAAGCGCCACCCGACGCCCCGGCACCGGCTTGGCGAACGGGCGGATCCGGATCAGCTCATTCGCCCCGCCGGCGCCCGCCGAGGTCGAGGGCAGCACCGTGATGCCGACGCCGCCCGCCACCATCTGGCGGATGGTCTCGAGTGAACCGCCCTCGAGCGCCTTCTGCAGCCCGCTCTTGCGGCTGACCGCGGTGCACAGGTCGAGCACCTGATCGCGCAGGCAATGCCCGGCGCCGAGCAGCAGCAGACTATCGCGTGTGAGCTCCCCGGCCGCGATCTGCTTCCTGCGCTCCCAGGGGTGGCCCTGCGGGATCGCGATCATGAACGGTTCGTCGTACACGGGCTGCGTCACCACTCCGGGTTGGTCGAACGGCAGCGCGATGACGATCACGTCCACCTCGCCCTGCCTGAGCGACTCGGCCAGCTTTTCGGTGAAGTTCTCCTGGATGATCAGCTGCATCGCGGGGGCATTGCGGCGCAGGATCGGGATCAGCTTGGGCAGCAGGTACGGCCCGATGGTGTAGATCGCCCCAAGGCGCAGCGTGCCGGCGAGCGGATCGCTCGCCGCCACCGCCAGGTCCTTGACGCGCGCCGCCTCCTCCAGCACGCGCTGCGCCTGCTCGACGATCTTCTGCCCGGTCTGGGTCACGCTGACCTCGCCCGGGCCGCGCTCGAACAGGGCCACGCCGAGCTCCTGCTCCAGCTTCTTGATCGCCACCGACAGCGTCGGTTGCGACACAAAGCACGACTCGGCGGCGCGTCCGAAATGGCGCTCGCGCGCCACGGCGACGATGTAACGCAGCTCGGTGAGAGTCATGGTGGGCGCGCTGCGGGCGGCGAGGCCCCTATTTCGGCACCTCGCGCGCGAGGAACTGAACAACCGCGCGCTGCAGTTCGCTTTCCTTGCCGATGTAGAAGTGATCCGCGCCAGGGATCATGACCTCAGACGAGCCCGGAATGTCTTTAAGCGCTGCGCGTCGCGCCGGGGCTGCGCGCAGCACCTCGGCATGGTCATCCCCGCCGTACACGTCGAGCACCGGCACCTTGACGTTCTGAAGACTGCCGAAGGCGCCGCCGCGACCCAGGCAGACCCAGGCTGCGAACGGCGCATCGGGCGTGGCCTGAAAATACGCTTCGCTCATCCACGAGCCCAGGCTGTGCGACAGCAGCACGATGCGCGTATAGCCCTTGGCGCCGAGCCAGCGCGCGCCGCGCCGGATGCGCTCGATCGCGTCGGGGAAGAGCTTTGGATGGTAATCGGACACCGTTGCGCCGGCCGCCAGCACCGGCATCTGGATCGAAAGCGTGCTGTAGCCGTGGTCCGCGAGCCCGGAGCGCAACGCGTCAAAAAAACCGAAATCGGGTTGCACGCCCAGGCCATGCACCATCAGCACGGCTACGTGCGCGTTCTTGGCCTGCGTGTACAGGCCGAGGAACTCGTGCCCATTCGCCTGGCGCAGCCACACGGCGTCGCCGACCACGAGGTCCGGCACCACCTCGTCCGCCCAGCGCTTCTCGCGAGCATAGTCCTGCGCCCCGGCGCTCAGCGACAGCAGCGTCAAACCGAGCGCGAGCGCCGCTACGAACAGTCTGTTCATGCCGCCCCCCGGAACGGAATTGGAGGCGCACAGTGTACGCGAGGCCGCGGGCCGGACACCGAGTCGGGCGGCGCGCGCGGGTTAGAATCGCCCCTCGCGCCCCGGTAGCTCAGTGGATAGAGCAGCCCCCTCCTAAGGGGCAGGTCGGACGTTCGATTCGTCTCCGGGGCGCCAGCGCGTGGGCTGCGCTCAGCGCACGACCGAGTCGATCACCACGTTCACGTGCTCCGCGTCGTTGGCGACGGGCTTGCTGAGCCCCTGGAGGTCGCCGGGGCTGGGCGTCGCGCTGCCGGACTTCGAAATGCGCGCACCGACCACGACCTGCGGAAAGTGCGACAGCGACAACCCCGGCGCCATCGCCATCGTGTCGTCCAGAGAGAATGCGACTGGCAGGTCGCGCACGCGCTTGCGCAGCACTGCAAGCGGCATCGGCGGCCCGCTGGCGGCGCGCGCGAAGATGAACACGGTATCGTCGGGCGCGGCCTTGGCGGCGAGCCCGGGCGCGAGCATGACCGTCCCGGTGAGAGGCGCCTGCTGCGCCGTGGGGGCCGCGGCCGGTTCCGTCGAGGCGAGCGGCGGCTCCCCGGCACGCGAGCGCGCTTCGTTGACGTTCGCCAGTACGGTCTTGGCGTCGTCGGAATTCGGCGGCAGCAGCGGAAGCAGGCGCTGCCAGTAGGCGGCCGCGGACTTGTAGTCCTCGCGCTCGAACGCGGCGCTGCCGGCGAGCGCCAGTGCCTTGAAATTGCGCGGATCGATCTGCAGCGCCCTGGCGATCAGCTCCTCGGGCTTGCCGAGCAGACGCTTGCCCTGCGCGAAGCCGAGGACGTCGGCGTAGTCGGCGAGCAAATCCGCATCCTGCGGCCGCAGCCTCGAGGCGTGGGCATAGGCGTCCACCGCCGCGTCCAGCCGGCCGAGCGCGGCGTACGAGCGCCCGAGCATCTCCCATCCCTGCGCGTCCTCCGGATGCTGGCGCAGCCGCTCGGCGAGCTTGGCGACCATGCCTTCGATGTCGGCCTGCGTGACGCCGTGCGTGGGCGCCTGTGCCGTGTCGACGGCGCCCGGGCCGAGGATCGCCCTGGGATTGCCTACCACGCCGTACAGCCCAAGCGCGAGCACCGGCAGCGCGAGCCCCAGCACGATCGCCGCCCAGCGTCCGCCCGGTTTCGGCGCATCGGCCGCGGGCTGGTCCACGTCCTCCAGAAGCCGCGCCTCGAGCTCGCGGCGCGCCTTGTCGTGCTCGGCGGCGCTCAGGGTCCCCGCGCGCAGCTCGCCGTCGAGCTCCGCGATCTGGTCGCGGTAGACGGCGATGTTGAGCGCCCGGCGCGAAACGCGGCCGCGCCGGCGCGTCCCGATCAACGGCATCAGCAGGACGAGGAGCACGATCGCCGTCAGCGCGGCGACGCTGACCATGAAGGCCGTCATGACGCCTCGGCGTCGCGGGACACGTCGAGCAGCTGCGCGGCACGCGCGCGCTCGGCTGCCGAGAGGTCGGGGCCGGGCGCGGCGCTGCGGCGCCGGATGCGCCTGAACAGCGCGAAGGCGCCCGCCAGCAGCAGCAGCAGCGGGCCGAACCAGAGCAAGACCGTGCTCAGCATGAGCGGCGGCCGGTACAGGACGAAATCGCCGTAGCGCGCGACCAGATAGGCGACCACCTGGCGATCGCTCTTGCCCTGGCGCATCATTTCGCGGATCTCTTCCCGCAGATCCGCCGCCAGGTCCGCGTTCGAGGCGGCGAGCGACTCGTTCTGGCACACCAGGCAGCGCAGCTGGGAGGCGAGCGCCATCATGCGCGCCTCGATCGCCGGGTCGGCCGCGGCGG
>Ga0307373_10000903_pt1 | contig 56738 bp, 40 predicted proteins | sample OX2MG_FD_202534 | JGI IMG/M metagenome (GOLD analysis project Ga0307373, IMG submission 202534) | Soil microbial communities from Risofladan, Vaasa, Finland - OX-2 | ecosystem: Environmental > Terrestrial > Soil > Coastal area > Acid sulfate soil | place: Finland: Risofladan, Vaasa | collected... | reverse complement strand
TTTGGGAGCAGAGGGTCGGGGGTTCGAATCCCTCCGCCCCGACCAGATAATAAAGGACTTACTGGACTACGACGACGTTAGACAGTTCCGCGCACGGGGTTTCGAACGGGACAAGCGACGGCACGCTTATGGACTCAACAGCGCGGCGCATGTCGTCTTCTTGGGAGTGCCCGTACCGCTCGGCCATATCGACAACCGTCGACAGCCGCCATCCGACAACCTTGGCAATAATGGGCAGCCGCATCTCGGCTGCAAGCATGCGGCTGATGGCGGTGTGCCGTAAATCATGGAAGCGAAACCCGGCTACACCGTCAGGCAGTTTGTCCGTTGCGTAGCCACAGCTCTGGCAGGTGTAGCCCGCGACGGTTGGTTCCACGGCCACACCGCGTCTCCGCCTAGCCGGTTTGCGCTCCGTTAGCTTGCCATCTGTACACACGGGGCAATGTAGCTGCGTCCGGCGCTTTGACGCCTCCCATGCGCTCTGTACGGTGCCCACCGGCCTGGATGGATCGACGTCGTACGCGCGCACTTCGCCGCCCTTACCGACCTGCCCCTTCCCGCCGTGCAGGCCGTAGTGCGCCGCCGGAAACACATAGTCCTCCAGCTTGCGGTCCGGATACTGGGCCGCCCAGAATTGCAGCGTCCGCCATGCGCGAGCATTAAGCGGAACGGTGCGCCCGGTAACGGCAGCGGTCTTGTCCTTGCCGATCTTTATTGTGCCCCGTTGTAGATCGACGCGCTCCCATTGCAGCGTGCGGATGGTGTCGTAGCGTACGCCCGTATCGACGGCCAGAGTGACGAACGGCAGCAGCGCGCGGGATACACTGCGAGCGCACTCTTCGAGGAGCAGGCGCTCCTGTTCAAGTGTAAGTGCCTGGCCCACATCCTCCCGCTCCGGGAGCATATGGACCGCGTCGCGCAGACGGGGCCAGTACCCGGCGTGTATGAGGAACTTGCGCAGCGCGCCGACTTCCATGTTTACGGTACGGTTTGACGGACGCTTTTTCTCGGCCAGACGGTCGCGCTGATAACGCGCGATGTCCTCCGCCTCGATGTCGGCCAGCAGGCGATCTTCGCCGAAGGCCGGCAGTATACGCTTAAGTGCGCCCGCCACGCTGGCCCACGCTCGTGCAGCGGACTGCCCATATTTCAGGCAAGCGCGGCGATGATAGCGACTGATTTCGCGCCTTGGTTTGAACTCGTAGAGAGTCTCATGCACGAACACGCGACCCCTTCTGGGAACATTCAGCGATTCCAGGTATGCCGCCTCCTGCGGAAGTGATCGGGCGCAACTGGCCGCAGTGTTTGCCCCGCGGATTAGAACCTCCTTGTGCGAGACGTACAATTTCTCCTTAAGGTGAAGTCCTATTATCACATGATGGGCAATAGGAGACTCAGCATGCACTTGTACCGTCGCCTTGTAGTTCACACCTGGATTCTCTCGGGCTGTCTTTGCATGGCACAGACCAGCCCCGTTCTCCGTTTGGAGAAAGAGATCGTGCTGCCCAACGTGGAAGGGCGAATCGACCACCTGTCGGTCGATTTGCAGGGACAGCGGGTCTTCGTTTCTGCACTCGGCAACGACAGCGTAGAGGTGTTGGACATAGCTCGCGGGCAAAGAGTGGCCGAGATCAAGGGGCTCAGAGAACCGCAGGGAGTTCTCTATGTCCCGGCCAACCAGACTCTCTACGTTGCGAACGGAGAGGATGGATCCGTTCGGAGTTTCGACGCCCGCACCATGCGACCGCTGAAAACGGTGACACTCGGAGACGAGGCCGACAATCTCCGCTATGATGCGAAGCACGACTTAGTTTTGGCTGGCTTCGGAAGTGGAGCGATTGCGACACTCAATCTGGACCTCGCCGTCAAGAGCGAGGTGATGCTCCCGGCGCATCCGGAATCCTTTCAGCTCACTGCGGATGGACAGCGGCTTTTCGTCAATCTACCGCGCAACATGAGCATTGCGGTGGTCGACCGCGGCAAACAAGTCGTGACCGCCAAATGGAAAGACCTCGGCGCGCTGGCAAACTTCCCCATGGCGCTTGATGAGGAGCATCACCGCTTGTTCCTCGCTTGCCGTATGCCGGCGCGGCTACTCGTTGTCGACACAAATACAGGCAATGTCGTCGCGCGGAGGCCTACAGTTGGAGACGCGGACGATCTCTTTTACGACCGAAATCGAAAGAGCCTTTACGTCATCGGAGGAGAAGGTTACATCGATGTCCTTCACATCTCCGACCACAACCAGCTTTCCTCTACCAACCACGTCAACACGTCGCCGGGAGCGAGAACCGGTCTCTTTGTTCCGGAATGGAACCGGTTGTTTGTCGCCGCGCCGCATCGAGGATCGAGCCCGGCAAGGCTCCTTGTCTATTCCCTCGCCCCATAGAAGAGCGCGAGAGTGCCATCCACGAATGCTGGAGCATTGGCCGGAATGACTGGGCTGGGCTTGATGTTGCCATGCAGCTGGGATTTTGGAGCTAGGCCAGGACCCGCAATCATTGCTTTCGAAGGATTCGTTTAGCCTTTACTCCGCCACCTTGACCGTCAGTTCCTGCAGCGGCTCAAGTTCTCTCGATTTGGGGTGCGCGCACAAGTCGATGATGAGACGCGAACGAGACAAGGGGTGGTCCACTATGGGATGCGGTGGTACGATGGACAGGTGAACCGCCGGTTCCACACCTTCGTCTCGGTTGCGGCAATCCTCCTGATGGCCGTCTCGCAATTGTGCGAGCTATTCGATCGTTGGGACACTATTGCCGACTTTGGACATGACTCCGAATTCATGTTCATTGTGATCGGCATGTGCATTGCGTTGTGCATCCTTTTGGCATTGCTGATCGTCCAGCTGGCCAGGATTTTCTTCTTGCTTGTCATGCGACTCCTGCGGGGTGTGTCGCCTGCCGCCCAGCAGCGTTCGTATAGAACCGACTATCTGTTACTGCTTTTCTCGCCTCCGTTGAGCTTCACCTCCCTCCGCATCTAGAACTCCCGCTGTTCCTCGCTCGCGTTCGTGTGCGTGCATGCAGTTGCGCGCTATCTCTTCGAACTACGACTTGCGGGAGTTTCTATGAAAAGTTTGGATTTTGCTGCGCGGCGATTTGCGTCTCACCGGCGCTTCGCCGCAGCGGCCACGTTGCTCGCATTCGCGGCGTGGGCCGCATCTGCCGCCGGGCAGGCATCCGACGCGGATGCCGTCGCCGTCCAACTTCGCGCTGTTACGCCTCACCTTGTTGCTTACGCCCAGGTTGAGCCCATCAGCGTTCTGCCGGTGGACGCTGCGGAAACCGGTGTAGTTGAGGGGTTGAAGGTTCTCCCCGGCGCGCATGTACGCGCGGGAGAGGAACTGGCTCGACTGAGCGGCCCCGGCATTCGTACACTGCTTATGCAAAGCGAGGCCGATGTGCGCAGCGCCCGCTCGCAGCTTGAAGCCGCGCAGAAGACGCTCGCGATCCTGCGCGAACAGTTGCCTTCGCACCTGACCACGCGCCAGGCCGTCCACCACGCCGAAAGCGCGGACGCTCAGGCGCAAACAGCTTTGGACAATGCACAATCCCGGCTCAGCTCGGTGCGCCAGCTGATGACATTGCCCGCGCCGACCGACGGCATTGTGCTTGCCCTCAACAGCGCAAACGGCCAACTGGTGAGCGCCGGCCAGCCGGTCATCACGCTACAGCGCGACAACCACTTATGGCTCAGGGCCAACTACTACGGAGCCGAGCTCAACAGCATCCGCACCGGAATGACGGGCCGGTTTACGCCGGCCGACGGAGGCGCGCCGGTTGCCGTTCGTGTCGCTTCCATCCCGGGCATGGTGACCGCCGGCGGAGGCGAATCCATCGCCCTCATTCCCGCCGGGGACAAGACCGCATGGATCAGCGGCGAGTCCGGCACGGTAACGCTCGATCTCCCTTCGCGCAAGCTGGTCGCCGTTCCCACGCGGGCGCTGGTATTGAACCAGGGCAAGTGGTGGGTAATGGTCCACTCCGCCAAGGGAGATCGTCCCCAGGAAGTCATGCCAGGACCGGTCCAGGGTTGGGACACCCTCATCGAAAGCGGTCTCGCCCCCGGTGCGCAGGTCATCGTGAATAACGCCTACCTTCTCTTCCACGCAAGCATAGCCGAGCACTTCCAGGTCCCCGACTGATGCCGATGACTGAGCAGAATTCCATTCGCCGCCTCCTTTTGCAGCCCCTGTTCTGGGGACTCATCTACGGCGCGCTCATTCTCTATGGCGCCTACGCGTTATGGAAGATTCCGGTCGAGGTGCTGCCGAAATTCAACTTTCCCATGATCAGCGTGATCACGCACCACCCAGGAGCAGCGGCGACAGAGCTGGAGACTGAGATCACGTGGCCGCTGGAAGGCGAGATCATGTCGCTGCCCAACCTTGTGGATGTGCGCTCCAGCATGGGGAGCGGCACGGTGGAAACCGATGTCCGCTTTCGCGAAGGAACGGACAGCGAGCAGGACCTGATGGCGGTGAACAGCGCCATCGATCGCGCCCGCAGCGAAATTCCGGCTTCAGCCCATCCCTTTGCCGAGATCATGGGAACCGCGATCAACGAAGTGGCGGACTACAGTCTGGAGCTTCCCTCCACGGTGCCGCCAGCCGAGGCCGAGCGCGCGGTAATGGCCAACGTGGTTCCCGCGCTACGTGCTCTGCACGGCGTGTACCGCGTCGAAGTCTACGGCTCCGGCGAAGAGGCGCTGTGGGTGCAACCGAATATGGCCGCGATGTACCGCTACGGCGTGCCCGTGACAGCGCTGCTGAGCGCGCTGCAGCAGCAGGTGCTGATCAATCCCGGCGGCTATGTGACCGCCGGCCACCAGGACGTGTTCATTGAAATTCGCAATCTGCCGGAGCGCATTGCCGACCTGGAGCAAGTTCCAGTCGAATCCACACACGGTCCCATTCCGCTGCACGATTTGGCGCGGATCGTGCGCGCGGCCGTGCCTACGCTCAACGCTGCGCTGCTCGACCGCCGGCCGAGCATCGCGCTGGTGGTCTTCAAGCAGCCAGGCGCATCGACAATCCCTGTGGATGAGAGCGTGCGGCAGATGCTAAGCCAAAGCGTGAGGCTGCTGCCACCGGGCGTACGCTGGGTGAGCATCTACGACCAGGGCCATCTGGTCCACAGCGTGGGCGCGGATCTGGGAAGAAACCTTCTCATCGGCGGCCTGCTCGCCATTGCCGTGCTGCTGTGGGTCCTGGGCACCGGGCGAGGCGTCTGGATTCTCGCCCTCAGCATCCCGCTCTCGCTGTTGCTCGGCATCGCCGGCCTGTATGCAACCGGCCACAGCCTCAACCTCATGACTCTCGGTGCGCTCACCGTCGCCGTCGGACTATTGTGCGACGACGGCATCATCGTATTGGAAAGCATCTATTATCGCTGGGAGCAGGGCGATGAGCGGTGGCAGGGAGTCACGCGCGGCCTCCGAGACATCGTCGGCGCAGACGTCACCGGTACGCTAACCACCGTTGCCTCCTTCGCACCGCTGCTCTTTGTCGGCGGCCTCGCGGGACTTTTCTTCATCCCCTTTGCGCTGGCCATGGCGCTCTCGCTTCTGGCGTCGCTGCTCATCTCTGTCAGCCTCATCCCGTTGAGCCTGGGCTTTCTGAAAGCCAAGGCTCGCACCGGGCCCACCTCCGCCGGCAGAGCGCTCGACTGGCTGCGCAGTAAAAACGAGCGGCTTTTCGGCGCGGTGGCAAAACATCCGCGATGGAGTCTTGCGATCTGCTTGGTGCTGCTTGCCGCGAGCCTTGCCGGGTTGCTGCTGGTGCCCATTGATTTTCTGCCTCTGCCGAATGAAGGCGTGCTGCTGGAGGGCTTCACGCTGCCGCCGGGCAGCTCGATGGCCGATACCGAAGAAGCGGTGATGAGCATGACACGGCGCATGGCCGCCGACCCGGCGGTCAATCATATTTTTGCGCGTATCGGCTCGCCTTCGAACGGGATGTACACCGAGCCCGCGTATGCCGGCGAGATTCAAATCACGTTGAAGCCCGACGTGAATGTGGACAGCCTGGATGCGATCAGCGACCGATTGATGAAAGAGAGCAGGACCGACGGCGTGCAATTGTCGATGGATACACCGACGATTGAGCGCGCGGGCGAAAGCCTGTCCGGACTGCCCCAACCGTTTGTGATTGAAGTTTACGGCAGCAGCGTAGCGGAAATGCGTGAGATTGCCGGGAAGATGGTGGACCGCCTGGGCAAGATCCACGCGCTGACCGGCATCTTCAACAACGACGGCTATCTGATCACCGAGTTGCAGATCACGCCGAAGATGGGCGCGCTGGCCGTGCGGCACATCACGCCGGCGCAGCTTTACGCGCAGATTGCTCCGCTGCTGAACGGAGAAGTGGTGGCGCAGGTGCCCCAGGGCAACGTCCCGCTGGCGCTTTACGTCCGCTTGGCCGATGCTCCCGATCGATCCCTCGCTGCGCTGGCCAGCCTACCCATTCGCACCGACGGATGGACGCCCCTCGATCAGTTGGCCAACATCGAAATGGTTCCCACGCCCAGCCAGATTCGCCACATCGACGGCGCGCGATCGCTCGAGATTCTGGCCACGCCGAAAGGACCGCTTGGCAGCACCATCGCCTCTGCGCGCAAGGCGCTCGCGGGGCTGCATGTCCCCCCCGGCTACCGATACGCATTCGGCGGCCTCTATCCGCAGCTTGAAAGTGCCGCCCTTGGTCTGGGCGCGGCCGCCGTTGCGGCCTTCCTGCTGATGGTCGCCATCATGATCCTGCAGTTTGACGGACTGCTCGTTCCGGGATTGCTACTGCTGCAGATACCGCTCGCCTTCACCGGAGGGGCTGCGGCCCTGCTCATTAGCGGAGTTGGATTGAACGCCATCGGGATGGTGGCCTTCCTCACCCTGGTGGGCATCGGCCTCAATCACGGCATCGTTTTGCTTTATCGCACACGCCGCAACGAAGCGGAAGGGATGCTGCCGGAGGAAGCCGTCCGGGAAGCTATACACGTACGTTTTCGCCCTATTGCGCTGACTACACTGACCGCCATTTTCGGCATGTTACCCACCGCCCTGGGCTGGGGTCAGGGAGCCGCCCCGGAACAGGGCCTCGCCGCGGTCGTTCTCGGAGGCATTCTATGGAGTGCCATGCTGAGCACCAACCTTCTGCCCGCGCTCTACCTGCACTTGCGGAACAAACAGATTGCCAAGGAGGGCCGAGCATGAAGAGACCATTTCGTCGCCATTGGGGAAAAATCACACTCTGCCTTCTCGGTCTTGTGCTGTCAGGTTGCACGAGCTACCGTCCGCACCCCTTGCCGACAGCACCCAACCTCGCGAGTGCGCCAGAGTTAACAGTACCCGCGCGGCAATTCTGGCTACCCGGGCTTCCACCGCACTCCATTTCGCCGGAGGGTTTGGACGAGACAACAGTTGTCATGCTCGCGGTCTTCGACAATCCCGACCTGAAAGCCGCACGCCTGCAGGCCGGAGTCGCAAATGCCCAGTTGTTGGAAGCCGGATTATTGCCAGACCCGCAGTTCGGAGCCGGCTTTTCCACTTCGGTACGGAATTACGGCGGGGCACTCAGCCTGAGCCAGGATATTCAAGCCTTGATTACGCGAGGCGCCGCAAAGGCCGCAGCCCAAGCCACACAAAGGCAGGTGAATCTGAATATCGCGTGGCAAGAAATCCAGGTCGCCGAAAGAGCGCGGGAGTTGTTCATCCAGGCGCGCGCCGATGATCAGCTTCAAGATGTTCTAGAGACAAACCAGGTTCTGCTTCAGGATCGGTACCACCGCGACCAAGCCGCAATGGAGCGTGGAGATGAAACCGCGGGTACTGTCTCCGCGGACCTTATCCTGGTAACTGATGCGGATGCATCTCACCGGCAGCTTCAAACTCAAGTCAACTTAACAAAGCATGAACTCAACGAGCTGCTTGGACTTCAGCCCGATGTACATCTTCACCTGATTGGCCCAACTCAGCTCTCGCCACTCACGCGGGCCCAGTTTGATGAGGCGCTCACAGCTCTCCCTCACAGACGTGCCGACTTGCTGGCGCTTGCGGCCGGATACCACAGCCAGGAGGAGAACCTGCGAAAAGCAATTCTCGCGCAATTTCCATCGCTAACTGCGGGCTTGATCATGGCGCGCGATCCCGTCGAGGGCGTGAATGCCCTTGGGCCGGAGGTTACGCTCACCCTGCCCGTTTTCAATCGCAATCGAGGCCAGATCGCTGTTCAGAAAGCTACTCGCGAGGTGCTTCGAGAAACATATCAGGCACACCTGGACGCAGCGGAGAGTCAGGCCGACCAGGTCTGGAAGACAACTCAGATCATGGCGGCGCAACTGAAGGACCTCAATGCGCAACTGCCCGTGTTGGAGAAGACGGCCGCGGCGGCCGAGCGGAGTTATCGACACAATAATCTGAACGCAGGTCTTTACGTGACCGTGCAATCCGATCTCCTGTCGAAGCAGGTGGAAGCGATCCGCCTACGCACCTCGCTCGACAACGCGCAGTCTGCGTTGAGAACTCTATTGGGCCTGCCATTTGACAACCCTTGACCTTTGCGCGTGGAAGCGAATACGGTTGGTCGCTTTTTGCCGATTCAAGAAGGAGCTTCATGCTCCGACGGAGAAGTTTTTCAGCTGTGGAACTGCAGCGGATCGTTGTTTTCTTATTTCCCGTTCTGCCAGTTGCGGTTACCGCCGCCACATTCGCACTTACAACACGTCTAACAGTGGAGGACCACAATTTGGTTTGGACACGAAATTGGCTGAAATTTCGTACGGCACAGGCGTTAAAGCCTATTTTAGTGGCTGCCTTCGTCGTATTCGTTTTTCTCAATCTGTCGCCTTCAGCTGCTTTTGCGCAGCAAAGTGTTGATTCGACTGCCCGCGAAATCGCATTGCCGAATGCACCGCAGCCGATACAGGTTGCCCATCAACCTGCGGAGAAGCAACCCGAACTGGCCGGTACGGGGGTCATTTCCGGGACGGTGCTCGACACGAATGGAAATGTGCTGCAAGGGGCGGAAGTGACTCTGGCTGACCCCTCGGGCTCCGCAATCCGGACGGTGGAGTCTGGCAACGATGGGCAGTTCGCATTTGCAGGCTTAGTCCCGAATGTGTACAAGATCACTGTGACGAAACTGGGGATGAGCACTTTCACCTCGCTCCAGATTCCATTGCATGCAGGCGAATCTCACATTGTGCCCTCGATCACCCTCTCGGTCCCGGGCGGAACTACCAGTGTGACCGTGAATGGAAACAAGGAAGCTCTGGCCGAGGAACAGGTGCACATCGCAGAGCACCAACGCATCGGAAAAGTGATTCCAAACTTTTACAGCTCGTATGACTGGAATGCGCCGCCGATGGAGGCCAAACAGAAGTTCCAGCTCAGCATCAGATCCCTCATCGATCCCGTTTCCTTCCTCACCGTAGCAGGAATCGCTGGCGCGGAACAGAATCGCAACATCTTCCCCGCTTACGGCAGCGGCATCGAAGGATACGGAGAGCGCTACGGCGCCGCATTGGCAAATCACGTCACTGGCAACCTATTCGCCAAAGCCATTTATCCATCCCTCTTTCATCAGGACCCGCGCTACTTCTATAAGGGGACTGGCAGCGACACATCCCGAGCCTTCTACGCCGTCTCTTCCGCCTTCATCACCAGAAGTGACTCTGGCCGTCGCGTGCCCAACTATTCCCACATCCTCGGGGGCTTCACCGCCGCAGCCATCTCCAATCTCTACTACCCCGAATCCGACCGCGGAGCCTCGCTCGTCCTTTTTAACGGCTTAGCCGACATCGGCGCAGACGCCGTAGCGAACCTTGTCCGCGAGTTCGTTTTGAAAGGCATCACGTCGCACGTTCCGAAATCGGCGAACCGCCAGCCTTGAGGGTGAAGACGGGGTGAATCGCCGGTGTGGAGCTTGCTCCGACCGCCGCTTCTATTGTTGACTCCGAGTGGAACTAACTTACAATGTCGCGCATGCATGCGCCACTATACTCGCACGAAGAGAGGTTGGCCTCGATGAGCGTTCATCTTGTAAGCCCCAGCGACAACTCTTTTAGCACCGCGCCTATTACACCGAGGTGGTTGTTTTTCCTTGCCGCGGCGACGACGCGAGAAGCGGGCGATCCGATTCTTGTGGATGAGTCTCTGGAGCAGATCTTGCCGGAGAGCATTCAGCCGGGAGATATTGTGGGCATCCGTGTCTACACTGGCAATGCGCTGCGCGGTTATGCGGTGGGCAAGATGGCGCGTAGCCGCGGCGCATGGGTCGTCTATGGAGGCATCCACGCCACGCTGTTTTCGGAAGAGGCGCTAGAACGGAACTTGTGTCTCCAGCCTAGATCTGGTTGCATAAATGAAGTCTTGAAAGAGCGCGGTTTTAGCTATGCGCGCCGGTGCAAAACCAGGCCACAGTGCGCCGCGTGAGCGGTGCCCTGCGGCGGAGTAAAAGTTTGCTACCGCCGGATCTTGTTTTCGTGAGCTGTTGCCTTGAAGGCATGGTTCATGGAACACCGGAGGGATGTTCCAGGTGGAGATCTACGGGCGTGTACGGCGTGCGGTTCGTGTCGAGGGCCGGAGTCAGCGAGCAGTAGCGAAGGAGTTTGGGCTTTCGCGGGAGACGGTACCGATCGAACGACTACTCCGTGCCCACGCAGTACGGGCATCGCCAGGTATGGGTGAAGGGCTACCTGCATCAGGTGGTGATCGCGTGTGGCAGCGAGGTGATCGCCCGGCACGAACGCAGCTATGAACGGGAGACGGTGGTCTTCGATCCGATGCACTACCTGGCGATGCTGGAACAGAAGACCAGAGCGCTGGACCAGGCCGCGCCACTGGCCGGCTGGCAGTTGCCGGAGTGCTTCGCGCAACTGCGGCGATTGCTCGAAGCCAGACTCAAGAAGCCCGGCAGCCGCGAGTACCGGGCCCCCAGTGACAGGTCTTCGTCATTGGGGTGGGAGTATGTGCAGGTGCTCCGCCGGATGGAGACCTTCGCCCTTGCGGAAGTAACTCATGCCATCGAAGACGCCTTGAGGCTGGGCACGATCAGCTTCGACGCGGTGCGCCATCTGCTGCTGTGCCGCATCGAACGGAGACCGCCTCGGCTGGACATGGACAACTACCCCCACCTGCCGTTGCCACAGGTGCGCACCACACAAGCCGCCGACTACATGACTCTGCTGGCGGAGGCATGCGCATGAGCGGCGCCGCGCCTTTCGCATCGAACACCGCAACTCACACAGCCGACACGCCGCAGCTTCTGCTGGAACATCACCTGAAGGCGCAGAGTCTGCCTACCATGCTGCGTGACTACGACCATGTGGCCCGGCAGTGCGCCGCCGAGAGCCTCGACTATCCCCGCTACCTGCTGCGCATCACAGAACTGGAGTTGCTGGATCGCGAGCGCCGGGCCACTGAACGCCGTATCAGGCAAGCGAAGTTCCCGGTCGTCAAGACCATGGACAGCTTCGACTTCCTGGCCATCCCGTCGCTGAACAAGACCCTGGTGCTGGAACTGGCGCGATGCGAGTTCCTCGCCCGCCGTGAGAACGTACTGCTACCGGGCAACAGCGGCACGGGGAAAACGCACATCGCCCTGGCTCTGGGGCTGGCCGCCTGCCAGCGCGGGCATCGTGTGCGCTTCACTACCACCGCCGCCCTGGTCAGCGAGCTGATCGAGGCTCGCGACGAGAAGAAGCTGCTTCGCTTCCAGAAGCAGATCGCCAGCTACGAACTGCTGATCGTCGATGAACTGGGCTTCGTGCCACTGTCCAAGACTGGAGCCGAGCTGCTCTTCGAGATGCTCAGCCAGCGCTACGAACGCGGTTCAACGATGGTCACCAGTAATCTGCCCTTCCAGGAATGGACCGAGGTGCTCGGCTCTGAGCGCCTGACTGGCGCCCTGCTCGGTCGGCTCACGCATCACGTACATATCCTGGAAATGAACGCCGACAGCTACCGCCTCAAGCAGAGCCGTCGCAAACGCGCCTCATCCTCCGAGCGCTGAACGATGCCCCCGAACGCGCCTCGGCGTAGAAGGGCCTCTTCCGCTACGCTCCAGAGGCCCTTCTACCCCGCATACCTACAACAAAAAACAGCTATCTACTGGCCTGCTTTTACTCCGCCCCAATGGCCTGGTTTTACTCCGCCCTTGACACCTTGCGAGAAAAATAGCGGATGACCTTTACAAAACCATTAATGGATTGCAACAAGACCATTAATAGATTGCAGATCCAAAGTTAGTGCTGGCGTGGGATTCGAAGCCGGCTCTCATTTGTGCAGATCAATACCGCATAGTAATGCGAAGCAGATCTCAGACCTCTCACGCTGGCTTGCATCGTGTGCCTGCCGCGGTGGGATGCGGAGGGATGCGGATTTGACCGATGCGAAAATAGCCCTACCCCTTGTCTAGCTCCCTTCAGGAGCTCTTAAGCCAAAGCGAGTACAATTTTTCCGTGTCCCGGAACTCGGACTGCTGCACCCCATTCCTTCCAGGAGGACATTGATGTACCCCACTCGCCTTACCTTTTTTGCCCTTTGCGCCGCCCTCACCCTGACGCCGCTCCGCGCGCAGAGCTGGCACGTGGCTACCACCTTCCATCCCGGCGGCGAAGGCGGCTGGGATTACGTCACCGTCGATGCGCCCCACCATCGCCTCTTCGTCACCCGCGTCACGCACACCCAAGCCATTGATACCCGCACCGGCAAGCTCCTCGCCGACATCCCCGGCCAGGTCCGCTCGCACGGCGTCGCCCTCGTGCCCAAGCTCAGCCGCGGCTTCATCACGGATGGCGGGGGCTCTGGCGCCATCCTAGTCTTCGACCTCAAGACCTATAAAGTACTCGGCCGCATTCAGACCATGCCCGACTCTGACGGCATCATCTACGATCCCGGTATCGACCTGGTCCTCGCCGTCTCCGGTGACGGCAACGCCCTCATGACCTTCCATCCCGACATCGATCCACACAACGGCAAGGTTGAAACCATCCCCCTCGGCGGCGCACCTGAGTTCCTCGCCGCGGACGGCTCCGGCAAAGCCTACATCAATCTTGAAGACAAGGACCTGGTCGCCGTCGTCGACCTCCACTCCGGCAAGGTCATCGACCGCTGGCCGGTCGCGCCCGGTGGCCACCCAACCAGCATGGCCATCGATCCCGCCGCCCACCGCCTCTTCATCGGCTGCCGCAATCCTGCGAAGATGATCGTCATGAGCACCGAGACCGGCAAAATTGAAGCCGCGCTGCCCATAGGCTCCATCAATGACGCCGCCCGCTTCGACCGCGGCGTGGCCTTCGCCAGTTGCGGTGACGGTTCGATCACAGTCATCGGCCGGAAGGCCGGCCAATTCCAGGTTGAGCAGACCGTCACAACCGTCGCGGGCGCGCGCACCATGGGCCTCGACAGCGCCACGCAGGAAATCTTTCTGCCCACCGCTGAAATGCTGCCCGCCGCACCCGGCCATCGCCCGCAACCCAAACCCGGCACCTTCGAGATCATCGCCGTCAGCCGCCGCTAGGGCGATTCTCTGGGGCGCGCGCCTCTCAGTGAGGAAGGCACGGCCAGATCCTCTTCCGGGACCCGGTAAGCACCAGCTCAGGATGCAAGGCACGGTACTCCGCATACACCGAGGCTATGTGCTCCCAGGGCGCCACCTCGCGTGATGGGTGGGAATCTTTTTTGAAGTCATCCGACCAGAAAGTCATCGAACGTGGCCATGCCTACAGCAATGAAGCGCGCACCAATCTGATTCGTCCGACCAAGTCCCGCGCGAGGGTGGCATGCTGCGCAGGAAGGGTGACCGTCCGGCGATTTGACTAGACCGGATTTCAACCGCTGGCAAGTTGAGTGAGAAAAGTGGGCCAAAGGGAAGATTCGGCCCTGGTTATGCAGGGTTCTCAGAATTACTCGTCAATTGAGAGTGGCCATTGTTCATCAGTCAACTCCCAGCGTCCTGCCATGCGGCGTTCGCGGGATCACACAGAGCAATTACAGAATGAACCAGTTGCCCGCCTCAAAGGTTTATGAGACTGGTTGGCTCTGTTGACATCCTCGATACGTGGGCGTGGAAGGTGGCAGGAATCGGGTTAAGGTGAAGCTGCTCTGGCTCTTCGCATTGACGATGGCTGGGGTTGGACTGGTACGGTTTGCTCGGCTGGCTCTGGAAGTCAGTCAGGCTGTTTTGGCCGCGCAACGCACAAAGTTCAGCAAGCGGCAGTTTACGCAGCCGCAGTTACTGGCCGTGCTTTGTCTGATGCGCTATGAGGACTGGACCTTTCGCGAGGCTGAAGTCCGCTTGGGCGAGCACGCAGAATTGCGATCCGCGCTGGAACTGAACTCGGTTCCCGACTACACCACGCTTTATCGCTTTCTGACGCGGATTGATTTGGCCGATGTGGCGCGGGTGATGAACGAGATCGTTCGACGCATGCCTGGGAAGTGGCGAAGTCCTGCTACGGTAGCCGTCGATGCAACCGGACTGTCGCAAGCCGCGGTGAGCAGCCATTTCATCCGCCGTGTAGAGCACTTCGGCCAGAAGCAGCGCACTTGGAAACATTGGTTAAAGTGGCTCACCGTGGTCGATGTGGGGAGGCAGATCATCCTGGCTTAAAGGGCTCGTCAAGCGCCGTGGAACGACTGTGCCACTCTGCCTGTCCCGGTGGGCCAGGCGCATGAACATGCTCCCATCGGCTGCGTGCTGGCCGACGCCGAGTTCGATTCAGAACGCAACCACACCTTCTGCCGCGAGCAGTTCCAGGCTCAAAGTATCATCCCGGCCAAACTGACAATGCCTTTGCCCTTATCGATGGTACAAATTACCGGGCAGGCCAAAGCAGCGGATCGCGGAGTGGTTCCGCACGCACAATACTAAGGTCTTCAATGACCCAGAGTTGGACCCGACCCACAACGGCAAGCCGCAGCCGAGCATCTATTAGCGCCAGTGCAGAACTGGGCCACAGTGCGCCGCTTTGGCGGGGCTGTGCGGCGGAGTAAACGTAGTCCACTGCCGGAACTTGGTTCCATGGGCATTTGCTCTGCAGGCATGGTTCATGGAACACCGGAGGGATGTTCGAGGTGGAGATCTATGGACGTGTACGGCACTCGTTACGCATCGTTTGCACTTTCGACCGCTTGGTGCGCATTTCAGCTTGCGCCATCGATTCTACGACCTGGTTCTCCCCCCCCCACCTCTCGCATGCCATCCGTTTGCTCCGCCCTCGTAGGTCTGTCATTCAATCTCGACTGTCGCGCCATCCGCAGAGTCCGGAACCGTGACGGCGACAAACGCCTCTCCGCGCTCGATGGGAATAGACGCCTCGCGGTTATCCTCGAGTACGACATTGTGCGCCGGTTTCCATCCATAAACTTCCAAGCGGAGTTCTTTCCACCAGGGCAAGAAGCTGCCATCGTGCTTTGAGATCGCAATCCGGATGCCTTGGGCCGTCACCGCGCAGCTGAAGTTCATGCGGAGAAAGACGCCGCGCTCATAAGCGAAGCTCTCGCCATCGTCGGTATAGAGCGAACCGCGGCAGTTACCGCCTGCATAAATGCGCAGCGTCAGCGGCCCTCGAGGCGTTTCGCTCGTGCTTTCCACAAGCGGCTCCATTGGCAGAATCGTGCCGGCACGGACGTAAACTGGGAGCGCATCGAGCGTGGGATGAACCCGCGCTGTGAGCGCAACCCCGTCCGCGGCTGAGGGCGGCGCGTTGGGAGCGGGATCGGCCGGGGGCGCCGGCGCCACGCGCCTGCCCGTCCAGAAGTCGTACCAGGTCGCCGAGGGAAGCTCGACCGTATAGTCGTCGGGAGCCTCGGGATAGGGCGATGGCGCGATCAGCAGATCGTGGCCGAGCAGAAACTCTGCGCCTACACCGGGATCGAGATCAATGGGATGCTTGTCCTGCGTTGCGTCAGGGTAGTCGAGAAAAAGCGGACGCACCATGGGCAGGCCGGTGCGCGCGCTCTCCTCGGCCAGCGTGTAAAGGTAAGGCATGAGCCGGTAGCGCTGCTCAATAAAGCTGCGACGAACATCTTCCTGCATGGCGCCGCCCACCCACGGCTCTTGGTCTCCTGTTCCCTTTTCCGTGTGGTCGCGATCGATGGGCTGAAAGGCCGCCACCTCGATCCATTTAGTCAGCAGGTCGGGCGTGGCCGTGCCGGCAAAACCGCCCACATCCGCGCCGCTGAATGAGAATCCGCTCAGCCCCAGACTCTCGAGCATCGGCGTAGTCATGCGCAGATGGTTCCACGTGCTGCTGTTGTCGCCGGTCCATGTCGCGGCATAGCGCTGGCCGCCGGCGTAGGTGGCGCGCGTCAGCACAAACGGGCGCGTATCGGGCTCGATCTTGAGCAGTCCGTCGTATGTGGCGCGCGAGTTCTCCATTCCGTACACGTTGTGAATCTCGGCGTGCGTCGCGGTGCGCGTGCGAAAACCAGGCTCGTCGATGCGATGAATCACGTCGAGAGGAATGGTGCCGGTGTGTGAGTTGAAGATCGACGGTTCATTCATGTCGTTCCAAAAGCCGTCGAAGCCCATTTGCACAAAGGGCTTGTAGAGCGTGCCCCACCAGGCGCGCGTCGCGGCCTGCGTGAAATCGGGAAACACGCTTGGACCGGGCCACACGGAGCCCACATAAACCGATCCGTCAGGCCGATGCAGAAAGCGGTCGCCGGCCATGCCGCTGTCGTAGGGCGCATAGCGCTGGCCTGGGGCGTCGGCAATGTGCAGGTCAGTAATGGCGACCACGTGAAAGCGCATCTGGTGCAGCGCGGTAAGCGCCTTTGGCAGGTCGGGAAACGCTTTCGTGTTGACCGTAAACGGCCAGTTCCGGTCCTGGAAGTCGATGTCCAGATAGAGCGCGTCGGCGGGAATGCGATCGCTACGCAGGCGCTGGGCAATCTCCATCAACCGCGATTCCGGCGTGTAGGTGTAGCGCGACTGCTGAAAGCCCAGCATCCAGCGCGGCGGCAGCGGCGGCTTGCCCGTGAGCCATGCGTAGGTTTCAACTACCTGCCGCGGCGACGGACCCAGGAAAATGTAGTAATCCACCGGACCCGCAACCGCGCCAAAGGAATAGTACGACGGAGACTCCTTGCCGAAGTCGAAGCTCGAACGCCACGTGTCATCAAGAAAGATCCCCGCCGCGCGGCCGGCGCGGAAGGTCATGAAAAACGGAATGGATTTGTAGAGCGGATCGCTGCATTCCTGATAGCGGTAGGCATCGGTGTTCCACATCGTATAGGCGTGCCCGCGGCGATCGAGCGGCCCGGTCTTGTCGCCCAGCCCGAAGTAATGCTCATTGGCATGCATGGTCTCCAGGATGCGGAACGCGCTGCCTTCAAAGCGCATCGGAGCCGCGTCCTGGACGATAATGTGCCCGCCGTCGTCGCTTACCGTCAGTCGTAGATCGCTGCGCCGGACGGCCACGTGGAGCAGGTCTGTACGAAATCCAACTCTATCCGCCGAATCCTCGCGCACAACCGCGGCCGTGCGTTCGCGGGTTGCTGGCGCCACCGCCCAGGACGCATCCTCCGGAAGTTTCTGGCTGGCCGAAACGCGAATTCTGAGTACATCGCCGCGCAGCGCCACAATCTGTTCCACGCCGCCCGCGCTGGTTTCGATGCGCATGCCGTTCGGCAAAGCCGTCGCACTCAAGACTGAGCCCAGCATGTGCGGCCCGGAGACCGTTTGCTGGGCCAACGTCGAACCCGAAAGAAAAATCGCGGCGATGGTGACGACAAAAGGGCAGTATTCGCGCATGATGACTCCTGGATAAAAGTCAATTCCTCAAGTTGTGTTGGTGAGGAAGAGAGGATTGGCACTCGCGATGCTAAGGAGTGGAAGCTACTGTTTCTGAAGACTCCAAGGGGGACAAATCGGGATCTTCGACCCGCTTCACCCCTCGGGCGTTGCGCTGCTGCTCGATGATCTTCACGATTTTGATAGCTTTCTCTGCATCCGCGGTGTCGCCGAGCTTGCGGTAGAGACGGGCAAGCAGGTAGTGAACGGAGCCATCCTCGTCGCTGGAGGTTCCCATTTGCAATTGTTCGATCGCCTCCTGGGTTCTGCCGGTCTCGGCAAATGCCTTGCCGATCAATGCGTGAATACGGGGGAGCATCTGAGGCTTGGCATGAAGGCTTTTGAAGAGATAAGGCACGGACTGGGCGTATTCATGCTGGGCAAACAGGGCTTCAGCCAGGATCAGGTTCAGCTCGGGGTCTTCGGGACTCCGCGCCAATGCGGATTGAGCCTCATCCAGGCCGTCTTTGATGTCGTTGAGGTTCAGGTACGCCGATGCCAGTCCGAGCATTGCCGCGAGATTGCCGGGGGAGATGGCAAGCGCTTTCTGATATTCGCTGCGCGCATCATCGTAGCGCTCTAATTGATTGTCGATATCTCCGAGAAGAACGTGGCTCGTGGCGGAGTCTGGATCCAGTTGCTGGAACCGCGCCAGCGCCCGGAGAGCCAGGCGTTCATTGGCTTTGATTGACCAATAGAGCCCTTCAAGGGAATGCGGCTGCAGCCTCGCCAGGGCTGACGCTGCACCGTAAGTGCGCTGATAGTCTCCGGTAAAGAAGGAACACGCGGCGAGCAAGCGGAGCCGGTCAATGCCCAACGCCGCACGGCCCGATCCGAGACGGAACTCGCACTGGCGAAATCGTCCCGCCGCGTATAACTCCTCCGCGGATCGGGAAGTTGAGGGAACCTCTTCGGCCGCAGGCCCGGATGCTTCCGGTCCCGTCAGTGCATCGGCAGTGTCTTCGCTGGGTAAGCTGGACACGGTCAAAAGCGCCTTGCGCAAATCAACGGGGATAACTCTGCCGTCCGGTGCGGAAGAGAGACCGGTGACGGCTGCGGCTTCCTCGCTGGACAAACCCGCCAGGAATGCAGCCGCGTTGGACTCGAAGAATCCACGATCGCGGTCCCATAAATCGATGAGGACTTTGGCCGCCTGCCCGGTGTCACCGCTCTCCATCGCCAGGCGCGCCTGACCGAGGAGCGCGAGGCCGCACTCCGGATGAGCGGCGCGCTCGGCGGCAAACGCAGAGGCCGCTCCCGGTTGATCGTGATTCCTGAGCAGGGCAAAGCCCATCTCGGAACGGATACACGGAGGCTGGGGTCGCGAATCGAGCAAAGCTTTGTAGAGGGCGGCAGCTTCTCCGAATCGCGCCTGCTTTACCAGCGATTCGGCAAAGAGCGCTCCTGCGTAGGGCGACTTCTTTCCCTCCTCTGACATGGTGCGAGCGTCTACTTCCACTTGGTCGAGGCGGGCAATGCCCGAGGCAAACCAGGCAGATCCGAGTTTCGGCCTGAGAGCGGTGGCGCGGTCGAGCTCCCGGGTGGCCGCGGTGTAATCTCGGGCGGAAATGTAGACGCGGCCGAGCGCAAGCGGAGCCTGAGCATCGGTTCTGTTCATCTTCTCAGCCCGGGTGAGAAATGGAATCGCCTCTTGCGTCTTGCCGGTATGCGCATAGTCGATCCCCATAAACAGGTTGGGAACATAGAGCGATGGATCGAGGTGATTTGCCTTTTGAAAGCTTTCGAGCGCTGCGGGAATATTTCCGGCTTCCTGCTGCATGAGTCCGAGATTGGCCCATAGCTCCGGCATATCGGGGCGGATTTTCGTGGCCCGTTGATAGTCGCTCGCTGCCGTCGCATAGTCGCCTGCTGCCTGAGCCCGCTCGGCGGAGGCCACAAGCGAATCGAATCCGGCCGCCTGCGCCTGCTGGCTGAACCCAATTGCAGGTTCGACCAGCAGGACCAGCAGCAGCAATTTGGTGCCCATGTTCACGTGTCAGCTACCAGTAGAATTTTCCTGCCCACTGAATGCTTCTGGGCGCGAAAGTTTGCGTGATGGTCCCAAAGCTGCTGGCGCAGGTTGAGCTCGCGTTCGGATCGCACCCTGAGTAAGACGTCGCCCCCGCTTCCGGCGCATAGAAGTTCGGATGGTTGAAGGTATTGTAAGTCTCGAAGCGGAACTGGAACCTCATGTGGTCCGCGAACTCCCAGTTCTTCTCAAGGACCGTGTCCCAATCCTGATAATGCGGCCCGCGAAGGTTCGAGAAGAAACGGGGCGCGGTGCCAAAGGTTCCATAGGGGGCGTACTGGAAGGCTCCTGTGTTGAACCATTCGTGAATGGTCGGATGGCTGACATGGGGGTCGGCAATCACGTCCGGCCTGGGGTTGCCTCCGAACGAGTTATAGTCGTTGCCGAAGACGCCTATGGGGATTCCAGCTTTGAAGGTCGCAATTCCTGAGACCTCCCAGCCGCCGAGCGCCTGATTGGCGATGCCGCTCATTCCAGAGCCAATCGCTTTGCCGCGGCCAATGGGCAGTTGATAGATGTAGCTCGCCACCAGCGCCTGCGGAATATCGCCCGCGTCCACGCTCTTGTCGGCAGCCAGGTTGTAGTTGTTGGCCGGGGTTACGCCCCAGTTCGTCGGTCCGTTGTAGGACCAGCCGTTGTTGCCCTCCACGTTGTCGAGGAACTTCGAGTAGGTGTAGGAGACCAGCGCGGTAAGCCCCTTGCTCACGCGGTGATTGTAGGTAACCTGCAATGCATTGTAGAGCGACTGGCCGACGGGAGCGTCGGTTTGGCCGACGGCGCCAATGCAATATTGCGGGTAAGGAACGAGCAGTTGCGCGTTAGTGACGGTTGGGTTGTCAAGGTTGCAGGAACTGGCCGAGACGCCGCCGCCGGCCGTGAGGTTGGTTAAAGCTGCGCCCAGGGGATTCGGCGCCTGCGCGCTGAGAAATGCCGCTCCCTGGGCCAGGTACTTCGGATTGAGCTGGTTGTAATTTCGGCCTCCCACCATGCGCACGCCCCGGTTCCCAATGTAGTCCACTTCGAGCCCGTCGCTTGGCGTGATGGCGTACTGCATTCCCAGCATCCACTGCTGCACGTACGGCGAAGGCCGGCTCCTGAAAACGCTGCCGACTCCGTTGCCGAGCTGCTGGTACTCTCCATTGGAGTTGCCTGTGATTTGCGCGTATTGGCCGCCCCAGGGGCTAGCAGTGGTGGCGTTAGGGTTGGGCGTGATGCCGCCGTCCAGGCTGGTATTGGCATAGGTGGCTGCGGAAAAACCATCCGGGTCGCCGGCAAAGCAGCAGGTAACGGCCTCCGGATAGAAGATTCCGTATCCGCCGTGGACGACGGCCTTCGGAATCGGCTGATATGAAAAGCCGAGGCGCGGCGCAACGTTGTTGATGTTCATGTTGTAGACGTGGCGGTTTCCGGGCCCAAGAAACTGAAGCGCGCCAAGGTAGGGCTTCCCTACCGTGTAGCTGATGGGGTTCAGGATTTCCGGATTGAAGATGGAGGCTTGGTCGTGCCGGTAGGTTTCCGGGGTCTGAATCTCGTAACGGAAGCCCAGGTTAAAGGTGAGATTCCGGATTGGCTTCCAATCATCCTGGACATATCCGCCATAGAGCTTGTTCGATACCAGGGGATTGTAGACGGTTCCCACATTGGCTTCGTCCAGCGCGCCCAGCAGCATCTCTGCGACCCCGTTGCCGCTGGCGAACCCCGACCCAGCAAGCGGATTCGGCCCAGAGGTGAAGCCTCCGTTGAATTGCAGAGTCGTCTGGTAGTAGCTGTGCTGGCTGTCTACCTGCTCCACGCCCGAGATGCCGAAGTTCAGGGTGTGTTTACCCAGAACCTTGATGAAGTCCGCCGAAAGAGTTCCGATTGGACCATGGTTGGTCACCGCCTGTTGATCGTTGCCCCCCGGACCCAGCGGAGATTGGCTTCCGACATCGACCATAGGGAACAACGGGCTGTTTGACGCCACGTATCCCGGAAGCCCGAGCTCGGACGCCGGATTGAAGCCGAAGGACTGATTGTTGGAAGTCTCGTGCCACAGCTGAACGCCGGCGGTCAGGTTCATCGTGAAGGTTGGACTGAACACTTGCGAATACCCGGCCCACATGCCCCAGCGGTTGTTGGGGCGGGCGTTGCCGGGTCCTGCCGGGTCCGAGCCCCAGTCGTTGGCAGCGCCGGTCTTGAACTCGTTCTTATACGCGTACTGGAAATACGCCCTGGCGTTGTCGTTGATGTTGTGGTCCACGCGGATGTCGTACTCACTGGAGTGCGCGGGAGCGCTGCCGGAGACGACGAGATTGTTGGAGAGCCCTTGGCCCGTGGCCGTGGGATAGTAGCTCAGCAGCTTGGCGCCGACCGCATCCGGAGTATATCCCGGCAGGTTGCTTAGCAGGTTGCCTGGAATGGGATTGCGAATGTAGCCGGTCTGGGTCGCCTCCAGGTTGGTTCCGTACGGGTTCGCAGGAGTCTGGGCGTCAACCTGTCCGGCGGTGATCTGGTGGCCGCTGCGCGGATCGTAGATCTGTCCCTGGTAGATTGGTCGTCCCAACCCGTCGGTTCCCAGCGGCGTACTGCCGAGGATCTCGGAAAAGTCTCCGTTCCGGAAGTTGGAATCGGGCACAGTGTAAGTGTCAACCGTCGGCGTGGTAATGCTCAGGTGCTCGTAGAGACCGAAGATGAACGTCTTTTCCCGCTGCCGGTAAAGGCCCGGAATGTACAGTGGCCCACCGGCCGCCACTCCTTCCTGATCGCGCTTCAAAGACCCGTTGGATGTTGAAAAATAGGGGATCGCGTCGAGTTTCGCATTCTTATAGAATCCCCACACATCGCCGTGGAAGTGGCTGGTTCCGGACTTGGTGACCACGTTCACCACGTTCCCGGTGCTGAATCCATACTGCGCGGTAAAGGAGTTGCTCTGAATCTTGAACTCTTGGACGTCGTCCACCGAGGGCACAAAGATCACCGCTCCCCATTCGGGATCCGTGTCCATGGAGCCGTTGAGCATGAAGCTTGTGGTTCCAAAGAAGCCTCCCGCGAAATTCATGAACGAGATATCCTGGTCCGCGTCGTCGGTGGTGTTCGTGCCCCCTCCCAGCAGCATCTGGCCTTCGGAAGTGTTGCTCACGGAAGAGTTAAGCAACGCGAGGCCGTAGACATTGCGCGTATTGAGCGGCAGCTCGACGATCTCCTTAGCGCTCAAATCGGCCGCGACGTTGGAGTTGTCGGTGTTCAGCATGGACGCGTTTGCCGTCACTGTAATCGACTCCGACGTCGACCCAACCGCCAACGAAACGTTCTGCGTGGCGCTTTCAGCTGCATTGAGCACGATTCCGGTCTGCGTGTACGCCTTGAACCCGCTAGCCCTGACCGTGAGGGTGTAAGCGGACGGCGGCAACTGGCTGAAGCTGTACCGGCCGGTCGCGTCGGCGGCAAAAGTTCGCTTGATGCCGTTCTCGGCGCTTCCAATGCTCACTGAAGCTTTGGGAATAACCGCCCCGGAGGCATCGGTAACGACGCCGGAGAGGGTTGCCGTGGTCGTTGCCAGTTGCGCATTACCCCAGGGGGCGGCGCCTGCAAGCCAAGCAAACAGGATTGCGACCCCACCCCAATACCAGAGCGATTTTGATCCTCTCATTCGATTCATCTTGGCCACGAAGCCTCCCGAGAAGTAGCCCCGGACTCTGGCGGACCTCAACCCATTTGCCATTGAGAGCCCACGCGAACGGAGCTTAAAAAGCGGACCCATCATAGGAAGCAGCAGTGAGTCGCTGCAAAGCTCTTTACGGCATTGGGGGGAGGGTCTTTACCGAAAAATCTCGCCCATTCTTTACAGTTAAGAGGCGCGGCCTCCCTTGTTTGCAGACATTTGCGAAAAGTGACAAGATGCTGCATCGCAACCATTTTTAAGTCGATGTATAATCGCTCCACCTTTGGTTATGGCTAGCCTGACTGATCCCACGGCGACAACGGAGACCTTCACTGAAGAGGAGAAGATTGCAATCAGGGCGCAGCTCGAGCGGCTGCTGGCCAACCCCTACTTCAGCCATAGCCGCCGCTTCCCGGCCTTCCTGCGCTACATCGTGAATACCACTCTCGACGGCCAGGGAGATCTGCTCAAAGAACGCACCATCGGCGTCGAGATCTTCGGCAAGAGTGCCGATTACGACACGGCTCTCGATCCGATCGTGCGCGTTACCGCCGGCGAGGTCCGCAAGCGCATCGCGCAATATTACCAGGAGTCAGGCCACGAGCACGAGCTGCGCCTCTCCCTGCAGCCTGGCTCCTACGTGCCGCAATTTCATTTTCCGGGTTCCGGATCAGTCGCAGTGGAAGCCGAGGCCCCGGACGAGACCGTGGCAGCCGCCTCGGCTACCGCGCTAGTTGGCGCCATGCCGGCGCGGGCAGGCTCCCGCTGGCGCTGGATCATGGCCTCGGCAGTAGCGCTGATCCTGATTGCCGCGGCCGCCGGCTTTCTGGTCTGGAGGCACACCCGCGACTCGGCCTTCGACGAATTCTGGAGCCCAATCCTCAGCTCGCCCGATCCGGTCCTCGTCTGCGTGGCCGATCAGACGCAGTACACGGCCATCTCGCTCCGCGACGCCCAGGACCCGGAAAAGCAGGTGACGTTGAAGGACAATCTCACAGCCGTCGTCATCGACGACCTGAGCGCCGTCATCCAGATCGCAGGTGTGCTGCAGTCCTCCGGCAAGCACTACTCACTCCGCGGCGAGAACGCAACCACGCTTATGGACCTGCGCAACGGACCTTCGGTCATCATCGGCGCGTACGACAATGCTTGGACCCTGCGCTTCCTGCGCCGCCTCCGCTACCATTTCGCCAATAACCCTGAGATGACTGTGTTTAGCATCGTCGATGCCGCGCAGCACGACCGCGCGCGCTGGGCCCTGGACCGCAGCCAGCAGGTGGCCACCAACAACTATCAGGATTACGCCATCGTCGCCCGATTCACAGACGATATCACCGGAAAGCCGACTCTGATCGCCGCGGGCATCGCGCGCGGAGGAACCATCGCGGCCGGCGAATTTTTAACCGACCCTGCCATGCTCCAGGCGGTTCTCAGCCAGCGCCCTTCCGCGCACGCCAACAACGTTGAAGTCGTCCTAAGCACGCAGATCATCAACGGCGAACCGGGCACCCCCAATATCGAAGCCGTCTACTACTGGTAATCATTCTTGGCGCTGCTCATCCACCTCGCATGCGCTTTCCGCGTCCGTTCAATCAAGACTCACCCTTCACGCCATTGTTGCGTCAAAGGCGAAACGCCCATATTTCTTGCATGGCATTGCCGGCTGCAAAGACACGTTGCGCCGCCGGCCCTCCGAGCGAGAAGGTGCTGGAAAACTGCACAATACGCTTCGCGTTCCTTGTCGCCATAGAGGTGATGACGCCGAGACTCGACGGCGTGGTCGTTATTGCCGCCGGTTATGTTGAGTACAGGCCGATTGAAAGTCTTGCGTGCCTGTACCTGAAGGCTGAAGGCGAGGGTATCGAAGCCAGGCAGCGCCTGCGAGGACAAGATGTGGTGCGTGTACTAAATCGTCTGAAAGTGCAACGTGGTCTTCCGCAGATGCTTTTCTGTGAAAACGGCGCTGAGTTCACCGGTCAGCTCATGGACGCGTGGGCTTGTCGCAAAGGAGTGAAAATCGACTCTCGGCGGCCCTTGAAACATACGAGTCTGTCGCATTTCCACTCGTACAGAATTTTTCCCGGCAGGCCATGTGTGCGGGAACCACGACTTGCCCACGCAATTTGCACTTCTCCTGACAGGGCCAATGCACGACGGGAGGCCATCCCGACAGCGGTCTGATCCGGTTACACATTCGCGTCCACGTGATTGGCAAGAGTGCCAATATCGTCGATCATGATGCGAATCTCATCGCCGCCGCGCAGCGTGAAGCTGTCGGGCGGAATGATGCCGGTGCCCGTCATCAGATAGGATCCGGCAGAAAAAGTGCATTCGCGATAGAGGTAGTCCACAAGAATCTGCGAGTTCCGCTTCATCTCTGCAAGGGTGGTTGTGCCGGCAAACTCGATCCCACCTTCGCGGCGGATTTCGATCTGGATTGCGGCCGATGAAGGCAGCGGATCGGAGCTTATCAAGACGCACGGGCCGAGCGCGCAGCTTCCGTCGTAAATCTTGGCCTGGGGAAGATAGAGCGGGTTCTCGCCTTCGATGTCCCGCGAGCTCATGTCATTGCCGATCGTGTAGCCAATGATTCTTCCCGAGGGATTGATCACCAGCGTGAGTTCCGGCTCCGGTACGGACCATCTTGCGTCGCGTCGAATGCGAACCGCTCGTCCGGGCCCAACGACACGGCTTGCCACAGACTTGAAAAAGAGCTCCGGCCGTTCCGCAGAATAGACACGATCGTAGAAGTTGCCGCCGCCTGCCTCCTTTGACTCTTCCATGCGCGCATTGCGGCTGCGATAATACGTCACTCCCGCCGCCCACACCTCCTGGCTGCCGATAGGCGCTTCTATCTCTTCTGCGCGAAGCTCGCCCTCGGGCTTCCCGCGCTTTTCAATTTCCGCAAGAAAGCTATGCAAATCATCGTGAGTGACTAACTCGTCCCATGTGACTCCAGGAATCGGGTAGTAACTTCCGTCCTGCTCCAAATAAATGCCCTGCCGGGTGCGAAAGAGCTTCACTTGTTCTTCTCCAGCGTGGAAATGATTTTGTCTGTGTCGTAAACGCACCCACCCCAAACCCCGCCGCTTGCCTGGACCAGAGCAGCCCAGAGCCGCGTGTCGTCCGGGATTGAGGGATGAGCCGCAAGATCCGGTCGCGGACTTCGTTGCTCCAACCGCCGGCGGCCTTCTTCGGTTCCGAAATGCTCCGCTTCATCACCAACCAGATTCACCGTGCCCGTGAGCGCTTTGCGGTCGATGACAATTTCAATCTGGTCGCCGTCCAGGACTTTGCCGATTGCGCCCCCGGCAAGCGCCTCCGGAGAAAGATGGCCGATGCACGCGCCGGTGGAAACACCGCTGAAGCGCGCGTCAGTGAGAACGGCCACATGCTTGCAGTGAGGAAGTTGCCTGAGCGCGGCGGTGATCTGGTAAACCTCCTGCATGCCCGCGCCCGCCGGGCCGCCGCATATCAGCACGATGACATCACCTTCTGCAATCTCATCTTGCTTGATGGCGGCGATTGCCGCCTCTTCCGTGACAAAGACTCGCGCCGGGCCGCGATGCCTGTAGACCTCGTCCTCGCCAATGAGCGACGGATCGATGGTCGCGCTCTTGATGACTCCACCTTCTGGAGCGAGATTGCCGAAGGGAAAACACAGGGTCGGCGCAAGGCTACGAGCCCGCGCCCGGTCGGCGGTCATGATCACATCGTCGGGGTCAATTCCATCTACGTCGCGCAGCCTTTGGCGCAGCTGGTGCCGCCGTGGGCTTTCTCGCCACCAGGTCAGGCATTCGCCCAGCGAGGTTCCGGCCACAGTCTTCACGGAAAGATCAAGCAGGCCGCGATCCTTCAAATGCAGCATCACCTCCGGGACTCCGCCAGCCAGGAAGACCTGCACCGTGGCAAAATTCCGTGGCCCGTTGGGCAGGACGTCCACCAGACGTGGAACCTTCCGGTTCACTTCAGCCCATTCCTGAGCCGTGGGCCGTGAGAGCCGGGCTGCGTGTGCAATCGCCGGCAGGTGCAGGAGTAGATTTGTGGAGCCGCCAAACGCTGCATGAAGCACCATGGCATTGCGCACGGAAGCTTGTGTCAGCACGTCTGCCACGCCAAGCTCCATTTGGAGCAGGCGGAGTGCAGCGCGCGCAGCCCGCGCTCCCATGTCGAGCCAGATCGGCTGACCGGAAGGCGCCAGGGCGGTGTGGGGAAGCGCCAATCCCAGCGCCTCCGCGACCACCTGCGAAGTTGCCGCGGTGCCAAGAAACTGGCATCCGCCTCCGGGAGACGCGCAGGCGCGACAGCCCACATCCGCTGCATAGTCCAGCGAAATTTGTTTTTGCGCAAAGCGCACTCCAATGGTCTGTACCTTACCCGCATCTTCACCTGACTCCGGAAGCAGAGTTACGCCGCCCGGCACCAGTACTGCGGGAGTTTTTCCACATGAGGCGAGCGCCATCATCATCGCCGGCAAGCCTTTGTCACATGTGGCAACACCGATTACACCTTTGCGCGTTGGCAAAGAACGGATCAGCCGCCGCAGCACCATTGCCGCGTCATTGCGATAGGGCAGCGAGTCCATCATCCCCGTTGTGCCCTGCGTGCGGCCGTCGCAAGGGTCGGTGCACGCTCCGGCAAAGGGCAGAGCCTGCAACGCCTTCAGCTCCCGCGCTACTTCAGCCACAAGAAGACCAACCTCCCAATGACCGGTGTGGAAGCCCAGCGCGATGGGCTGGCCGTTCTCGGCGCGCAGTCCGCCGTGCGTACTGAGAATGAGAACCTGCGGATCGAGCAGGCGCGATGGTTCCCAGCCCATCCCGGCGCTTTGCGTCAGGCCGAAGAGATTCCCGGAAGGCTCGGCGAGCAGCATTTCACGAGAGAGCGGCAAGGAGCCACCCGGCCCTGCCGCGTGGGTGGCCACATCGTAAAGGCTCGGGCCGTTCGCTTCCAGCACCGATTCGAGTGAGATTGGGGCGATCAGAGGTCTTCCCTTCAATTATCAGGAACGCTTAGATTTGCGGCTTGCGGACTTGGCCGGACCCTTCAATCGCGCCCGCCGAAAAAAACGTTGTGATGAGGCTTGCGGGCCGATTCTCGATTTTGCAGGCTGTCGTCACGCAAAGATGTTATACCCCTTGTGTGCCGAAGCGGGAGGTTGCAATCGCGGACCTGGTTCACAAGCAACTGTGTCGACGCTGGTTTTGTCTCCTGCCCGTCGTCTTCGTCACATACAGTCTGGCATATCTTGACCGCGCGAACTATGGTTTCGGGGCCGCTGCGGGGCTTGCCCAGACGATTCACATCAGCGATTCCCAGGCGGCCCTTCTCGCAGCGCTGTTCTTTCTCGGATATTTCCTGTTTCAGATCCCGGGAGCCACCTATGCGCAGCGCAGGGGCGCGCGGCATATTGTGTTCCTTGCCCTCATCGGCTGGGGTATGTTCGCAGCCCTAACCGGCGTTATCCGCGTCTTCTGGCTGCTCGCGCTCGACCGCATGCTGCTCGGCGTCGCGGAAAGTTTTATTTTTCCCGCATTGCTGATTCTGCTCACCAACTGGTTCACGCGCAGCGAGCGTTCGCGGGCAAATGCCATTCTCATTCTTGGCAATCCCATCACGATGTTGTGGATGTCCGCGGTCACCGGTTTGCTCATCAGGCACTTCGGCTGGCAATTGACATTCATCATTGAAGGAATTCCATCCGTGCTCTGGGCGTTTGTCTGGCTCGTGATGGTGAGGGATCGTCCGCGCAACATATCCTGGCTGTCAAATGCGTGTTGTGACCAGCTCGACGGCGAGTTGGAGAAGGAGCAGCGCGAGCTGCCTAAGGTGCGCAATCTGGTTGCGGCATTCGCCACGCGCAATGTGCGCTTGCTGTGCCTGCAATACTTCAGTTGGAGCATTGGCGTCTACGGTTTCGTCCTCTGGCTGCCCTCGATTCTCAGAACCGGGATGAAGCAGGGAATCGAAACCGTCGGCTTCCTCAGCATAGCGCCCTACCTGTTGGCGGTCATTCTTATGCTGCTGGTTGCACGATATTCCGACCGCACGCAGAGTCGCAAGCACACGGTCTGGCCCTTCCTCATCTTTGCCGGGTTCGGGCTCTTCGGTTCCTTTGCGACCGCGGGCCACAACTTCTGGTTCGCCTACGCATTCCTGATACTTGCAGGAGGCGCGATGTATGCGCCTTACGGCCCGTTTTTCGCCATGATTGCTGACATCCTGCCTGCAAACGTTGCCGGGGAAACAATGGCCCTGATCAATAGTTGCGGGGCACTCGGTGGGTTCGTGGGCGCTTGGCTGGTTGGCGAACTGGAAGCGGTTACCGGCAACTCGCAGGCGGGCTTTCTCTTCATGTCAGCTTCGCTTTTTCTTTCCGGAGCGCTCATCCTTGCCCTGCCGCCTCAAGGGCGGCTGGCTCATTCAAGCGAGTGAATATCCAGCACCCTGCGAGGAACGCGATTGAGGATTTCCTGCGGAAGATCCAGGGATTCGTCAATGGCGTGGCCCTTCAGCATCGCGTGGACATTGACCTGGTCTACCATTGCGCTGTGCGAAACCTCTCACGGGCACAAACTGCGGGGCAGGCCACTGCGCCGACAACACTCCTTCGCGGCACTGATTCACACGGCGATAACCTGTATGCCGCTGGCTTTGAAAGCCGCATGCGCGTCCGGTCCTATTCCGGAATCGGTAATCAATATGTCGATTTCCGGTACAGGGCATATCAGCGCCGGACTTACCATCGCAATCTTGCTTGAATCCGCCACCACAATAACAAGCTTCGCTTGACGCACCATCGCGCGAAAAACTGCTGCCTCTACGGGCTCGATGGTGGTGGCGCCACGCAATACTGGCCTGCCCGGCAATTTGTACCATCGATAAGGTCAAAGGCATTGCCGATCACTCCTCCAGAAGCTCGTTCACTCGCTGATAAAAAGGATGACCCGGCGACCGCGCCAGCTCCGCATTCGCGATCCAGATCTCTTCCTGCCGCTCCTGAAACTTGCGCGTTCCCATCCCCATGCCCGCGTCCTAACCACTCTCCCTCTCCCGCTCCGGCATTTTCCGCGCCCCGTACCGGGACTTCAACCACGGACTGCTAACGCTCGTCCGGCTATGCCGCTGCCGTTTCCTTGGAGCGCGAAACTTGCGGCGGCATCATCTTCGCTCTTTGCCTCATTTTGTCCCGTGAAGCCGCTCGCTGAGAACAGCGTTTCAATTTGCGGTACGAAATCGTCTCTCTCCATCTTTTGTTGGAGGCGCGGTGTCGACAATCTCGATAGTCTGGCATTTCCCCGGAATGGAGTGCGCATCTTGCGCGATATTTGGCGAGAACGCTTTGCTGCGTCTCCCGACCTTCTGAGGGACTCGACGCGACAACAGACTGTTGTCGCGGTACAGGGCGTCAACATCGGCGCGGACCAGTTTGTCACCATGGCTGGTCCGTGTTCAGTGGAAACCGAGTGCCAGCTCATGGCCACGGCGCATCATGTACGCCGATGTGGCGCGCGCATTCTGCGCGGAGGCGCCTTCAAACCGCGAAGTTCACCGTACAGTTTTCAGGGTCTTGGGCTAGATGGGCTCAAACTGCTGGCTGCGGCGCGTCAGGAAACCGGTCTCGCAATCGTGACGGAGGTCATGTCAGAGGATGACGTTCCTCTGGTGGCTGAGTATGCCGACATTTTGCAGGTTGGCTCGCGCAATATGGAGAACTATGCGCTGCTTGAGGCTGTGGCGCGGTCAGGCCGTCCTGTGCTGCTGAAGCGCGGGATGGTGGCAACGGTTGCGGACTTTCTTCAATCCGCGCAGGTGATTGTGGCCAACGGCAACCCGCACGTCATACTTTGCGAGCGTGGAATCCGGACCTTCGATTCGTCGTTTCGAAACACATTCGATGCCGGGGCTATTGCACTCCTCAAGTCTGTGACGCACCTGCCGGTGGTTGCCGATCCCAGCCACGCTTCAGGGCACCGCGACATGGTTCCCGCTTTGGCGCGCATCGCGGTGGCTGCGGGTGCGGATGGCCTGTTGGTTGAGGTGCACCCGAATCCCGACAAAGCATGGAGCGATGGCGAACAGTCGCTCGACTTCGATGAATTTAAAGAAATGATGGCTTCACTCAATCCCTACCTCGCGTTGCATTCGCTTGCAGCCCAAGAACCGAACGGCGCGCGGTTGATGGAGGCTGTTGGATGAGGGTTTGGGCGAAGGGATTTGTGGCGGCAGGATGCGTCGCGCTGCTGGCGCCACTATGCGCGTTCGCGCCATCGGCCACAGGCAAAGTTGCAGCGGATGTTATCGTGACAGCCGCTCCCGTCTATGCGCCTCTTGCAGAGCTGCACGGCCGGGAGCGATTCCCGCACGGAGCGCAACTGCTGCTGGTCCACGACGGCAACGCCGAGCCTCTGGTGGCAGGTTTTGCGGAGACTGCCGACGCTGATGTCTCCTTTGATGCCAAGCGGGTTCTGTTTGCGGGTAAGCGCGCAGCAGGCGATCCGTGGCAAATTTGGGAGCTCACTCTGAAAGATAGGTCGGTTCGGAAGGTCATTGATACTGCAACAGACGCTGAGCGTCCGTTCTATTTGCCCGGAGGCCGCATGGTCTGGGCACAGCGCACGGCCAACGGTTTCCAGATCGAGTCGGCCGAGGACGGCCATCCACCCAAGATTCCCTTCCTGAATCCGACTGCGGGTCCGGGTGTGCTTCCGCTCACGTATGTGCGGGCCGATGCCTTTCCCACGGCAATTCTTGCCGATGGCCGCATTCTCTTTGACTCGGGTTTCCCGCTTGGAGAGGGCTCGACCCCGGAACTGTATCTGGTGTACGCCGATGGCTCAGGCGTGGAAGCGTATCGCTGCGACCACGGCCGTGCCCGCTGGGGTGGCTCGCAACTGGCCTCGGGCGACGTGGTTTTTACGCAGGGCCGCTCGCTGGCGCGCTTCACCACTTCGCTGGCGCATGAGGTTCCGGTCGCCGCACCGCGCGCCGACTACGCCGGGGCAATCGCGGATACGGCCTCAGGAGCGTGGTTGATGAGCGCGCGCACTGCCGCGGAGCCAAATTTTGCCATCCATCTGTGGAAGCCCGGATCCCGGCGGCTGGAAACAGTGCTAGCCGAGCGCGGGGAGAACCTGCTTGAGCCGGTTCTGGTGGCGCCACGCGTGAAACCAAGGCGGTTCCCCTCGGGATTGCATCCCTGGAACTATGCCAATCTTCTGGTTCTCGATTCGCGGTTGTCCCTCGAAGGAGATTTGAGGCAGGCGCCCGCATCGGTGCGGCTTGAGAGCCTCGACGCGAAAGGCCATGTAGTGGTGAATGGCACAGCGCCGGTTGCATCCGACGGCTCCTTCTTTGTGAAAGTCCCTGGAGACCGGCCCATTCGCTTCCTTCTGCTCGACCGCAGAGGCGCCGTGGTGCGCCGCGAACACGGCTGGTTCTGGAGTCGCGGTGGCGAACAGCGCATTTGCGTTGGCTGTCACACGGGGCCGGCGCGCTCGCCGGAAAATCGTGTTCCCGGGGTCCTGTTGCAAACCACCACACCAGTCGACCTTACCGGAACTGCTCTCCACGCGTCGACGCAGAACACTTCGCCGGGAGGCAAGTCGAAATGATGATTCGCTCTCTTCTTCTTTTCTTTGGCGCCGTCTCGCTTGCCGCGGCGCAAAATATCGTTCCTCCTGCGCCGTCTATGGTGGATGCTGGCAAGGCTCTGACTCAGCCCACAATTCGCTTTGCAGATGCCACGCAGAAATCAGGAATTGACTTCGTTCACAGCATCGGATCGGCCAAGCTGGGATCGCTGCTGGAAGGCACAGGCGCTGGCTGCTTGTGGATTGACTACAACAACTCGGGACTCCCTTCTCTTTATGTGGTCAATGGCCGTCCGCTTGCCGACGATATGCATCCCTATCCGCTGAAGGTGAAACTTAATCCGCCGCCTCACAACCATCTTTATCGCAATGACGGCAATGGCCATTTCACTGACGTGACCAAGGAATCGGGTCTCGATCCGGATATGTACAGCGTGGCCGTTACCGCTGCCGACTACGACAACGATGGCTACGAAGATCTGCTGGTGACAGGCTACGGAAAAGTCGTTCTCTATCACAATGACGGCAACGGCCACTTTACTGACGTGACCGCCAAGGCAGGTATCAAGGTGAAGGGTTGGGCTATCAGCTCAACCTGGCTCGATTATGACAAGGACGGCTGCGTGGATCTTTTCGTTGGCCGCTATGTGAAGTTCGATCCCAAGTACCGCGCCTTCTATGCCGCCGACGACTACCCCGGTCCGCTCGATTATGCGGGCGAGACTAACATGCTGTTCCACAACAACTGCGACGGCACATTTAAGGATGTCTCCGACAAGTCCGGGATCAGCGCCTTTATCGGCCGCACCATGGGCGTGACAGCGGCCGACTTCGACAACGACGGGTGGGACGACATTTACGTTGCGAACGACAGCACGCAGAACTTCCTCTTCCACAACAAGCACGACGGAACCTTCGCAGAGATTGCCAACGAGACTAACTCTGCCTATGGCCAGGATGGAGAAGCAACTTCGTCGATGGGGCCGGTGGCAGCCGACTTCTGGGGCCGAGGTGTTCTGGATCTATGGGTGACGGACGGGAGCTACAACCGTTTCCTGAAAAACCTGGGTGCGCCCCAGCTCGGATCATCAAACTCGCCGAAAGATTGGAAGGGATTCGATGACGTGACCGCTGCTTCGCGCATCTCGCAAACTGAGGCGCAGTATGTGAGCTGGGGCAGCGGCGTCTACGACTTCGACAACGACGGACTGCTGGACATTATGGTCTTTCACGGCGGCCTCATCCACATGATTCCGCAGGAGCACACTGTGTTTCGCGGGATGGGCAACGGAAAGTTTGCCGATGTTTCCCGCCAGGCAGGCTCCGTGCTGAGTAAGCGGACCGTGGCGCGCGGTGCATGCTTTGCTGACTATGACAACGACGGCAAGGTGGATGCCTACGTAGTGAATCTGGGCGCCGAGGGAACTCTGATTCATAATGTGTCCGCCCATGCTGGACATTGGGTAGAAATCAAGCTGGTCGGTACGGAGAGCAACCGCGACGGCATCGGTGCGCGCATTGAGGTTCTGGCCGGAAGCAAACGCCAGACCGCGGAGCGTACGGCAAGCTCCGGCTATCTCTCGCAGAATGATAGCCGTGTGCATTTTGGACTCGGCGCTTCCACCATCATCGACAAGCTCATCGTGCGCTGGCCCAGCGGCATTGTGCAGACGCTCGCCTCACAGCCGGTTGACCGTGTGCTGACCGTGCAGGAGCCGGGAGAAAGGAAGCCGCGATGAAATTGGGGCTTCTGCACTCTCGCCGGATGCATGCCGCTTCAGCGGCGGCTTTTGCAGTGTTTGTCGCTGCATTGTGCAGCATCATCGTGTGGAATGTGGGAACGGTGAGGGCGGCTAACAACTCTGGAAAGGGCGAGATTCTGAATTACGCTTCGCCGCTCGAAATGCTTTTTTCGCGCGACGGCTCGCGTCTTTACCTGCTGTGCCAGAGCGGTGAGGTGCGGGTCTTCAATGGAACCACCTACGCGCGGATAAAGACGATTCCCGTAGGACATGAGCCGCGCGGCTTCTCGCTTTCTCCCGATGGGAGCCGCCTGTTTGTGGCCAACTCATGGGACGATACCATCTCTGTAATTGATACGCGCGCGCTGGAAGTGGCTGCCACGTGGCATGTGGGTATGGAGCCCTCGAGCGTGGTTGAGGGCCCGGCGGGGAAGTACTTGTATGTGGCGAATCGAATCAGCAACGACGTAGCTGTGCTGAACGCCCAGACTGGGAGTGAAGTCAAGCGGCTGCCGGCCGGGCGGGGCGCGAGTTACATGACACTCTCTCCCGACGGGCGTCAGCTCTACGTGACCCACGTCTATCCAAATCCCACGCCTCCTCGCACGCCGCCCGAATCGGAAGTCACGGTCATCGATACACGAACTGCTGAAGTGGTCAATCGCATCCCGCTGCACAGTATCGCCGGCGTCTTTCATATTGCGGCTTCCTCTGATGGCCGGCTGGGAATTGCGGCAGAGATGCATCCAAAGAACCTGGTGTCCATCACCGCCGTGGAACATGGCTGGGTCTTTGAAGACACGCTTATGCTCTTCGGTGCGGATGCAGGAAACAAGCCCGTCGAAGTGCCGCTTGATGACCTGGACAGCTATGCAGCGCGCCCCTTTGGCGTGGCGATTACACCGGACAACAAGCGCGTCTATGTAAGCTGCGGAGGCTCGGAACTGGTTGCGGTAATCGATGTTACGCGCCTGCTGGGCTATATCCGCACTCATCGCCCACCTTTTGCTTACAACCTGGCAGCCAGCGCCCATTACGTGATGAAGCGCATTCCGGTAGGCCACGATCCTCGCGGCGTGACCGTGAGCCCAGATGGGCGGCGGGTGCTGGTTGCCAACCGGCTGGATGACACGATCAGCGTGATTGACACGCACTCCAACGACGTGGTGTCCACGATTCATCTGGCAGGATCGAAGCAACTGTGGTCGCTGAACCTGGCACTGAAGGTCTACTCAGAGGTGATCAACACCCCCGTAGGGCGGCTGCGTTGCCAGTATTGCCACATCGATCCACGCCATCGCTACGCGCCGAAGATGGATTTGACTGAGAAGCAGGAGATTCAGGCGCTCCGCCGCGGCGAGCAGATCTTCTACACAGCGAATTATTCCTTCCATGGCGGCATCGGCTGCGCAAACTGTCATATCGATTCCACGTTTGATGGATTGCAGTGGGACCTGGAACCGAATGGCCTAGGCCGCAACATTCTGGATAATCGCCTGCTGGAAGACATCAAGGATACCGCGCCTTTCAAGTGGAATGGCGGCAACCCGAACCTTCCCACCGAGTGCGGACCGCGTACGGAGAAGTATTTCTGGCGGTCAGAAAATTATGACGATCTCGACCTTGCAGACCTGACTGCGTACATCAACAGTCTGCCTGCACGGCCCAATCGCTGGCTTCGGCCTGACGGCAAATTGACGCCGGCGCAGGAGCGCGGCAACGCCATCTTTGAGCGCACGGTCGACAACTTCGGCAAGCCAATCCCGCTTGTCAACCGCTGTAACTACTGTCACAGCGGTCCGCTGGGGACCGACCGAAAGAAATTCGAGGTGGGAACCAAGGGACCGAATGACGACTCGGGTGTGTTCGATACGCCGCAGCTGAAGAACATCGCGCTAACTGCGCCCTATCTGCACAATGGCTCCGCAGCCACGCTGGAAGAAATCTGGACTGTGTACAACCCGCATGACCAGCACGGCCGCACGAATGACCTGACAAAAGACCAACTGAACGACCTGGTCGAATACCTGAGGACTCGATGAAAGGACGGGAGGGATGAAGAGCGCAATCAACAGGCTTTGGCTGGGTGTGGCGCTTTTGGCCGCGGCAACGCCGGTGTTTGCCGCACCGTCCAAACCGCCCATCATGCCACATTATCGCTTCGTTAATTACACCAATGCCAATGGCCTTCCCAACAATCACGTCTACGCCGTACTGGTGGACGGAAATCGCATTTGGGCAGGCACCGACGACGGGCTGGCTGTTTACGAAAGCGGCAAGTGGAAGACTTACACCACCAAGGATGGTCTGGCGCACCAGGCGGTGCTTTCGCTCGCGCTGGACAGGCGCACCGGCGATGTGTGGGCGGGCACCATGGGCGGCCTTAGCCGTATCTCGGGCGGACGCATCGATACCTTCACGCAGTTGAACTCAGGCCTGAGTAACGACATTGTCTACGGCGTGTCAGTGCAGGGAGAGGATGTGTGGGTTGCAACGGCCGCGGGTGCCTGCCGCCTGAACCTGAATACCGGTGAATGGTCGCTTTACAACGACCGCAATACGCCCATGAGAGAGATCTGGGCATACGGTGTTTCCGCCGCACCGGACAAGGTGTACTACGCCATCTGGGGCAGCGGCCTTCTTGAGTACAACCAGACGACCAAGGCCTGGGATATATACGAGGATCCCGACCACGAGACGGAGATGGTTCTCTTCAAAAACCAGGGACTCATCCATGACATCGTCTCCTCGGTCAGTTATGTAGACAAGATTGTCTGGGTTTCGACTTACTTCGGCGACAGCCGCTATGACGGCCGCTACTGGCATAACTTCCTGACCAAGGACAGCGGGCTGCCGTCGAACTTCACCAACTACGTGAAGGGTGTGGACGCCAATCACGCCTGGTTCTGCACGGACAAGGGTCTAGCCTACTACGACGGAACGAACTGGGCGGTCTACACACCCTCGCTCACCACCAGCAAGCCGGAGATGCGGGTGCGCGACGCCGAAGGCCATGTTACCGATGTGCCGGTGAACACTGCGCCGGTCAGCAACTACATCCTGGGCATTGACTTCCAGGGGCGCGACATCTGGGTTGCAACGGCCGGAGGGTTGAGCCACGGAATTTTCCACCACTAATCCATTTATCAAGGAGCCATCATCCATGAGTCCAATTGCCGAAATTCTTCAAACTATCACCAATGCACCCATCGAGAAGCGTGCCATAACCAATCACGGCGTACTGAATGAGGCCTTTTGTTATGCCAAGCCGAGTTCTTTTTCGCGCGGCATGAGGATAGACCTCGGCAACGTGACTATCCTGCTCATCTCGGGCACAGCTTCCATCGACGAGTTTGGCAACAGCCTGCACATTGGCGACTTTCGCGCGCAGATGTGGCGTACGCTCTCGAACATCACCGGGCTGCTGGCCAGCGAAGGTTGCACCTGGCATGACATCGTGCGCACCACCTGCTATCTGCGCGACATCGAACGCGACTACGAGGCCTTCAATGAAGAGCGGACGGCGTTCTTCAAGGAGAAGGGACTCGATCCGCTGCCTGCATCCATCGGCATCCAGGCCATACTGTGCCGACCGGAACTGCTGATTGAGATTGAGGCCATTGCCATGTTCCGCACGGACAAGACGGTAACCAGCAAGGAGTAGCGATTATGGGCAACAGATGGTTGTGGGCCGCAGTCTGTCTTTCCATTGCCGGCCTGGCGGCCACGGCTTTGTGCCAGAAGCCCATGGAACGCGCGGCCGCGCGCGCGGACCAGCACGCGGCCAGGTCCTGGTGCCAGTGCGGCGCTCACCCGCCGGGTCCGGAGCCAACCTGGACCGCCGAGCCTTATGCCAACGAGCCGGAGGACATGAGTCCGTACGCCAGGTTTGTGAAGCCGTATTTTCTCAACTATCTGCAGCCCACCATCTTCACGGGGCCGGGGCGAAACGCGCCGGACCCGAAAGACATCACTGAGGTGCGCATCGGCTTCGTCGGGCCCATCTCCACGCATGATCCGGACCACAGCTTTGGCACGCGCATGTTGCATGGAGCGCAATTAGCCATCGAGCAGGCCAATGCCCGAGGCGGTTACGGCGGCAAGCCGTTCCGCCTGATGCTGCATGACGACTACAACAACTGGCAGGAGGGTGCGGTGGCCGGCAACGCCCGGCCCACCAATCCGGAAATCTGGGGTTCCGCTTCGGATGCCGCCGTAAAGATGATTTACGACGACAAGGACTGGGCCATCTTTGGCTCCATCAGTTCTGAGTCGACTCACATTATGCTGCGCGTGGTTCTGAAGGCAGAAATGCCCATCGTCAACTCGGCCTCCACGGACCCGACCATTCCCGAGACATCCGTTCCCTGGTACTTCACTGACGTGCAGGACGACCGTGTGCAGAGCTACACGCTGGCTCGCCGCATCTACACCGATCTCGGCCTGAAGCGGGTTGCCATCCTGCGCGTCAACAACCGCTACGGCCGCATGGGCGTACCCAAGTTCCGCGATGCGTCCCGCCGCCTGGGTCATCCGGTGGTGATTGAACAGAAATTCATGCCTGGCGACACGGACTTTACGCGGGAACTGAGGAACATTCAGGAATCACGCGCCGACGCTATCGTGTTGTGGACCGACGAGATTCCCGCGGCGATGATCCTGAAGCAGATGCGCGCCATGGGAATGAAGCAGCGCGTCTTCGGCTCCTATCGCACCGTCGGTTCAGACCTTCTGGCGCGCGCCGGCTCGGCCGCTGAGGGATTTGAAGCGGTCTTTCCGTACGATCCCAACCGCAAAGATTCGCGCTGGCTTGAATTCAACCGCGACTACGAAGCACGCTTTCATGAGGAGGCGGGGCAGTTCGCCTCGCTCGCCTACGACGCAATGAATATGCTGCTCGACTCCATCTGCAGGGCGGGGTTGAATCGGATCCGCATTCAGGACGCCCTCGATCACATTCGCGAGTATGACGGCGTCACCGGCCACATGGTCTTCGATCCCAACGAGAAGAACGTGGCGCCCATGTACATTGGCACGGTCCACGACGGCGCCATCACTTATCAGCTTGCTCCCATGGCGAAGCAACGCGCCGCAAAGCGCATGGCGGAGAAGCCATCCACAGGCGCGCCAAAGCCCTACGCGCGCGTGGGCGAGGACGGCGTGCAGTATCTTGGGCCGGCGCAGCCGAACCTGCCACGAGGCAATGTGCGCGTTGTGTTGTTCGGCGCCGATGCAGAACAGTTGGCGCGGTCCGCAGTCATGAAAGAGCTTGTGGCAAGAGCCGGGCGCGAGGGAAGGCCGTGGACCCTTATCTCTGTTGACAGCGGCCAGAATTGGGGTGTTGCCGCAACGCAACTGGTGCATGCACTGTGGAGCGAGCACGCGCTTGCCATCATCGCCCTGGACTGCAAGGCTGCGCATCTGTCGGAACAGCTTGCGCTGAAAACCTTCGTCCCGGTCATCGCCTTGAGCAATGACAAGACGCTCACATCGACCAATGTGCCCTGGATCTTTCGTCTTCCCTCTGGAACCTCACCCGCGACCGCGCTGCGCCTGCTTGAAGATGCGGAAAGGCGCGGAGGGCCGAATCCGCAGCGGGTGAGAGAGGTGCTGGCCTCCGGAGCCGCGATCGACGGACACGCGTTTCTGCCCACAGGCGAGCAGCGGGCTCACTGACCAGCGGCCGGCGAGTCTACTCTGCGAGAGGGTTGATGCCGAATCTGCGAACCGTTGGGCACCACAAAACGGAGGCGGCTCACCCCGGTTTCGGCGCCGGAATCCCATTTGGCAATATGAGAGAGAATCAGGCGTGAAAGTTGATGGAGCAAACGTTTGTTTCCTACCAGCCTTCTTTCTCCTTCTGCTGTTTCGACCAAAGGAAATCAACAAGCTGGTGAATATCCTCATCGCTCAACAAGTGCTTCCATGACGGCATATACAAGGGCGGGGTTGGGCCCGCTGCGTTGTCCAGTGGGGGCACCTTGCCGTCACGGATGATTGCAATCACCTCGTCTTTTGTATAGTCGTCTGACAAGTGAAGAAGCGAAGGAACCTGCCCGCCCTGAGCGTTCGGATTGGGTACACCGCCCTGAAGTTCGGTGCCGTGGCAGCCAGCGCAGCCGAAGCGCGCAAAGTCCTCTTTGCCGGCAACGATCGCGACATCCTCGGGAGTGAGCGCGTTGCCTCTTCGCGCAAGAATTTCTTGCGCGTCTTCTGGCGTTGCCGTAGACATGAAAGCGACCAGAGCCTTGCGGGCATTGGTTTCCAGATCGTATTCAGGCATGGAGCTGCCGGGATACACAAGCTGCGGATTGATCAGTTGTTCGTCGAGCCATTCAGACGAATGCCGTTTGGTGACCCCAAGAAGATCGGGCCCAACCTTTGCTCCAACTCCACCGATCGAATGGCAAACAATGCAATCCTTCTGAACGAAGAGTTGCCGGCCGTACTCGGGGCTGGGAATCAGGAGGTCACTCGAGTAGTAGGTGCCCATTTCTCCATTGGTAAGGGAGAGCATGTAATAAGTGAGTGCGCGCGCCTGTTCCCTGGTGAAGTGGAAGTTCGGCATGGCAGAACCGACCGAGACCAGATTGGGCGCGAGGAAGTGCCTTTCCAGCCACTCGGGAGAACGGTGGCTTGCACCTTCTTCAGTCAGGTCGGGCCCAATGCTGCCGCCGACTCCGTTCAGCTTGTGGCAGCCGTGACAGCCCTCGGTTTCAAAGAGGCGACGGCCCTCAGTTAACTCCGGCACGCCGGGGACATCACCTTCCTTGTGGCATCGGCCGCAGGAGGCGCGAATGTAATCCTTGGACAACAGCGGGTCTTGCCAGAAGGGCACATTACCATGTGCCGCCTTCACGTCTGTTGCCAAGCCCTGGCCACCATGGCAGATGGTACAGCCAAACTTGGAAGGAATGTGCGGTCCGAGACCGGCGTGATAGCGGAACGGCTCCGGTGCATTCTTCATCGTCGGGTCGTCCACGCCAAGGTGGCATGTGGTGCAGCGATCAACGCGTTGCAGGCCGGGAAGTAATATCTGGTGAATCTCTGGGGGAGTAGCCAGTACGGCTGCTTTGGTTACGGCGTTGGGTTCCTCCTGCGCCTCCAGTTGAAAGAACTTGCGTTGATAGGTCTTCCATGAAGGAGTGCTCGATTGCCACACTGCCGCGATGAGCAGCACCAGAGCCAGCATGCTGAGTGCGAAAAAGGCTTGCGGTAGTCTGCGTCCCATTACTCTGCCCTCGCAACTACGTGAACCCAAGGTGGAACAAACGCCCACCCCGGCCCTCGGAAAAAGGTTCCTATAACTATCAAGACCAGGTTCACCACAACAAACATTGTGAACAACCAGATGGCCCATTTGCGGTCGCTAGGCCGCCGGCTGGGGTTCCTGTCAAAGTACGGAATCGCAAGCAGGATAAACACCATGAGTGCGGGTGCGACGACCCCTCCCAGAAGCGCGGAATGGCTAACTAGCTCCTGCAGTCCAAGGAAGTACCATGGCGCCTTGGCAGGGTTGGGTGTCTTTGCCGGATTTGCTAGTTCTTCAAGTGGAGCGTGGAAGAACAGGGACATAGCCATGATGCCCGTAACGGTGACCATCAATGCGATGGCCTCGCGAAAAAAGGCATATGGATAAGAAAAAACCGCGTCATCTTCTTCTTCAGGAGTGATGGTTTCAAAAATGGGCTTGCCTGTGACCACTTCCATGAGCCCATAGGTTTTGTCTTTCGAGGTTGCCACGGTCTTCAGCGACGCAACTTCAACCGGCGCGCCAATCGTAACGAGCGCTTCAGCCTTTTCCGGCTTCAGTTTCCATAAGGGCCGTGAAAGACCGCCGTCCTTGCGGATTCGCCAGAAATGAACAATGGTGAGTAGGATCAGGAGCGACGGAAGAACAGCCACGTGGAGGACGTAGAAGCGAATCAACGCGGCTTCTCCAACCGTATGACCGCCGAGGAGTAACTCTTTAAGCTGTCCGCCCACGATCGGCGCATAGCCGCCGATGTTGGTTCCTACCGTAATTGCCCAGTACGCCAACTGATCCCAGGGCAGAAGATAACCGGTGAAGGAGAGACCAAGGGTCAATAGGAGGAGTAACACACCAATAACCCAGTTAAATTGCCGCGGTTTCTTATAGGACGCGGTATAGAAGACACGGCACATATGAAGGAATACGCATACCACCATGGCGTGCGCTGCCCAGCGGTGCATGGCGCGAAGAAAGGGCCCCATGAAGACGACGAACTGCAAATCCTTCATGTCCTGATATGCAACCGGCGGATAGGGCCGGTAGTAGCACATCAGCGCAATCCCTGTTGTGAGCAGAATCAGAAACAGAAAGAAGGTGATGAATCCCAGGTAAAAAGTGTACCTGAACCTTAGGTTCTCCTTCTTCACCTTAGCCGGATGGATATGCAACCAGACGTTGAGAAAGACCAATTCGGACTTTCCCTTGTCGGTCGAAAGTGGATCCCGCCGGACGATGGATTGCCAGACTTCTCGAATCAGATTCATCGTCACACCATCAACCGGTAACTGTCCGGCACTCCTTTGTCTTTGTCTACGCGTAGTTGTCCATCGCGAGCCATCGTTACTTCAAACCATTGCAACGGTCGTGGAGCCGGCCCGTGTAGCACGTCCCCGTCACGGGCAAATACGCTACCGTGACAAGGGCAATGAAACTTCTGGTCGCTTGGGAAATAGGCCACGGTGCATCCGAGGTGAGTGCAGACCGCACTGGCCACGGCAAAACCCTTTTCCCTGCTGCGAAACACATAGATCTTTTCGTCCGCAAGGAAGGTCGGAGGGCCAAACGGATAATCGGCTGGGTCGCCGATCTTGAAGGACTGGGGCGGCTCATAAAAGACACTGGGCACTAGAAACCGGACAACGGCTCCGAAACTGACCGCCACGCCCGAACACAATGCAACGAAACCTGCCGTTCCCCAACTGAGAAAAGCTCGACGATTCATTCCCTTGGCTCCCCTATTCAAAGACTTCCCGCTCCTGCCGCTCGAGGGCTTCCATGGTGATGGCCCCGGTTGGACACCTATCGGCGCAGAGACCGCAGCGGATGCACTTTTCCTCGTTCTTGATGATGGCGCCCGCCTGTCCGACCTTCAGTTCGGCGGCAGGCACGCCGTAACGATCGGAAATCAGCGCGTCGTACCGCTCATCTCCGCTCAACTGCGTGAGATCGACGAGGCGCAGGCAGTTCTCAGGGCATATATCCACGCACCCCGCACAGAGAATGCACTTCGATCCGTCGAAAATGGTGTTGACCTGGCACTTGAGGCAACGACGCCCTTCGGCGCGCCCCTGCTCTTCGTCGAATCCCAGTTCTACTTCGGCGATTCCGATGCGGCGGTTGGCGGCCAGGACCGGCATTTTCTGTCGCGGTGTGGAGAGGAAGCCGCTCGGCATTTTCCAGTCGGGCAGAATGCGGAAGCGGCGACGAACAGTCTTTTTGGTTTTGCCACTGAGATATAGGTGAATGGAGCGCGCGGAGCGGTGTCCGTTGGCCACGGCTTCAACCAAGACGCGCGGCCCGAAGGCCACGTCGCCGCCTGCAAAGACGCCCGGCGCGGTGGTGCTGAGGTCCTCATTGATCTTCAGGATTCCCCGCGGGGTTACCTGCACACCATCGTCGCTATTGAGATAGGAGAGGTCCGCCTGCTGGCCAATGGCCAGAATCACGCTGTCGCAAGGGATGGTCTTCTCTTCATCGCTGAAGGCCGGATTGAAGCGCCCATTTTCGTCAAAGACCGTGAGGCAGCGGCGAACTTTGAGGCCGGTGGCTATGCCATCCTGCCCGACCACCTCCTTGGGCCCCCAACCGTTTTCAACTTCGATGCCCTCGTGTTCGGCTTCTTCCACTTCACCTTTCCACGCGGGCATCTGCGTGCGCGATTCGAGGCTGACCATGCAGACCTGCTCCGCGCCAGAGCGCATGGCCAGACGTGCGGCATCCAGCGCCGGCTGCAAGCTCTTGTCCTGTGGTTCTGCTAAACCGTACTCGGCCGACTCCTGCACCAAGCGCACTGCGGCGCGGGCCACATCAATGGCAACGTTGCCGCCACCGACCACCACGACCCGCTTGCCCAGCTGGATCTCAAATCCAAGATTTACATTGATCAGAAAATCGATGCCGTTGTAGACGCCTGACAGGTGAGCCCCCGGGATATTTAGCTCGCGGCCCTTGTTAAGACCCGTTGCCAACAAAACCGCATCAAACTTCGATCGAAGCTCTGTAAACGAGATATCGCGGCCTATCGTAACCCGGGTATGCAACGTGACACCCATGGCCAGGATGCTATCGACTTCCATCTTGATGATCTCCCTGGGAAGCCGAAACTGGGGGATGCCGAGATAGAGCATTCCGCCAGGAACCGGGGCAGACTCGAAGACCTCAACGGTATACCCGAGCAGTGCAAGATCATGTGCGCACGTGAGGCCGCACACGCCGGCTCCCACAATCGCCACGCGCTTGTCACGCTTGGGGGCGGGTGGAAGTACCTTTCTTGCCGGGTCGTGTCCGAGACCGAGATTGTGCCGGTCCGTCGCATAGCGTTTCAAGGCGCAAATGGCGATGGGTTCGTCGATCTTGCCGCGCCGGCAGTTGTCCTCGCAGGGATGGGCGCAGATTCTTCCCAACACATACGCGAATGGATTCGGCGCGCGGGCCAGCAGGTAAGCTTCCTCGTCCTTCGAGATTCCAATCGCCTGCACGTAGCGCCCGCATTCGGTGTGGATGGGGCAGGCGGTCTGGCAGGGGATATTTTTGTCGAAATACTCCCGGTCCGGAATCTTGACCGTGTAACTCATGGGCACCCCATTCATGAGACTTATCCAAACACCGCGATCCGGAACTTTTGACCCAAGCAGAGCGAACTGGTTAAGAGGTCCCGGCGAGCGGGCCAGCACTCGCCGGGCTGTAAGACATCTTCAGTGCGGTTACAGAGGCGGTTCTACTGTTGCTTCGCTCGAAGCTTCTGAATCTCTTCATCGGAGAGCATTTTATAGAACGCCGAGGGATTCTTATCCTTGCGCACCTGCTGGTCGTAGACCAGGAAATCGAAGATCTCTTTGCCCTGGCTGCTGCTGATTCCGGAGTTCGGCTTGTGCATCATCCTCTTCACGTAGCGCTCCCACTCATCCCTGGTCATCGTGGTGTTAATGGGCCGAGCGATCGTGTGGCACTTGGAGCACTTGCTTTCAAAGACCTTGTAGGCCTTCTGCTGTTCCGGTGGGTACGAGGCCACATCGATTTTACCGGGCCCCTTATCCTGCGGGAGGGTTACGTTGCTGCTCTGCGCGGCCAGGAAAAAGGACGCGGTCATGAATGCGAGTGCTGCCGTTAGTCGAATCGCCTTATGCATTTGAGCTTCTCCTTACCACATGAACCGGAAGTCAAGTTTGAAGAGTTTGTCGGTCGTGCCCACAAGAGCGACCGGGTCGCCATCGTGTTCCTGGGTGTAGGCAGCGCGAACCACAACGTTGCCGCGGTCAGTCAGCGCGTGCTCGGTGCCAATGCCCCAGGCTCGTGTATGCATAGTCGGCTGCGTAGGCAAGGCTGCGGTGCCGCGATCAAGGCGCGCCATAATGACCGTTCCGGTCTTGAGATAGTAGTCCGCCTCGCCGCGGTACGTGTCCTGGGTGTAGTTTGCCTTGGGACCACCCTGCACAAACTCCCAGTCGTCCCGGCCATGAATGTAGCCGCCAAGAAGGTCCAGCTTGTCGAAAAACAAGTAATTTCCCATCACGCCGACACGGTCGAAGGTGGGTCGGTACGTGAACTCGTTCGTCGCGCCTGCATTCTGAATCTGGTCCTTCGATCCCTTATAGAACAGCACGGTCACGCCGCCGTCGGGTCCAAACCAGTAATCGGCATCAGCCCATATGTCCTTGGAGTTCTTCGTCGACCCCGCGAGAATCTCGCTACCGTCTGCATTGAGGCCATTGGTCACTTTGAACGAGACACCAAAGATGCGTTGAAAGTAATTGGAGGCCCAGGTATATCCCACGTCCACGCCAACCGGGTGCTGATCGAGGGAGAAGTTGATGGGATCGACGTTGGTCAAGGTATAGGCAGGGTCAGAGAATAGGTTATAGAACATCGCCGCCCGCGTTCCCTCGCCCTCCTGCATGTGGATCTCGCCGCCTTTGACGAAGAAGCTGCTGTTGGCTCGTCCGGCGGTGTATACGCCGAACCCCTGTTCCAGACCGCTCCCGCCATCCTGATAAAGCTCGTAGTGGCCAAAGTAGGAAAATCCGGTGTCTGGCACGGTACCCGCCACGAACATCGCCGCCTCGTCCAGGTTGAAGCTCGAACAAGAGGAACTCTGTTGTGTGTCACTGCCGCATGAAGTGGAGGGTGATGCTGAAGTGACGTTTCCCGCGTCGGCCACTGTCTTGTCGTTCGTGACGCTTCCCTGAAAGATGACGGCGAAGGAGTTGGTGAGGCTGAATCGGATGTCCTTGTCCAGCGCCGTGATCTTTGGAGCAGGCTTCGTGCCATCCATCTCGTCGGGCGGCATGCGGTAGCCAAGGCGCTTGAACATATAACCGTTCTTGTTCAGGGCCGGCGGGATGGTGTGGCAGGTGTAGCACTTGACGCCATATTTGCGTGCAAAGGCGGGAATCGCGTGCCCTGGTTGGGGCATGAGCAGGACAAGACCGAACATCACCGGAACAGTCTTCAGGCTTGAGGTCCAGAGTTTCATGTGCAGGAGCTCCTGACGTCCACTTTGCAAATCAGGAGCCAAAGCCCGCACATTTTTGAAATCAATCAGTTACCGGCAGGCCTCGGAGTACGATGGGGAATTCATTCCCCGCTTTCCGATGCACGCTGTGGAGTTGATTCCCCAACTTGCGGATCCTTATCTCTCTTGAGAAGCGAGTAAAACGTCTTGCGATCCACTCCCGCCTCGCGTGCAGCCGCACTGATATTGCCACCGCAGCGCGATAACACCGCCTGGGCGTAGCTGCTTTCGAAGTTGGAAAGGTATCGTTCTCTAGCATCTTTCCATGGAATTGAGGAGAATTGAGTGATCTGGATCACACTAGTTGCATCCTCTTCGAGGTCGTCCGGCCCCAGAACGCCGCCGGGATGCAAGGCGGTCAGCCTCTCCATCACGTTCTTCAGTTGGCGCACATTGCCCGGCCATCGCTCTCGCAGCAGGGCCTCGTAGAACTCAGGAGACCCCGACAGGCTTTTCCCGTAGCGCCGCGAAAACCGCTCCAGGAAAAAGCGCGCAAGGTGCGGAATATCCTCCGGCCGCTCGCGCAGCGGCGGAAGCTTTACCGTCACCACGCTCAACCTGTAATACAGCTCCTCCCGAAAGGTCCCGGCTTCGGTCTTCGCCGGCAGGTCCTGATTGGTCGCGCACACAATGCGGCAATCCACATGCACCTGCGCCAGCCCACCCAGTCGCCGCAGAGCTCGCTCCTCCACAAACCGGAAGAGCCGCGTCTGCAGTTCCACCCCGAGGTCTCCGATCTCGTCCAGAAACAGCGTCCCTCCTTCAGCCGATTCGATCAGCCCCTTCTTGGTCCGATCGGCCCCGGTAAACGCGCCGCGTTCGTAGCCGAACAACTCGCTTTCGATGAGCGAGCCCGGCATGGCGCTGCACTCGACCGGCACAAAAGGACCGTCTTTGCGCCTGCTCTCCTTGTGAATGAGCCGAGCTGTGACCTCCTTGCCCGTTCCGCTTTCGCCCAGGATCATGACTGTGGCGTCGGTGGCCGCGGCCCTGCGGCATTTTGCCATCTGATCGAGCATGGCCGTGCTTCGGCTTCCGGCCTCTTCGGTCTCGCCCAAAGACTCCAGGCGCCCTTTGAGTGTCTGGACCTCGTGCTGCAGGCTGGCATGGGAAAGAGCCCGCTGCACGACAAGGATCAGTTCGTCGCGCTTGAACGGTTTCTGCAAATAATCGAATGCGCCATTGCGCATCGCCAGAACGGCGCCCTCCACCGATCCGAAGGCTGTGAGGAAAACGATGGGAAGCTCGGGATGGGCCTCATGCAGCCTCGCAAAGACTTCTTCCCCGGAAATTACGGGCATGCGAACATCAAGCAGAACGAGGTCAGGCGGGTTTGCCAGCGCGTCAGCGAGTCCCTTGACCGGATCAACGGAAACCACAACGGACGTGCCGGGCAGCCGCAGCATGCGCTGGATGTTCTCGCCGAGAGCCGCTTCATCATCAATGACCAGGATTCGGCTCACTCAGAGGCTCCTCCAGCGAACCAGTGGTACGGCTGGCCGCGTGTGAATCTCGCCGGAGGCAGTTCGACCAGAAAGCTGGAGCCCCCTCCATAGCGCATCTCGTATCGGATTCGGCCATCATACATATCAAGCAGACTGGCTGCCAAAAACAGCCCGAGGCCCAGCCTTTCCCTTCCGCTGCTTTGCGAGACGAATGGCTCGAAGAGATGGTGGCTCAGGTCTTCCGGCACGCCAGGACCGTTGTCTTCCACGCGGATGAGCACTCTGGCCCCGGCCGTTCGATAAGGCTCAATGCGCGCCCAGACGATTCCGTCCTCGCGTCCCTTGAGCGCTTCAAGTGCGTTGCTGATGAGGCCGCGCACCACTTCAGCGACCACGTGCTCTGGCACGTCCACGCGCGGCGCCTCGGCGTACTCCTCCATGAATTGTATTGTCTGTGCCTTGGCCGCGGGCCGGAAGGAAGAAACTGCCTCCTCAAGAGCCCTCTGAGGCACAGAGGCTTCAAAAACCTCTCCGCCGCGCTCACGGCGCAGTGCCTGCAGCAGTGTGCCGGCGATGTTGCCCATGTAGCGCGCCTCTCTCAGCATCTGTTCGAGATCGGCACAGAGCCCGGGGTCCTCTTTGCGTTCTTCGAGTAACACCTCAAGTCTCCCCGCCACAATCGCCAGCGGATTGTTGAACTCGTGCATGAATCCGGCGGTGAATTGGCCCAGGAGCGAAAGTTGGTGGGAGAGTCGCGCCTGCCGGTCGGCGGCTTGGAGCTCTTCGCGCAAGCGGGAAGTGCGGTAGCGCACAGTTTCCAACTTTAGCTTGAGTTGCTCGGCCACTTCCTCGGACTTTGCCGCGCAAGCGAGGAGTTGCTTGCGCTGGCGGCGCGTGTAAACAAGTGCCGGAACGGGCGCCAACAGGAAAGCGAGAACCGTTGCCGCCGCCCTTGCCGAAGTTGAGGCTGGAAGAAGCCAGATTGCGAGCGCGAGAAGCGGCAGGATCCAGGCGCCGCTCATCCATAGGACGTGCTCAGTTTTGCCTGGTACCCGATTATGCTCGCTCTTCTCCTTCAACTCGTCTTGCATAGCAGTCTAGTGTAGTGCGGTGAACCCGGAAGGTTAGAATGATATGCAATACGAGGTGTGCTGAGTTACTTTACAGGGTTCTGGAGGATGGTTCCCGAAAACCGTCGGATTCCTGTCCGAACTGCCCGCGCGAATTGACGGGCCGCCGAATCATGAGACTGTGCAAAGTTGTGGACTGGTCATGCTGAGAGAGCCAGTTGGGTTCGGTCAGCGACAGGCCGGAAGCCTTTGTGGCAATGAAGAAATGCGTCTTCCAAAGTCCCATTGAGTATATGAATGCGAACTTCTAGAAGCCTCTGGACGGTATCCCGAACAAACCGTTCGGGTCGAGCGCACATCTCGCACTCGAAATGCAGTCCAATGGTGAAGCTGCGCAGCGTTCTGGAAGAACTGTCGTTGATCGAGCAAATCAGTTATCACCGACTCGGTTGTGCCAGTGCCCGGGAACATGATTTTTCCGGGTACAGGCAAATGGTAGGGGTGCAAATCGCCTGAAGAAGGCGCTCCATCGTCATAATTCCATTCCCGGACCCTGAGGCGTTTGAACTAAGCCGCTGCGCGGCGGACGCTGCCGCGTGGGCGACGGCCGAAGTCACGGCATCTGGTCAGAATCCAGGTTGGTCGCTATACTGGGTTGGCAATGAGTTTCATCAATGTGGCACATGCAAGCGACTACGCTGTTTCCAGGCAAGTACTCTGTAATCATATGCCTACAATTGAAATCCCATAGACCTACGTGGATCCCCGCGTCCGCCGCAAACCGCATCGGCTCACTTCAAACGGTCCTTTCGAAACTGCCCTGAGAAAATACTCCGGCTGTCCGTCATCTCGCGCGGGCATTCCCGATAGGAACCTAACGTTTATGAGGATTAATCTGGCAATTCGCATCTAACTACTGCTCAGTGAGCGCGTTGCCCTGCTCGCGCCAACTCCAGTGAACAAAGTCGGCTGACCGGTAACAATCAGGTCAGCTTTTTCGTCATCCCATGATCTGTCCCCGGGGTCCGGGAGTAACGATGGCGTTAACTAGGGCTGCCGTTGTCCGTTTCGCTTCCCTTGTGCAGAAGTCTCGGGATCAGCAGCAGCGCAACGGCGTAAAGAAAGATGGAGGCTGCAGTAAATCCCAGGTGCCCGTGCCGCAGATCCTCAAAGGGACGCTTAAAGGCGGTGAAGGCCAGAACGGCCCAGGCAAGCCACACGAGTTCGTCACGCTGCCAGCGGGAACCGCACCAGGCCACGCTGAGCGCCGCAGCGCAGCAGGCCAGAGTGCGCAAAACGGCAAGGTGCTGGGCGCCCAGAGGGATGCCCACCGCCAGCGCTCGCATCAGAATCCAGGCCAGGAAGGCTGTGGTTGCCACCACGGCCACGGTCGCGGCGAGCGCGCGCAGCGCCTTGCTCCACCACGGGTCGGGCGTGCTGCACGGCATGTCTGCATAGCAAAGAATCGAGGAAACACCGACGATGGAGACCATCCACCGCGGCGCAGCAGGAGACAAGCCCACCATGGCATTGGCGACAAAGGCAAAAAGGCTCGACGCGAAGGCGGCCGACACCAGAAGCGCCATGCCGTGGAACAATAGGGTGGAGTGCGCGGTGCGCGCGCCCAGGATGACGAGCACAAGGGCAGAAAGCGCGAAGCACAGTGCGGCCCACCCTGATGGCAGTGCGAGAAAGCAGCCGGCCAGAAGCAAGGCCACGCTACCAATCGCGTATACATGGTAGTTTCGCTGCGCGTGAATGCGATCAAACCATGCAAATACGACGACGTCGCCGGCGGCTGAAGCGAGGAGGCAGAATACGCCCAGAACCAGTGCGCCGTGGCCGGGCCAGAAGGCCAGGATGGTCCAGACCGTCAACAGAGCGGCGACCAGGGCTTGTGCGGTTTCAAAAAAGCTGATCCCGCGGCGCCTCAGCACGGTCTGCATAGCGGTGCTGGCCGCGTAGATGATCAGCAGCGCGGGAGCAAGGGAGAGCAGCAATGGGGTTCCAATCGCCGCATATTCGGCATGCGATTCGGGCGATCCCGAATAGATCGCGATGAGAGCGAAGACTGCACCGTCGGCGACCGTAGCCACCAGCGGGCGCACCCGTAGACTGCGCCGCTTGGCCGCTTCAGCTTCGCAAACTAGGGCCATGGACAGCAGAGCCAGAATGAAGGGAGCGGTTCCCGTGTTGCAATCCCAAGCGCCAGGGCCGCAACGCTGGCCGTTGCCTGCACCAGCCATGAGACGGCAGCACGATGGCGGTTCCATGCGAGAGCCGACGCCGCAATCCCATAAGCGACGAGGATGCTCTCGTAAACCGTCTTGCCTTTGCTCAGCTTCACCTCGCAGATGCCGTGCGGCCGGCTGGGATCGCCGCCATTGCGCATGTCTTCGAAAAGGAAGGCGCGGGCACACGGTATCGTCAGCAAGACCTCGCGCGCCCACTTGTGCGTGATATGCGATGGGCACATCACCAGCGTGGTGCTGGGCCGCCCATCCGCAAGCACATGGATTGTTCCCAAAGCCATGTAGGTCTTGCCAGCTCCGCATTCTGCCACGATGCGCGCTGATTTGGCTTTGCGTAAGTACTTCGCGGTGCCAGTAATGGCAAGTGCCTGAGCAGGGAGAGCTTTCCGCAGAAGCGATGCAATCGGCGGCGCGACGGGGTCTCTGGTGCTCTGCAGCGGAGGATAGGTTTCGAGAATCCGTTCGGCCAACAGAGGGCCAAATTGACGCAAATATGTTGCGATGTCAGTTATGTTGTCATGATCCACGAAAGCACCTCTCCATCGGGCCTGCACGTGCGTCGATGGCCACATAACCCGCATACTTGGCTGGTTTCCAAATTCACTCCAAGGAGTCAGCCAAGTGTTTGATCAGGTGATGAATCGCAGCAATTGGGTATGGATTTACAAGATGGGCCGTTTCGCGGAAGAGCGGCGTGCCTTTCTTAGCGACATGAATGAGCAGGGCCACAGTCTGCGCACGCTCAGAAACGTCAACAGATTCTTGCTTGCAATCGCGGAGCGGGTGAACGTGCGGCGATCAACGGAAGTCGCGGAAGTGCAGATCGTGCGAGCGGCAAGAGACTGGGTTGCGAAGTCATGCGCGCCGCATTCCAAAACCGAAACGCGTGAGGCCGCTACCAAACGATTCGTCTAAATCGCCAAGAATTGGCTTCGCTTTCTTGGCAAGTGGCATGATCCGGAACGCAACCCCCAGTTCAGGGCTGAGCTCGACAGTTTCCTGAAGGAGCTACGGGACGAACGAGGATATTCAGATCAAACTCTTTCCACGCGCGAATCAGGGCTGAACGTTTTCTTCGAATGGCTTGGAAAGCTGGGCATTCCTCTGAAGGAAGTATCGCCCCAGACTCTCGCGGCGTACTTTGTTGAAAACAAAACCCGCGGCTGGAAGAAGGCAACAATAAAAGTGTATGCACAGTCTCTCCGTGCCTTTTTTCGCTACGCAGCACAGCAGAACTGGTGCGCGCCCGGATTGGCGGAAACGATCGAGCGCCCTCGCATATACTCACAGGCCGGTCTTCCGGAAGGGCCCAGTTGGGAGCAGGTGCGACGTTTGATTGCGAGCCTTGACTCGGATCGCCCAGGCCACATTCGCGATCGTGCAATCATTCTTCTGTTGGCGGTATACGGTCTGCGCATCGGGGAAGTCTGTGCTCTGACATTGGATGATCTGGACTGGAACAATGAAAAGATCCGGGTACGGCGTCCAAAGAATAGGACGATTCAGGAGTTCCCCCTCACCCCTGAGGTGGGAAATGCCATTCTCAAGTATCTCCAGATGGTGCGCCCGCAATGCTCCTCTCGCAACGTTTTTCTCCTACTGCGTGGGCCTCATCGGCCGATGAAGACACGCCATGCCTCCCGCTCCATTTTTCTTCGAGTTCGAACTCTAGGTTGCCATCTGCCGCACTATGGCCCCCATGTTTTGCGTCACGCCTGCGCTACCCATCTGCTGGACGAAGGCTTCTCGCTCAAGGCGATCGGTGATCACCTCGGCCACCGCTCAACGCGATCGACGCGGATCTACGCAAAGGTCGAGCGCAGAAATCTGGGGCATGTCGCCGACGGTAGACTATCGACTTTAACGGAGTACCTGCGAACGCAAACGCAGCCAATTAAGGCAACCTGGGCAAAGGATCGCCTGAACTCACTCCGGGAGGTTTCCAGCTTCGGGTTAGGAGGTCTCCAATGAAACTCGCTCCCGCCATTGAAGAGTTCATCCGATACAAGCAGGCACTGGGGAACTGCTATACGACGCCGGCCCGTGCCCTGAAAGCATTTCTCAGACAAACCGGGAATGTCGATTTCGACCAACTCAGCGCTCACCACGCCGACGCATTCCTGTTAGGCCATAGTGGCAGAGTTACGAGCGTTTGGTTTCACCGGTATTGGGTGCTCGGCAGTTTCCTTCGGTTCGCGACCAGCCGTGGGTACATGCAGCATCGAATACTCCCGAATTCCATCCCGGACAGACCGCCGCGCTTCGTCCCCTACATTTATTCAACTGAAGATATGCGGCGTTTGCTGGGAGTTCCTGATTCGCACTACTCGCCGACATGCCCGTTGTCACCGGACACCATGCGCACGCTGCTCCTCGTGCTCTACGGTACAGGACTGCGCCTTGGTGAAGCCGCTCGCCTGAAACATGAAGACGTGGATTTCAGAAAAGCTGCACTGACCATCCGGGAAACGAAGTTCGGCAAGTCCCGACTGGTTCCAATTGGCAGAGATATTGTCAGCATCTTGAGACTCTACCAAATGAGACATCGGCCACGATTCGGGTACGAGCGTCCTCCGACCGTACTGACCACAAAAATAGGAATGATGATCGGAAACAGTCACGCCGACCATCAGTTCCAATGGCTGAGGAAGGAGGCCGGCGTACTGCGTTTCGACACCGCCCGTTATCAGCCAAGGCTGCATGACTTTCGGCACACGTTTGCAGTGACTCGTCTGGTGACCTGGTATCGCGAGGGAAAAGACGTTCAGAGGCTACTGCCTTTCCTATCCACATATCTCGGCCACTGCGGAATAGACGAGACATCTGTGTACCTCCAGATGACACGCCAGTTGCTTCAGGAAGCCAATCGCTGCTTTGAACACTACGCGTTTGCGGAGGTGGATCATGCCTGATAACGCCGCTGTCGGCTACTGGGTTCGTCGCTTTCTCGCAGATCATCTGATGCATGAACGCGGGGTATCGCGAAATACGCAACAGAGCTATCGCGACACGTTCTGCTTATTCCTGCCGTTTGTCGCCGCCAGGCTCAAAACACCGGTCGACAGGCTGCTAATAGACGACCTCTCGCCCGACGTTGTTTCGAATTTCCTGGCACATTTGGAACAGTCTCGAAGTTGCTCGGTCGCCACGCGGAATCAGCGGCTTGCTACCCTCCACGCCTTCGCCCGGTTCACAGGCGATTGTAGCCCCGAGCATGTGGAATGGTGCGCACAGATTCGTAGAGTTCCCTTCAAGCGAGCGTGGAGGAATCCGGTTCCGTACATGGAAAAAGACGAAATCGAGGAACTTCTCCGCGCCCCTGATCGCTCAACTGAGCACGGCCACAGAGACTACGCTCTGCTCCTGTTTCTCTACAACTCGGGCGCACGAGCCACCGAGGCCGCGCGAATCTTGATCGACGATCTGACTTGGGACGCAGCGGGCACCGGCTCAGTGAAGATCCGTGGAAAAGGTCGAAAGGTCCGATTCTGCCCACTCTGGAAAAAGACAATGGCTGAACTCCGGCTGCTCATCCGAGGACGGGATGCCTCCAATCCCTTGTTTCTCAATCGATATGGCGATCCCATAACACGGTTCGGAATCCACACGCTCGTGGCGCGTCATGCGGAGAAGGCGGCGATAAAGGTCCCTTCGCTGAAGACCAAACGTGTAAGTCCGCATACGATCCGTCATACAACCGCAACTCACCTGCTTCGCGCTGGTGTTGATCTCAACACGATCAGAGCGTGGCTGGGCCACGTTTCGCTTGACACAACCAATATCTATGCGGAAACGGACCTGGCCACGAAAGCTAAGGCTCTTGCCGCCTGCGATCCTGGAGGCGGCAATCACAAAATCAAGAAAAGGTGGCGAGATGATCCGAGCGTAATGGAATTTCTTCGCAGGCTCTGAGTTCATGACCTCTTTCGGTGCTCGTCCACTCTCCCGGGAGGCGATTTAATTCGCTGTCCCGGGTTTTCCTCCTAGCGAGCATTACGAAGGAGCCGAGTAAGTAAATCATCTGTTTTCCAAAGCTCAACTCGCTGGTTCCACTTTTGCGATTGGTGCGGTCTAAATCCGTCAAGTAGCGAGTGCCTGGAGGGGCGAGAACAATAACCTCACTTGCGTGCTGCCCGTACTATGTGACATAGTACAGTCGTGATTCCGTTTCGAGTAAAATTCCGACCCGGGTTGTCCTTGTTCGAGCAGGTGGTCTATGCGACGAAGAAAGCCCTAGTGAGTGGCCAACTGCGGCCAGGCGAGGCTTTCCCCTCGGTGCGGGTGTTATTGACTGCTGCATAAATAATGCAACGATTTAACGCAAAGAAAAAGGCAACTCGGACTGCGCGATGCATCCGCTGAGTTTCTCGGGAGAGTTGCGAATGGCGTCGATGGAAATGAGAATGTCT
>Ga0307373_10000902_pt1 | contig 56746 bp, 47 predicted proteins | sample OX2MG_FD_202534 | JGI IMG/M metagenome (GOLD analysis project Ga0307373, IMG submission 202534) | Soil microbial communities from Risofladan, Vaasa, Finland - OX-2 | ecosystem: Environmental > Terrestrial > Soil > Coastal area > Acid sulfate soil | place: Finland: Risofladan, Vaasa | collected... | reverse complement strand
ATAAGTCTTTGCCGTTTCTGGCAAGAAATCTCAACGCGGGGCAGTGAAGGAGAGATCAGGGATGATGTAGAGCTCTTTCAGTTTGAGCCCCAGGGTTACCACCTGCTTGCCGAGCGCGGTGAGATAGTACTTGTAGGTCTTGCCGATCCTCCGGATCAGGCCGTGAACTCGAAGACGCTTCAGGAGCCGCGAGATCTGGCCGCTGGTCTGGTCGGTAAGATGGCGGCGAAGATTCTTACTTTGGAAGCCGCTGATATTGAATTCCCCTCGAAGGAGTGATGCCAACAGTTTCTGGTCCTTGTCGTCGAAGAAGTTGAAGCCCCGATAGGAGCGGCCGTTTTCCTCCACGCCGCTCGAGATCTTGTTCAGCTTAGCGGTTCCCGCCGTGTGGTCCTCGATCGCCGAGAGGAACTCCAGATAGCGACGATTGGCGGCCACCAGCAACTCCCGGAGAGCTGGCAGACTATAGATCGTTTTCTGCATGGCGGCGTACTTCTTCTCTTTCCTCCCATCCCGATGTTCTACCTCACGGTAGTGCTTGAAAAAGGAGAGGTCATTGACGGTGGTCTCGATCCGCAGAATCAGGCCGAACTTGTCGTACAGCTTGATCGAGACCGGTCCCATGGTGTGTTTGATCCGCGTCCCTTCGATGCGGATGTTGAATCGATTGCCCATCTCATCCTGGTAGTTGCCGTTCAGCTTCTTCCCCAGAAAGGTGGCGATGTTGTCCGGCTTGACGCTGTGAATGGCGGTGCGCGTCAGGTTCTCGTAGATCGCCGCCAGATCTGCCTGGCGACGAAAGACGATGTCCGTGGCGTATTCGCACTGATTGACGCTCCAGTGATACGCCACCGCAAAGGTAGGAAAGATGGGGCAGAACCGCTGGGCGAACTGGTCCAACCGAAAATGAATCTGCTTCACCCGCCAATCGTCGGCTATGCGTTGCGCTTGTTGCCAATCCCCGATGTCCACGAAGGCGTTGTCCCGCAACTCATATTGGATGTGGTGCTTCCGCAGTTGAGCCGCCAGCCAGTTGTGCCCATTGCAGTAGATTTGCAGGCGACACGGCAGCCAGGTGGGCACACGCACATAGGCCAACCCCAGTTCTTCGTCCATCCAGTAGAAGTAGTAATGCAGGCACTTCCCCTCGTCTGGCCGCAGATAGGTCTTCCCCGTTTGCTTGTTGTGCCACGGCTGGTAGGTGGCACAGGGCTCCATGGCGGAAAGGATCGCGACCAGTCCCGGGTGGCGTCCGCGCTTGGCCAGCACGGCTTCGACCAGATCCTCTTTGCGCACGTTCCTCTTGCGGATGTGCTGGATCTCGATTTCGTTTTCCTTGGCCAGCCGTTCCGCGTTTTCCCGCAGTTGATCACGGAACGGCTGTGCGAACTGCGGATAGTCGAAGATCCGTACTTTATGGGCATAGAGATAGGAGGTCATGCCCTCGGCAAAACAAATGCCCGGAATAGTGCCAAACACCAGGACTCGGTCGTAGCAGGAGAGAACGCCAGCAATCTGATCGGCATATCTTTCAGTCAGAAGTGTCGTTGTCATTCAGGCATGATACTGCATACCTGTTTGGTTCCGGCTACGCCGGGTTAGGAGGTTCTCAAATCTCTTTTTGGCCGTGGATCCCGGAAGGTGCCTCAATGCCGCTGAGGCAGCGATTTCTCCGGCAAAATGGAGATGTATGGTCTCCATGTACTTAGCTTCTATTTTTCCGACGGCCGTCGGATCCAAATTATCCTTAGCATATATCGCTGCCTTCTGCCCAAAATGGCCTCCGATATCATTTCGTACTGACTCCAGGAGTGCTTCATGCTTGTCGAAGAACCTCAGGGCTTTCGGCCAGTACATGGCGATCTCAGTACCAAATCGAGCTTTGACGCCTTGGAATTCTGTGCATTTGTCCAGCAGCCGTAGTGTCTCGGCAAATTCCACCAGCGTTGCGATGGACCTTCTGAGGAAATAGTTTCGACGGTATCTTTCATCGGTAATATCCGGGACTGGGATCGACGCTTGGGCTATCGCTATAAGCTCAATTCGGAGATCTTCGTAAAGAACTGCCAGTCTCGCGATGTGGGCGTGTAGTGTGAACCCTGACGGAGACGCAAAAACGCGAGAAAGCTCTCGCATGCGGATTAATGTGGTCATTTTCGTGTCAGCTTTCGTCGACGGGTTCGGGGTGGATGGTGATGCGGTAGATTTGGGGGAACTGCTCTTTGACGCGATCCTCGACGGCGGCGGTGACGTCGTGGACGTGGGTGATGGGGAGGCTGCCCTCCATAGCGCAGTGGCAGGAGACGAGGATTTTGTGCTCGACGAAGCGGACGTGAACGTCGTGGCAATTGGTCAGCTCGTGATATTCGGCGCCGAGGCTGTTGATGAAGTCGCGAACGCCGACGGCGAGGTCCTTCATCTCTTCGCCGCCGGGGATGTGCGTGCCGAGCGGCTCGATGTGAATGTTGATGTGCGCGCCGGCGGCTTCGTGGAGCAAATCCTGCTCGAGCGCGGTGGCGAGACGATGCGCTTCGCTGAGGCTCGAATCTTCGTCGACTTCGAGGTGCAGCTCGATGAACAGGCGCCCATCGATTTGATGCGCAGATAATTCATGGACGGCGAGGCCGCGGCGCTGCGCCGTGGCGCGAATCGTTTCGAGGAAATTTTCTCCGGAACGCGCGCGCGGTTCCATGTGGACGACCACGTCGGAGGGAACGATTTCGCCGATGCGGCGCTCGACGCGGTCACTGGTGGCGTGCGCTTCCTCGAGGCTGGTGGTGCGCGGGACGCTGATATTGACGTCGATGAAATAGCGCTGGCCGGCGCGGCGCAGGCGAACGCGATCCACCCCCAGGACGCCTTCGACACGCTGTGCGGCGGCGAGAATCCTGCCTTGCAATCCCGTGGGCGCAACGTCGAGCAGAGCTTCGAGCGTGCGCCTGCCCATGCGCGAACCTACCCAAATGATGACTCCGGCGACAGCGAGGGCGGCGAGCGGGTCCGCGAAACGCAGCCAGGGAACGCCGAAGCTCTGGCCAAGCCACACGGCGATGATTCCGAACAGCACGACGCTGGTGCTCCAAACGTCCGTGGAGAAATGCAGCGCGTCGGCTTCCAGTGCTTCGCTGGGATATTGCCGCGCGACGCGGGAGATGCCGCGGGCGCGCGTCCAGTCGATGCCGATCATCAGCGTCAGCAGGCCCACGGCGAGGTAGCTGGGGTGCAGTACCGGCTGGCCGAGCAGGAGGCGCCGCATCGCCTGCCAAATAATGTAGAGCGCCGTGAGAAGGAGCAACGCCGTTTCGACGAACGCGGAGAAACTCTCGAATTTCGCGTGGCCGTAGGTGTGGTCCGCGTCGGCGGGCTTGTCGGAAATGCGCACGGAAAGATAGGTGATAACTGCGGCGATGAAGTCGAGACCGGAGTGCAAGGCTTCGGAAAGAATGCCCAGACTTCCCGTGCGGACGCTGAGGAAGATTTTGAGCGACACCAGCACGAGCGCAGCGCCGATGGAAGCCAGCGCCGCCAGCTTTTTCTGCCGCACCGCCTCTGTGGATGCGTCCATGAACGGGTTCGGACGATTATATGATGGACCGGGAGGAAATCGCGGATTTCGCGCGAGGCGAGAACCCCAGTATAGTGGAGGACTCGCGACCGACCCGGCGTCGCGGCAAGGAGCGCTACACGGATGAATGATGGAAGCCAATTGCCGCAGCAGCAAGCGCCGTGGCGGCGCCGGCATTGGATCGCCACCGTTGTATTGCTGGCCGTGTTTGCGCTGGGGGTCGACGCGTTCTGGATCGAACCGGATAATGTTCAGGTCACTCGCTACCAGATTCAGGCCAACGTAACCACTCCGCTGAAAATCGCCCAATTGACGGACCTGCACACGCGCGGGCTGGGAAGGCCCGAACGTAAAATGCTCGCGGCGCTGGCCCGCGAAAAGCCCGACGTAATTCTGATCACCGGAGACACTCTCGCGGACCCATTCGGAAATTATCAAGCCTGCATGACGGTGTACCGGCAACTGCATGCGCCGCTGGGCGTCTGGTTCGTGCGCGGAAACTGGGAGAATTGGCATCCCATGAAGCACGAGCGGCAGTTCTATCGCGAGGCCGGAATCCATTTGCTGGTGAATCAAAACCATGAACTGCGCCCGGATGTTTGGGTGATTGGGCTGGACGATCCGTATTCGGGCGTGGCTCATCTAAATCGCGCCCTGAAAGGCGTCCCCAAGGGCGTATATACGATCTTGATGTTCCACTCGCCGGCGTATTTCGATCGCGCGGCGGGACGCGTGAATTTGTGCCTGGCCGGACACACGCACGGCGGACAAGTCCGGATTCCATTTGTGCGGCCGTTCTGGCTGCCGTTCGGAAGCGGAAGATTTCTTGAGGGATGGTACGAGGAAAAGGGTTCGCGAATGTACGTCAGCCGCGGACTGGGCATGTCGGACGTGCCCGTGCGATTCCTCTGCCGGCCGGAAGTGACGTTCATTACTCTCGAGCCCATCTCGCACGCGCAGAAGTAAACGCCTCAGGCCAACTCGCGCCTTACGTTCCCGATTCGCGCGAACGGCTCCTCATGCACGCATAAATCCTTGTTTTTTCGCGGTGAATCAGCGGTTATTGCGCGAAGGGCGGCGGGGGCAACATCGGGAGGCGTTCCGGCTCGCCGTGGAAGCCGCGAACCTCGACGTCTTCGAGAAGTAGCGAAGGAGCCACGATGGAAGTGGGGATGCCGCCCTGGACCGAGCCGAACGTGGCGAGCGCGGTTCCCGCGAATCCCGGTTCAGCGTTCTGCATGAAATTGAAGACTGTGGGATCGTTGCCGATGCCCGCGATGGTGCGGAACGAATGCAGATTGAGGCCCGTGATGTGCGCGCCGCGAACAAGCTGCTCGCGGCCGTCGGAAACGTAAACGCGATAGACAAGAAGCGGCAGGCGATCGCCGCTCGACAGGCCTGCCGCGACTCCCGAAAGGATATCCGAAAAATCCTGCTGCGTTTGCGCAGCGAGCGCGGGATTGTCCATGCGCTTGATTTCGAGGCACCATTGCTGTCCATCGGCGCGGCAAAGATCGATGAATTTCTTCCGCAAATCAGCGGGGCTCAAGGTATTGGCCGCCTGGAAAAACAGATTGCTCATCGTGGGTTCGGGCGATGAAAGCAACGCGGACCGCGCGTGGCCGTTGGACTGCAGGAACTCGGGGCCCGGGCGACGCGACATCAGAAGATTTTTCAAAATGCCGTTTTCGATGATGTCCACCTTCTGAGCGCGGACGCCTTCATCGTCCACGTCATATCCACCCAGGAGCGGCTGGCCTTGAAAATTCGTGGCCGATGGATCGTCGGTGAGCGAAACGTCCAGCGGGAAGACGCGAGTGCCCACGCGGTCGGACCATTCGCTGTGGCCGCCCACCTGCCGCATCATTTGATCAAATGTGGGCAGACTGGAAAGCGGGGGGCGTGCGCCGGAAAGCGACGGCGCCAGCGCCTGCGCGAGCACAGAACCCGCGGCGGGCGCGTCGAAGAGAATCGGCCCTTCATAGTCATCGAGATTGGGAGCGGTGCGGAGGGCTTCGAGCTGTCCTGCGGCATGTGCGAGTGCCATACTTACAGCCGCCGGCTGCGGCAAACCGGAAGGCTGCGGGGCGTAGCTGGAATAGAAATTGTGCAGCGGCATGCCATCGGTCGCTTGCGTGTCCATGCTAGCTTCGATTCCCGCGACGCTGTGCGAAATGCGCAGCTTGGTGCCTTCACTCGTCAGGAGATAGTAGGTGGTATAGACAAGGTAGTAGTGAACGCGCGTGCTGTAGAGATCAGGATAACTGGTCAGTATCTTGGAAGCTTCGCGCGCTTCGTTTTCCCAGTTTCGAGAGGTCCAGTCGGGATTGAGAAGCGGCTGGACGTCCACAACGGGCGGCTGCGCCAGCTTCGCAAAATCTGGAATCTCCGGCGGCCGCGCAAGGCTGTTCAGAAATGCCTTCTTGTTGGAATACTGAACCAGCGCTTGCTTATAGGCTTGATCGGTGGCGAGCCAAAGGTCTTGGCGCAAGGAATTGTAATCGCGATCGATGCCCACCTGCCCGGTGGATCCGAGGAACCCTTGGAAACCATTCTGACTAAGAAAATTCGAGCTATCGAGCTGATGATTTCCGACGCGAACGCTGACGGACATAAAGCGGTTGCGTGTGTGCGAGCTGGAAATAAGCGTGCCGAATGACGCCGAGATGCTGCGAATATCAACGTCGAGGACGCGGTATTGAATGTAGAACGGCTTCGGTTGGCCGGGCAACTGGAGGCGCGCGACGTTGCGCGCCATTTCGTCCTGCATGGCCTCGAGCGTATGGTCGTGGCCATTTTGCGCGGCGGCCGGAAACGCGGCCAATAAAGAGAGAGCGGCAGGCGCGAGAATCAGGCAGAAGCGAGCGATGCATCGCGCCGTCATGGTTGTTGCTCCTTGGCCAGCGGATCGTGCGCGGGCGGCGGCAGGATCGGCGGTGTGTCGGTGGAAGCCTCTTTTTTGGAGACTTCCATTTCGGAAATCAGAATTTCCGGCGCCACGGCGGAGACAGGAATAGAACCTGATTCCGCCCCGCAATAGCCGTTGAAGACTTCGGGCTTGTTGCCCGTGGCGATGATTTTGGTGATGGAAATCAGCGGAGTGCCCACAATATTTACTCCGCGCACCAGTTCGTCGGGGCGGCCATCGGGGAAGACTTTATAAACGATCAGCGGCTCGACCTGGAAAGCCTGCGGCTGAGCGCGTCCGGTAAACGTGAAACCTCCGGCGATGTCGTCGATCAGCAAGCCGAAGGGCTTGTGCTGCTTGCGAATTTCCTCGATGAAGCGCTGGCGCAGCGCGGCGTTCGTCATCGTTTTGCTGCTCTCCACGATGGTATTGCCCATGCGCGCGATGGGCTGATAGCCGAGCTGGCGGCGTCCGTGACCATTCGAATGCGGAAAATTGATCAGCGGGGAGCGGCTCATCAGGAAATTTTTCAGGATGCCATGATCCACCAGAATGACGTTCTGCGCCGGGACACCTTCATCGTCGAAGGGATAATAGCCGAGCAAAACTTGCCCGCCGATTTCTTTCGTCGTGGGATCGTCGCGAACGGTGATGAAGCTGGGAAGAATCTGCTGGCCGACTTTGTTCGTGAAGGTCTGTCCCTCGTTGGCATCCTTCTGGCGGAAACCTTCCAGGCGGTGGCCCAGAACTTCGTGGAAGAAGACGGCAGCGGCGCGGCCAGTGAGCAGCGTGGGACCGGCGAAAGGCTCAACGAGCGGGGCCTTCTCCAGCGCGGCCAGTTGCGCCGTCAACACGCGCACTTGGGCCATCACCGTCGAGTCGCTGGGGGCCTTCGAAGGATCCACCCAGTCGAAATTCGCGTAGCGGTTCAGGTTCATGCCGTCGGGAGCCTTGCCTTGCACGAATAATTCCAGGCGATAGCGGATCTGCCCGAAGGCGAGCTTCGAGCCTTCGCTATTGACGAAATACTGGTTTGCGGAGCGCGCGGTAAACGTGACGATGGAATTCAATACCGCGGGCGAGGCGCTGAATCCGGCCGTGTACTCCCGCACTTTTGCTTCCCAGGGCTTGCGATCCACGTGAAAGGAAACCGCCGGGCCGATGGAAACATGCGGGACTTCGTGAGAAAAATCCGGGGCGCGCTGCTCGGCGGATTGCGTTTGCACTTCCTTGCTGGTCTGAACGGCGATGAACGCCTGCACTGCGGCGCGATACTGGCGATCCGTCTCGCGCCAAATTTCGCGGCGCAGCACGGGGATGTCGTTATCGAGTGTGGCTTGCATGCCGGGACTCGTCCATGCGGGCTCGCGGCCTGGAATTTGGTGCGTGTTGTCGAGATCGTAGCTGCCGACGCGCGTTTGCACTTCCAGCCAGCGGCCGCGCGTGTCGCTCGAGGAAAGCAGCGCGCCGTTCGAGCCGGAGACTTCGACGTTCTCCTGGTCGGTGACCGTGTAGCTGATGAAGTAGCAAGGAGGACTGGCCTTGCTGTACGCGTCCATCGAGCGTTGAAGCTCTTGCTGCATCGCCTGCAAAACAACGGGCGTGGTGGAAGAAGCCGTAGAAGATGTGGCAGAAGACGCGCCGGGCGATGCCGCCGTCGAAGCCGAAGAGAGCGGCCGGCCTGTTCCGGCCAAGCAGACGCTGGCCGCTGCCAGTGCGGCGGCGCCAGCCCAAATTCGAAATGCGGCCCGAGGACGAAGCATAAATCGAGTAAGGTTCAATAGTCTAAGATAGGTCACGCGAAATCCCAAATCAATCGCCGCAGCGAGATTCCTGAAGAGATACAGCCTCGGTCTTAGATGCGCGAAACAGCCGCCGCGAGTACGCCCCGCGAAAATATTTATTTCCGCAGCCGTTAGGGGATACGCGTGAGTAGGCTCTCCCACAGTTCGACGGAAATTGGCAGAAAATGGAATTTCGCGTATCATGGGAGTTTGTCCGCGGACCTAGCGACGCGGCCGGAGCCTCCTGGGCGCTGGCGAATCACGCGCAGACCGGTCCTGACGGACGGGAGCCATAGAATGAAAGAAGGAATCCATCCCGAATACCACGTGGTAAAAGTGCACTGCGCCTGCGGGAGCACATTCGAGACGCGCTCGACGCATAAGGGCGACTTAATCCGCGTCGAAATCTGCTCGAGTTGCCATCCGTTTTTCACCGGCAAGCAGAAGTTGCTGGACACGGCGGGGCGCATCGAGCGTTTTCAGCGCAAGTACGCCGACGCCGCCAAGAAGAAGCCGTAACTCGCGAAACCATCCGTCCGCCCGATTTCCGCGCGCAGAATTTCCGGATGCCGATCGAGCGCGTTGACACCGCGGAAAACCGCCCTTAGCATGAGGAAGTCCCGCCCGTGCCGGCGTAGCTCAGGGGTAGAGCGAGGGTCTCATAATCCCTAGGTCGTGGGTTCGAGTCCCACCACCGGCACCAAACATTTTCGGTCCGGCGCGGCCAATTGCGCAGCGGCAGCCGCGTGATTCGTCCAAACCGAGAATTGGGATGGTTTGCTATCGCGCGCTTGGGGTAGACTTATCTTGCAGTTTGCTTCTGGGTTTCATTTGGCACAGTTGTACGGCTTCCGAGTGATTTTCACCTGCAAAGTTCAATCGAATCTCCGCGGCGCAATGCTTCCCAGCAGACTTCTTCTCGATCTGCGCTGAGCGCGCCGTCGCGCGCCGCGATGGGAAATCATTTCCTGATGTTCGTGGTCTGCGCGCTGGCGGCGGGAATTTTCACTTTACCCGCGTCGATTTCGCTGCGTTCGGCGCTGCTCGGCTATCCGGGAGATAACTATCAGCACGCGTGGTTCGTCTGGCATTTCGCGAAAGCCATCACGGCAGGCCGCAACCCGTTCTATACGCATCTTCTCTTCTATCCCCACCGCATCGATTTGGCGTGGAGCACGCTCGACCCGCTCGCTGGATTTTTCGCCTTGCCGCTCAGTCTGATCGCCGGCCCGGTTGTAGCCTACAATTTGTCGATTCTTTTGCAGTTGGCGCTGGCGGCATTTTTTGCGCGATTGCTGTGCCTGAGGATTTGCCGAAACGAAGCCGCGGCGCTCTTCGGCGGGATTGCGTTTGGGCTTGGCCCGTTTCTGCTGTCGCATGCTCTGGGACACCTGAGTCTTGTCACCGCGTTTCCGATACCGCTGTACGTCCTCGCGTTGGACAACATCCTGCGAAAAGAGAAGCCGTCGTGGAAGGACGGGATGTTCGCGGGATTGGCGCTGCTGCTCACGGCGCTCGCGCATTACAACTACACGGTTTTTTGCGTGCTGCTCACCGCCGTGGTGCTTATGGTCGATTTCGCGATGGAGCGCGTCGCGTTGATCAAGCGCGCCTGGATTCCGATTGGCGTGGCGTCGCTGACTTTCCTCGCTGCGTTCTCCCCGGTGCTCTTTATGCTCCTCGGAGATCGCGCCGATATTCCAGGTCCCAGAACAGTGGACCACGTGCTGAAATATTCAGCGGACGCTCTCGGCTTCGTGATACCGAGCTGGAATAATTTGCTATTCGGGTCGTTCGCGCGCGGACTCAATCCGAGGATTTTCGTCGCCGGACTGGAGGGGACGGTCTACGCGGGACCCGTCGTTCTGCTGCTCGCCGCGCTGGCATTCTGGAAGGGCCGGCGGACGCAACGGCGCTGGGTGCTGCGCGCAACCGTTGCGGCAGCAGTATTTTATTTGTTGTCCTTGGGGCCGGAATTTCGAATCCTTGGCTGGCCCACGGGCATTCCCGCGCCGGCTGCGCTGCTCTACCATTTTCGCTGGGCGCGGTTCGTCTCCGCGCCCGCGCGTTTCGATGTGATCGTGATGTTGTGTCTGGCAATCCTGAGCGCGATCGGGCTTGCATGGTGTTTCAATCATCTGCAACGCCGTTGGCAAAAGGTTGCGCTGGCCATTGTTGCAAGCGCGTTGCTGATCGCCGAATCGCTGACCGTCCCGTTTCCCAAATCCTCCATCGTCGATCCCGCGGCCGCTGCGGGCGGCGCCGGGCCTGTTCAAGCCTGTATGATGCCCGCGAGCGCGCAGCACGGCGCGGTGCTCACGTTCCCGCTGCAACAATCGCCGTATATTCAAAAGGCCATGTGGATGCAGGTCACTGACGACGGCCGGTTCGCGCTCGTTGACGGGTATTTGTCCTACGTTCCGCCGGATGTTTGGCGGGAGTTTTACGATCTTCCGCTTTTGCGCTCGCTGATGTCCTTGCAGGGAACGTATCACACACCCATCGATCCACCGGCCGACCGGAAGTCCCTGCCGGCAACGATTCGGAAATTGGACCTCTCTGCCGTGGTCGTTTTCGACTCGCCGCAACAAGGCGCAGCGATTCGTTATCTCGACGCGGCACTTGGCCGCAAGGGTGTAAACGCGGGCAGTTGCACCATATTCGAGCTCCGCGAGAGCCCGGCAGCCGTCAGCAGCCAATCCCGCATCGCTAACATGCCTGTGCAAGGCGAGAGTGAAGTATCAGGCGAAACGCCCATCGGGGAAGAAATTCTACCCGGCGCGATTCAACTGGCCGCGCCGCGTGGAAAAAGTCGGCGTCAGCGGGTTACTTCTTCGTTGCGATCGTCAAATTGATTTCAATGTTGCGGCGGTCATCGAAGCTCGAAATCGTGCGGCGAGCAGACTTGTGATGCTTGTACTCCGCATGGATTTCGAAATCTACGTTGGGATCCAGTCCCGTGAAGCGATAATGGCCGCGCGAATCCGTGATGTACGTGCGCACGGTGTGAGTCTTTTTGTTCAATAAGTAGACGATTCCGCTCGGAATCGGATTGTCGTTGCGGCTGAGCACGCTACCGTGAACGGTGCGTAATTGGGAACTATCCCGCTCGCTTTGCGCCCGCGCGGGGGAAGCGGAGATCACCATGACGGCCAGGAGAAGCGCTGCCGAAGGCGCAATCCAAGTTGCTCTCAACTGGGTTCTCCTTCAGCGGGTTCCTCGCGGGAACCGCCGGTTCGTACCCTATACCATCCGTTAGATGGCGATGACATGGAAAAAAGATGCCGAGGGGTCCGGCCGCTATTCCTCCGGCTCATCCTCGTCTTCCGACTCTTCTTTGTCTTCATCCTCGTCATCGAGATCATCGTCGTCGTCCACCGCTGCGGCTTCTTCTTCCTCGTCGTCCTCGTCGGAGATGGCATTCAGATGAACGGGATGAACCTGCAGGACCTCGAGTTCCACATCGCACTCGGGGCAGGTGAGGATTTCGCCTTCTTCCACTTCGCCCTCATCCACATCGATTTCGGCGTCGCATTCCGGGCATCTCACCACGGGCAATTCTCCTTCGCAGTATGATCGGGCAACCGAGAGCGTATTATATAACGTCCATGTCAAGCAATCCTGATGCGAGGGGGTGGTTATGACGGAAAGCCGGGAGTACCCGGAGCGGCCGGTGGTAGCGGTGGGAGGAGTGGTGATCTCGGATGCGCACGCTCTCCTCATCCGCAGAGCGCAGCCCCCACTCGAGGGAAGATGGTCCATTCCCGGGGGCATCCTGGAATTGGGTGAAACGATCGCGGACGGCATTGCGCGGGAGCTCCTCGAGGAAACGGGCCTCCGAGTTCGCGCGCTCGAACCCATCGAGGTTTACGAAAAAGTGCTGAGAGATGTGGACGGCCGCCCGCAATATCACTTCGTCATCCTCGATTATCTCTGCGAGCTGCTGGAGGGAACCGCCCGCGCGGGCAGCGATGTGACGGACGTCGCGTGGGCGCGGGAACAGGATTTGACGCAGTTTCAACTGACTGGCGCCGCGGCGCGCGTGGTCAGAAAAGCATTCGCACTCGCCCGCGAACGCAGCAAGGCCGCTCACGGTTAGCGGGCTTCAGGTCAGTGCTCCAGCTTTGGAGAGGTGCGCGACGCGATCCATCCTAGAATTGTCCAAGCCGAGACCCAGAACGGAAGAATGCCGTACAGCGTATCCGAGGCGGAGTGCGAGTGGCAGTCGATGGCGCTGAACACTTGCAGGCAGAAAAGTACAGTCAGAATCAAAACGAACCAGCCCGGCCAAGCCACTGGCCTGTAGAACCAACCCCATTCACGGAACCAATCTTCTTTCATCGCGGATCATCTCCTCATCTTCGGCTAAAATTTTCCAATCTAAACGTGAGAGGGAGTGATGGGATCAATGGACGAAGGAATAGATCTCGTCCGCGATCCAGTAGTTCGTGAGCAAAATGGCAAAGAGCATTCCAGTAAGCCACAGACTCCAACGCCAGTGGCGCCAGAGACTGCGAAAAGATGAGAGTTGCATGGGAAGATCGGCGACGTATGCGGCGCAGTAACAAAGATTCGCGAGCATGGCGAGAACCACAAGCGCCACGAGCGAGGACCACGTGAATGCGGGGAGAAAATGCGGCCACGTAGCTGCAATCCAAATGATCACCACTGCCGCGAGGAGAAAATTGTAAACGATGCGCCGCCGTTCCCAATAGCGGATCGCGTCGGTAAGAATCTCGCGCAACTGCCCGGATTGCGGCTCGCTAGTTTCCGGCGACGGGGTCGAATCTGGTCGACTCATCGGGAGCGCCCTCCATTGCTGTGCCACTATCCTTGCGGAGAATGGAACGTGACGCCCGTTCGTCAGTGGGACACAGCGCTCGCCATGCCAACCGGCGCGCGGCCGAAACGGCGATCGCGCGCGCGGTATTCGCGCACCGCGGCTGCCAAATCATCGGCGTCGAAATCGGGCCACATGCGCTCGGTGAAGTGCAGCTCCGCATACGCGCATTCCCACAGCAGAAAATCGCTGAGCCGCTGCTCGCCGCCGGTGCGGATGAGCAAATCCACGTCGGGAGAATCTTGCGGCGCGTGCGTCACTTGTCCAATGCGGCGCGAGAATTCACGTTGAGTCACCTCGATGCTCGACATCATCCAGCACGCCGCGCGGAGCATCGCGTCGCGCGCCGAATAATCCACGGCGATCCGCAGATCCAGACTGCCGTGCCGCGCGGTTGCGGATTCAACAGCCTCAATCGCGGAGACCAACGCGCTGGGCAAACGATCACGGCGCCCAATGACGTTGATTCGAACATCATGCTCGCCGGCATGGCGCGCCTGGGCGAAGAAATACGATTCCAGCAGGCCAAATAACGACCCGACTTCATCCGGCGGCCGCAGCCAATTATTCGCGGAGAAGGCGAAAAGCGTCAGCGTATCGATGCCGAGCGCGGGAGCGGCGCCGACGATGCGGCGAACCGCCTCGACTCCGGCGCGATGCCCCGCCGGCCGCGGCAAGCCTCGTGTCTCCGCCCAGCGGCCATTGCCATCCATCAAAATGGCGACGTGCAGGTCCGGCGGCGGAACAACATACAAAGTACTTTCTCTCATAAAGTTGGCAGACAAAAAAATTTGCCTTTCCTTATCCTTCCCGCGTCGCACGAATCAACGCTTCCATATGGTCCAGATAACGTTCCAAGGTGCGCCGTCCGGATGTCGTCAGGCGGTATTCGGTTTTCGGCAAGCGCCCGGCAAACGATTTTGTGCACGCGATGTAGCCGGCGTCTTCGAGCTTGCGTGCATGAACGCTCAAATTTCCGTCGGTCGCTCCCACCAGTTTTTTCAATTCATTGAAGCTGAGCTCCGCGTTCACGGCCAGCGCGCTGACAATTCCCAATCGCGTCCGCTCGTGGATCAGCCGGTCGAGAGAGCGCGCGGATTCTCCTGCCGGGCGGTTGCGAATCGGCTCAAGTTCCCGCCGTTCCGATTTCAATTCGCGCCCCGCGCTCATTGCCCCTGATTTAGCCGCCATAGTTCCTCGCAATCACCGTGCCGAACACAATATGAAATCCCCCGAAGCCGATTGCCAAAAAGACATTGCCCCACGCGGCAGGACAAAAAAACGCCACGGCTCCCAAAACCATGAAGCACAATCCCATAAACGGCACAATGCGAATCGAAAACGCGCCGCCCGTCACGACGCCCGTGCCGTAAAGCAACAGCCACGTCGCCGGAATCGCCGCCACTAGGCCGGCATGAAAAAGAACGTGCGTAAGGATGGCGCCCACAAACAGCGGCGGCACAAAGCTGAGCGCAAATTTGCGGCCCGGCCCGCGCAAAAGAGAATCATCGGCACGGCGCGCTTTCCCAAGCGTGCTCCAGCCCGCGATGGCGATGGCGATTCCAGCCTCGACCAGCCAGACGGTTAGCCATGCCGCAGCGCCCGATTGCCGCGACGCAACCACCGCCGCGCCCAGCGCCGTGATGCCCAGCGCAACGCCACCCCATCCCGGTACCGCCGTGAACGAGCCCGCGCGCTCCATCGTTTCGCGGATGAAGCGAAGGTTTTCGCGAGCGCGGTCATCAATGGCCACGGGGCCCGTCGGGGAAGGCGTGCGCCGGAAAGGCTCAGTGGAACTCATGTCAAATAGCTTAGCATGTCAATACTTTGTGTCAAGTACTTTGTAAAACAAAGTTCACCGCACATTTCCGCTTGAAAATTCCTTGTTCCGCGCGCGCCTCGAGGATTATGCTTCTCCCGCAATTTCGAATAGGAGGCTAATCCCATGAAGCGTTTTCTGGTCTGCGCCGTAATCGCCGCGCTTGTCCCGCTGGCCGCGAGCGCCCAGCAATCATCGTCGAACCCTGTTTCCAGCGCGGTCCGCCGGATCGTCGCGCATCGCGCGAAAATTCTCGTCGCTGCCGCCGAAGAAATGCCCGCCGGCAAATACAGCTACCATCCAACGCCGGCCCAGATGACCTTCGGCCATCTGGTAATCCACATGGTCATGTCGAACAACTTCATGTGCTCCGCCATCGCCGGCACGAAACCGCCGGAGCACGCAAAACTCTCCGAAAGCGATCCGAAAGCTACCCTGGTGAGCGCCCTGAAGTCCTCCTTCGATTATTGCAACGGCGTTCTCGAAAAATCAGACGATTCCAAGCTCGGCGAACCCGTGAGGTTCTTCGGGGGTCCTCAGTCGCGCGCGGCGGTAATGATCGCCCTGACCGATGATCTGTTCGACCATTACAGCCAAGCGGCGATCTACCTTCGCCTGAACGGTTTGCTCCCGCCAACGGCGCAGCACAAACGTATGAAGTAATTCGCGGCGAGACCAAGCAAGGGTCACTGTTCCGATTGCCGAGGATAGCGGCCGGCCATCGCGTTCCAGCGAATGCGGAGAAGGTCGAGGAACATTCGCGCGCTGTCCCGCGCGACGTGGACCTTCGTTGCTCGATCGTGCGCCCAGCGCACCGGCACTTCGACGGATCGTAAGCCGTGCCTTTCAGCCAGAAAGAGAATTTCAGGATCAAAGCCGAAATCCTCGATTTGCTGCTGCTCGAAAATGATTCGCGCCTCGGGCATCGCAAACGCCTTGAATCCGCATTGTGTGTCTTGAAAACGCAAGCCCGTAAATAAACGCACCGTCCAGTTGAAGAGAATACCCGCCAGTTCCCGCGCGCGCGATTGATGCACGGCGATCAGGCTGCGGTCCACGGCGCGCGAACCAATGGCAATATCGGCAGCTTCGAGCGCCGCCAGCAGCTTTTCGGCTTCTTCGATCGGTGCGGAAAGGTCCGCATCGGTAAACAGCGCCACGCGGCCGCGCGCTTCGAGCATTCCGTTCCGCACGCTATACCCTTTGCCGCGATTCCGCCCGTTCGAGACCAATCGCAATTCGGGCATCTCTTTTTGCCACTGCGCGACGACCTCCGCGGTGTCATCCGTCGAGCCGTCGTCCACCACAATCACTTCACTGGCAGGATGCGCGTCGCGCAGATATCCGCGCACTCGTGCCAGCGTCCGCGGCAAGCGTTTTTCCTCGTTGTACGCCGGGATGACGACGGAAAGTGCTGGCGGCAAAATCATTCGGGAGCAAGACTCGGCCAGCCATACTGGCCCAGCAAGGGCACGAATTGGCACGCAAAGAGCGGCTCTTCGACCGCGCGCCCGCCTGCCTTGCGAATTCGCATCAGCATCTGACGATCGCTCGTGCCTACGGGAATAACCATTCGGCCACCTTCCGCGAGCTGCTCGATCAGCGGGGCGGGAACTTGCGGCGACGCTGCGGCAACGAGGATCGCGGCGAAAGGCGCACCTTCGGGCCACCCGAGGGTGCCGTCTCCGGTTACGACACGAATGTTGCGGTACCCAAGAGCGGCGAGCCGCGCGCGCGCGGCATCAGCCAGCGACGCCCGTGCTTCAATCGTGATCACTTCCCGGGCCAGCTCCGCCAGAATCGCCGCTTGATAGCCCGACCCAGCGCCCACTTCGAGGACTCGATCGCCGGACGCGAGCTCGAGCGCCTCCGTCATCGCCGCGACCATGTACGGCTGCGAAATTGTCTGGCCTTCGCCAATCACCAGAGGTTCGTCGTTATAGGAACGCGCCACGAATTCTTCCGGCACAAACAGATGGCGCGGCACGCGTTCCAGCGCCGCAAGCACCGCGGCCGAACGGATTCCGCGCTTGCGAATCTGCTCGGCGACCATCTGCCGCCGCAGCGATTCCCAATCCGGATTGATCCCAGCGCTCATATGCTTGCCCCTGAACGATCTTGATGGACCTCGCGGCCCCGACGGAAACGCCGCTCAAGCGGGCTGAAGATGGCGCTCCCACACGCGCGTCTCCAGAATTTCCTCGATCTGGGCCAGCGCAAAATCAATTTCGTCCTCGCGATTATAGAAATGCGGCGAGAGACGGACTCCGGCGCCAGGCCGGTAATCCACCATGATATTTCGCGCGATCAATTCGTCTTTTACTTCCTGCGCATGCGGGCACTCGACGGAAACCGTGCCGGCGCGCTCGGCGGCGGCGCGTGGCGTGTTGACGCGCCAGCCGCGCCGAAGCGCGCCTTCGACCAGGCGCGCGGTCTGCTGCATCGATTTCCTGCGGATTTGCTCGATGCCGGCTTTGGCGATGATTTCGAGTCCCGGCTGGCAGGCATACAACGCGGGAATGTGCGGCGTGCCATTGAGAAAGCGGTAGGAATCCTCGCGCGCGTCCATCGGGCCAACTTCGAAATTGAATGGACGCTGATGCGCCAGCCATCCCGTAAGCGAGGGCGATAGCCTCTTTCGCAAATCGGGCCGCACGTAGAGGTACGCGACTCCCGGCCCGCCGCAGAGCCATTTCAGCACTCCCCCGACCGCGAAATCCGTTTCAAGTTCGCGAACATTCACGGGCACGGTTCCAGCGGCCTGAAAGCAATCGAGAATCACGTGCGCGCCAACTTTGTGCGCGCGCTCGATAATCGCTTTTACATCGACGATGGTCGCGCTGCGGAAGAGCACCAGCGAAATGGGCACAAGAAGAGTTGTCTCGTCAATCGCCGCAAGAAAACGCTCAAGTGGGACGTGAATTCCATCCTCGCTCTTGACTAGTTCGACGCGCGCGCCGCGACGCCGCTGCTCCATATAGAAATAAACAACCGAGGGAAATTCCAGGTCCGTGAGAACCACCTTGTTACGCGGCCCGGAAAAATCAAAACAGGACGAAATCACCGCCTGCGTTAGCGTCACGTTCTGGTGCAGCGAAATTTCGCCCGGGCCTGAGCCGATGATGGCGCCGAGTTTATCGCCAACCGACACGGCCATGTCCCACCATCCCTCTTCCCACGCGCGCACGCCCCGCGTGGCCCACGATTCGGCATAGTCATGGACGCGGTCATATACCGCGCGCGGCATCGCGCCGAGCGAATTGCTAATCAAATATGTCGTCCGATCGAGAATCGGAAATTCGCCGCGCCACTGTAATAATTCATCCATGGGTATTTTCCTCCCGCCTGCCGTGGCTGCTCCCGCGCGCGAAAACAAAATAACACACTGTGATGAACGCAAGCCACGGCACGCCCGCTAGCAAAGTGATTTTCATTCCCGGAATCCACCACGTCGAAATCATCACTGCGATCAGCGCCAGAAGTCCCGCAACGGAAGTCCACGGCGTTCGCGGCGCGAAACGCGCGGGAAGAGTTCGTCCCGTGCCGCGCGCGAAATGCCGGCGGAAGAAAAGGTGCGTTAAGAAAATCAACATCCAGACGAACAATCCACCAAAAAAAGCCGCGCCAAGCATATACAGGAATGCCGTGTCCTGAAAACGCAAATCGAGCACGAGCGCCACGGCCATTCCCACGCTGGAAACCAGCAGGGCCGCAAGCGGCGAACCCTGCGCGTTCAGTTTGCCGAGCGCCCGCGGTGCGTATCCGCCGCGCGCCAGCGAAAAAAGCATTCGCGCGGTCAGGTACAGATCGCAGTTCATGCTTGAGAGCGCCGCAGTGAGCACCACGAAGTTCATGACCGCCGCTGCCGCCGGGATTCCCACGCTTTGGAAGACACGCACAAACGGGCTTTCGCTCAGGCCTGCCTGCGTCCACGGCATCACGCCGACAAGGATCGCCATTCCGCCCACATAAAAAAGCGCCAGCCGCGCCAGCGTCCAGCGCAGCGCGCGCGGCACGGCAACTTCCGGATGATCGGCTTCGCCCGCAGCCACGGCCACCACTTCGATGCCCAAAAAACTGAAGATCGCCATCGCCACGCCCAGGCCCACGCCTATCCAGCCATGAGGCAAAAATCCGCCATGCGCGAAATAATTTTCCGGGCCGATGGCGTGAAACCCAACTCCAAAAAGAAGCGCCGCGCCCAAAACAAGAAAGACGCAAATCGTCGAGACCTTGATAAATGCGAACCAGTATTCGAACGTCCCGAAATTTCCAACGCTTCGCGCGTTCACGTAAATCAGCGCCGCCGAAAACGCAATGATCCACGCCCACGCGGGAATTTTTGGAAACCAGAAGCGGCAGTAAATCGATGCAGCCACCACTTCGCTGCCGATTGCAACCGCCTGCGCCAGCCAGTAGGAATAGCGCATCGCATATCCGGCCCACGGATGGAGGTACAATTCCGCGTACACGCCGAACGATCCCGCCACCGGATGCGCCACGGTCATTTCGCCGAGCGCCCACATCAGCGCCAGCGCGATCAGCGAGCCTCCGGCGTAACTGAGAATCACTCCCGGCCCGGCCAGCCGTATCGAAACGGCGCTGCCGAGAAAGAAGCCCGTCCCGATGGCTCCGCCGAGCGCGAGCATCGACATTTGGCGTGACGTCAGTTGGCGGCGCAGCCCGGATTCCCGTTCGAGCGCTGCGGCTGCGGCAGATTGGACCTGTGTTGGCATGCCATCCCGAAGGACAGTGGGGGCCGCCATCGTATCAGAATCACCTCAAATTGCACGCGCGCGAAGGTTCGTCTACGATGGTGCATCGCCTTATCGCTGGAACACGAAAGGGGCACTGTGAATCTGCGGATTGGGATTTTGGCGTCGGGAGTTCTCGCCGAACATTCGGAGCGAAAGGAAGCTCCGGCCGCGTCACCACGTCCTAGCCAGCCATGAGAATTTTCGCACGAAAACAATCGCGAGAGCGCAGTTGGAGCTTGGCAGCATGGCCGACCGCGATTCTCCTTTGTTTCTTGCTGGCCGGCTGCGGCAAAACCATGGTCCATTCGCCAAACCAGCCAGTCACTTTAACCGTCTCAGCGGCGATCAGCTTGAAAGGGCCCCTCGACGCGCTAGCGCAAAACTACAATCAGCAGCATCCTGATGTTCGCGTCGTCTGCAACTATGGCGCTTCCGGCACACTCCAGCACCAGATCGAGCAAGGCGCACCTGTGGACATTTTCATCTCGGCAGGCGAAAAACAAATGGACATGCTGCAGAATGAAGGCTTGGTCACGCCCGGCACGCGCCGCGACCTGCTGGGCAATCAGCTTGTCTTGATCGTGCCGGCGCATTCCACCGCAGTCCGCGGTTTCGACGACCTCGCGAAAGCCGCGGTCAAATCCATCGCCGTGGGTGAGCCTCGAACGGTTCCAGCGGGAATGTACGCGCAGCAGGTTCTCGGGCATTTCCATTTGCTCCCTGCGCTCAAATCCAAACTGGTATATGCCGAGGACGTCCGCGAAGTCCTCGCCTACGTGGAAACTGGGAATGCTTCCGCGGGGCTTGTCTACGCCACGGACGCTCGCATTTCGAGCCGTGTTCGCGTTGTTGCAATCGCGCCCGCGAACTCTCACGATCCCATTCTGTATCCGGTGGCCATGCTGAAAGCTTCGAAGTCTCCGCAAGCGGCTGGCGCATTTCTCGATGCACTCGAGTCGCCGGAGTCGCTCGCTCTGTTCGAGAAATACGGTTTCGCCTCGACGCCGGCCCCCGCGGCAGTACACTGATCGCGCATGGCACTCGATCTATCGCCCATCCGGATTTCGCTCGAAACCAGTGTGACGGCTACGGCGATCACGCTCGTCACTGGCATCGCGGCGGCAATTTGGCGCGCAAATCGTCGCGGTATCGGTGCAGCGCTGATGGACGGCCTGTTTCTCCTGCCGCTGGTGCTGCCACCCACCGTGGTCGGTTTTTTGCTATTGCTGATCTTCGGGCGCCACGGCCCGCTCGGCCGTCTGCTGCTCCATTTTGGCGCCACTGTCGTTTTTTCTTGGCCCGCAACGGTCATCGCCGCCGCCGTAGTTTCATTTCCGCTGATGTACTTGAGCGCCCGCGCTGCGCTCGAGCAAGTCGACCCGCGCCTGCTGCAAGCGGCACGCACGCTCGGCGCATCCGAGTGGTGCGTATTTCGCCGCATCGCGCTGCCGCTCGCGTGGCCCGGCATTCTTGCCGGAACGATTCTTGCCTTCGCGCGCGCCCTCGGCGAATTTGGCGCCACGCTCATGCTCGCGGGAAGCATTCCCGGCAGGACGCAGACGATCCCCATCGCGATTTATTTCGCGGTCGAAGCGAACGACTTGCATCAGGCCGCCGCTTGGTCGCTCATCGACATCTCGATTTCCCTGACCATGATCGCGGGGATGTATTACTGGGCGCATCTGCGCAGCCCCGAGCGGACGCAATGGTCGCGGCGCTGACATGGCTCTCGAAATCCAATTCGAAAAGAGGCTCGCCAGCTTCAATCTTTCCGTCGAGTTTTCGTGCGGCGCGGAGCCTCTGGCCGTGCTCGGCCCCTCCGGCGCCGGGAAAAGCATGACTCTGCGGTGCATCGCCGGACTCGAGCGCCCCGATCGTGGCCGCATCGCCATCAACGGCCGCGCCCTCTTCGATTCGTCAAAAGGAATCAACCTTCCCGCCCGCGAACGCCGCGCCGGCCTGCTCTTCCAGAACTACGCGCTCTTTCCGCATTTGACCGTCGCTGAAAACATCTCGTTTGGCCTCGACGGCCTGCCGCCGGCACAGCGCACCGCGCGCGTGCAGAAAAAAATCGCACAGGCGCAGCTCGAAGGGCTCGAAAACCGGCCTCCACACGAGCTTTCCGGCGGAGAACAACAGCGCGTGGCGCTCGCGCGCGCGCTGGCCATCGAACCCGAATTCCTGCTGCTGGATGAGCCGCTCTCCGCGCTCGACACACATTTGCGCGGCCAAATCGAAAGGCAATTAATCGCCACACTGGCGCAATTCCGCCGTCCGGCGCTTTTCGTCACGCATAATATGGAGGAAGCCTACCGAATGGCGACGAATCTCGTGGTGCTCACGAAGGGCCGCGTAGCCGCCAACGGCGCCAAGGAAACGATCTTTCGTCAGCCGCCGAATTTGGAAGTTGCGCTTCTCACCGGCCTCAAGAACTTCTCGCGTGCGAAGCAAATCTCAGCGGACAAGGTCGAAGCGCTCGATTGGAATTGCACCCTGTGCGTAGCTCGCGCGATTTCAACTCCGCCTGCATACGTCGGCATTCGCGCCCATTACATTGACTTCCTCGAGGCGTCTCCGCGCGAGCGAGCGCTTACGAACACGTTTCCTTGCTGGCTCGTGCGCGCCAGCGAAACGCCTTTCGGCATCACGCTGTACCTCCAGCTTCACCATACCCCCGGCGAAACCGGCGCGTATCATCTGCAGGCCGAACTGTTCACGGAAAAGTGGCTGCAATTGAGAGATCAGTCGCAACCTTGGCACGTTCGCCTGGCTCCGGAATCACTCTTGCTGCTCCCGTCATAAAACCGCAAGCACGCTTATCTAAAATGTTTTGTGAATTTCACGTTGATGCCGAAGATTCCGTTGATGTCGCGCAGCGCGACAATCGTGATGTCGCGGCGGATGGCGTAGTCCACTTCAATCACTTGCTGCTGGTTCGAATTCGCGTTGGTGCTGTACGTCACGCTCAGGTCGCGCGTCACTTGCTTCTGGATGGTGACGCGCGCCGCGGTGCTTTGCTCCACGCTGCCCGCCGCCAGGCTGCTCGCCAGAAACGGGTCCACGCGGAAGTTCGTGACTCCGAAAAGCCGCTCGATGGGTCCGCCGAGCTGGCTCGAAATCGCCTCGGAGAGCAGCGCTGTCGCGCCGAAGTTTTGCGCTTGCGTGGACGACGCCGTCATCAGTCCCGTTTCCTCGCCCGGCGTTCCCAGCGCCAGCAGGCTGATAATGTCGCTGGCCGGCAGCGGCGGATCGGATCGGTACGACAGTTGCATCTGGCTGGCTGGCCCCGAGAAATCGAGCGTAATTTCATAGGGACTGATCGTCGTGGTCGCGGCAATGTTCAGCACCGGGTCAAAGCGCAGCGTCGAAAAATTGACATCGCCTCGCGTCAGGCGGTACGTATTGCCGTGAAACGCCATTTCGCCCGTGAGCAAATGGATGCTCCCGAGAACAATGGGATGTTCCCATGTACCTCGGATGTGCACGCCTCCCTCCGCCGTGAAGTGCGCCCCGGCCCATACAATGCGCGCCCCCGGGCTGGTATTCGCTTGGATATCAAATTGTAAATTTCGCAAGTACGCCGACGTGGTCGAGGGACCCACCACCGTGGTCTGCGAGGAAACGATCAACGACGCGAAATCCACTGTCCTCGCGAACGTTATACGCTGCACCGTGACATTGCCGGAAAGCAGCGCTCCCGCGGTCGTGCCGCTGAAGCGCGCGGTCCCGTTGAGCAGCCAGCTCATTCCCTGCGGATAGCGTATGCGGACGTGATCCGCCACGCCATTCACTTCATACCGCACAGGGCCTTCGCCGTACCCCACGGAACCCGACATCGTCAGTCGTCCGCCGCCTGCTTCGGCTGTCAGGTTGTCAAAGAGCAACCGGTTCCGGTCAAACACCATTTGGCCGTTCAGATTGCTCAGCCCCGCCGGGAAATCTCCGTAGTGCGCCGAGACGTTCGTCAGCTTTGCCTGCCCGGTGATTCGCGGGTTCGAAATAGTGCCCGTGATCGTGGTATTCAGCTGCGCCACTCCTCGCGCCTCCAAATCCGGGAAGAGGCCGGACGCGAGACGCAGGTTAATCGCCCCCTCCACATCCAAATTGAGCGCCCGGTCCCCTGAGAATCGCGCGTCTCCGGAAAAATGGAAATTCGTATCCGGCCCGCTCAGCGTGGCTTGATCGACGCGAATTTCGCTCCGGCGATAGCTCAGCCGCACCGGCCCTTGATTTTGCAATTTCACGTATTCGTAATTCAGATTGACGCGCGAGAGGTTCGCCTGCATCACAATCGAACTCGGCCGCCTGGCTTCTCCAGAAAACGTCAGTTCTCCATCAATGCTGCTATGCCCCGTAAGCTGGCTCAGATGCAGCCCGGCAACAATGAATGGGTCCAAGTCAACGTGATTCAGCTTGACCTGGCCCGTCAGCGGGTAATTGCCGGATAATGTGAGTTGTAAGTGACCATCCAGCTTTCCGGCGGTCTTGGTCGATCGTATTTCCAATTGTGCCGCGCGCCCGTCGGAATCAAGCTGCCCGGCAAAGCTGTCCAGCACTTCGGAACCAAACTTCAGATTGTCGATTTGCACGGTTCCGTGCCCCCGAGGGGCTCGAATGGGGCCGCGGCCGTTCAGATTGAAATTCAATTCGCCCGCGATCGGCAGCGATTTCGTTTGCAAGGAGCGGAACTGGCCGAGAGAGATCGCCGTGCCAACCATCTGAAAATTCACTTGCCGGTTCGAAGGCTGATACAGCAAATTGCCCGTAACGCGCCCAGTGCCTCGATCCAGCTTCGCATTCGTGATTCGAATCTGATCGTGACGCAAGCTGAAATCTCCCTGCGCGCGGTCGATGTGGATGCCGTAAGCCAGCAAGTTTTCCAGTTGGACGTGCCCGTCAAGCATGGGATTTCGCCGCGTGCCGCTCCCGCGGAAATCCCCGGTGACCACCGCGCTGGCGGGATACGAAGTGCCCAGCAAGCTCTGCAGGTCATCCGTGGAAGCATGATCCATTTGCGTATCGAGGCTCCATTTGCTGCTCTCGGGGAAACTCCATTTGCCATTCAGGTCCAGCCGCAAATTCAGTGTTGCTGATGAGCGTCCCCGCTTCACAGTCGCGTCCGTAAGCTGAAATTCATCCGGCGAATAAATCATCTGGCCCGTGATGTTGTCCCAGTAGAGCCGCCCAAAATGGGCGTCTTGCGCATCCACCGCGCCCGTGAAGGTCGGGCCGTCCAGAGGCCCCGCCAATTCGCCTGTCCAATTTGCCGCTCCGGTGATCCGTTCGGGATTTTTCTTGACCCCGCGCAAATACGATATGAGTTGCCCCCAGTCCGCAATGCGTGCGGTGTGCAACGCCACGTGCAGCGCGGAGTTCTTCCCCGCGAGCGTGCCGTCGAAGGTCACCTGGCTGTTGGGCGTCGCGATGCTGCTCGACGTCAGAATCACGCCATGCCGGTCCATCGAATAATCGAAGTTAAGCAGCGCCGTCGCCGGCAATACATTCGGCTTGGCCTGCGCGGGCGGCGACCAGATGCTCGTGCCGCGCGCCGTGAAGTGCTTGAAGTCGCGATTCCACGTCGTGACGGAATTCACGCTCACGTCGCCATCCCAGTGCAACGTATGCACCGGCAATGACGGGTTGTCGACTGCGCGCAGCACTTGCGCCAGGCTCGCGCCGCTCATCTGCGTCACCGTGCGAAATGCCAATCCGTGAAAATCCATATCCAGGCGGCCCTTCAGCCCGCCGCCGAGCGCTTTCGCTTCGAACGCCGGCATGGTCAGATGGCTGTTCGCCACGTTGAAATCGCCCCAGCTCTGGATGCCACCCGCGTGAAACCAGCGGAACTTCAATGCGATCCCCTGCGCGAGGTAATGCCCCTGCATGCGCAGTTTCGTTTGTGCATAGTCTGCCGTGCCCGTGAAGTCCACGTCCCCGTCCGGGGTCGTCGGTTTCCGTAAAATCGTCCGGAGATCCGGCAGCCACACGCGCCCTCGATAATGAAAACTCGCATCGAGCGGCTTGAAATTCTTAATTTCTCCGTGCGCATCAATCTCCGTGTGCGGCAATTTCCACTGGAAATTGTCGATCGACAAGGAATCGCGCGTCAGCGTGAACCGCACGGCCAGATCGGAGCGGAACGGTATATACCGCCGCGCGGCGATCTCCACCTGTTTCCACCCGAGCTGCGCGATGTAAGCCTCCTTCCCGGGCGCCCGCGCTTCGTAGTTCATCACGAACTGGAAATCGTGGCCCTCCGCGGCGAAGGGTGTCTTCGCGTCGTTGAACAGGATTGTTCCGTCGCTGATCTTCAGTTGCGCAATCCGCACATCGAATAGCTGTGTGCGCCACGGTTTTCCGGGACGCCTCGCTCGCGGTACGGGAATGTTGCTTTGCCCGTTCTGGCCTAGGCGCACAAACACCGACGGGCGCTCGATTTCCAAATCGCTGAGGGAGATTTTTCTACGGAAGAGAGAAATGATGTGAATGCCCACGCGAATCCGGTCTGCATGGAAGAAAGGAGGCAGGCCCGCCGACTCACGGCCGTGAAGCGTGAAGTTGTCCAATTCAACGCGCAGGCCGAACGGCCGGAAATGAAACGCTCCAAGCTCGGCGCGCGCTCCCGTGCTGCTCTCGATTTTCTTTACGATGAAGCCGCGCACCCAACGCTCGGCTACGCCGGTTTCCACAATGATCGTAATCACTGCGGCGAGGGCGACCACGAGGAAGAAAAGCGCCAGCAGGAACCGGGCAAATCGCCGTCTCATCCGCCCCCTCCCGAGGGCTGGATGACGATTTGCAGCCGGGCCTTCGCTTCTTCAAGCCACTGCGCCGCCTTCTGATTGATTTCCTCTTGCGTGAGCAATTGCCGGATTTGCGCTTCCACCTGATCGAGCGGCGGAACGGCCGCACCTTTCTTTTTGAGCCGTGGCGCAAGCTCCTTTTGGTAATACTCCGCGATCTGCGCCCGCGTCACCCGGGAAGCGGCGTGGAATTTGTAGTCGAGAAAGCGCGCGTAATAAAGCTGCCGCTCGAGCACCTGGCGGACCTCATCCTGCGTCAGCCCCGCGCGCGCCAATCGCGCCTGGAACTGTTGCGGTGAAGAAAACTGTTTCCGTAGCGCCTGAAATTCCTCCGTCATTTCGCGCTCCGTGGGATGCGGGAATTTCGCCGTCGCCGCTTCCGTGCGCACAATCCATTGATCCACCAGTTCCTGCACCACCTTGGCGCGGCTCTGTGCTTGGCCGTCGATCAATCGCTGGTAGTCTTCGAGTTGCCGCACTTCGCTGTCCGTGACCACATCACTGCCGATGCGTGCCGCGATTCCATCGATGGTGATCCCGTGCGTGGCCGCGGCTGCGGTTTTTGCGGCGCCCTGCGGTGGGCCGGAAGCCTGGCGGGATGCCGTCTGCGCCGCCGCCGGCATCGCCACGCAAGTCATCAGAATGATCAGCGCGAATATCGCCTTTGCATTTCGCATCAGAATATCGACCCTATATTGAAGAAAAATTGGAAGTGCGGCAATTGCGATGTTTGAACCTGGTTCGTTGTCGAATTCAAGAGCTGAAACTGCGCCGGGTTCAGTTGATATGCCAGATCGATGCGTACTGGCCCGATGGGCGTGGCATAGCGAAAGCCGAATCCGAGCGTGTGCGAGAAATAATTCAGGTTCGGGCATTGCGACTGCAGCAAGTTCGCTCCGGGCTGACAGGCCACCGGAGGCGGCAGCGGGTCATAGCGCAGTGATATGTGATGAATGTCCGAGAAGACATTGCCGGCGTCGTAGAAAATCGCCCCTCCCAGGCGGCTTCCGATAAATGGCAGGTGCATCGGGAACCGCAATTCGTTATTGAACGTCAGCATAGCCAGGCCGCCGACCGGAAATCCCGTGGTGATATCGCGCGGCCCCGCCTGATTCAACGCGAATCCGCGGATGCTCGTGCCGCCGCCCGCAAAGAAGCGCTCCGGCAGGGGAACGTTGTCCGCCGTCGAACCATCGAACGGCTGCTCGATTCCAAACGTCGTGGACCGCGCGAAGACGAGCGACCGTCCGAGCGGTGTGAACGTGGAATTCTGCATCGAGAAGCGCAGGAAGCTCGCCGTCGACCCCAGCGATTTCGTCGCCACGCTGATGTTCGCCGTGTTGTATGTACCCTGCGACGCGTCCGCGGAATTGTTGCGCCGGTCGCGAATCCACGTCAGCCCAAACCCGGAAACCTTCGTCGGCTGGCTGAACAGCGGAACTTCCTCGACGGAAACCTGCAAATTGCTCGCCACCACGTGCCTGTAAAAGTATTGATAGATGAACGAGGTCGAAAGCGAGGCGCTTTGCGCCAGTTGCACGCTTCCTTCGTAGCGCGTTGCCGTGAACGTATTGACGTAACTCGCCTTGTCTGCGAATCCGGTAACAATCAAGTTCAGCCATGGATAGGTCAGAAAATTGGGCGCCGTGTAGCTCAGCAGTCCCTGATACTCCAGCGTGCTGCCGCGTAGTTTCAGCGATACTGTGTCCGCCCGGCCGCCGACATTGATTTTCGATACCTCGAAAATCCCCAGCGGGCTTGCCTTCAGCGTCGTGGCCGTCGCATTCGATGTCGAAGCCAGCCGCTGCGCCTCGAAACCGAATCCGTAGCTCAGCGTATACCGTTTCCCTTCTTCCACGGCGACAACAACATTTTTGTCCGGATACGTTCCGGCAGGATTCTGAGGAGCCACTTGCACACGATCGAAAATCGCCAGGTTGTACAGCTTCTGCTGCGTCGCGATTACGTCCCCTTCTCGCAGCGGCCCCCCGGGCTTCACCATCACCTGTCGCGCGATCACCCCGGGCCGCGTGTACCGATAGCCCGCCAGCAGCACGCGGCTCACGTCAACGCGCGGTCCTTCCGTAATGTGGTAAACGAGGCTCACCCGGTTGGCGCTCTCGGGTGTCATCTGGGCCGCGAACTGCGCGCTGGGAAAGCCCTGATCAAAATAGTACGCCAGGATGTTGTCCCGGTCCGCCGTGACGTTCGCGTCCGAATACGGCTGCCCCTCCGTCGAACCTATCACCGTCAAAAGCTGCTTGCTCGTGAGTGCGTGATTCCCCTGGAGCTGCAAATCCGCCACGTGCGTCTGCGGGCCTTCGGTGATGTGATACGCTACAGACACATTGCCTTTTTTGCCCTTATGGTCGTCGTTCACTTCTGTGCGCACCTGCGCCTGCAGGAATCCGTTCGACAGATACAGTGCGCGAATCGAATTCGCGTCGTTGCGCGCCATCTGCTGGCTGAAATGCCCGCGTGACAGGAAGCCCCCGCGTTGCACCTGCAGGCGGCTCGAGAGCAGCGCCGTGCTGAAATATTTATTCCCTTCGATCTTCACGCCCACTACGCGGTGCAAGATGCCACGGTCAATTTCGTACCGGATCACGTCGACGGGCAAGTTCCTATCCCCTTGCGACGTGTACTTCACCGTCGCGTCAAAATAGCCCTCGCTTTCGAGCAGGTTGCGAATATTCCGCCGCCCTTCTTCCAGCAGATCCGGGTCCACGTCGCCCTCTTCGTAAATCGGGACTAGTTTCCGCAACTGTTTCGCGGATATCTTTGCGCCAGTGACTTCGACGCGCACGCGAGGTCCGGCGATCACGTCCAGCGTGATTGGCAGCATGCCGCTCTGCGGATCATACTGGCCCCGGTGTACGGCCACGCGCGCACCCAGATACCCCGACGCCACCAGATAACTTCGCAGCCTCTCAACTCCGCGATCAATTCTTTCCGCCGTCACGGCAATCCCGCGCTTCAGCTTGCTCTTTTCGAGCACTTCCTCCGCCGTGAACGGTGTTTGATTGTTGAGGCCTACAGACGAAATCTTCGCGCGCGGCCCCGGCGTCACGTCCACGCTGATATCCATTTCCCGCGTATTCGGATGCTTCACCAGCGCGTACTGCCAGTGCGCCTCGTAAAATCCGTCGTTGCGCATGGTTTCGCCCAGCCGCGTCAATCCCTCGTTCAGCGCTGAAATCTGGAACGGATGGCCGAGTGGCATGCGCAGCGCCGCCACGGCTGTGCCTTCGTTCGGTGGATCTTTCAAGCCGTATACCCTCACCACGTTGTTGTAATAGTTTCGCGTGACCACGAAGTCGATATGCAATCCGTCCGCCGCGATGGTCCCCTTCGTGCGCACGTCGGAAAACAGGCCCGTTTGATTCAGCGCGCGCAGGCTCGCGCGTTCCGCTTCGATGGCGAAGGGCTGGCCGGATTTCAGCGGCAGCGGCGCCAGCTTCTCCGGAATCGGCTTCCCCGTATCATCCACCACGCGCACGCTCGCCACGCGTTTCCCTTCGAGCGGCGCATCCTGGGCCCACGCCGTGGAAAAACTCAAAAATACAGCCAGCAGCGGCGCGAGCGCACCAAGAGTCGCCAATTTTCTCCACAGCGCCGTTTTTCCTCTGCATTTCATCCTCTCTCCAACTCGGAGGAAAGGTTAGCACACCGTACCGTCTCTCGTTTTCGAAAAGGCGCTATCATGGGTGTCTTCATTCGGGGGAATCGTGGATCCCGGGCAATTTGAGAGATACTCACGCCAGATTCTTTTCGCCGGCATCGGCGAAGAAGGTCAGCAGCGTCTTCTCGACTCCAGCGTTGTTCTTGTCGGCTGCGGAGCGCTCGGCACTGTGTCAGCGAATCTGCTCGTCCGCGCCGGAATCGGCCGGCTCAGAATTATCGACCGCGATTTCGTCGAAACATCGAATCTGCAGCGGCAAACGCTCTTCGAGGAGTCCGACGCGCGCGACTCGCTGCCAAAAGCCGTCGCCGCCCAGCGCCGCTTCCGGGCCATACATTCGGATCTCCCCGTCGAGGCCGTCGTCGCCGATTTGAATCCGAAGAATGCTCGCGATTTGCTCGCTGGCTTCAATGTGATTCTCGATGGAACCGACAACTTCGAAACGCGCCTCCTTATGAATGATGCGTCCGTCGCGCTCGGCGTTCCCTGGATTTACGCCGCCGCTGTTGCCAGTTATGGCATCACGCTCACGATCCGCCCCGGCGAAACTCCCTGCCTCGCCTGCCTCCTCGAATCGGAAGGCGGGACCGGCGGCTTGGGACTCGAGGAAACCTGCGACACCGCTGGTATCCTGAACAGCGCCGCAAGCGTCATTGCCTCGATCCAGGCTGCCGAAGCGACGAAGCTTCTCGCCGGAAAATCCGAAGCCCTCCATGGCCGCCTGGTTTCTTGCGACGTTTGGACGGGCCGCTTCCAGTCCATCCGCGTCGCAAAAAATCCGCAATGCCGCGCTTGTGTCCGTCGCGATTTCAGCTATCTGGAGGGCCAAGCGCAACCTCACGTCACGATGTGCGGCCGCGATTCCGTTCAAATCCATGAACGCACTCGCCACCTCGATCTCGACGAGCTTGGCCAGCGCATCGAGAAAACCGCCGGCACCGTTCACCGCAACGATTTCCTGCTGCGTTTCCGCATTCCTCCGTACGAAGTGACTGTCTTTCCCGACGGCCGCGCCGTCATTAAAGGCACGCGTGATCCTGCCGTGGCGCGTTCGCTCTATGCCCGGTATATTGGCGCTTGAAGAATCTTTGGAAAAAGGGGCTGTCCATGAAAATGTCACTCCGCGTCGTCGCCACCGTCGTGCTGTTGATTCCGATGCTCCCGCAAATTGCGCCGGCCCGGCAAAAAGTGGACGCCCCGCCGCTGGCCGCGGATTTGCGCGCGAAACTCTCGAACGATTTGAATCGCATGGCCAGCGATTACCCTGGCGCGATGGGAATTTTCGTCAAGGATTTGACGAGCGGCCAGACGTTTGCCGTCAACGCCGATACAATCTTCCCTCAGGCCAGCTCCATCAAAATTCCGCTGCTCATCGAGCTGATGCGCCAGGCGCAATCCGGAAAAATCGATCTTCGTACGCGCGTCGAAATTCATCGCGCAGGGCTTGTCGGAGGCAGCGGCGTGCTGCAGTTCTTCTCCGACGGCGGCTCGTCACTCTCGATCCACGATCTCGCCGTGCTCATGGTCGTGCTTTCCGATAATTCCGCCACCAATCTGCTGATCGATCGCGTCGGCATAGACAACGTCAATTCCATGCTCGACGGCCTCGGTCTCCACAGCACGCGCCTCGCGCGCAAAATGATGGACATCCCCGCCGAGCAGGCTAGCCGCGAAAATCGCTCGACGCCGCGCGAAATGGCCGCGCTCCTCGAACAGTTGTACGCGGGGAAATTGCTCGACGCGGAACATACCAAGGCCACGCTTGAAATTCTGGAATACCCAAAGGACAGCCCTTTGCGCGCGGGACTTCCCGACACGATTACCGTCGCCGAAAAACCCGGCTCCCTCAATGGCGCGCAATGCGATTCGGGAATTGTGTTTCTCGACGGACGCCCCTACGTCATCTCCGTGATGACCGCCTATAATCGCGCCGATGGCGATCCCGCCATAACCAGCGTTTCGCGCCGCGTCTTCAGCTATTTCGATCTCCTCGCGCACGACAATTCCTACGGCGTGCGCGTCCGCTAGGCGAGCTGATGCGCAAGAAGTCTTAGCAAAAACGAAGTGGAATGAATTGCGTGGTAAACCTGTAAACGATCACGCCGCGCGTTTCAACCGGCGATGCGCCGTTCTGTCTCCTGCCGGGTGGCAATCCGTTCGATATTTTCGCGGCAATTCATCAGCGTGAGGAACGTACTGAGAACGCGCGCCTTGGTTTCGTCCGTCAGCCCGGTGCCGCCGGTAGCCAGATGGGCGAGCTTCGCGCCGTGTTCGACAATGTAATCCCTCATTTCGCCGAAACGTTCCCGCGCGCAAGTGCCCAGCGCCGTCTCGCGCCGCATCTGCATGCACGCCTGCTCGAGCTCCAGCGTGAAGTGCAGAACGCACCGGCGCTCCGCCTCGAGTTCCTGCGGGACTCGCGCCTTGCACCCAACCACTTCGCAGTTTATGTACATGGCATCCCAAGGCTTCCCGGCTGGCCGTAAGATTCACCCGGCTTGCATGATAAATGTGTAGCATCCCCGGCCCCTAAAATCCACCATCGGCGCGCCCGCGCGCGTCCAATTCGACATCCCGCTTTCCTTCCTAAAGTCTTGCCCCCCTGCCCGCGAAGCCCCTTTTCCCACAAGCCGCTCCGGAAGTACACTTCGGAGAACACCATGCCGGTCATCGGCAGCCAACCCGAGAGGCAACGCGCCAGGCGCGGCGGCAGGCAAAACGTCGCCGTGCTCATTTTGCTGCTGCTCGCGTCGCAGGCAGCTTCGGCGTACGATTACCCGCTGAATTCCGAATCCATTCGTAACGCGTATTTTCTGGGCGAGCGGAATAATTTTCAAACCACGCGCCGCCTCCTGCAATATATTCACCAGTTCACCGGGCCTCAAACAGGCCGCTATTTCGTCTCGCAAATCGATATCTCCACTCCCTATCAGCAAATTGTTCTCCGCGGACGCCGGGACACCCCCGGTGACTCTGAAGTGCAAACGGAAACCGATTTGCACGCTCATCCACTGAAGTTTATCGTGCGCGTGCGCGTCGAATGGAATGGACGTTATGCGGACCATGTGCGCAGATCGATCTCCCCGCCCGATCTTTCGCGTGGCGTTTCCATCCATGTCATTCAGCAGCATCGAATCACGCCGCTCAAGACGAATCGCCAGGCGCTGTACAGCAGCATGGGGCACGGCGGTTCAGTTTTTGTCGGTATGTTATTCGAACTGCAGTTCGATCCGGCGAGAATCGCGTCCGCGCCGCTGCGCGTCAGCGTCCGCGAACCCGATGGCCAAGTTGTGGAAACGAAATTCGATCTGACGAAACTTCGTTAATTCAGCGGAAGCTCGCCGGCCGCGTTTACGACCGCCAGCGCAGCGTCACGGGACCATCGAGCGGGTGCGGAGCAGGAGCGCCGGTGCGTTTCGATTCCAGATGCGCGGCTTTGAGCTGGAAATACCACTTCGCCGGGCGGTCCGCGTCGTCAATGAGCATCAGGTGCGGATTCGATTGCAATCCCACCGCCTGCTTCGTCATTGTATCGGTATCCTGCGCGATAAATCGCGGCCCCAGCACCTCGACGATAAATCCCACAATCGGCACATAGCGCATCACATTCCACGCCGCGCAAAAATCCAGCCGGCACAGGTCACGACGCACCGGCGTTACCACGGCGCGGCTCGAAAACCATAGATTCCCCGCGCGCACCTGCTCGAATCGATAGCTTGGCAACGTGAAATCAATTGTCGTCGTAACCGGCGCGCCCGTGACCATCTTCAGCACTTTGTACGGCAGGCTATTCGACGATGGCGTGTGCGGGCTCATCCGGAAGCCATCGGGGATCGGCTCAAATTGCTTTTGCTTTTCGTGAATGCTCCGCCGGCTGCGCCACCACCACGATTGATGCACAAACGGCCCGTGCGCCGGATCCATCAGTCCAATCACTCCGTGGTCCACGTGCACCGGCATTTCCGCGGAGAGATGCGCCATGCGATAGCGTTCGCTGAATTTCGGCAGCTCCGGCGCGGGCGTGGGCGCATGTTCGAGCCGCGACGAATTCGGCGGCGTCATGTAGACCCAAACATACCCGTCACGTTCCTCGCACGGAAAGCTCCCCGCGTAAATGCGATCCACGCGAAGATTCGAATCCGCCGTGATCGACGGGATTCCCCGGCACTGCCCGGTGCGCGCGTCGAATCGCCAGCCATGGTAGCTGCACTCGACCGTCTCGCCATCCGATTGACCGCACGAAAGCGGCATGCCGCGATGCGGACACACGTCGCGCAGCGCAAAGGGTTTGCCGTGTGCGTCGCGGCCAATCACCAGCGGGACATCCAGCAGCATGGCTCGCTGCAAGCCGCGTCCCCGCACCTGATGCGAGCGCAGCGCCGGATACCAAAAATCCCACAGTATTCCGCCGTCGCCGTTCGCCAGTACCGGACGTGAATCTTCGCTCATAGGCAGCGCCATCGTAGTATAGCCGTTCCTCTGCGGCAACTTTACGCCGTGCGCGATTTGACACGTCCGCCTGCTGCGGTTACTCTGTATCTATAATGACGTTTGCTTCCTTCTATTAGCGCTCACTCCTGATCCCCGCGCTGGGGCGTTGCCTGTGTCTGTCTGATCCGATTCACCCATTGATCCACGTCACAATTGTTATTGGAGCTTTTCCATGGCGCCACTGGGCATGTTTCAAAAACTCGACCAGATCGAGACTCGCTATGACGAGCTGAATACCGAGCTTTCGTCGCAGGAAGTGCATGCTGACTCCGGACGCTACCAGAAAGTTGCGCGAATGCACGCCGAGCTTTCCGGGATCGTCCAGAAATATCGCGAGTGGAAGGAAATTGAAAAAGGAATCTCCGGCGCGAAGCAGATGATCGAGGAAGCGGAAGACGCGGAGATGAAGCAGCTCGCGCACGACGAGCAGCACGCGCTCGAAACGCGCCGCGAAACCGTCGAGCGCGAATTGAAAATGCTGCTCCTGCCGCGGGATCCGAACGACGAGAAAAACGTCATCGTCGAAATTCGCGCGGGCACGGGCGGCGACGAAGCTTCGCTGTTTGCCGGCGAGCTTTTTCGCATGTACTCGCGCTACGCGGAATCGCAGGGCTGGCGCGTCGAAGTCCTCGAGAGTTCCGCGTCGTCCATCGGCGGCGTGAAGGAAATCATCGCGGCGATTCAAGGGCAGAAAGTGTATTCCAAGCTGAAATACGAAAGCGGCGTGCACCGCGTCCAGCGCGTTCCCGCCACCGAGCAGCAGGGTCGCATCCACACATCCGCCGCAACGGTCGCGGTCCTGCCGGAAGCCGATGACATCGACATCAAAATCGAGCCGAAGGATCTGCGCGTCGACACATTTTGTTCATCCGGCCCCGGCGGTCAATCCGTGAATACCACGTATTCGGCCGTGCGTATCACGCACATCCCGACGGGACTGGTCGTTTCCCAGCAAGACGAAAAATCGCAAATCAAAAATCGCGCCAAGGCCATGCGCGTCTTGCGCACGCGTCTTTACGAGATGGAGCAAGAAAAGCAGCACCAGCAAATTGCCGCCGAGCGCCGCGGGCAAATTAAAACCGGCGACCGCTCGGAGAAAATCCGCACATACAATTTCCCGCAGAACCGCGTCTCGGATCACCGCATCGGCTTGACGCTTCACCAACTCACCGAAGTGATGGACGGCAAGCTCGGCCCCATCGTCGATGCTCTCATCACCCATTTCGAAGCCGAGCGCCTGAATCAAGAGCTCGTGGCGACCTGAAACTGAAGATGACGAAACCATGCAAAATCGCGTCATGGCGCCCATGACACCGCATACGCAGACGCCCGCGGCAGCTCATGTCCGCGCTGCTCTTCGCGACGCGATGGCCCAGATGCGTGATGCTGGCGTGCCATCGCACGCACTCGCGGCGGAATTATTGCTGATGCATATCCTCGGCCGCGACCGTGCGTGGCTTTACGCGCATCCCGAAGCGCCGCTCGATCCGGAATCCGCGCGAAAATATTTCGATTTGGTCGCGCGCCGCTCTGCAGGAACACCTACGCAATATCTCACCGGCAAGCAAGAATTCTGGGGCCTCGAATTCGGCGTGACGCCCGCGGTGCTGATTCCACGGCCGGAGACCGAGCACATCATTGAAGTCGCCATCAAACGCCTCGGCGAACCGCGCGCGCAAGACCCGTTGCGCATCGCCGACATTGGCACTGGCTCCGGCTGCATCGCCGTCGCGCTCGCGCGCGAATTGCCGCAGGCTGAAATATTCGCCACGGATATTTCGGCCACTGCTCTCGCCGTGGCGCGGCGCAATGCGGAGCGTCATGGAGTGGCCGAGCGCATTCGCTTCGTCGACTGCAATTTGTTGGACGCGCTCTCGAACGAAGCACTCGGTTTCGATTTGATCGTCAGTAACCCTCCCTATATCGCGCACGGCGACGAAGCGCAATTGCCGCGCGAAGTCCGCGAGCACGAACCGCCCGAAGCTCTCTTTGGCGGCCCGGCCGGAACGGAAATCTATACGCCGCTAATCGCGGAGAGTGCGAAGCTGCTGCGTCCCGGTGGTTTCCTCGTGCTCGAAATCGGCTACAGCGCGCTCGACCGCGTTCGCCCGCTCTTCGACGAATCCCCGCTATGGGCAGACGTTCGCGTCACCAACGATCTTGCTGGCATCCCGCGCGTGATTTCCGCGGAACGCAAATAAAGTCCGCAGGTTCCGGCAAGGCGTAAGACGGCTGCTTCAGTACCCATGACTGCGTGTATTATTCCCGGAAAGGTGTAGCGTGCCAAAGCTCGCCCAATATCGCGCCAAGCATGATGCCGCGCCAATCGCCAGCCCGTCGGCCACGCAGGCGGCAGCATCGGCAAATATTTCCATCCTCCACGTCGACATGGACGCGTTTTTCGTTTCCGTCGAACTGCTCGATCGTCCCGAGCTGCGCGGCTTGCCGGTCGTTGTTGGCGGACAAGCCAATCAGCGCGGCGTGGTCACTTCAGCGAGCTACGAAGCGCGCCGCTTCGGTATTCATTCCGCGATGCCGCTGCGCGCCGCGGGAAAACTGTGTCCGCACGCGGTGTTTCTCGACAATCGCCACCAACTCTATTCCCAGTGGAGCGATCGCGTCGCGGCAATCCTCGCGAAATACTCGCCCGTCGTGGAAATGGCTTCGATTGACGAAGCCTATCTCGACCTCAGTGGCACGGAGCGCCTGCTCGGACCGCCGCTCGCCGCCGCGGATCGCCTGCTTCGTGATGTCACGAAGAAAACTGGCCTGCCCTGCTCCGGCGGCCTCGCCAGCACGCGGCTCGTGGCAAAAGTCGCCAGCGATCAGGCCAAACCCCGCGGCCTGGTTTGGGTTCCCAAAGGCGGCGAAGAGGCGTTTCTCGCGCCGCTCGGGGTCCGAGAAATTCCCGGCATCGGCAAAGTCACGGAAGGCGCATTGGCAAATCTCGGGATTCAAACTGTCGCGCAACTTGCCGCCGTGCCGCTCGAGCGCCTCGAGGAAACGTTCGGCCGGTGGGGATCGGCTCTCTACCGCAAAGCTCGCGGCCAGGACACCTACGAATTCTTCGTTGACGCGGAGCCAAAGTCCATCTCGCACAACTGCACATTTGGCAGCGATACTGCCGATCGCGAGCTTCTCGAATCCACTCTCAGTCTGCTGACGCAGAAGGCAGGCAAGCGTCTGCGCGACGCCGGCCTCTTCTGCCGCACCATCACGCTCACTTTGCGCTTCACGGATTTTCACACCATCACGCGCAGCCACACGCTCGCCACTCCCACGGATCTCGACGCCGCAATGCTCGCGGCGATTCGCGAATTACTCCGCGGCGCATGGGACGGTTCCGCGAAGTTGCGTCTGGTTGGCGTCGCGCTATCGTCCTTCCTCGCCTCGTCCTCTGCCACAGGCCAGCTTGAATTGCTTGATGCTGGGCGCCGCGAGAAGCTGGAACGTCTGGCGCAAGCCGCCGACCGCCTCCGCGATCGTTTCGGCTTCTCGAAAATCCAGCTGGGCGGCTCGCTTCCCCGGCCGCGCAAATAGGAATTTCGCATCCCTCAATAACTCGCGGCCCTGCGTTCCCCTGCCATATAATCCCGTTCCATGTCTTCCCCCGGAACAGCCGATTCCGCGCCCATCGGTCGCCGCCCGCGCCGCAGGAGCGCTCTGCGCAACTACTGGCAGCGCGTCACTGAAGGCCTCGCGGTTCAGCAGCTCTGGGGCCAGATGAAGGCCGACGCGCGCGTGACATATTCGTTTTACTCGCACGATGTCGATTGGGAAGCGATGGGCACCGGCAGGCACTGGAAACGGCCGTTCCGCATTGCTTGGGCGCTGTTTCAAGCGATGCTGATGAAGCTGACGCCCGCGCGCCGCGTCCTGCTCCTCATCGCCTGCGTGCTGCTGATTGTTGACCTGAAATTCCGATTCGGGAATGAACAGTATTCGTTTGCGATGAGCGGAGTTGGTTCGCTAATTCTTTTTCTGCTGCTCGCACTCGAGCTGGCTGACCGTGTGACGATGAAGCGCGACCTCGAAATCGCGCGTGAGATTCAGCACTGGCTCGTGCCGGAGCATCCGCCGGCCGTTCCTGGCGTCGACATGGCCTTCGCCACGCGTCCGCAAAATACCGTCGCCGGCGATTATTACGACGCGTTCTTGCGTCCCGGCCCCGAAGGCCACGCGGGACAATCGCTATTGATGGTCGTCGCCGATGTGGCGGGCAAGAGCGTTCCCGCGGCTCTGCTCATGGCCACGTTTCAAGCCAGCATTCATTCGCTCGCCTCGCGCCCCGGCAGTCTCGACGAGCTCGCTCGCGGCCTCAATCATTACGCCTGTGGCCACAGTCTTTCCGGCATGCGCTTCACCACCGCCTTTCTCGCCGACTACGATCCATCCTCCAAGTGCCTTCGCTACGTTAACGCCGGCCACAACGCGCCCTTCCTGCGCCACGCTTCGGGCGCGATCGACCGCCTCTCCGAAGGCGGCATGCCTTTCGGCATCGACAGTTCCACAAACTACCGCTCCGAGGCGGTGACCATCGAAACCGGCGACCTCCTCGTCATTTTCACCGACGGTTTGGCGGAAGCCGTCAACGACGCCGGCGAAGAATACGGCGAATCGCGCATTCAGGTGAGCGTTGAAACCTTCGCCCACGAATCCGCCGCGTCCGTTCTCTCGATTCTCATGGGTGCCGTCGACACGTTTGTCGGCCCCGCGCGACAGCACGACGACATCACCTGCATGGCCGTACGCTTCCTTTAGCAATCGCGTTGTTTTTGCTCCTGGCGGCTCCGCGCAGTATCCGCTCTTACTTGGCTTCTTCTTGCCAGCGATAATTTTAAGGCATTCCTCACATACACTGCCGTTTGCTCCCATCGCCCATGGAGGCACATAATTCAGCCATGGAAGCGCGCGAACTGGCCGGGCGGATTTGCGAGGTACTGCGCGGAGCAGGCTATCAAGCCCTGTTCACGGGCGGATGCGTGCGCGACTTGATTCTCCGGCGCGACCCCACGGATTACGACGTGGCCACGGATGCGCGTCCCGAAGAAGTCCAGCGGCTTTTCCCCGGCAGCCTTGCCGTTGGTGCGCAGTTCGGCGTCATCATTGTCATCGAAGACAGTCTTCAGGTCGAAGTCGCCACGTTTCGCTCCGATCTTGGGTATGCGGATGGCCGCCATCCCGTAGCGGTGGAATTCTCGGCTTCTCCGGAGGAGGATGCGCGCCGCCGCGACTTCACCGTCAACGGCCTGATGATGGACCCGCGCGATGGCCGCATTTTGGATTTTGTCGGTGGCCAGGCCGATTTGCGCGCTGGGATCATTCGCGCCATTGGCGATCCAGATTTGCGATTCAATGAGGACAAGCTGCGCATGGCTCGCGCGGTTCGTTTTGCCGCGCGCTTCGGATATGTGATCGAAGCCGCGACGCGCGACGCCGTCGTGAAACGCGCGCCCGAGATTTTACAAGTCTCGCAGGAGCGTCTGCGCGACGAACTGACCAAAATGCTCACGGAGGGCGCCGCGCGTCGCGCTTTCGAGCGGCTCGACGAAACCGTCCTCCTGCCCGAGCTGCTCCCCGAAATCTCGCGCATGAAAGGCGTGGCCCAACCGCCGCAATTCCATCCCGAAGGCGACGTCTGGACGCACACGCTGCTCATGCTCGAGCAACTTCCCGCTGGTTGCTCACCAACGCTCGCCTGGGGCGTGCTGTTGCACGACGTGGGCAAACCGCCCACGTTCACCCCGGCGCCAGGGCCCCACGGACGCATCCGCTTCGATGAGCACGTCGAGGTCGGCACGCGCATGGCCGAAGAGATCTGCCGGCGGCTGCGCTTTTCGAACGACGACACCGAGCAAATCTCCTTGCTGGTCGCAAATCATCTGCGCTTCAAAGACGTCGCGCAGATGCGCGCCTCCACGCTGAAGCGCTTCGTACGCCTGCCGCGCTTCGAGGAGCATCTCGAATTGCATCGCCTCGATTGCCTCTCCAGCCACCGTGACCTTACCTGCTACGATTTCGTCCAGCGTTTCCTTGCCGAAACGCCGCCCGACGCCATGCGCCCCGCGCGCCTGCTCTCCGGCGAGGATTTAAAGCGCATGGGATATTCCCCAGGGCCGGTATTTAAGGAGATCCTCCGCGCTGTCGAAGACGCGCAGCTCGAGGGTAAAATTCAAACGCAACAGGAGGCCATCGGAATGGTCAAAGAGCGCTTTTGACTGGCTAACCACGCGATCCAATCCAGCGTCCCGCAGTCGCGATGTCAAAAATAGAGATGCTATCCATAGCCATTTATCGCCAGTAATGCATTGACAACACAGTATTTATTTAATTGTTTCCATATATTAGCGTCTTATGCTAAAGATATCTAATCATATAGAACGTAATGGATTGTAACCCTTCCTGCTCCGGCTGCATCGAATGGGTTAGTCGTCAGGCCTCCTGTGGGCTCGTTCCCGCGCTGGCCGAAGGGGACAACACAAAATGTCGAACTCTAAAACGCTGGTTCCGCAAGAATTGCCCATCCTGCCCCTCCGGGACACGGTTCTGTTTCCCGGCGCTGTGATGCCTCTGACCGTCGGCCGCGAAAGCTCGCTGGCGCTCCTCGACTCGCTCGAAGGCGAAAACAAAGTTTTGGGTGTGGTCGCGCAATTGGACCCTCGGATCGAAGATCCGGTCGGAAGCGATCTTCACACGGTCGGCGCTCTCGGCAAGGTCCACAAGATGGTTCGGACGCCGAATGGAAATGTAGTTGTCTTCCTGGAAGGGCTCACGCGAATCCGCGTCCTCGAAGTCCTCGGTCTGAAGCCGTTCCTCCGTGCGCGAGTCGAAGAAATGCCCGACATGGATGACGCGCCCGAGGCCGAATTGACGGCGCTCTACCGCAACACACAAGAATTGTTTCGCGACGTGGTCGCGCGCTCGCCTCAGCTCTCCGACGATCTTCAGGGCATCGCGTCCAACATGGAATCTCCGGCGCAGCTCGCCGATTTTGTCGCGGGGACTTTGCCTTCGCTGAGCACCCTCGTTCGTCAGGAGCTTCTCGAAACAGCCAGCGTGGGCAAGCGCCTGGAATCGCTGATTCGTGAACTCACCAAGGAAAAGGAAGTGCTCGAGCTTCGCGCGAAAATTCACGAACAGGTGCAGGAGCAGGTCAACCAATCCCAGCGCGAATTTTTGCTCCGCGAGCAGCTCAAAGCCATTCAGAAGGAACTGGGAGAGACGGACGACACGCAGGCCGAAGTCACCGAACTGCGCGAGAAGGTGGAATCATCCGGCATGTCCGCGGAAGCGAAGAAAGAATGTGAGCGCGAGCTGAAGCGCCTGGCGCGCATGACTCCCGCTTCCGCCGAATACATGGTGTCGCGCACCTATCTCGAATGGATGACGTCGCTGCCCTGGGCGAAAACCTCCGGCATCGAGGACATCGACATTCCCAAGGCGCAGGGGATTCTCGACGAGGATCACTACGACCTCGAAAAGGTCAAGCAGCGCATTCTCGATTTTCTCGCGGTCAAAAAACTCCAGCCCGGGATGAAGGGTCCCATCCTGTGCTTCCTCGGGCCTCCAGGCGTGGGCAAAACCTCGCTCGGGAAATCGATCGCTCACGCCCTCGGCCGCAAATTCGTCCGCGTTTCCCTCGGCGGCATGCACGACGAAGCTGAGATCCGCGGCCATCGCCGCACTTATATCGGCGCGCTGCCTGGCCAAATCATTCAGGGGATTCGCCGCGCGGAGACGCTCGATCCGGTATTCATGCTCGACGAAGTCGACAAGCTCGGCCGCGATTTCCGCGGCGATCCGTCGGCGGCGCTGATGGAAGTGCTCGATCCCGAGCAGAATGGCTCGTTTCGCGATCATTACCTCGACGTGCCGTTCGATTTGTCAAAAGTGCTCTTCGTCGCCACCGCCAACTGGATGGATCCCATCCCCGAGCCGCTGCGCGACCGCATGGAAATTCTCGAGCTCGCCGGGTATACGGAAGAGGAGAAGATCCACATCGCCAAGCGCTTTTTGATCCCGCGCCAGTGCACGGAAAATGGACTGAAGGCCGGCGAGCAGATCGAGTTCGCCGACGAAGGTCTGCGCGAAATCATTCATGGCTACACGCGCGAGGCCGGCGTGCGCAGTCTCGAGCGCGAAATCGCCACGCTGATACGCAAGCAGGCGCGCCGCATCGCCGAAGGCAAAACAGAGAAGCTCATCGTCACTCCGGAGGTTGTCCGCGAAGTTCTCGGCGTCCCCAAAGTCCACAGCGAAAAGGAAGTCGAGGAGCGCGTTTCGCGGCCCGGCGTTTCCGTAGGGTTGGTCTGGACGCCCGCCGGCGGCGACATCGTCTTCATCGAGGCCACTAGCATGCGCGGCGGCAAACAGTTCACCATGACCGGCCACCTCGGCGAAGTGATGCAGGAGTCCATGCGCGCCGCTCTTTCGTGGGTGCGCGCGAACGCCGAACGCTATGGCATCGATCCGGATTTCTTCCGCAAGCAGGACGTGCACATCCACGTTCCATCGGGCGCGATTCCGAAGGATGGTCCATCGGCTGGCGTCGCGATGGTCACGGCGCTTGTAAGCCTGTTGAGCGGGCATCCGATTCGCCCGCGCGTGGCCATGACGGGAGAAATTTCTCTCACCGGCGTCGTCCTGCCCGTCGGAGGCATCAAGGAAAAAGTCCTCGGCGCAAAGCGCGCCGGGATTCGCGAAGTGATTCTCCCGGCCGACAACGAACCGAACGTGAAGGAAGATTTGCCGGCCGATTTGCTCGACGGGCTTCAAATCCACTTCGTCCACACGGTCAATGAGGCGCTCGATCTCGCGCTTGGCAAAATCGAGCCGTGGCCGCGCGCTGTTGGTGGCCCGGGCCGCCCCGAGGAACGTTCTTCCGCGAGTCCGATCCACTAACTAAAGGATCGCATCCGCCGCGGGGTCCGTTTTTTTATGAACATTGCGACACGAAAAGCCCGGTTATTCTCCCGGGCTTTTCATTTTGGTGGCACGTTCGTCGTGTTTTTCGTTGCGCCGCCGCGCGCGTTCGCGTAGAGCTATTATTCTCCTCGATGCCGTCATTCACTCCAAGGCAGGTGGCCGTGCGCGCGCAGGAAGCCGCTTCGCAGTTGGTTGCGGCTCTCGATGGCGCGGCGCTTGTGCCCAAATTTCTCCGCGGCTATGTGGACGAGAAAAAGCGTCCCGGGCGAACCGCCAACCCGCAGCGGTATCGCGATTTGGTCGAAACGATCCGCCGCGAAGCCCTTCTCGTCATGGTGTTGCAAGTTGACATCGATGCGCCTCGGCGTCTCGGCATGCCGCGGACGGCCCGGGCCGCCACTCCTCGGCAAGTGGAGCTCGCGGATCTGTTTCGCGGCGAATTCTATGTCGCGCTCGGCCGCCGTTTGAATTGGGACGACGAAGAATTCGCCGCCTTCTGCCGCGACCTCGATCTTTTTCGCAAGCTCTATGCGGATGTTCCCCGCGTTTCGCACCGCAGCCGCGCGCTTGCGCCGCCCACGGGGCCTTTCGTCGATCGTTGCGGCCTGTTGCTCGACGCTCCCATGCTCGATCAGGCTCGTCGTGCCGCCGCCAAATTCGAAGCCGAGCTCATCGCCGCCGCGTCCGCGGTGCTCAAGAAAGTCTTCTCGGCCAGCAAGCGCCGCTAACGCGCGAAGTCGCCGCGCGCCGTCGGGGTTCCGTCAGCTGGCAATCTCCAGCGTCGTCTTGATTCCGTCGCCGCGCTGCGTGAACCAGGTCTTGTACTGCTCCCACGGCAAATGATTCGTGATTAGCTTCGCCAGTACGCCCGGACGCTTCGCCTCGATCGCCTTGAAATCCTCGACTCCCATTTTGTAATGCAGCGGATTGGCGTTGACGCTGCCCAATACCACGTTGTTCCCCAGCACGAGGTCTTCGTTGATTTCCGCCGTCGGCTCGGCCTGCTGCTTGTCGCCGCCGGTAACGCTCAGAAGGCAAAGCACCGCCGTCGGTGCCAGCGTCTGCATCGCCTGAAAGACGACTCCCGGGTTTCCCGTGCACTCGACCACCAGATCGAGCGGCCCGATCTGCTTGGGCAGCGTCGCTATCGGAATGTTTAACACCGAAAGATATTCGCCGCCGAGCTGCGGAACGAGCTGCGCGCGCAGATCCGTCGCCGGCTCGCGCCCCACCACCGTCGTGCGCAGCCCGCGCTGCACCAGCACCGCCGCGGCCAGCAGACCCACTGGCCCCGCGCCTATAACCAGCGCCGTCTTCGGCAGCCATGTGAATCGTTGCTGCACGCGATACGACTGGTCGATGCCTTTTTCGACGATCGACATCGGCTCAAGCAGCACGCCAATATCTTTCAGCGCCGCGGGAATGTGGTTCATGTACTCCGGCACGTCCACGTAGTGCTCGGCCATGTACCCGTGCCGCCCTTTGATCCCGCGCTCGGTGTATTTTCCGCTCGTGCACATGTCGTTTTGCCCGTGATTGCAGAAGTAGCACTGCCCGCACGGCCGCCGCACCGTCGTCACCACAAAGTCTCCCACTTTGAATCCCGCACCCTGGGCCTTCGCGCCTACGTCCTCGACCACGCCAAAGTTCTCGTGTCCCAAAATCAAATATTCGCAGCCCGCCGGCGCTTCGCCGTAAAGTCCTGCGTCAATCTCCGCGTCCGTGCCGCACAGTCCCACGCGCATCGTTTTCACGGCAATCTGATCCGGCGCCATCTCCGGTGCGGGAACGTCTCGCATTTCGATCGAATCTTTCTTTCCGGGGTGAATGATAATCGCCTTCATGAATGCTCCTTGGATTATAGGATTGCATCAGCATCTCATTTGTCTCGCCTGCCGCAGCAAAAGTCAAACCAACCGCTCACTGGCTTACCTGTCCCGGAGACCAAATTAACCTTTAGGCGTCCTCGCGATCCTCCGCCGTTGGCCACGGGCAATCTTCCGCTATTCTCGAAGCAGATGCTGACTCTATTCTATATTCTCGTTCTCCAGCAGATCGCCCAGGGGGCTGTTTCACTCTGGGACGGCTGGAAATGGCTCCTCATGGTGCGCCATCGCCTCGCCACGCATTCGGGTTTTTATGCGCCGCGCGTCGCCGTAATCTGCCCGTGCAAAGGCTCGGAAACGGGCCTCGACGGGAATCTCACGGCGCTTTTGAATTTTGATTATCCAGACTACGAAGTCTATTTCGCCGTGGCCAGCGCGCTCGATCCCGCGCGCGCCGTAATCGACCGTGTCATGGCGGCGAGCAAGCGTGCGTCGCATCTCGTCGTGGCCGGCCAGCCCTCTGGCCGCGGCGAGAAAGTGAATAACCTTCGCGCCGCGGTGCAGGACGTCGCGGAGAAATGCGATATATTCGTTTTTGTGGATTCCGACGCGCGCCCGGGCCGCGCCTGGCTTTCGCACATGGTCGCGCCGCTCGCCAACGCCCAAATTGGCGCGGCCACCACCTACCGCTGGTACTTTCCGAACAAGGGCGGATTCGCGAGCGCCATGCTTTCCGCATGGAACGCGGCGATCGCCACACAATTCGGCGATCACAATCACAATTTCTGCTGGGGCGGCGGCACGGCAATTCGCCGCGAAGTGTTCGAGCGCGCCCAGGTGATGGAAGCCTGGGAAGGCGCCGTGACCGACGATTGGGCGCTGACGGCCGCGCTCCAGCGCGCCAGCCTGCCGATTCTCTTTGTGCCCGAATGCCTCGCGCCAACCATCGGCGATGTCAACCCGGAGCAGTTGGTCGAATTCACGAATCGCCAGATGATTTTGACGCGCGTTTATTCGCCGCGCCGCTGGGCTTTGGCGGCGCTCGCGCATCTTTCCTATTGCGTCACGATTTTTTATGCCGTGTACGCGATTTTCAATCGCATGTTCGCGGGATACTCCTGGATGGGAATGTTTCTGCTCGCCGTTCTCGTCGTTCTGCTCGCCGCGGGAAAGGGCGCGTTACGCGCGGTCTCCGTGCAGGAAATTTTGCGCGAATGGCGCGCGAAATGCGATCAGTGGAGCTGGACGTGGATCGTGCTCGCGCCGATCGTGCCGTTTTTGTTCCTGTGGAATTTCATCATCTCCGCGTTCGAGCGCCACATTCGCTGGCGCGGCATCCGCTACGAGCTCGTCTCCGCGACGCAGACGCGCATCCTCTCGCACTAATTTGTTCGCGAAGGCCTTCCTGCGCAAAACGCGACGACGTTCCGGTTCGATGGAACGCGCGAAGCGCCCCGCGCCACCACGGTCGATTTTCTCCTCATCATCATCGCGCGACGCCGCCGAGAAACGGAAAATGCTCTGCGGCGGCCATGAAAAATAGCATCGGAAACGACAGCCAGAACGCCGTCTGCGAAGCGATATTCGCAAAGCGCATCATTTTCTGAGCTTTTTCGGGAATCGGCGCGCCATTTTCGGTATTCGCTCGCGTCCATTGAATCATCCGCTTCTGCACGCGCCACACAATTCCCCACACGTTGAGCAGCATCACCAGCCCAATCCCGCCGCCAACGCTGATCGCCAGATGCGCGTTCGACGATTCCGGTCCGGCATTCAAATCCAAAATCACCCACGACGCCGCGATCACCACAATCGCAATCAGAATCGCCCGCACCCATCCATTCCCCAGCGGCCCTCCAAACGGCATCTGCAGCGCGTAAAGAATCGCGTATGCCACAATCCACACCAGAAACCATTCGCCCAGCCACCGGCCCATCAGCCCCGGACGCCCCGCATTGTCCGCGTCCGCTTGCAGCAGAATCATGTAGTACCGCAGGCCCACAAGCACCGTCACCAGGGCCGACCAGCGGAACCATGCCATCGCGCGCGACATCAGCGCCGGATAAACTTTCTTGCGCGTCGCTTCGTCGAGCGACTTCATCGCCGGGCCGCTGACCAAATTGAAAAAATAGAGCAGCCCGATCCAGATAATTCCAGACACAAAATGAATCCAGCGTAGCGCGATCTCTTCATTCGTCACCGCGCTCTGCGGGAAGCTAAACTGCGGCGCGAAATAGAACATGAAGTGAGTCAGCAACGAGCTTGCCATCATGGCGAATCCTCCTGTAACCAGTCACGTTTCGGCCGTTCGTTCGCGCCTACGCTACGGAATGCGCCGCGCGATGTCAATCCGCGCGATGCGCATCGCTCCGCTTCACTCCCAGGCGCGACAACGCCCAACGCGCATGTTCCGCAATCAGCGCGTCTTCCGAAGCGGCCAATTGCTCCAGGCGCGCCGCCACGCGCCCATACGCGGGATTTCCCGGCGCTAGCTGCGAATTCCCAAGCGCAACACAGGCATTGCGAATCAGCCCGCGCCATTTGGTTCGCTTCATGGGACTGCCGCGAAAAACTTTGCGAAACTCCTCTTCGTTCAGCGAAATCAGCCATTCGAGCGCCGGAGCAAAAAGCGATTCGCCCGCTGTTCCACGCCGCGCATGTTCTTGTTCCGCGCTCGCGCCGCCGTTGTTCTCGCGGATCGTTCGCGGTAAAAATTCCGCGATTCGTGTCACCGGAGCTTTCCGGTTCCACGGGCAGACATCCTGGCAAATGTCGCAGCCGAAAACCATGTTACCCATGGCTGGCCGGAATTCCTCCGGGATCGGCCCGCGCAGCTCAATCGTCAAATACGCGATGCACCGCCGCGCATCCAGCACGTACGGCGCGACGAATGCTTCCGTCGGACATGCATCAATGCATCGCCGGCAACTCCCGCACAAATCCGGCGGCGTTTCGCCGCGCGGCAAACTCGGCGCCAGCTCCAAATCCGTCAGAATCACGCCCAGAAACAGCCACGATCCCAGCCGTTGATGAATCAAACAAGTATTCTTCGCCAGCCATCCCAGTCCCGCGTATTTCGCGGCCACTCGCTCCAGCACGGGCCCCGTGTCCACGTACGCACGCGCCCGAAACGCGCCGCCGAATTCCGCCCGCATCCACGCTGCCAATTCATCGAGCTTCCGCTTCATCACATCGTGATAATCGTCGCCCCACGCATAGCGTGAAATCCATCCGCGCGGTCCGCGCGATTTCGCCTCATCGTGCACCGCCGCGCCCGCGTCATCTTTTGCCGTCGAACACGGCTGCGGCGCGTTGTAATTCAACGCGCATACAATCACCGACCGCGCCCCGGGCAGCACAGTCTCCGCGCTTGCTCGCCGCGCGTCGTGCAAATAGCGCATTTCTCCCGCGTATCCGCGTTCCAGCCATTCCGGCAATCGCCGCAGCTCCTCGAATTCTGCCGCCGGCGCCACGCCGCACAATTCAAATCCAATCGCCCGCGCGCTTTCCACCACTCGCCGAGTCTGTGACGCTTCCGTCATTCGCCTATCATGCCTCAAATTCGCCCATATCGTCGCGCCCGCGCTCCGCCGCGAATTTCTCTCCAGCGTGCTGGCGCACCCGCGCGACCATTGATACAATCCCCAGTCATGGTGAACTGGCGGCAGATTCAAGGACGCATTCGCAGGGCAAGAACGAGCGCGGACCCGCTCGGAAAGCTCACGGAATTATTTCAGAAGACGCGCGACCCGATGGTCGCTTTCGAAGCGGCGGCGCTCGAAGAAAAGGCTGGCCGGAATGACGAGGCGATTCGCTGGTACACAGTCGCCGCCGAACGTTTCCGCCGCGCCGATTGGCGGCAGAAGGCCGGCGAAGCGCTCACGCGCCTCGGCGCGCCTGTCCCCGAACCCGCCGTCAGTTCGTCCGCGAGCTCAGCGCCTGCCCGTGCCGATGCCGTCGAGCCTTCCGGAAATATCGCCACGCCCGCGGATTATGAATCAGTTTCCGACGCCACCGGCTCGGTTGATTCCGGCGATTCCGCTCAATCAGAAATCGCGCCGGGAATTTCCGCGCCCGGCGCCACGGAGTCGCCTGCTCCCGCGCGTCCCGGCGATCGTCCCGGTCGACGGCGTGGCCGACGTGGCGGGCGCCGTCACAAGCGCCGCGGCGCGTCGGCCACACCTGCGGCCGTGCCAGCAAGACCATCCACGACGCGAATGCCCGCGCCGCATCTCAGCGAATCCGTCTTCGCCGCACCAAGCCGCCCCGCGCCCAAAGCCGAATCCGAGCCTCCGATCGCCCGATTTGTTCCCGAGCCGAGCGGTCCGCTCGTCGAACGTTCCACATACATTCGCGCCGGCGACCCGGCGCTTGCTTCGCGCTTCGCGCATCTCGAATCCATTCTTCGCCGCCTGATCTCCGCGCCTCTGCATCGCGTGGACGAACTTGAGGACGCACCAGCGGGCCCAGGCGTTTTTCTCCTCTCCGATTCTGATTTGATGACGAATTATTACGTCGAAGCCTGCCAGACGCTGCGCATCGGCACCAGCCAGCTCGCCCGTGCGGGACGCGCCGGACGCGGCGCGCGCACCGAAGGGAAAGCGTCGCTCCGCGCGCAACTGGCCGAGCACCTCGAAATCAACGACACGCAAGTCAGCGACTACCTCCGCAAGCATTGCGTCGTCCGCTGGCTCCAGCTCGATGAGGACGCGCCCCATCTCGCCCACTTCGCCATCGCGCTGCTGCGCCCCGCGCTCAATATCGACTAACCCGCGCCGTTTCCAGAATGAAAAAAGGGCCCCTGCGACTCTCACCGCAAGGGCCCTTCCCGTTGCTCAGTTTCCGTTCTGTGACCCCGCCCCTTCAGTCTCTAATCGCGCCGCTTCAGAACGTCAAATGCAGCGCCATCTGTATAAACCGCGGACTTCCAATCGTGTGCTGAATCAACCCGATTCCCTGACTGGAGGGTGGCGGATTGACGTAACAAGGTTGCGGGTTAAAACAGTTGTTGAGTGTCACGTCATTATTGGGTGCGTCAAAACTGGGATGATTGAAGATATTGAAGAACTGCGCGTCGTAGCGCAGGTTGAATCGTTCATTGATTTTGAAATTCTTAACGACGGAAAAGTCGAACCGTGTCTGGAACGGGCCGCGGAAGACGTTTCGGCCAGTCGTCCCGAATCCCGTCTCATAGTTGTCGCAGGTCGTGGTGCCAGCGGTCGTTAGACCGCAGGGTGGCACACCGCTCTGCCCGGGGCTGAGCAACGGAATTGCAAATGCACTTGCATCGAAATAAGGTTTGCCGGCATTTACACCGGTCGTCCCCTGTAATTGTACTTGGGACACCGTTTTCCCAGAGGCAATGGGAAGAATGGGATTGGTAATGAAATCGTCAGCGCTGAAGAAAATGCCCCCTGCCGTGCCCGAAAAATCATACACGCTGAAGGGCTGGCCGGTTTCTGCAACTGTGATCCCGCTGATTCCCCAGCCGTTGAGAACCTGACCAACGAAACCGCTGGACTTCACAGCGTCGGGAATTTGGTACAAGTAGCTGAACGTAAACACGTGAGTACGATCAAATCCTGACGTGCCGTAAGCGGACCGCGGGTCCAGCGGGTTGTTGCCGTTATAAAAAAGCTGCAACCCGCTGCCTTCGTCCAAGGCGTGTGACCACGTGTATGAGCCAGTCAATTGCAGGCCGTGGCTCAACCGCTTCTTCACGCCGAGTTGCAACGCGTTGTAATGGGAGATGCCTTCCGCCTCCCAATAATCCGAGTTGGGGTTATAGCCAATGAAAGGTACGCGGAGCGCTGTGTTCCCGTCAGAGAACGGGAATGCCCCGATGGTCGTTTGAACCTGCTCAGTCAGTAGCGGATTAAAGTTTGAGTCTGTTGCTTGATAGCCATACGAGTAAATCTGCCCGTTGATCGGGTTTGTAGGTGTGGCGACGCCGGGCTGGTTGAACGGTATCGGAAGCGTCTCGTGCACGCCGTGATTGCCAACGTACCCGATATCGAACAACAGCGTATTCCTCGGTTGCCATTGCACGTCCAGGCTCCAGTTTTCCGAATAAGGCAGCTTGTTCTTCGGGTCATACCCGCCGAAAAGAAATGCGAAGTTGGCGAACCCCGTTGGGGTACAGGTCGGCGTAACCGGCTCCGCACAGCCGCTGAGTCCGGACTGATTGTAAATAAGCGACGAGACGGAGTTCGGGCCGGTTAGACTACTCGGCGGAGGGGGCGGCGGCGCGGTGCCGAAGGGATTGTTGCTCAAACATCCCTGGCCCGTGCAGGTCGTGTTAAACGGGACCGTGAACGGTTCTTCGGTTGTGACTCCAAAGGGACCACTGATGCCCAATCCGGCGCTCGGCGACAACTCCGTGAAATATTCGCCTCGATCGTAATAGAGGCCGAAGCCGGAACGCACCACGACGTTCTTGACGAAGGAAGGGCTCCACGCGACGCCGATCCGTGGTGCTATACCCCACTGCCGCCCGGTCAACGTCGAGTTGCCGACGCAGGAACTGGACTTGGTCGCGCAAAATTCTTTGTTGTTCCCGGCAATTACCAAGCCAATGTTGTTGATTGTGTCGGAGGGCAAGTCATACGAATAAACTTGCGGAAAAAAGTTGGTCAGGCGCCCATTCTTTTCCGTAAGCGGTCCGTCCCAATCCCAGCGCAAGCCGAGATCGACCGTCAGGTTTGACTTCAGCTTTATGTCATCTTCCGCGTAGAGCCCAGCTTGCTTCGAGCGATAGTAGCGGTTCGTTTCGCCATTGAGCAGGAGTCCCGCATTGCGGCTGCCGCCCAGATTTCCTGTCAGGAAATTCGCAAAATTGCTGAAACCGAACGTGGAGACCTGATTTTCCCGGTTGACGACGTTCAGTTGCCCGTAATCCACTATGAACCCGAAAGAAAAACTGTGTTTGCCGGTGATCCAGTTAAAGTTGGAGGCCCCTTCGAATTGGTTTTGAAAGACCCCGGCATTGGCAAAGTTGTTTGCCGGGCCAATTCCCAGATCGTTGCCAGTGCCCGCCGGATTTGTGATCGTAAAACCGGGAAAGTATGTACCGCCCAGCAGATTGATTCCAGTCCCCGTCCCGCTGGGAGTCAAGATTTGGCTCGTATGCGCATTGGCAATTTCGCGGATAAAGCCAATTCTTTGATCCCACGATGTATTGGGTGTCAAGGCAGTCGTGTTCGTCAGTGAAACAACCTGGCTACCCGCGTCCAGCGTTTGCGGAAAGCCCAGGGAGTCGCTGGCGCCGAACGGGCTGGTCGAGGGATTCCGCTGAAAATAGTATTTCTCTGAAAATCGGTCCCTGGAATTAAATTCGTAGTCGATGTTCGCATTGATCTGATCGGCACGGAACGTACTCGCCGGACCTTGCACGATGGCATCGCATCGGCATAGCGAAATGTCATTCGCATTTGTGACATTCTGCGAAGGGACGATGTACTGTCCGCTCGCCGTCTTCGCTTGCATGATTGCGAGCGCCACGCTGTCACTGCTGCCTGGTGCAACACCTGCCAGCGTCTCCAGCGTCGACTGCGTCCGGTCGTTCGTCAAACCCGTCGGCACGGACGCAAGGTTAACACCCAGCGAACCGTCGGTAACCCGCTGGCCCTGATACGAACCAAAGAAAAACATCTTGTTGCGCACAATGGGACCGCCAAGGGTCCCTCCAAAGGTGTTTCGGTGAAGAGACTGGCGGGGCAAGAATGGCTGTCCGTTGGAAGCCCTGCCCAGCGCATTGAAAAAGAATTGATTCGCATTCCATCCTGTCGTCTGATGGTACTCATACACCTGTCCGTGGTAATTGTTGGTACCGGACTTCGTGGTTAGCTCGATGTGCGCTCCGCTATTCGCGCCCTGCGAAGCGCCGTACATCGAAGTGTTCACTTGGAGTTCGTCAATGGTTTCCGGAGGCGGCGTTGGCAGCCCCTGTCCGATCGCATCGTAGACGGAAGTGTTCGTCTGAACTTGGCCCCCAGCCGCGAGGAATCGCTCGTTCGTGTTCAGGAGGAAACGACTCTCCCCAACCGAGCTCGAAGACTTTCCGTTGAACAGGTTCGTTGCAAGGATTGAATTAAAGGTGAAGCTGTTGCTCGTGTCCCGCTGGCCGTTTGCCCAAATATTTTGATTGCCCAAGCCGGCGTTTGTGCCCGCACCGCTCAGAAGATCGGCGCTGACGCCCGGCGCCAGAATCGCCAATTGCGTGAAGCTGCCCGTCCCCAGCGGCGTGCTCTGGATCACCTGCGACCCCAGCGTATAGCCGTTGGTCGTGTCCGTCTGGTTCAGCAGCGGCGTGGCCGTCACCGTCACGGTCGAGCTGACCGCGCCCGGCTGCAGCGTCGTGTTCACCGTCGTCGTCAAATTGCCGCGCACCAGAATGTTCGAGTGCACTTCGGTCTTGAATCCCGCCTTCGAGACGGTCACGCTGTACGTTCCGATCGGCAAACTCGAGACGTTGTACGAGCCGACATTCCCCGTCGTCGCATTCACCGTCAGCCCGGTGCCCAGATTTTTCACTTGCACCGCTGCCTTGATCACCACGGCGTTCGTGGTGTCCGTCACCGTCCCGTTGATCGAGCCCAAGGTTTGTTGCGCTCGAGCCGCCAGCGGCAAAATTGCGGTCAAAATTACCAATACGAAAATAAATCGACCAGTTTTTTGTGTCATTTTTCCCTCACCCCGAACAGATAGTGTTTGCTTGTACTACCAGTTGCGAGAGGCGTCAAGCGGTTCTGTGGATTTCTTCCACCCGAATCCAAATCTCTCTCAACCTTTCGCGCCCACGCATTTTGCCGTCTTGGCGTTACGCGTTCTTCGCAGTCCGGTTACGTTTCCGTGAATTGCGCCGTCCACACGCCCGCCGGGCGTCCCATTGGCTGCTCCACGCCGCCATTTAACCCCAAAAGCAACCATTTGGATGTTTCGGCTGGACGAACCCCCGCGCAACCTTCAAACTATAGCTTGGTAATGGTTTAGGGGGAGCCATCTGTTCATCCGTTCCGGGTCGAATTCGCGGATTCGGGCAGCTGGCTTCATACAATCAATTGCAGTCAGGCAATGGAAGTCAGCTCTGTAACTCTGAGGAAAGAGGAGGTTCGAGCCATGCCCATTACGGTTCGTAACCGCATCTGGAAATCGTTTGACTGGGCGCTTTGCAAAGCGGCCACCGTCACGTTCAACTCCATTCAGTATTTCAATAAGCGCAATCCGAATCCGGCCTTCACGCCGAAGTGGTCCGATAAGCCCATGCTGAAATCATGGGAGAAGAGCAAGCCGACGCTCGGCTGGCCGCGCACCACCGATTCTCTTTGTCCCGGCTGCGTGAAAGACGCCCGCGAAGCCATCATCAGCGGCAAAAAAGATTGGACTGACCTCGTCCACGAGAAAGTCGGCGAGATCAAAGCGCAGATCATTGAGCGCGATGGCCAGGTCTGGATGGTGAAGGACTGCCCCATCCACGGCAAATGCGAAGACCTGATGGCCATCGATGCGAAATTCCTCGAATGGATCGAGAAGAATTTCCCCGGCCGCGATATTCCCGCCCACAATGACGAAGATCTCCATCGCCACGGCTCCAGCACCGTTCGTTACGGCCGCGGCGCCGTGCTCACCGTCGACCTCACCAACCGCTGCAATATGATGTGCGATCCCTGCTTCATGGACGCCAATCAGGTTGGCTACGTTCACGAATTGAGCTGGGAAGAAATTCAGGAAATTCTCGAGAACGCCACCAAGATCAAGCCGCGCCGCCAAATGTCGGTGCAGTTCTCCGGCGGCGAGCCCACGATGAGCCCTTACTTCCTCGACGCCGTTCGTTACGCCCGCAAAGTTGGCTACAACAGCGTCCAGGCCGCCACCAACGGCATCGAGTTCGCCAAGAGCAAGGAATTCTCGAAGAAGGCATTCGACGCCGGCCTTCGCTACGCTTATTTGCAATTCGACGGCATCGGCAACGACGCCAACAGCCATCGCCAGGTCGGCAATCTGTTCGACGTCAAGCTGCGCGCCATCGAAAACATGCACGAGGCGGGCATCGAAATCGTTCTCGTCACCACCATCGTCAACAACGTCAACAACGACCAGGTCGGCCCCATCGTCAAATTCGCGATGGAAAATCCCAAGAAAATCGCTTTCGTCTCTTTTCAGCCCGTTTCCTTCACCGGGCGCGACGAAGACATCACCCCCGAGCGCCGTCTGCGCCAGCGCTACACGCTGTCGCATCTCGCCCAGGACGTCTCCGCGCAGGTCGGCAAAATCGAGCCTACCCGCGACTGGTTCCCGCTCTCCTTTATTTCCCCGTTCGCCGGTTTCGCGGACCTTGTCCACGGGCCCGAAGCGCAGTGGGGCGCGCTTTCTTGCGGCTGCCATCCGAATTGTGGCGTCGGCACCGCTATGATGGTTCACAAGGAAACAAAGGAATGGGCGCCGATCTCCCGCTTCCTCGATGCTCCGCAGCTCGTCAAGGACGTCTCAGCCATCACCGACGCGGCTCGCGGCAAGCGATTCTCCAGCTTCATGATGGTTCTTTCTTTGCTTCGCAACTACAAGCCCTTCGAGGCCCCGCCCAGCCTCAAGCTCAAGGACCTTTTGATGAAGTTCGACAAAACCTGGGCGGTCAGCAAGAACTCCGATAAAAAGTACGGCAAGACAAATCCCGAGCGCACTTACGAAGACGCCATGAAACGCCGCGCCGAGGACCCCTGGAACATGCTTTTCATTGCCGGCATGTGGTTCCAGGATCTGTTCAATTACGATTTCCGCCGCACCGAAATGTGCATCATCCCGTACGCCACGCAGCAGGGCGAAATCTCCTTCTGCGCGTACAACACGGGCATCGGCTGGCGCAAGATCATCGAGAACATGCACAAGAACGCGACCGTCGCCCAGTGGTACAAGGAGCACGGCCGACACGAAATCTATGCCAAGGGCAAGACCGTCAATCTCGAACACTATGAGCACTCGCTCAAGGTGGATGCTTCGGATGCCTCACGCATTCGCCATCTCGAGCACGATATTCCTCTCACCGCAGCCGAGGAAGATCGCGCCCGCCGCCGTAAAGCGATGGAAGAAGCCGCCAAGGTCCGCGCCATCTACGAGGAAATGGTCCTCAAAAAGCCCAAGGAGGAAGTCGTGCAGATCGGCTCCCTCACCGCCATGAAAACCGCTGTTCCCGGCACCATGGCCAAGCCGGCTCAGATTGCGAACGCCGATGGCAACGGCGCCAACGGCCACGGTAACGGAAACGGGAATGGCTCGAACGGCCACGCGAATGGCAATGGCCACTCGAACGCCAACTCCGAAGTCGCCGAACCCGTCGCCGGCGACTAAGTA
>Ga0307373_10000901_pt1 | contig 56919 bp, 49 predicted proteins | sample OX2MG_FD_202534 | JGI IMG/M metagenome (GOLD analysis project Ga0307373, IMG submission 202534) | Soil microbial communities from Risofladan, Vaasa, Finland - OX-2 | ecosystem: Environmental > Terrestrial > Soil > Coastal area > Acid sulfate soil | place: Finland: Risofladan, Vaasa | collected... | reverse complement strand
GGGCGGGGCGGAGGATGGGCGGGCATGAGCGACTTTCGCGAGGAACAGTCGGATTCGATAAACGATGGAACGGATGACCGCTCCAGAGCAAGCATGTGGCCAGGGGTGGTTATCATCGCTCTCATAGTCGTGGCGGGTGTGGCGATTGTCTACGCGCACGGCCAGAAAGCAGATATCAACGCCATGGCTGCTCGCGACGCGTCGCTGAACGCCAACGTCGCGCAGCTTCAAAATCAGCTCCAAACCACCACCGCGAAGCTCAACGACGTGGTGGAGCAGCAGCAGGCTCAGGCGCGGGCCGCCGCGCAGGCGCAAGCCGAGGCTGAAGCTGCCAAGGCCAAGCAGCACGCCGCCGCCGTACGGTCGCGCCGGGCGCACGTTTATCGCCGGCACGTTTTGACAGCTGCCGAGAAGCGTTACAACGCCGTGCAGGCTCGTCTCGATGCCCAGCAGAAAGAATTGAACGACACGAATCAATCCATCGCGCAGACTCGCTCGGCGCTGCAGGCCAGTCTCGATTCCACGCGCACAGATCTGAACGGCTCGATTGCCCGCAACCATGGAGAGCTGGTCGCGCTCGAAAAGCGCGGGCTGCGCAACTACGTCGAATTCGATCTCTACCGCAGCAAGGAGTTCAGCCGCACCGGCCCGATCTCGCTCGACTTGCGCCATGCGGATACCAAGCACTCGCGCTACAACGTGATGCTGCTCGTCGACGACAACCGCCTTGAAAAGAAAAACGTCGACCTATACGAGCCGATCTGGATTAGCAGCTCGGACGAGCCCCAGCCGCTCGAAATCGTGGTCAACAAAATCACCAAGAACCACATCCACGGCTACATCTCCGCGCCCAAATACAGCAGCGCGCAGCTGGCCTCCGATGCCGCGAGCCTCCAGCCCGTGTCCGCCAGCAGTTCGGGTGGCGCAAGCTCGACGGTCGCCGCTTCCGGCTCCGCTGCGTCAGGCTCGGCGGCGCAGTCGTCGGCTCGATCGCAAGCCTCTCTCGCCCATCGCTCGGCGCAGCCGCAAGTCCAGCCTTGATCGAACGGCGCACTCATGCGGGCAGGGCGGTCCGCAGCCGCTCTGCCCGTTTTGCAGTCCAGTTCCGTGGGATTTGAAGCCGCAGATTGTTTAGATTTAAACGCAGCGCGTAGCGCCGCGGCCTTCAGCGCGGCAGCTTTTGAATCCCGGCGGCGCGGCCCTAGACTTGCAGCAGCGCGGCCCTAGACCCGCGCCAGCCTGTGAACCGCGCGAGCCCTTGAATAGAGGCAGCCCTTGAAACGAGCACAAGCGCGTCACTCACCCCCGCGTTGGTTTTGACTCTAGGGGTACACCTGCTCGCTTTTGAGCGTGGGCCTTTCCGCCGAGCACCCTTCCGCTAAAATCACGCATCACCCACAGCAAAGTGTCATCCCGACAGAGGCCGGTTTATGGCCGACGAGGGATCTGCTTCATCTTTTTCCGAACAGCGTGTGTACCCGCACAACACGTTTCGCAACGGCTGAAAGCATAACCTTTGGGTGCCGCAAGCCTTGGGATAGAAGGGCGCGTGCCCCGGCGTAAAAACAGGTCGGTAGTTCTGATCACGCTGGTGCTGCTCGGAGCATTTCTTGCACACATCGATCGCCTCAGGTAGCCATTGGCTATCTGCGTTGCGGAGAAGCATTCGGTAGAGCTGCGCCATCCCCTTTCCGATTCCCGAATGGCCTGAGAAATTATCTCTAAATAGGCGGCATCGATGCAGTGCTCGAACCGCTCGACAATCCGTTCGGCCCCAAACTGTTACCCATGTCTCCGGGCTGGACCCACGGACGGTTCAGCCGCGCCTAAACCTGTACCTCCGACCAGTAGAGAAACACAAATCAAATCTGCTACGGTCGATCTGTGATGCTGCGCGCAAACGGAAAACTCGACTCTGCCCGACCACCAGTTGCTGTTTATGTAGCGCTGGCCTTCAGGCCGGCAGCCTTTCCTCTCCGCGCCGCGCTTACAGTGCCTCTCCGCCACGCGCCCAATTCCCGTTCGCACCAGGCGCATTGGGCCCCTCACCACTCACTAATTACTACTCACCAATCACTGCTCAGGGGGCGGAACGGTCAATCGACCTCGCGCACACGTAACTTACAGAAAACAAACGATCGCGCACATGCAAGGGCGGAACTTCCCGGTGCACTTTCTTTTTCGGTTTGCGCGACAATCCGGGGTTCCCAGCACGGTCTTCCACGGTGGGGCGGGAGCCGGCAGCCCAGTCCGGTATTTGGACTCCAGCAAAGTTCACCGAATTCTGCACACCGGAGCGCGCGAGTTGCACGCGATGCCCGAACAGCAATCACCAATCACTGTTCACGAGTAACGAATCGCGCATTTCTACCCGGAACAGTCAATCGAGTAGAGCCACACGTAAGTGATAGAAAACAAACGATCGGAGATGCGTCTACCCGGAACGTCCCGGCGCATACAAAATTGCACGTTTCGGAGGTATTTTTCGGCTGGGTCTCGAGCCAGGCGGGAACGCTACTCGCGGTCGATTTCGGCGTTGGCGCTGGGGGAAACGATGCGCATCAGCTTCTTGCCATCGAGAAACAGATCGACTTCCAGATCAGCAGTCTTCACTTGCAGCTCTTGCATCTTCTTGCCGCCCGAGTCTTGCTCGCCGAGCGAATTGAGGGTCACGCTGCCGGGCGTCAGCTCCTGCGGGATCAGCACAGGGAACGTCTGCTCGCCCTGTTTCTGCCAGTCGTAGAGCCGCGCCAGAATTCCGAACTGGTCGTACAGGTTGTTGTCCAGAACGGCGATATTCGGCGAGCCGAAAGTGAACTGTTGCGTGTACGGGCGCTTGCCGTGCAGAACGATCGTCGCCGTGGGACCGTTAAAAGTGATGGCGGCCGCGGCTTTGTTCGCGCCCCCTACCGTGGACCAGTCGTAGCGCACTGGACTGCCGTCAGGATGCAGCACCAACTTGCCGGTTACCCGCGTCACGCCGTCGGAACCGTGAATTTCAGTGCTGCCGTGCGCCACCCAGTTGTCGCCGTCCCGGCTGACGTCAAAGCTTTCCTCGCCCGCTTGGACGCCACTCACCATAATTTTGAATTTTCCGTGGTCGGGAGCGAACACCGATGATCGGGAATCGCCGCGCGCGCCGAACGCCACGCCGCTGGCAATTCCCATGCAAATGCACGCGAACACGCCGCCAATGGCCAACGCTCGCCGCACGAAACTCGCGCGTCCGCGGCTCATACCGTCACCTTCGAGAAAATTCCCAGCGCCAGGATATGTTCCACCACGCGCGCCGGCTCCGCGTGCGAATCCACGCGGTGATCGGACATCTCGTAGAAGGGAAGGCGCTCTTGATACAGCCGCCGAAAACTTCCTTCGTCGCGAAAAAGCGGACGATCGGTGATTTGCGCGCAGCGCACCAGCAGTTCCTCGATGGGGCAATCGAGCCAGATCAGCGCCGCGCCGCTATCGTGCAAGATCGCAAGATTTTGCGGCTGTGCAACTGTACCGCCCCCCAGGGACACGATGCGCGGCTTTTGGTCGCCGATTGCCTCGGCAAGCACTCGCGACAATTGCTCGTGTTCGAGGCGGCGAAATTCAGCTTCACCGCGCTTCGAGAATATTTCCGGTATGGATTGCCCTGCTGCATCGGTAATCCGGCGATCCAAATCGACGAACGTCCATCCGAGCTGGCTCGCCAGCAGTCGTCCCGTGGTGGATTTGCCGCTGCCCATGAATCCGGACAGGCACACCAATTTTCGGGGGCGAATTTCGTTTTTCATCGGATGCGATCTTACCGCGACGGCGAAATTCGTGAGCTCAATTTCGCTTAACGATGTCGATTGTACCATTGAAGGAGGTTAGATCGACTTTGGCTCTGCCGGCATTGAAGCTGCCAAATAAGCTGTTGCCGTAGCGCGACGCTAGCGGATCGGGATGGGGCGGAGGATCAAGTTTCGCTTCGTTGTGGACAGCGCCCTTCAGCGAAGTGGCGCTGAGGTCGAAGGAATCTCCAGGCGAAAAGCGCACTTCGATATTTCCGCTGTAGTTTCGCAGGCGGTAAATTCCGTTGGGAAGGAATTCACCGTCGAAAAGAATGTTGCCGGTGGATGTATGCGCATTCACGTGATAGCTGCGCGTATCGATGAATTTGAAATTTCCGCTGATGGAGGAGACTTCCAGTCTTCCCGCGCAACGCATGCACTGAAACGAGCCATTCACCGTTTTCACCGTCAAATAACCGGCGGCGTCCTCCAGGTCCACGCCCGCGGCGATGGTGTCCACGTTCATGTCACCTAAAACGCTGTTTACGCTTACGGCTCCCGAATCGTCGTGAATCTGCAGCTCGGCATCTTCCGGGACGTCAATTTCGTAATCGGCGCGCATCTGCGCGGGCGATACGGCATCGCTAACAGGGCGCGTGACGATGTCCACGCGATTGCCGGTCTGTTCCGCATCCACCGCTACCTGGCTGCTTGCGCGATCCGCCACCACCATCACTTCCGATTTCGTCCAGGCCTTCACGGTGACTTTGCCGTTCGGGTTATGAATCGTTATCACCGGGCGAGTGGTGACCCTAAACCGCTGCACGATGCGATCCGCCGAAGCGGGCGCCGCGCTCAACAGCAACAGGCTGGGCACCATCAGTCCGGCGAACTTACAGCGGCTCAAAAGCGAGCGTGAACGGCACGAACTCATTGGTTATCCACCCCACGGTCGGAAATTTCAGCCAACAGGTCCGCCTTCTGTTCGTATGCTTGATAGAGAAAATCCCGCGCGAGTTCGTTTTCGGGCTGCTCGCGTACGCTCTTTTCGCACTCGGAAATGTCTTTGTCGACGATGGCCAGATTCTGGTGCAGAGACGTCGATAGGATGGGGTTCACAGTGGACACGTTGGAAAGCACGGAACGTTCGGCGGAGTTCAGTTCAGCGGTGAGAGGCTTGATTGAAACTTGCGTTCTCTCCAGCCATTGCGAATCGTCAATCTGTTTCCCGCTTGGCCCCACGAACAAAATGGACAACGCAATCAGCACCGCGAGGTACGCACCTGCAACCGCCGGACGCACAATTGACGGAAACCAACCCGCGAACCATCCAGCCGGCTTCGATTGGATTTGCGGCTGCACGCGCGCCCGTGCCGGAGCGGCTTGCCGCGAGGAATCGCGAATCAGACCTTCTTCCTGCATCTGCGCACGAAGCGAAGTCCACAGACGCGGAGACGGCTCCGGTTCCTCGATGGCCCACGCGTCCCGCGCGGTTTTCGCGATGGCCAGAAAATCTTCGGCCAGTCCGCGGCATTCGTGGCACTCGCGCGCATGCACGCGCGCGGCCGCCGAGCGTTCTCCGCTTAACCACTCGTCAAGTTGTTCGGCGAATTGGCTGCAATCCATCGTGCTCATAGGTTTCAATCCTCGCTGCTTGGACCGCCGGCCGCCCGGCGTTCTTCCCGCGCTTTCTCGCGAACCGTCTCATGAAGTAAATCCCGCAGGCGCATGCGTGCTTTGTGTAACTGCGATTTGGAGTTGCCGATGGAACATCCCATAATTTCGGCGATTTCGTTGTGCTCAAAACCTTGCACGTCGTGCAGCACGAAAACTGCCCGGTAACCCGGGGGCAACTGCTCCACCGCGCGCTGCAAGTTGACCCGGTCCAGCGAGCCGCTCAACCGCACATCCAAAGTCCCGAAATCCCGGCGCGGCGTTCCGGAATCTTCGTCCGGATCGGTTACCTGCTCGAGCGAAGTTTCCTTGCCGGACTTCTTGCGCAATTTCATCAGCACGACGTTCACCGCCAAGCGATGAAGCCAGGTGGAAAACGCGGATTCGCCGCGAAACGTGGAGATCTTCCGGAAAAGCTGAAGGAACGCCTCTTGCGTCAGGTCTTCCGCCTCGGCCGTGTTCCCGACCATCCGGAGACATAGAGAGTACACACGGCGGTTGTGCACTCGGTAAAGGCCCTCGAAGGCCGCCGCGTCTCCCTGCTGGGCCAGTCGGATCAAATCCGGTTCTGGTATGTCCCCAGTCTCCATTCGTCTCGCTCGGGTCACGCTACCCGCCGGGACGCATCGATCATTGCGATGCGGTGGTCTTTCCAAGAGTTGTACTTCCCCTCTTTGCACTTGCAGCACAGTTCTCTTGCCTCTGGCCCGCCGTTGCGGACGATTGGGAAACGGAATTGCCTAAGATGCAAGAGACCGACAGAGTGTTGTCGTCCCATTTTCGTCGGAATTGGCGCGTACGTCCAGTGGAGCGACGAATCCGTTCGTGCGGCGCAGTGTAAAGCCCGAACAATGACTGCACGAGATGAGGTCCGGACCAGCCGCGATGTTAGGCCGTAGCGCCTGAAAGACGCGGCTTCGCGCGCAGCGGTTTGGCCGAGGGCACGGCATCCAAATCTCTCGCCAGCCCCGGTAATTGTTCCGACGGGAGCGCCCGCAGAAAAGATTTTAAGACCACCTCGGTTTCCCGCAGGCATGTGTTGAAATCGTAGTGGAGATCGTCGAGCGTAAGCCATGAAGCGATTGGCTGCGTGTCCATGCCTTTCGCGATATCTCCGGCGGCTTCGCGGAACTCCTGGTCCAGATCTGCGAGCATCTCGGAAAGTATTCGCAACTTGTGGAAAAACCGGGAACGGCCGCGAAAAAGAACGTGGTGAATCAGCCCGTTCCAGGATGCAGCGTTCTGCGCCTTGTTGCCGCGGAAGAATTGGGAATTCAGCGGTCTCACGGCGGGCAGATCGGAAATAGAACGCGCGCGCTGTTGAAGAGTGGTGCAGAGAGTTGCAAGCGAGGCTGCCAGCACCTGGAGCAGGTCGGCGGAAACCGCGACTTGTTGGCGGGCGCAAACCAGCTCCCCACGAGAGCGCAAGGACAGTGCATCGTCCAGCGCCACGCTCATCATCGCGTACGCGCATTCCCACCGGCTTACGACGATATCAAAGAGTTCGCTCTTGTCTCGGGGAAGGACCGTGATCCAGTCATCCGAAACAGTGCGACGCGCTGACGTGGACAGCGTCTTTCGCCTAGGAAACACCACCGCCCCCAACTAGCTCGCCATTATACCACCGGATTCAAGTTCGGCGTGGTTTCTTGACGCTCCGCAAATCCGACCGATATACTGAATCGCGGCTCGGCGGAGCCGGTCCCTATCAAAGAAAGGCTTACCTTGGAATTTGAACCGCTCGATCAGTATCAGCAGCGCCGCAAAAAACTGACCGAAATCGAAGCTCTGGGTTACCCGCCTCATCCGCACAAATTTGATTGGAGCCATACTCCCAAGCAGGTTGTCGAGCAATTTGGCGCTCGTACGGCCGAGGAACTTGCCGCGGCGAATGTTGACGTACGAGTGGCTGGCCGCCTGGTGGCGCTGCGTCCGCACGGAAAGGCCGGCTTCGCGCATGTGGCCGGCGACGGAGCGCGGCTGCAGGTTTACGTGCGGCTCGATATCGTGGGAGAGCAGATGTTCAAGCTGTTTCAGCTTTTGGATTTGGGCGATATTGTGGGCGTTTCCGGCCATCTTTTTCGCACGAAGACCAACGAGCTGACCATCAAGGTTGAAAAGTTGCAGCTGCTCACGAAAGCTCTACTGCCGCTGCCGGAAAAATGGCATGGACTGGCTGACGTGGAGATGCGTTACCGCCGTCGGTATCTGGATCTGATTGGTAACGAGAGGGCACGGGAGATTTTTCTTCGGCGTGCGCAGATCATCCGCGAGCTGCGCCGGTTTTTCGACGAGCGCGGTTACGTGGAAGTTGAGACGCCGATGATGCATCCGATTTTGGGCGGAGCCACCGCGCGTCCATTTGTGACGCATCACAACACGTTTGACATGGACTTGTATCTGCGCATCGCGCCCGAGCTGTATTTGAAAAGGCTGGTGGTGGGCGGTATCGATCGCGTTTACGAGATCAACCGCAACTTCCGGAATGAAGGCATCGACGCGATTCATCAGCCCGAATTCACGATGCTCGAGTTTTATCAGGCCTATAGCGACGGGCCCGCGCTCATGGATTTGACCGAGGAGCTTTTGCGCGGCTTGGCGGAAAAGGTTTGCGGCAGCGCGAAACTCCCATTTGGAGACCACGAGATCGATTTCGGGCATTTCGAGCGCTTTTCGATGCGTCACGCAGTCTGCAAGTACTGGCCAGCCGCCGCAGGCGCCGCTCCGAGCGAAAGCGAACTTGCCGACAAAGAAAGCTGCCGCAAGGTGGCGGAGCGCTTCAACCAGTTTGCCCGATCGAACGGTTTGGACGAGGCTCGTTACGACGAGGCGATTTCCGCCGGTGAATTGACTGGCGAACTATTCGAAGCGATTGCGGAGCAGCACCTGGTGCAGCCCACGTTCATTTACAATTTTCCCGTGGAAATTTCGCCGCTGGCCAAGCGCCGCGAAGATGACCCGTCGCTAACGGAACGCTTCGAGCTTTTTATCGCGGGCATGGAAATCGCCAACGGCTTTTCCGAGCTGAATGATCCGGACGATCAGGAGCGCCGGTTCCGGGCGCAGGTGGAAAAGGGCGGGCAGGAGATGCCGAAAGAAGTAGATATTGATTACATTCGCGCCCTCACCCACGGCATGCCACCCACGGCGGGCGAAGGCGTTGGCATCGATCGCCTGGTGATGTTGCTGACCAACTCACACGCGATCCGTGAAGTGATTCTGTTCCCTTTGCTGCGTGCGGGAGCTGTGGAAGAAACCGTTGGCGCCAATGCACAGCGAGAATCAGCATCCGGCCTGCAGCCGGATGAGCAATCCAAGTGACATTCGAATGGCTGGTGGCGAAGCGGTATTTGCGGTCGCCGAACCGGCCTCCGGTGCTGCGCCTGGTGACGTTTCTCGCCAGTCTCGGCGTAGCCGCGGGTGTGATGACGCTGGTGATCGCGCTGTCGATGAACACGGGCTTTCGCGAAGCGATTCGCAACCGGCTGCTGAGCGTCACTGCGCACGTTAATCTAAAGCCGACCAGTCCCGAGGGCATTCGCGATTATCGAGCGCTGATGGCCAGGCTTTCGAAAGCTCCGGGGGTGCAATCGATTGTTCCGGCCGTTTACGACACGGTGCTGCTGTCACGCGGCGGTCACGCCCGCGGAGTAGTGCTGAAGGGGGTTGATCCGGAGCTGGAGCGTAAAGTGGATGGCGCGCTTCAGCATCTGGAGGCCGGATCGGCGAATTTCGCGCCGGATGCGGACGGCGTGCCGGCTCTGATCGTAGGGCGCTTGCTGGCTGAAGATCTGAATATCTCGGTTGGCGATTATCTGACGCTGACCAGCCCGCAAGGGAATCTGACTCCGTTTGGAATGGTGCCGCGTTCGATCCGATTTCGAGTGGCAGGCATCTTCGATTCCGGCTTTTACGATTACGACTCGAACTGGGTATTCGTGACGCTCCATTCCGCTCAGGAACTTGCGGGGGTGGGCGATGTGGTCAGCTTGCTCGAAGTGCGCGTAAAAAATCTCGACCAGGCGCGATCCGTCGCGAACGAGCTGGTGCGGCGCGCCGGCCCGGGATTCATCTCGGACACGTGGATGCAGGAAAACCAGGCGCTATTTCGCGCGCTCAGCCTGGAGAAACTGGTCACCGCGCTTTTCATTGGATTGATCACCTTCGTCGCCGGGCTAAATATTCTGGTGGTGCTGACCATGACAGTGAGCGATCGCGCGCGCGATATCGCGGTGCTGATGGCGGTAGGAGCGCGCCGCGCGCAGATCCGTCTGATTTTTGTTTTGCAAGGGCTAGTGGTCAGCGTAATTGGGACGCTGATTGGACTGGTTGCCGGCTACGGGATTGCGTGGACCGCCAATCATTGGCGATTGATCCCGCTGAATCCGGAAGTGTACGCGATTCCGTACGTGCCGTTTCACGCCAACGGTTTTGACGCGTTGTGGATCGCAGCGGCGGCGCTGGCCATCAGCGTCGCGGCTACGATTTTGCCGGCGCGCTCCGCGTCGCGGATTTTACCCGTAGACATTTTGCGGTTTGAGTGAGGCCAAAGTGGGTGTATTCCATGGAGTTCCAAACCGCAATTTTTGCTGAACTATGGGAGCGGTTCGATCAGTAATTCAGTCATTCTCGATAGGCGTTTCGATTCGTTCCGGTGTCGCTAGCGTGGTAAAATCTATATTGTAGACCAATGAAAGTGTCGCAAATTGGCACGGGTGGTGCTGGGAAAAGGGAAATCAGGGTTATAACTGGGAAACAGATTAGGTTTAGAACCGTAGCTGGGCGGATTAGGTTTCTGTAATAGAAGGAGATACGCGCGGCCGAGTTCGGCATCTAAAGTGAGTAAGAGAATTAAGACATGAATAGGCTAGCCAGTACGGTGATAGCAGATGAGGAGACGCGGACTAGCTCGTCTGAAGTCGGCGGTGCGATCCTCCGAACCGAGGGGCTGCGCAAGGAGTTCAACTCCGGGCGTCAGGAGATTGTGCCTCTGGACGGAATCGACTTCTCGGCTGAGCGGGGCGAATTGATCGCAATCGTGGGCCCATCGGGTTCGGGAAAAAGCACGTTTTTGCATCTACTGGCCGCGCTGGACACTCCGACGAGCGGTACAGTATACTTCGCCGGAGATTCGCTTCTCTCGCTCGCCGAATCAGAACTGGCAGATTTTCGCAATCGTTCGGTAGGTTTCGTTTGGCAGCGGCACCATTTGCTGCCGGATTTTACCGCCGCGGAAAACGTTGCGATCCCGCTGCTGGTGCGGGGTAAGCCGGCAGCAGAGGCGTTGCGAACGGCGGAAACCTGGTTAGGGGAAGTGGGGTTGGCCAGTCGCGCGGAACAACGTGCCGGGGAACTTTCGGGAGGCGAACAGCAGCGTGTGGCCATTGCCCGCGCGCTGGTGAACGATCCCGTGTTGTTGCTGGCCGATGAACCTACCGGCGACCTGGACGAACGGAATGCGGCAGGGGTGTTCGATCTGATCGAACGGTTGCACCGGTCGCACCGTCTTACCACGATATTAGCAACTCATAATCTTATACTGGCGCGGCGGGCGGATCGTGTACTCGCCTTGCAGCACGGCAAGCTTGCGCCGGGCGCGGAAGCGCTTGCGGACAATGCAGTTTCGGTGACGCAGGTGGCAGGCTCTGCGGCAAACGTGCCGGGAGGACTCGGGTGAACCGTGTTTGAACGCTATACAGAGAAGGCGCGGCGCGTAATTTTCTTCGCTCGGTACGAAGCGAGCCAGTACGGCAGCCCGTACATTGAGACGGAGCACTTGTTGCTTGGCTTGCTGCGCGAAGACAAGGCGCTGGCGAACCGCTTTCTGCGGACCCATGGCTCAATCGAGTCGATTCGCAAAGAGATCGAATCACGCATCACGGTGCGCGAACGGATTTCCACGTCGGTCGAAGTGCCACTGAGTCAGGAATGCAAGCGGATCCTCAACTACTCAGCGGAAGAAGCAGAACGTCTGGGCCATAAGCACGTGGGAACGGAACACCTGCTGCTGGGTGTGTTACGCGAAGAGAAATCCTTTGGCGCCGAAATCTTGCAGGAACGGGGATTGCGGCTTTCCACTGTGCGCGAGGAGTTAGCGCGGAGTGCGGGAGAGAAGGTGCCTGTGAACCGGCCAAAAGAAACATCTCTACTTGCCGAATTCAGCCGTGATTTGACGCAAGCGGCCATGGAGGGCCAGCTCGATCCGCTCGTGGGCCGTGACCGCGAGCTCGAGCGCGCCATCCAGATTTTGTGCCGGCGCACGAAAAATAATCCCGTGCTGATAGGCGAACCAGGCGTGGGCAAGACCGCGATTGTGGAAGGCTTGGCGCAACGGATCGCCGATGGCGACGTACCGCCGTTCCTCGCGGACAAGAGGATTCTCTCGCTCGATTTGTCGCTGATTGTGGCCGGAACGAAATACCGCGGCCAATTCGAGGAGCGCCTGAAAACCATCATGAAGGAACTGATGGAGAGCCAGAACGCTATCGTATTTATCGACGAGCTGCACACGCTGGTGGGCGCCGGGTCGGCGGAAGGTTCTTTGGACGCGGCCAACATCCTGAAACCGGCCCTGAGCCGCGGAGAAATTCAATGCATCGGCGCGACCACTCCTGGCGAATATCGCAAGTCAGTGGAAAAGGATCGTTCGCTGGAGCGCCGCTTCCAGGCCGTGAAGGTTCCTGCGCCGGGCGAAGACGACGCCATTCGCGTGCTGCAAGGCGTGCGCGACCGTTACGAGAAGTTTCACGCGGTCAGCTACACGGAGGACGCGATCCGCTACGCCGTGTATCTTTCGAACCGCTACATTCCAGACCGTTTCCTGCCCGACAAGGCCATCGATCTGTTGGACGAAGCCGGCGCGCGCGTGAAGCTGCGCCAAGCCATGCTGCCGGACGAAGTGTCCGAAGTGCAAAAGCGCGTGAAATTCATCACCCATCGCATGGAAACGGCTATCGCCAATCATGAATTCGAGAAGGCGCGGTTCTACTCCGAAGAGGAGCGCAAGGAAAAAGAGCATCTGCGCAGTCTGCGCGAGAAGCTAAAGATCGACGATTCGTCCACCGGTATCGTGACGCGCGAAGATATCGAAGAAGTGGTGGCGCGCTGGACGGGAATCGCGGTCACCTCAATCAAGGAAGACGAGCAGCAGAAATTGCTGCGCATCGAGGAAGAACTGCACAAGCGCGTCATCAGTCAGGATCGCGCCATCACAGCGCTCGCTCGCGCGATTCGCCGCAGCCGCGCCGGATTGAAGGCGCCCGGGCGCCCGGTGGGCTGCTTCTTGTTCCTTGGCCCGACCGGCGTTGGCAAGACGGAAGTGGCGCGGCGACTGGCGGAGTTCCTGTTTGGCAGCGAAAAATCGCTGGTCCGCTTCGATATGTCCGAGTACATGGAAAAGCATTCGGTGTCGAAGCTGATCGGCGCGCCTCCGGGATACGTGGGGTACGAAGAGGGCGGCCAACTGACGGAACGCGTGCGCCGTACTCCGTATTCGGTGATCCTGCTCGATGAAATCGAGAAGGCTCATTCCGACGTGTACAACATTCTTTTACAAGTTTTTGAAGACGGACAATTGACAGACGGCCTGGGCAATACTGTAGACTTCCGCAACACCATTATCATCCTGACGTCGAACCTTGGCGCGAGGCAGCTACAGAAGCAGTCCGGATTGGGTTTCCAGTCAACGGACTACTCGGTCGCGGCGAAGAGCCAGGATGAAATGGTTATGGGCGAGGTCAAGCGAGCGTTTAACCCGGAATTCTTGAACCGGTTGGACGAGGTAATCTTGTTCAATTCGCTCACAGAGGACGACCTGCTGCGCATTATCGAATTGCTGGTGGGCCAGATTAACGACACGCTGGTGCACCGGCAAGTGCAGATCGTCTTGACGCCCGAGGCGCGTCAGTGGATTCTCGAGAAAACCTGCACCGATCGAAACTACGGTGCGCGGCCGCTACGCCGCGCATTGCAGAAGTACGTCGAAGACCCGCTATCGGAAGCTCTGATCCAGGGCGGATTGCAGCGGCCTGCTTCGCTGGAGATTTATCTCACCGGCGAAGGCTTGGCCTTCCGGCCGGTGGCGGAAGCAACCCCAGTGGCCCACTAAGAATCCTACTCGCGCGAGCCGGATCAATCACGCCCGGCATAGGGGAGCACACCATTTTGTGCGGGGACTGCGGCCTTGACTAGGTCTATGGCCGCGACCAGAATTCTATTCTCGCGCGCACCTAAGTTCGTGGTGGTCGTCTCCCTGCTTTGCGTGGCGATGGTGCTGCCGGTGCGGGCGCAGCAGGCGCCACAGGCGTCGCAGCCTTCCAATCAGCACTACATCATCAGCAAGATATTTTTTGAAGGGAACCGCCGAATTCAGCGGGATACGCTGTTGGCGCGCATTTTTTCGCGTCCCGGCGATCCTTACAGCGTGGATGCGCTCGAACGGGATTATCGCGCGCTGTGGAACACGCAATTTTTCGAGGATATTCGCCTGGAAGTGCAGAACGATCCCGACAATCCCAACGGGAAAATTGTGATTTTCCACGTCGTCGAGCGGCCGATCATCCGGCGCATCGAGTACAAGGGCGAAAAATCGATCACCGAGTCCGATATTCTGGACGCCTACAAAAAAGAACATGTGGACATGACGGTGGAGAGCCAGTTTGATCCCACTAGGATCAAACGCGCCGAAGTGGTGATCAAAGAACTGCTGGCGGCGCACGGGCGTCAATTCGCCACGGTCAAGGCCACCTACGAGCGCATCGCGGCTACCAACGCGGTGAAACTAACGTTCATCATTGATGAAGGGCCGAAGGTAAAAGTCGGCACGATCAAGTTTATCGGCAACAAGGCTTTCTCCGACAAAACCTTGATTTGGTCGATGCACAACGACCGGCCGGTCGCCATTCCACTGAAATTCACGTTCATTCCCATCATGAGCAAGACGTTTGACCAGGACAAGCTGAACGAAGATTTGGAAGTCGGCATCCGCGGCCTGTATCAAGACCACGGCTACTTCAAGGTCAACGTCAACGTGGCGAGCGTCAAAACTGTGACCCTCAACAAGGGGGGTATACCTGGGCCGTGGCCGTTGATCGGAGCGAACCACGGCAAGGCCACGGACATCACCATCAAGATTGACGAAGGCGCGCAGTACCACATGGGGACGCTCACCTTTCGCAGCTCCGATCCCGATCAGGGGCTGATTTTCAAGCCGGCGTACTTGAAGGCCATCTTCCCGTTGAAACCGGGCGACATTTTCGACGCCGACAAGATCCGCAAGTCGCTAAAAAGCTATACGCAACTTTACGGCGAGTACGGCTACATCGACTTTACGCCAGAGCCGCTTTTCGACGTTAATGACGCTAAAAAAGTCGTCAACCTGACGATGCAGTTTGACCAGGAAAAGCAATACTTCGTCCGGCGCATCCAATTCGTCGGGAACACCACCACGCGCGACAAAGTGATCCGCCGCGAACTTCTTCTGGACGAGGGACAGATTTACAACAATCGCCTGTGGGAACTGAGCATCCTCCGGCTGAATCAGCTGGGCTATTTCGACAAGATCAAGCCCGAAGATGCCGATCTGAAGCGCAACGTGAAAAAGGGAACCGTCGATATCACGCTGAAGCTGAAGGAAAAGGGCAAGCAGTCGATCAGCTTCTCCGGCGGCGTCAGCGGACTCGCGGGCACTTTTGTGGGAGCTTCGTACCAGACCAATAACTTCCTCGGCCTGGGAGAGACGCTCACGCTCTCTGCGCAAATCGGCAACATCCAGAACGACGTTCAGTTCGGCTTTACCGAGCCCTATCTCTTCGACCGTCCAATTTCCACGGGATTTACGGTTTTCTACGACAAGTTCGATTACAACACCGCCAGGCAGGAAGGACTGCTGTTTGGCCAGCAGGTAGCGATCAACCCGGCGCTGCAGGAAAACTACAATACGGATTCCAAGGGCTTTACGCTTTTCGCCAGCTATCCGCTGCGCAAACTTTCCAAGGCCGGTTTCACCCGCCTCGGCGTAACCTACACTTGGTCGACAACCAACATCACCTCGTTCAGCTCATCGGCCACGCTCCTGTTTGAGCTGACAAAATTCACCAGCCTGGCGGGACCGAACGCTTTAGACGGCATTCAGCAGAGCCAGATCATGCCGACCATCTCGTACAACAGCGTGGATAGCCCGGTTTTCCCGACGCACGGAAAGAGCTTTTATTACGGGGCGGGCTTCGAGGGGGGACCGCTGGGTGGCAACGTCAACACCCTTAGCCAGAACGTTCAATTCAAGTATTACCATCCCAGCTACCATCACCGGAACGTTTTCGCATTTAACTTCCAGAGCAACATGATCACCGGCTACGGAGGCAAGGACGTTCCTCCCAACAACCGCTACTACCTGGGTGGCGAGCAAGACGTTCGCGGGTTCGACTTCTACACCATCTCGCCATTCGTTTATATTCCCTCGTCGACCACCGTCAACGTAACGTTCACCAATCCTCAGCTGCTGAATGAGGGCCGGCCGGCAATTGAGAGCGTGCCGATCAACGTTCTCGAATTCGTGCCCAGCCGGCCGGGCGGCGATCTGACGGCTGTGTCCAATATCGAATACCGTATTCCGATCTATCAGAATTACGTGCAGCTGACGTTGTTTAACGACATTGGACTGAGCGGAATTTTGCGGCCGTCGCAGCTGGCGCTCGACCCCGCGGCCATCGCTCCGCTTCAGCAGCAATATCCCAATCCGGATTTTCCGTGCACGCTGGGAGCGCCGTGCGTGCACATTCCGACGACTTTGCCCATCGCCGGAGGCACGAATTTCCGGCCCCACACTTCGGCGGGCATCGAGCTCGACTTCCAGCTCCCGATTATCCAAGCGCCCTTCCGCATCTATTACGCGTACAATTACCTGCGCTTAAATCGGGTGATTGCGCCTCCGCTGGGAGGCTACTACGTGCAGCCCGCGGTTCGGCAGGCGCTGCAGCAGCTCGGGGTTTACGACACGCAAGTCACGCCGGAACTGCAGCAGATTCTGCTTCAAGCGCAGTCATCGCAAACGATTCCGCCCAGCTTGTTCGAGGCGCCGTCGGTGCTGCGTTTTGCAGTGAGCAGGACATTTTGATCGAGCGTCACATGCGAGCTATCGGAAACCAAGGGAGCGGGACTTTGTCGGCGCGGCGAACACGAGTGAAGACGCCAGGGGGATGCGCATGAAAGCGTGGGTTCTAGGCGCGGTGATTATCTTCACCGTTTGTATTGCTGGTTGCGGAGGCAATTCGACCACGGTCGCCGTCACGGTGACCGGGCCGACGGCTGCCAACACCGGATTTCCTGTGCCGGTGAATGGCTCCGTGCAGCTGGGTGCCACGGTTAGCGGAATCACCGCGCAAACCGTGTACTGGCAGGTGTGCCTTCATGTTTCGGCGGTGACCAATTCAACTGGCCAACCAACTACGTCGCCCACCGACTGCACCCCTGCGTACAGCACCTCGCAGTGTACCGTTCCCACTGTGTCCAGCCCGCTTACTGGTTATGGAACGATTACTCCAAACGGTCTCTACACGGCGCCTGCGAACGTACCCTCGCCGAATATTGCGTACGCCGTCGCCACCAGTTGCGTGAATCCGACGTACTTTGGCACTTTCGAACTCATTGTCAAATCGGGTTATTCAGTCTCGATTACACCCACAACGGCTACCATCGCTACCGGCCAGACGTACCAGTTCAATGCGACCGTCAAAGGCCCTGGAACTTCCGGCGTAAATTGGGCGGTCTGCACTTCTGTGGCGGGATCCAGTGGTTTGACCTGCGGAGGCCCGGGCCTTGGAATGATTACCGGCAGCGGGGCTTATACTGCGCCCGCAACGATTCCCCCCTCGGCAGTCACTATTCAGGCCACCTTGGTGACTGATTCAACGCAGACTGCCACAGCCACCGTCGATGTGGTGGCAGCCGCGGCACCCACGATTACCAGTATGGATCCGACGGTGGCTGCGGCCGGCTCAGCGCAGCAGGACGTCTACCTAACCGGCACGAATTTCCTTTCGACTGAAGACGTTTTTGTCGGTCCGAATGGTCAAACGCCGGTCGCCGTGCCGACCACGATCCTTAGCACTACTCTGATTCGCGCCACAATTCCGGAGGCGGCGCTGGCGCAGGCCGGTCCATTGGATGTGACGGTCCAGACTCCCGACGGCAGTTTGACCGCTCCGGTGGCGAAGACGATGACTCTCTTCGCCACCAGGCCCGCTCTGATCGCGTCCTTGCCGGATAGCGTTTCGCAATCGACGGGAGGCACCGTCACGCTATCCGGCGGATTCTTCTCCGGAGCAAACGTCAACCTCACAACTCCGAGCTTCAACGGCGCTCCTCTGAGCACATGGTCGCTCAAGAGCAGCCGACAGCTTTCTTTCACTCTGCCGGGAACGGCAGTTCCCACGGCCGGCCTGTATCCGATCGTTCTCAAGAACGCAGGCGTGATCCCCGTTGCTGGAATGAATCTCGCCGTCACGCCGGACGCAAATTTGATCGCTTCAGGACCGGTAGCTGGACCGATCGCCGTGGGTACCGAGCCAACGTCCGTCGCCATCGATAAGGCCGATGGCATCGCCGTCATCGCAAACACGGGAAGTAACAACGTCACGCTCGTAAATCTTACGTCCCGTACCGCAGTGGGAAATATTGCCGTCGGTATTCAGCCGACTGGCATTGCCGTGGACGACCAGTTGCCGGACCCTGTCGCGCTCGTTGTGAACAGCACAGACCAGACCGTCACCGCAATCGATTTGACCACGCAGCTCACCACGACCATCTCCGTATCGATTAGCGCGGGATCGAATCCCTCGTTGCCGGTTGCAATCGGGGTCAATCCGATGACGGCACAGCCCGTTCCGGGTGTAACTCCTGTTGTCCACCGAGCCCTCGTCGCGTACAGCTCTTCGAATCAGGCAACGGTGCTTGACGTTTCCGATGTAAGCGGCAAGCCGGTGCTTTCAATCGTGCAAACTATCGGAAGCAGCGCAATTCTGTCGTACAGCACGGGACCGCATCCGTCCGTAGGCATCGATCCGCGCCTCAACTGGGCCATCGTCACCCCAGGTGGCTCGGGAACGATTGGCATCGTGGATTTAGGGCGAGATCCCGTCCCCGGCGTGGACGTTGGACGCGTGCCGCAGGTAATCGCCGCGTTGTCGGTCTCTACAACCGTCCAGGGCATCGGAGTCAATTCGGAGACGCACCAGGTGTTGTTGAGCGATCCAACCAGCGGAACGCTCACTACGTTCAGTCCTCTCAATGATTCCGTCACCACGGTCACAAATCCTTGCTCCGGGCCGCCACCGTGCACGGGCGCGCCTTTCAGCGCCATCGGATACAGCGCCGCCGCCGTAAATCCCCTGGAGAATGTGGGTGTTGCGGTCGCGAGTGGAAATGCCGTGGTCGTGAATTTGGAAAGCGGCGTGGTGCTGAAATCGGTGACCGGTTTGGCGAGCTCGTCGGCCGCGCAAGCCGTAGCCGTCGATCCGGTCACGAACCAAGCGGTCGTGGTGAATTCGGACTCTAACTCCGTCTCGATTCTTTCTCTCGGCGGAGCTCTGAACCCGATGCAGATTGTGGAGACCAGCCCCGCGACAACATTTACGTCCAGCGCGCCGCTCACTCTCACGGTGACTGGGAATTTTCTACAGGGTTCACAGGTACGTCTCGACCAGCAGATTTTGGCCACCACTGGATGTGCGAGCGGGCCTTGCCGGCAATTGACCGCGATTGTTCCGGCTGCTTCGCTCGGTTCAGCGGCGCGCTACACACTCGACGTGGTGGGACCTGCGCAACAAGTCTCTAACGTCGAAGATTTCACGGTAATACAGACGATTCCGGTGGGCACGACCCCTGTGGGCGTGGCTATTGATACGGACCGCGATCTTGCGGTGGTCACCAACTCGGGGAGCAACAACGCCTCGCTGGTGTCGCTGGCCGAAGGCACCAATTCGCCGCTGTCTCTCGGACCAGTTGGCGAGCTGCCCTATTCGCCCGTGCAGGTTGGCAGTGCGCCGGCGGGCGTGGCCGTGCTGTCCCGCGCTGGAATCGCGGTGGTGGCAAACAATGGCAGCAACGATGCCACGGCGATCGACGAAACGGGAGTCAACACGCCCGCGACCGTGACCCTCTGCGGCGCAAACTGCGTGGGCCCGACCGGAGTAGCTGTGAATCCCGACACCTCTACTGCCGCTGTTACCAGCGCCGATTACGGCCCCACGTTTACCTCCAGTATATTGAGCACTTTTCCGCTGACCTCCGCGGCTTCGTCTGCCTCGGGAAGCATCACCGTGGATCAGGGCGCCGTGGCCGTGGCTATCGATCCATATCTGGATTATGCAGCTGTGGCCACCGCTTCGTCGGCGAGTAGCGTCGATATCATCGACTTGGCCACTGATTCGAAAGTGGGAGGCATCACGGGCGTGCTGCAAAACCCGAGCGGCGTCATCTTTGATCCCGTCAACCAGGTGTTCCTGACTGCGGATAGCCTGCAGAACGCGGTATCGATCATCGATCCGGCCACATTCCTTCCCACGTCCGTCGCTGTCGGCATTGCGCCGACCTCGCTCGATTACAACTACCAGACCAGCACGCTGGTGACGGTGAATGGCCCAAGCCGGACGATGTCGATCATGGCGTATCTTTGCCCGCCGACGGGCTCTGCGCCCACCTGCATTGGCCCTCAAGTGCGGTCGGTGCTTGGGATCGGAGGCTCGCAGACGTCCAGCACGGTTTTAGGGGCCAACGCGGTGGCCATCGATCCGAAGCTGAATCTGGCGGCTGTGGTGGATCCGGACAACAACCGCCTCTTATTGATCCCGTTGCCGCGCTGATGGCGATTTTCGGCGTCGGAGCCGCAAATTCATGGCACACCATGTGGGGCGGTAAGGGCATCGACGGAACGTTAGTGGCAAAGAGATTTTTTGCCGGGATGGAGCAGCGATATACCGAGTGTCACGTCTAAAAGCACTGGAATTCGCCGCCCACTATACCCGGCGAAAACGCAGCAAATCCGATTGACCATGTTCGTGCACGCCGCTATAATCGCGCATTTCAATTTGGCGGCAATTCTCCGCGCGATTCGAATCAGGAGTAATTAATTAAGGAGTGAGAATGAAGATCCGAACGGTTGTTCCAATTGTGGCTGCACTGTTGATGACGCCTGTCGTGCGGGCGCAGTCGGCTGCGACCAGCGCTGCACCAAATAAAGTCGGCATCATCAATATTCAGGCGGCGATCCTAAGCACTGGGGAAGGAAAACAAGCCAGCGCCGAGCTGCAGTCCCAGTTTGCGCCGCGGACGGCCGAACTGCAAAGCCTGCAAAAGCAGATCGCCGACATTCAAAACCGGTTGCAGACTGGCGCCACCACGTTGAGCGAAGAGGAAACCGCCCGCTTAACGGATCAAGGGCAGCGCCTGAGCCATACGTTGCAGCGCAAGCAACAGGACGATCAGGACGATTTCAATGATGCCCGGCAAGACGCGGTAAACCGCATCGGGCGTAAGATGATGGCCGTGTTGGATAAGTACGCCAAGGAGCATGGCTACTCGGTGATTCTGGACACGTCGTCGCAGCAGACGCCGGTGATCTATGCGTCGAACCAGGTGGACCTCACGGAGGAACTTGTGCACCTTTACGACCAGGCCTATCCGGTTAAAACGTCCGCGCCCGCGGCACCTGCGAAAAAGAAGTAGTAGAGGCTTCTCGCCCGATCATTGCTTCGGCGGCCGGGCTCTCGTTGAGAGCTTGGCCGCCGCTTGTTTTAGCGGCCTTCTCGTACGCCGCGTTTGTTCCCGCGCGTCGCATCAGCTATCATGTTTCCGGAAAAAGTCGCGATCTTCTTCTGCACAAATTACATCTCGCCAGCGACTTAGGAGGATGGGCATGGCCATTTCCGTGGGAGCACCCGCGCCGGATTTCACTCTGAAGGACCAAAACCAGAAGGAAGTCAAACTGTCGGATTTCAAGGGCAAGAAAAATGTGGTCGTCGTTTTTTACCCGCTGGACTGGAGCCCGGTCTGCACCAACGAGCACGTTTGCTTCGTGAACGACATGAAGCGCTTCGAAGAGCTAGACGCGCAGGTGCTCGGCATCAGCGTGGATAGCGTCTGGTCGCACAAGGCATTCGCGGACAAAATGCACATTCAATATCCGCTGCTGGCTGATTTTCAACCGCGCGGAGCGGTGGGAGATAAGTTCGGCGTCTATCTTGCGGATAAAGGGATCACCGGCCGCGCAATCGCGATTGTTGACCGGCAAGGCAAAGTCGCCTGGTTCAAGAACTACGACATTCCGACCGTCCCGGATATAAAGGAAGTTTCGGAAGCTCTCGCCAAGGTTCAGTGAAAAACGTCCAGTAAACCCGGCTGGGATAGAATTTTATTGTTTTGACGTCGAAGTCGCGGAGGGTGCGCCGGTGGATGATCGCGCCGGCGTCTTCTCCGCAAACGTGCGGATGTAATCCACAAGCGCCCAGCGGCCCTGTTCGTCGATTTTGTCCTTGAAAGCGGGCATCGGCAGGCGACCGTACGTGATTTGCCAATACAGCTCGCCATCGGAAACGCTGCGCATTTTTGAGACGTCCGTGAAATCGCCTGGAGCGACGGAAAGCTCCGCCGCTTTTTCGCCGTGCCCGTCGCCGTTCCCGCCGTGACAGCTCTGGCAGTGTAGCTGGTAAAGCTGTTTTGCTTCCGCCAGCACCGCTGGCGTGGTCGGGACCGGATTCTTCAGCTTGCGAGCTTTGGCTATGGTGCTCCACCTGCTCACCGCGAATCCGAGCACAATAAACAGGATCAGCAGGCCGACGAAGAGCGCAACGAGGGCCAATAGACGCAGGTTCTTTTTGGGCGGGTTCTTGACACCACGATTCTGATTCGTTGCGCACACTCCTTCAGAATGGCGATTCGCGCGAACTCAAATTTTGGCATATGGCTTTCGGATTTCCCAGCAGCGTTCGCAAACTTCGGCGAACGAGCTGAGCTACTGGAGATGGTGTCCAGCAGGCCACAGACGGTGTGGGAGCAGGTACGTGAAGCCCGCAAACAGCTCCCAACGCGTGGAAGTGTTCGTCAGCCCCCGATCGAATCCGGCGTCGAGAACAAGATTGGGACGCTCCGCGTAGCTGAGCGCCCAGAGATTTCCGACAGCGTTGCTCCGGAGAAAAGGCTGGGTGAAGCGCCATATTTCACCGGATACCGTGAATTTCGCACCAACCGGGTGCGATACGGACAGAGTTTGTCCAAACTGCGCGCGACGCACCGCGCCATTGACGACTTCGTTGAATAGATAATTCGTATCGTAGTGAAAGCCCTTCACATCCGCGCTGAACAATAGCGTCATCGAATTTCGATAACTGCCAATGTCCAAGTCTGGCGCATCACCGGCGTACACTCGGCCAAAGTAGCTGACCGCGATCGTCGGCCGCGCACCCTGGCCTTGATACGCCACTCCTTGCAGACCCAGCGTCACATCACCGGTGCCGTTTGCGGATGCGTCATCGACTGTGGAACGCGCGAAGGGCTCGGTGGATGCGAGCAGCTGCAAGCGCTGCGTGACCGCGATCTTCACCACTTCATTGACACTCGATTGAGAAGAAAGCTCCGGCGAATGCCACGCGCCCAATACGCCGCTCTCGAACTGAAGATAGCCTACGGGAGTAAGAGTCGCGGGCGTTGATACGGTCGGGCGCGCGGGATCGGCCGCGACTTCGTCTTGGGTCGAGGGCTGCGCCGCCTGCTGGCCAGACTGCGCCCTCGCGCCTCGCACGGTGATCAGCAGCAACATACACGCAGCGAAATAGTGCCGGACATAATCCATATCGAGGTTTTGTCCCTAAGCGCCGGTGATTACGCGCAAAGCTTCTCTGATCGCAACCGGCAGGCCGTAAAAGTCAAACGCCGTGATCAATATTGCCGAGCCCCACCCGGCAATGAGCAGAAACCATCCGATTCGCCATTTACCCATCTTTTTGCGAGAACTGGCGATGTGCAGCAGCGGGAACATCGCGAAAGGCAGCTGCAACGCCAAGACCACTTGGCTTAAGACCAGCAAGTCGTTCACGTTGCCGGCCCCTCGGATGCCGATGAAGATTGCCGTGGGAACGATCGCAAGCGACCGGGTAATCAGCCGGCGCGCCGCCGGTGAGATGTGCCAGTGCATGAAACCTTCCATCACCACCTGGCCGGCCAGCGTGCCTACAATCGTGGCGCTCTGGCCGCTGGCCAGCAGGGCGATGGCAAAAAGCCAGCTGGCCGCCGCTGTCCCCAGCAGAGGAGCGAGCGTCAAGTAAGCGCCTCGAATCCAGTCTGTGGAAGCATTGAAGTAGACGACGTGCCCGCCCGCGACAGTTACGCTGCTCTTCCCGTAAAAAACCAGCGCCGCCAACACCAGAATCGCAGCGTTGACCAGGAAGGCGACGGAGAGATTCGCGACTGCGTCGAGCGTGTTGAAACGAATTGCACTTCGGATGGATTCGTCGTCCCTCTTGAACTTTCGGCTTTGCACCAGCGCCGGGTGCAAGTACAAAACGTGCGGCATCACCGTCGCCCCGATGATCCCAATGGCGACGTACATCATCGCGGAAGTCCCCAGGTGTGGCGACATGATCGCTCGGCCCATCTCCAAAAAACTGGGCCGCGTTTGAGGCAGCACGAAGATTTCAATGTAATAGCAAGCAGCGATGGTCAGCACCAGCAGCAGCACCGTCGCCTCGATGGTCCTCATGCCAAACCGCTGCAATGCAAGCAACAGCAGCACATCGGCGCCCGTAATCACCACCGCCCAAAAAATCGGGATGCCAAACATCAGGTTCAACGCCACGGCACTTCCCAGAACCTCCGCCAGGTCGCACGCGATAATGGCCACCTCCGCCATCAGCCAGTTGGGAACGCGCGTCCACTTGGGATACCAGTCGTAGCAGCACTGCGCCAGATCGCGCCCGGTGGCAACGCCCACCCGCGCGGCGATGGTTTGAAGGAAGATCGCCATAAGACTCGCGAGCGCGACGACCCACAGCAGTCCATATTTGAATTGCGCGCCGCCCGCCAGATCGGTGCCCCAGTTGCCCGGGTCCATATACGCCACACTCACCAGAATCGCCGGGCCGAAGAACGCGATCATCTGGCGCCAGAAACCAGCGCCATGGTGAGGCACGGCTACGCTGCCGTGCAGGCCTTCCAACGAACGGCGATTAGCATTGGAAGCGGCGGTCTGGTCCGGTTGGTCCGGGGAATCTTGCGCCGGGTTCGCTCGTGAATTTATTTCGCTCATCAGGGAAGGAAAGTTCTCAGCGCGAACAGTTCGTCACTGCTCCGTTCGCGCGCCACGCTGCTCCGGCAATAATCTCGGTAAGCCCGCATAGTTAACCGAACTAAACATCCTATATAAACTACGCTTAACTTTTGTCGCGGTCAATCGAGGCAAATATCTAGTTTCCCGAAAGGCAGTCGAGCCGGGTTCGCGCTCTGCTATAGTGGCTGGTTCAATCTTTCAGCCCAAAATTGAGGAGAGGTCGATGTCCGATCCCGCGAAAACGCAACAGCAGCAAGTTCAGATCAAAGCCGACGAGAAGGAACTTCTCGGCCAATATTCCAATCTGGCCGTCGTTCACCACAACGCGGAGGAATTCACGCTGAATTTTGTCTATTTATTCCCGACCGTCCCGCAGGGAAAGTTGGTGGCCAGCCTGATCCTGAATCCGCGCCACGCGAAACGATTGCTGCGCGCGTTGCAGGAGAATATCGCGCGTTACGAGGCGCAGTTTGGCGCGCTTCCGGAAGGTCCGGGCCCTGGGCCGGAGCCTAACGTCGGGTTCGTGCAGTAGGGAATTGCTCGCGAAGCAGATTCGCCGGATTTTGCGGGCGGATTTCTTGGCGCTTCGAGCCGGGGAGAGATGTCTAGTTTTCGAAAGCGCCTTCGACCACCCAGCTTCCCCTCGGTTCCACGAATTCCAGGCCCACCGCGAAGCCGGTTCCTCTCGCTGGCTGGCAATACGCTACCCGTGCCGTTGCATGAAACGAGCCAGGCAGCGTGCTGATAATCAGCTCATCGTTTATTTTCCACCGCTGCGAGCTCCAGACTCGAGCTCCGCGCGAGCTGACGTTTTCCGTGAAGGTGGTCTCCGCCTCCCGCACTGTTGTTTGCCCCTTGATCTGTACTCCGACTTCCATCGGAATGCGCGCTTCCTTGCGTGGTGCGGTAAAAGCCTTTGGGTTCCCCATCCCAAGTGGCATTTCCATTTCCCCCCTCGTTTTTAAAGGCAAGCTGCGGCTGCGTGACTCAGGCGAAGTTTTTTTTGACCTATGCCTTTCATTTCGTAGAGCGCCGTGTCTGCCGCGCTCAAGAGTTGCTCGATCGTGGTCCCATCCGTCGGATACACAGCTTGCCCCAGACTGATCGCTAATCGCGGTTCTTCGCCGTCGTTCTGCAAGCGCTCGCCGATGCGTATGGCCGCTTGCTCAGCTTCGCGCTCGCCCGATTCCGGCAACACCAGCGCGAACTCGTCTCCTCCATACCGCGCCGGCGTATCGGTCGCGCGGCATGTGCCGCTCAGCACGTCGGCGACGCGCTTGATTGCCCGGCTGCCTACCAGATGCCCATATTTGTCGTTAATTTTCTTCAGCCCGTCCAAATCGAAAAGCAGCACGGCGAAACTGCGTCCGGTCCGCCGCGAACGTTCAATCTCGCTTTCAAGCACCTCGATCATGCGCCGGTGATTCGCCAGGCCGGTCAGTGAATCCGACGCCGCCAACCGGCTGACCTGGTCGAAAAGCTGCGCATTGTCGAGCAGCGTTCCGCCGAGCACCACCACATAGCTGAGCACCATGAGCCCATGTCCCAGCGTGTAGCAGGCGTCGAGCATGTGTTGCGACTCGCTGATGGTGAGGTGGCAAATCACATTGAGCCCCGCCGCCACAAATAGTGAGCGGTCGAGCCAGGTGTTCGCTTTTCGAAGCCGGCGCCCGTATCCGATCGTGGCCGCTATGTAAATCGCCGCAGGCAGCAGGTCCCAGGCGCGCGGAATCAGCGCGTCCGGGTGAATTCGCGGCGCGCGCGGGAGCATGAAATAAAACGCGCTGGTCAGATAGGCAATGGCGCCAACGATCATCGTGGCCGCTGCGATTTCCTTGCCCGGTTCGCGCGCCACCGGAACGCGCTTTTCCACCACCAGGGCAACCAGCAGCACTACGCCAAGCAGCGTTCGCCCGGCAAACCATCCCAAAGATATCTCCGTGGAATGGCTCGCAGCTGCAGGCATTCCGCGATAGGAAGTCATCCCGATGGCCGCTTCGATGAGCCCGGCCAGCACGAACCCGAACGCCAGGATCAGCGAAATGCGATCGTGCGTCCCGCGGAAGCGCACCATGGCGTTGGCCGCGAAAGTAAACGCGATCAGGCTGCCGGCCATATCGAGGTACGCGCCCAGCAGCGGATCGGCAGTGTAGGAAGAGTTTCGAAGTGCCCAAAGGATCGCCCCATATGCCAAGACGGCGACCACAGAAGCTAGGATGGTGCGATATGGAAAACGTCCCGAAGAATGGCCTGAAAAGCGCACTCTGCCCCCAGAGTTGACACCTACCCTGTATTTCAGCAGCAACTGCTATGCCGAATTGATACACCCCTGCTCAGGAGTGTTAACTCGTTGCGTTTCCAACTTGAGAGAGGCGAAAATGCATGCGGCCGAAGGCCCGATTGGCATTTGGCCGCCTCGCTTGAGGGTAGAAACGTTACAGACCGGTTCGTGCGTTACCCAGGCTGTTAAGCTTTCGTGGGAGTCGTCGGCGCGGTCGGGACGGGCGGCAGGTCAAAAGCCACGATAGTGCTCTGGAACCCGCATTTTCTGTGCGCACCGTCGCAAAACGGTTTGTTCTCCGAATGCCCGCAGCGGCACAGCGCGATTTTCGTGCGTCCATTCAACCCAAATGCCTTTCCGTTCTGATCGACGACCTCGAAATCACCTTCGACTTTGATCGAGCCGTCGCTGCGAATTTCTATGCGGGTTGTTGCCATTAATTCCTCCGTGATGCGTTTCAGTTTTTGGGCGGCGCTGATCTTGCTGGCGCTCGCTCCGCATTCAGTACTTTGGAACGGTCGGGTCCACTTCATCCGACCATGCCAGGATTCCGCCCTTCAAATTCCAGATCTTACGGAAGCCAGCCTTACGCAGGAAGTCGACCGCATCGGCGGAACGCTTGCCGCTGCGGCAGTGCGCCACGATCTCGCGCGAGCTATCGAGCTCGTTAACGCGACGGGGAAGTTCTCCCAGCGGGATCAGGTGGCCATCCAAATTGCAGATTTGGAATTCGTGCGGCTCGCGGACGTCCAGAATGAAAAGATCATCGCCGCGATCCATGCGCGTTTTCAGTTCGCGAGGGGTAATTTCGGGAATGTTGGTCACGGTAGTAGGCGCCTCTTCGCCGCGAATGCCGCAGAACTCGGCATAGTCAATCAGTTTGGTGATGGTGCGGTGCTCGCCGCACACGGGGCATTCCGGATTTTTCCGCAACTTGAGTTCGCGGAATTTCATTGCCAAGGCGTCAAAGAGCATCAAGCGGCCAATCATCGGCTCACCCTTCCCGATGATCAGCTTCAGCGTTTCGCAAGCCTGGATCGTACCGATGATTCCGGGCAGCACGCCCAGCACTCCGCCCTCCGCGCACGAAGGCACCAGCCCCGGCGGAGGTGGTTCCGGATACAGGCAGCGGTAGCACGGCCCTCCGGGAGCGCCGAAAATGGTCACTTGTCCTTCGAAGCGGAAAATCGAGCCGTATACGTTCGGTTTGCCGAGCAGCGCGCACGCGTCGTTCACCAGATAGCGCGTGGGAAAATTGTCGGTCCCATCCACGACGATGTCGTAGTCCGCCAGAATATCGAGCGCGTTCTCGCTGGAAAGATGCGTCTCAAACGTGTCGATCTGAATTTCGGGATTCAAATTGCGCAGACGGTCTGCCGCGGCGCTGATTTTCGGACGTCCCACATCGCTGGTGCCGAATAAAACTTGCCGCTGCAAATTGGTGAAATCCACCGCGTCAAAATCCACCAGGCCGATGCGACCAACGCCCGCGGCAGCCAGATACAATCCCAGCGGCGCGCCCAGGCCGCCCGTGCCGATGCACAGCACCTTGGCCTGCTTCAGCTTGAGTTGCCCATCCATGCCCACCTCGGGCATGATCAGGTGCCGGCTGTAACGCAGGATCTCGTCATTGGAAAGAGCCGCGGCGGGTTTCGCGGCTTGCTGCCCCGCATGCGTCCCTGTTTTCGTTGCCATTGCCACTCTCCGATTATGAATGCTACCGGGCGCCGCCGGCGATCGACGGCACGATGCTGATCGTGTCTCCTTCGCGCAGTTGCGTCTGGTCCTTCTGCAGGTAGCGAATATCTTCGTCGTTCACGTACACATTGACGAAGCTGCGCAGCTTTCCGTCCTCGTTAAACAGATGTTTCTTCAGATCGCCGAATTTGTTGGTGAGGCCCGAAAGCGCTTCCGCCACCGTTGCAGCCTGCAATTCCACGCTATCCTGCTTGCCTGCGTAGGCCCGCAGCGGCGTGGGTATGATTACTTTGACCGCCATCCGCCATTCCTCCCGTTGCGTACCGCTCGATCTCGCTCGATCCCTGAAATCCACGTGCGTTCTCGCACGCGCTAGTCAAAGCGATTACCAATCGACTCAATATTCAGACGCCCGGCTGCCGCTTCACGGTTTCAATCGCTTCGGGATCGTAGGCTTCGCGATCGTCGCGCAGCCGCCACGAGCTTATGTCCGCAGGCACGCCCTTTTGAACACTCACGATCACATAGCTGTACCACGGCCACGCGTGATTGCGGTCGTAATCGCTCGGTCGAGCCGGCGCATCCGGGTGCGAATGATACCATCCAATCAGCTCCAGCTTTCGTTCGCGCGCCGTTTTTTCCGCCAGGCGCACGTCGTCCGGAGTCACCTCGAAACGATTGCGCGGCGAATCGTCGCGCCGGTTGGCGAGCGGCAGCAATTCCGCCACTTCGCGCGAGCTCTCTCCGTCGCGCCCGAGGATCGCGCCGCAGCATTCGTGCGGGTACGTTTCCACGCCATGGGCGCGAATCCGGCGCGCGATTTCTTCTCCCATTTTCAGCAGTGCGACGCTCATTCTTCGCTCCAGAATCGCTCGCTCAAATACTTTTCGCCCGCGTCGGGGAAAATGCACACCATCAGCGCGCGTTCGCCCTTCGGCAATCGCTGAGCCACGTCAATAGCGGCCCACAGCGCGGCGCCGGCGCTAACTCCCACCAGAATGCCTTCCTCGCGCGCCAGCCGTTTGGCCAACTCCTGCGCGTCTTCGGTGTGAACGGCCAGATTTTCATCGGCTAATCCCGCGTCGTAAATCGCCGGGACGATGGCCGTCTCCATGTGCTTCAGCCCTTCGAGTCCATGGAACGGCGAATCCGGCTGAAAGCTGATGCAGCGGATCTTCGGATTCAGCTCTTTAAGCCGCCGCGTGGTTCCCACAAAAGTCCCTGAAGTTCCCAATCCCGCCACGAAGTGCGTGATCTGGCCGTACGTCTGCTGAAAGATTTCCGGCGCGGTGGTCATGTAGTGCGCCGTGGGATTCGCCGGATTGCCGTACTGATCGGGATAAAAATACTTATCGGGCTCGGCGTTGTAGATCTCGCGCACGCGGCAAATGGCGCCGTCCGTGCCTTCATCGCCCGGCGTGTAGACGATCTCCACTCCATATGCCTGCAAAACTTTCTTGCGCTCGGGAGAAGCGCTGGTGGGCAGGCATAGCTTCACGCGATAGCCCAGCGCCGCGCCGATCATCGCATAGGCGATGCCGGTGTTGCCGCTGGTCGCGTCCAGGATCACTTTGCCGGGCTTCAGCTTGCCCTGCTTCTCGCCGTCGCGGATCATCGAGTACGCCGCGCGGTCTTTCACTGAGCCGCCCGGATTCATCCACTCAGCCTTGGCGCAAATGGTGACGTCCGGCAGATCCGCTGCGATACGGCTCAGGCGGATAAGCGGCGTGTTGCCAATATTTTCGACGATGCTGCCGCCTGCTGCGCTACTTTTCAGGGCTTGGCTAGCTCCTGTTGCCGGATTTCCCATGGTCACTTTCTGAACTCACTCTTATTGCGCCTTTGTCGCGACGGACGGCTAATCCTGCTGCAGTCCGGGAGCAGTTGCCCGGTTTCGTTCCCGAAGGCGCGCCATCCCGCCACGTCTGTCCTGCAATGCTGCGCATGACGCTAATTTCACTGATTTTAGCAGATTCGGAAAGTTCGCACCCCGCAACCGCCGGAATCCGCTGGCTTGAACTGGCCCCCTACTCGCTTGTTTTTGGATGACTCCATGCCACACCGGGAATCATACTTTTCACTTTACAGAACCCGCGAGCTATCCCTATCCTGAAGGGCTATGTGGTACGTCAACAAGCTCTTCGAGCAATCGCAGATCGAGTCGCTCTCCTCCAAAGGCTTTCTGGTTCGGAGTTCGGGCGGCGTGGCGCGCATTGAGAAATACGACTGCGGCGCCGAACTGCGCAAGCTGCCGAGCGGCAAGTTTCAGATGACGGTGATTCCGTCCATTATGTGGCAAGGGCAATTCACCACGCTTTGGGACGCGGGTTACCAGAAGTTTCTGCTTACGCATGAGGGCAAAAAAATTCCCGTGCGCGTGACACAGCTCAGCAGCCTGCGTCAATTCGATGACGAGCTCCGTACTGCGCTTGGCGTGCCCACGTACTACAATCTGGCCATCGGCTCGACTTGCCAATACAGCGTCTATGACCGCGTGAAGGGCCGAACTGGCGATGTGCCGGACGAAACCGTAGGCGCGCACCCCGAAATCGAAGAATAATCCCCCAAGCGGCGAAACTTTGCCGGGGGCTCAACCGCGTTCGACCACGTAGCCTGAACGCCTAACCCCCGGCTCCCGTTTTTAATCTCCAGGCCATATTTCTGCAAAGATGGCGCGAAGGGCAGTAAGCCTCTGCGCCTTTTTGTCGAGCCGCTAGGGCTTTTTCGCATCTGAGTGGGAAGGGCGCGTCGCGCGCCGAAGCGGACTACGTGGTTCGCGGGATGAAGTTTCCCGGATTCGCCAGAGTGCGCCTGCTGGCTCGACCGCTCGACCGCATCTTGAGCGAAATTCGCCCCGCGATCTTGCGATTCTGTCGCCTATCGGTTGTGGCGAGGACGGCGGAAGCGTATGATGCCGCACGGTTGAGGTGGCAAACAATGCGCCCTCGACCGATAACAAGGTAACGGAACAACGCAACTAACCACAGGGGGCTCAGGTGCGACGATCATGGCAATTGTTGACAAGCGTGGCGCGGGCGCTGCTTGCCATCAGCGCGATACTCATATGCACGATTGCGACTGCTCCCTTCGCATCCGCGCAAAATTCGTGGGCCACGCTGGACGCGCCTCCATCGGGCATCGCGCCTCCGGGAGACGTGCTGCGCCCCGGGCACCTCGGCCGGCAAATCACCAATGTCGAACTGAGCACGCATTTTTATCACGACCTGATCGGTCTCGAACTTATCGGCAAGCGCGAACAGCCGCGTCCATTTTTCGCCAATCGTGGCTTGCAACTCGTTGCGGCTTTGTCGCAGGGCACCAAAGACCCCTTGGCGCAGGTGAGCCGCGTGGTGCTGCTGCCCATTCCCGGGACAGCGGCGGCTCCGGGTGGCCCGGAAATGACCATCGAGGCCATCGAAATCCGGGGTATCCCGCGCTTCCCGTTTCATCCGGCTTTGACCGACCCGGGCGCGTCATACTTGGTTTTAACCGTGCGCGATCTGGATAAGACTCTGGCGGTGCTCAAGAGCGAGCGTTATCCGGTGATCACTCCCAGCGGCAATCCCGTGGAGCTTTCCGGCTGGCCCGGCATGACCGGCACCATGCGCGCAGTGATGGTGCGCGATCCGGATGCCTATCCTGTCGAACTGGTTCAGCAAACGCCGGAGCCGCCATCGACCGCAGCGCCCGGCAGCAATGTGCTGGGAGCGCGCGTGGTGATCGTCGTCAACAACCTGGAAAAGACCTCCCGCCTGTACCAGAGTCTCGTCGGGCCCGATTTTAAATATTGGGTCACTCCTTCGTGGATGGGCGATCAGAGCTACGCGGACCTGACCGGCGTCCACAGCCAGTTCCGCATGGCCATGGCGATGGTTCCGGGCTCGCCGGTGATTATGGAGCTCGTCGAGTACAAAAATCACGGCAAGCATTTCAAGCGCCCGTATTTCCAGGATCCCGGCGCGGCGCATTTTCTTTTTATGTCCAAGGATGACGACCTGATGGCCCAGCGGATTCACGCGGCGCATTTGCACACGGCGAGCACGTCCAATGAGCCAGTCTTTATTTCGAAAACCGTGCGCACGATGTTCGTGGCCGATCCGCAAGGCTTCTGGCTGGAGTTCATGGACCACGACGTAAAAACCGACCCAAACTTCAAATAGCCTCTGACTCGCGACGGTCATGCTGACGTTTGTTTTCGCGGGGATCTTGGCTGGCTTCGCACATGTTTCGCGTGAAGCCAGCTTTTTTTCGCGGAATTATTCCGGGTCCGTGGGATCGTTAAACAGCACCGTCAGCTTGATGCTTCCGTGCCCGACCTGCGGGAAATTCGGCTTGGTCGAGTCGGCCGGGTCGAGATTGGAAGCCGTGTCGTCGGGTGGGAACAGCACAAGCGAGTTCAGGAACGCTTGAAGCGCCTGGGACTGGAATGTAGGAAGGGTCGCGTACGCGTCGCGCGAAGCTTGCGCCTCGCCGCCGTGGCGCAGGATCACATCATCGAGGGTCACGCTTCGCCCGTCGTGTCCCCATGGGCCAACCGACGCTACGCCCCAAAGCGGCCGGGTCATGAATTCCTTTTGTATGGTTCCGTCCCAATTGCGCTCGTAAAACGCGGGGCCGAGGTCGTGTCGCTTAAAGTCGGCAAAAATGTCGCGCACGATGAAGGCCTTGCCCGCGGGAAGCTTCAATGTAGGCAGGCCCGGTGCATCGGTTTTTTCCACGTAGAGAAGTGTGGCAGTGGCGAAGAGCCCATTGAATACTCCCTTCGATGGTTCGTAGTCCGTTTCGACGTCTGCCACGCGCCGATCGTGATTCACGACCAGATTGGCAATATGGCACGATGCGCAACCGATTCTGGAGAAGACTCGCCGCCCCAGTTCGGTCGTCTCATTCTGCTGCGAGTGGCCGGGTTTGAAATAGTTCAGCAGATAGAACTCAAGATGATCGACGATGGCGGGATCGATCTCGTTGCCGTTTTGCGCGTCCGGCAAAGGCGGCGGACTTATCTTATCGAGCGAACCGTCCAGGACCATGCCCGAAGGCGTTACCACGCGGGCGCCCTGGCTGGCCGCAAGAATATCCGGATCGTTCGAGTCCTCCAGCCCCATTTCATTATGCAGTCCGTCCACGATAAATTGGCGGATGGAAAACATGCTGCCTTGGGCGTTAAACGGTTTTACGCGGAGGTCCGGGTCCACTCCGGATACTCGGGAAGTATCCACTGAACCGTCTGGCAAGCCAGTGATGAAGCCGAAATGAATGCCTTTGCTGATGAGTGGTAGCGTGACTGGACGGTGAGTGCGTTGTGCCCACGCGACGGCCGCCGATCGAGTATTCCGGAGATCGGTGGTAATTTCATCTCCCAGCATCTCGCGTAAACCAAGGCCAAAGAGGTGCGGAACGTGACGTCCGTCGGGCCGAGTGTCCAGGACTCCGCCCGAACCGGCGGCGCCCCGCGGGCGCCCGTGGCACAACGCGCAACTATCAGCCAAGCCGGCGCCGATGCTCGGGGTAGTGTTGAGGTCGCCTGTTCCGTCCCCTTCATTGGGGCCTTGGCCCTGTGCCCGCGTGAACTTGCGCTGGAACAGCTGACGGCCGCGGCGGATCGAGCGGAACGGATCGCGCTTGATGATATAGATGGCCGAATCGGGCGTCATCACATCGCCACGGCCGGCGCCAATTTCCTGCTGCAGCGACTTGTTTATTCCCGCTCTGGCCGTGCTGGTGCCTTGCGTGTTGTCGACAAGTTGGGCCTGCGCGAGTCCACACGAGAGCAGAGGCGTTGCTAGTGCCATTATCATGGCAAGCTTGATGTGGGTTTTCATCCCGGTTCTCCTGTTTTTCGACCGCCCGAATTCCGCGGCTTTGGTTCTGTGTGACGTCCGGTAAACGCCTCGAAAGCAAGCGAGAGAACCAGCGCGCACACTTACCCGACGTCTACCCCGCACTCGCCGTGGGAGTTGGGGGATGGGGCTCCTATCTATAAAATCGGAATTAGCGGACAAAAGACGACAGCGTTAGCTCAATTTTTATTGGGCGAGGGTTGCAGCCGAAACCGTTGGTGGGCTGTTCCGACAAGCGCCGCGAACCGCGGATCGTTGTGGAGTGCGGCAAACAAAGGATCCTTTGGCAGGCCCTGCAATATCCTAGGCGCCAGCCCATGTTCAACTGACTGGCGAAGCAGAGAGATAGCGTCGCTCCGTTGACCTTTTCTCAGCAGCACGGAAGCCAGATCGTATTTCGTGACCGCAGTCTCAAGCTGATCCGGTCCGAAGAATCGGCCCTCTATTCCCAGCAGGTTTCGGAATGTCTTCGCTGCATCATCCTCATCGCCTGCGTCTCGCTGAAACTCGCCGAGGTTGAGCATCGCATTAACGGTTCCGATATTTGCGGGCCCAAAAACCCGCAGATGGCGATTGACGGAGTCTTGCTGCAGTTCCAACGCTTCGTCCAACCGGTGGTCGTTGGCCAGCATGATCGCCAAATCGTTCATGGTCACCAGCGTGTACTTGGCATCGGGGCCCACCGTGCGTTTCTGCTGATCCAGCACCTTGCGAGTGAGTTCAATGCCTTCCGCGCATGCTCCCTCGCCTTCATCGCACAATGTGAAGGCCAGTTCCTCCATCGTCGCCAGCGTGTCGCCATCCTCCGGCCCGAGCACCCGACTCTGCGTATCCACTAACTTTCGCTCGATGCCTTCGGCTTCGGCAATGCGGCCTTGCTGCAGTACCGCCCAGCCCAAATCGTGCGTCATGCTCAGCGTGACGCGGCTTTGTCCCCTTCCGGATGATTCGCTTGCCCGGATGCCCTGCTGAAAAAGCGACTCTGCGCGAGAAAAAAGCCCCAAATTCAGGTACGCGCGCCCCATCACGTCCAGCAGCTGAACACGAGCTTGCGGATCGCTGGTCAGGTTGGAGTTGATATCGTTGGCAGCCTTGTCGAGGACCTCTCGTGCGGTTACAGACTGACCGGCCGTTTCATTTGGATCGGAGACCTTGAAGATTCCCGTCATGAATTCTGCGATACGGTTCGCTCGGTCTCGTTCACGGATCGCTGCATCGCGCTCCCGCCGTGCCGTTCGGCCCTGAATCAATGTTCCAATCAGGCCTCCGGTAACGGCCAAAATCGCGAATGCCGTCAGAGTAACTGCGATCCGGTTGCGGCTCACGAACTTGACGGTTCGATATCCCAGAGTGTCTGGGCGCGCGCTAATGGGTTGGCGGTTGAGGTACCGGTGGAGATCTTCGGCAAAGGCAGTGGCGGATCCGTAACGTTCGCCGGGCAACTTCTTCAGGGACTTCAGCGCGATGGTATCTACATCCCCACGAAGTTGACGGCGCAGCCGGTCCGGAGTCGTTGCCCGCTTCTCCGCCGCCGCGGTGAGGACGTCAGTCGGAATGGAATTGGAGGGCCGCTCGGGATCGAGCTCCACAATCGCCTTGAACAATTCCGCCGGGGAGCGTAAAGCTGTACCGGCTGGATGCTGCCCAGTCAGAAGTAGATAAAGCAACACGCCCGCAGCATAGACGTCCGTGCCGGTGGTGATCGCGCCGCCGGTGACTTGTTCGGGAGCTGCGAACTGCGGAGTCAGAGCAGCTCCGCCTTCCACTGTTGGCAAGCTGGCGTTCGGTGATTGCTCTCCTTGCGGCAAAAGCTTGGCGATGCCGAAGTCCAACAGCTTCACTTGTCCATCTTTGCTGACCAGCACGTTGGAGGGTTTGATGTCGCGATGGACGATCAGGCCCGCATGCGCGTGGGCCAAAGCGCCGAGCACTTCGAGAAAAAGTCCGATTCGTGCGTTCACATCCAGCGCGCGGGAGTCGCAAAATTGATCGATCGGATTGCCCTCGATGTATTCGAGAACCATGTACGGCTGTCCGTCCGGCAAGACTCCCGCGTCGAGCAGTTCGGCGATGTGCGGATGAGCTAGCGAACCGAGGATGCGGCCTTCCCGCTTGAACCGTTCCGCTCCCGCGCGCGTGGCAACAGAAAATTGAAGAAACTTAATCGCGACCCGCCGTTCGAAGCGCCCGTCACTGCGCTCGGCGAGCCAAACTCTTCCCATGCCGCCCTCTCCGATCGGAAAGAGCAGCGTATAAGGTCCAACGCTCTGGCCTTTTAGGAACCCTGAATTATCCGCAGGCGAAGGCGAGAATTCGAGGAAACCTTCTCGTATTATCGCGCGATGATCTTGCAGAATAATTTCCAGTATCGCCGCCAATTCCGGCTGGCTCGAACTGAGAGACCGCAGCCAATCCTCTTGCTGGTCTTCCCGCAAGGAAAGCGCTTTATCGAGCAACGGACTAATCTCGTTCCATCGATCGGGGCTCAGATTAGGCACGGTGCCTCATTCCTCCATTTCGGTCCGAATGTTTCGATAGAGGAAAATCCGGGCTTTCTCCCACTGCCGTTGAACCGTACGCTCTGATACCGCTTTCATGGCTCCGATTTCGGCGAACGAGAATCCGCAAAAAAATTTTAAGTCTACGATCTCCGCCAGCGGCGGATCGACCACCGAGAGTTCGTCGAGCGCAGCGCTCAGATGTTCGAGTTCGGGCAGCTCGCCGGACATCTGAAGCTCGTCTGTTGGAAACGAGGTGATCTCAAATCCGCCGCCGCGCTTCTGGGCATAGCGGTTGCGAACGTGATCGATGATCAAGCTGCGCATCACACGAGCGGCATACCCCATGAATCGCGCGCGATCGGGAAACGATGGGCCTTCGCGTCCGGCTACATCCAAATACGCTTGGTGCAGCAGTGTGGTAGCGCTCAGGCTGACTGGAATGCCTTGGCGCGCTAATTCGCGCTTGGCGAGCTTGTGGAGTTCTGAATAGAGTGCGGCAAACAGCGCGGCTGCCGCCGGACGGTCGCCTCCGTCAGCTGCGATGATTAGCGACGCGAGCGTCGGATCGATACGGTTGTCCATATCGCTTCGTACCGGCGGCGACAGCGTCTCGTAATTTAACTGATTCGTCAAGCACGCCGAAGCCCCGGCCATTCAGTTTGGGTACGACCGCTTGGTCAATCGCCCGCCACAAGTTTCCGCCCGCTGATCGCGAGCTGTTGGACGGCCAAATCCGCTTTATTGACTTACCTTTTTTTGCACCCTAACATGAAGCTCCGATGACGACGAGTGACTCGCTCCTAGGCCAGACTATCTCGCACTATCGCATTGTGGAAAAGCTGGGCGGCGGCGGAATGGGCGTGGTGTATCAGGCCGAAGACCTCAAGCTGCAACGCCACGTTGCGTTGAAGTTTCTTCCCGAGGAGCTGGCCAAGGATCGCGCCGCTCGCGAGCGTTTCCAGCGTGAAGCGCTGGCCGCGTCGGCCCTTAATCACCCGAATATCTGCACCATCTACGAAGTGGACGAGGCCGATGGAAAACCCTTCATCGCCATGGAACTCCTCGAGGGGCAAACGCTGAAGCACCTGATTCGCGGCAAGCCTCTGGACGTGGAAGAAATTCTCGACTTTGGCCTTCAGGTTACCGATGCGCTCGACGCGGCCCACGTGCGGGGCATCGTTCACCGGGACATCAAGCCCGCCAATATTTTTGTCACCAGCCGAGGGCACGCCAAGATTCTGGATTTCGGCTTGGCCAAGGTCATCGCGCAGCCCAGAGCCGTTCCAGCTGGATCTTTCGCGGCGGCATCCACCATGGCCACGCAGGTTGCGGACGAGCAACTAACCAGCCCCGGCTCCGCGCTGGGAACGGTTGCGTACATGTCTCCCGAACAAGCGCGAGGCAAGGAACTCGACGCGCGCACCGATCTTTTCAGCTTCGGCGTAGTGCTGTATGAAATGGCTACCGGCGCGCTGCCGTTCCGCGGCGATACCTCGGCGGTGATTTTCGAGGCGATCCTGAATCGCGCGCCGGTGGCGCCGGTGCGCCTGAATCCCGATCTGCCGCCGCAACTCGAAGCCATTATCAACAAGGCGCTGGAGAAAAATCGCGATCTGCGTTGCCAAAGTGCCGCGGAGCTTCGAGCGGACCTGAAGCGGCTGAGGCGCGAACTGGATTCGGGCCGCTCGGCCGCCATGAGCAGCAGCGCGCCAGCAGCGCAGGAAAACTCCTCGCCCGCTTATGCGACTTCGCCGGTTGTCGAACCCGGATCCGGTTCCGTGCGGATTTCGGGCAGCACGCCGGCTTTGCCCGCTGCCGGAAGATCGCGAAAACGCCTCATTCTTTCGGCCGCGATCGTCTTGCTGATCGGCGCCGCGATCTGGAGCGGGTTTTACCTGTTTTCGCGACCAACCCCAGTGCAGCGGATGCCGTTCCAGAATTTCACCATCGCTCAGGTGACGCATTCCGGCGAAGCCACTGCCGCCGCCATCTCGCCCGACGGAAAATTCATCCTCAGCGTGCAGGGCGCCCACGGCCAAGAAAGCCTCTGGCTGCGCAATATTCCCACGGACAGCGACACCCAAGTGATTCCGCCCGCGACGGTCGTGTATCGCTCGCTGGTGTTCTCGCCCGACGGCAATTACATCTATTTCCGCCAGGCTGTGGATAATTCCGAGAGCTCGTGGAATCTGTACCGTGCGCCGGTACTGGGTGGCTCTCCGCAAGTGGTGGTTCGAGATATCGATACGAACGTCAGTTTTTCTCCCGACGGCAAGAGCATGGCCTACGGCCGGTTCAACGATCCCGAGGTCGGCAAATGGCGGCTGCTTTCGGCCGATCCGGACGGCGGCAATGAAAAGGTTTTGTTGATCACGTCCGCGAACGGCGGCGCGTACGACGTGGCGTGGTCGACGGACGGAAAGCGAATCGCGCTTAGCAGGCGTCAGCCGGGCAAGGACCTGGGTGGAATCGATATGTACGACCTGGCGAGCGGCCAAGCGAAGCCATTCGTCCGCTATCCCAACAAAATTACTCTCGAACTCGCGTGGCTGCCGGGCGGCAAAGATCTGCTTATCGACTACTCGCAATCGCTCAACGTGGGCGCAGTCCCGGCACACGCGCAGATCGGCGTCGTCTCCTATCCCGCGGGGACGTTCCGCACCATCACCAACGATACCAACGACTACACAACCCTTACCGCTTCCTCGGACGGGAAATCGATCTCCACAGTGCAGGTGCAAACCTCGAGCGAACTCGACATCGTGCCGAGCGACGGGAAGGGAACGCCTTCTGCGGTTTCCAGCGTCGCGAAATGGCAGATGTTGACTGGATACGACTGGGCGCCGGGCGGCAAGCTGTTGATTGGCGAAGGAGACAAGATCGTCACCACGCAGCCGGATTCGGACAATCCAGTGACGCTGCTGAGCGAGCCCTCCTCGATCTTCGCGATTCCGAACGAGTGCGCGGCCGGACGCTACATCGTTTTTTCCTGGGTCGCTCACCAGGGCATGAATTCGGTGGGCGTGTGGCGAGCCAATGCCGACGGATCCGATCCCACCGAGATCGCGCCGGGAATGCTTAACACCTTCGCTGAATGCTCGCCGGATGGCAAGTGGGCGTATTACGCGGAGCTTTCCGATTACCGGCTCATGCGCGTGCCGATTGGCGGAGGCACGCCGGAGGTCGTTCCGGGTAGCACCGTGCCTCACGCCATTTTCAGCGGCTTCGGCATTTCTCCGGATGGCAAGATGCTCGCCTACGTCGCCTCCATTTCGAACCCGGCGACCATGAGCGACATCTCCAAAATGGTGCTTGTTGACTTGGCGGCGGACGGAAAAACCCCGCCGCGCCTGATCGACGTGAATCCGGGCGTCGCCGGATTCGAGGTCCGCTTCACGCCGGATGGAAAAGCGCTGGCGTACGTGGTGGAGGAAAATGGCGTCGACAACGTCTGGCAGCAGCCGCTCGATGGCTCGAAAGGCCGCTACCTCACCAACTTCACCTCCGACCACATGGGAGCATTCGCCTGGTCGCCCGACGGCAAGAAGCTGCTCGTCGGCCGCGGCCAATCCACCTCCGACGTAGTCCTCCTCCGCGAATCGGCGCAGTAGCAAACCGACCCAAACTTCAAGTTGCGCACAGCGGCAGAGGCGAAAGGCAATCGAAAAAAACGATGCGCCGGGACGTTCCGGGTAGACGCATGCCCGACCGTTTGTTTTCAATGGCTTAGATGTGTTTCTACTCGAGTGACTGTCTCGGGTAGAAATTGCGTTTGAGAAGGGGTTGAAGCGCGCGGCAGAGGATCGCCGCGGCGGGAACTGCTGCGGACTGCGCGGCTGAAACGGCCGGGCGCATTGCATGCGCAAGCGGCGAGGGGGCGCGAATTCGTCCTTCTGCGCGAGCAAAATCTGAAAAAGAAAATGCACCGGGAAGTTCCGCCCTTGCATGTGCCCGGTCGTTTGTTTTCTGTGACTTACGTGTGTGCGAGGTCGATTGACCGTTCCGCCCCATAAGACGTGATTCGTGACTCGTAACTGGTGATTGGTGAGGGCAAAAGGCGACCACCTCGCGCGGGTGAAGCGGCGCGAGCGGAAGCGCGCTGTTGCGCGCGTTCTGATGACGGAGCTGAAGCTCCGTCCCCCGAAAAACCGTTGGCCGGTGCAGATATCGTACGAAAGATGGCGTGCTGCCGCGCGTATCGCATCGGGGTAGTGCCCTTCGGCTTGCCTTTGGATGAGAAAACCTTGCCCCTCTGCCCTCGCGTTTGAACAGGCTGGGGCGTGCGTCGGCGCTTTTGCGTTGGCCATCCTTTGCCCGACTTGTCCGTCTGCGCACATGACGACAAATCGACCGTACCAGACAAGGGTTAAGAATCTCTACTGGCCTGAGGTACAGGTTTTGGATTAGGGGATGAGAATTTCGGCGCGGGTAATTGACCGTCGGCGGATAAGAGAGATTTCGTCAGCGTCGCAGTGTGAAGAATCATTATCAGAAAAAGGCTCCGGTTGTGGCTCTCTTCGTCGAGCGCGGCGGAACGCGCGCTCAGATTCGCGCTTACTGACTACGCGACCGGTGAGCACTTTCCCCAGCCCGGATACTAGGATTTGCGAGGATTGTCCGCAGAGATCTCGTCGAACTTATCCAACAGGGACCGAATTTCGTTGGCTGCAAACTGCTGGCAGTCAGCGTAAAGCTTCGTGAGCAAATCTGGGAGAGTATTCATGAGAAACGGAAGCATCTTTTCAAAATCGGGGAAGTCGTGCCGGAACTTGCGGATTTTTTCTACGTTTGTCAGGAGCCGTGACCGCCTGTCAATCGGATCTGGCCAGATCTTGGCCCAATACCCACAGGTGGCACAAGCTTCAGGGCAGCGGCTACCGTCATGCGAAAGAAAAGATTCCCACCCGAACGTCCCGAGCGACAAGCGCTTCGCTGAGTCGTCCCGTCGCTTCTCGCCATTGCAGTCCTTGCAAGCGATCAGCACGTTCCCCGGGACGTGAAGACCCGCCCGATAGCGGTTCATTCCGTCAAGGTGTTCGACGACCGCGACCTTTTCTGAAAGATCCCGCGAACAATACGGGCATCGATTGTCAAACTGAGCCCTAACCGCGTTCTCATACTCGAGGCTGTCGACTTTTACCGACCACTTCTGCGCGAGTCTGCGGCTCAAGTCGTGAAGGAACATGCTGACCAGTTTATTTGCGACATCGGATTTTGCTCGGCGCGTGGCCGACCTGAGTTGGGATGCAGCGTCCTTCATTTCTTCTCCGCACCCAAAAGCCAGACAACCTCCACTCCCAATGCCGCCGCGAGAGCCTTGAGTTCGTAATCGAGAACACCTCGCTGATTGGTCTCGATTTTCGCGATCGCCGCTCTGTCGAGCTGAATTCCATTGCGAGCGAGCCTTCCTGAGAGATCGTCCTGCGTGACGCGCGGTCGACACTTTCGACGTGCTTCAGCCACACGTTTACCGACGATGTTCTTTCGAATACGGCGATGCGCCACGCAGCGAGGATACGTTGACGCATCTCGAAAAATGTTCTAGTTTAGAACATCGCGGCTAGGCCATGTCCTTGTGGGGCAGGGAACTGGCTGATCGCGTTCGGGTGCTGCCCAGTGTGCGAATTAGAGGAGATGAAATGATCGTGGGATTTAGGTTGTGGGTGAACAATCACCCCAGGCCCGACGACTGCTTGATCATCACCGTTTCTTTGAAAGACTGGATCGAAGCGAGTCGCACTCACGGCAGGCTTGGCGCAGAGGTCGAAGTTACGGACCTGAAGACGGGGCGGCGGTTTGTCTTGCGCCGCTCGGAATGTGGTCTCCCGGGATGCGACTGCGCACTCCGGATCGCGGCAGAGCTTCCACGGACCACGCCGGGACGAGCCGAGGCTAGACTTAAGCGCAAAAAATCGGCTTCGGTTGTGCCCCCCAGCGACTAGTCGAGCGGTTCACTCCTGGCGGTGCTTTCGACGGGCGCCGACAGCCGCTCGCGTGCCGATGCTGGAAGCGGGGCCCTTCGGCCAGGCTCTCCGAACGTGTCGCTGCGATCAAATGTAAGCAGATCGATATTGCCGGCAGCGTAGAACAATTCTGGTGCTAACGTGATTTGTTTTTGCTGCCCGCTCTGAAGCAGCCGGGAGCGGGCAAGATGATTTTGAAACAGGTGTCGGCGGCAGAGGCGGTACGTGTGCCTGTAGCTCAGCCTCGGCAACATTGACAGTCGATCACCACGCGAATAGCATGGCCCTCATAACGTGGCTTCCGGTTGAGCCGGGTGGATGTAGCAGCTTCGGAAGCGGCGAGGGAGGTCATTATGTCCAGCGTTTATCTTGAAGAGCTATCCGCGGTGGGGGCGGTACGCTTTCCAGACATTCCGCTCTATCAGGGGGCTGGCGCGCCGCTGAGGCTGGAATCGGACCTGCGCGATTGCGAAGTGACGTATGGAGAAGTGCCGAAGGATTTGAATGGCACGCTCTATCGCTGCGGCCCGGACCGTCAATATCCGCCACTGATCGGCGACGACATCTTTATCGACGGCGAAGGCATGGTCAACATGTTCCGCTTCGAGAACGGGCATGTGGACTACAAGAACCGCTACGTGCGCACCGCGCGATTCAAGCTGCAGGCCAAGCACCGCCGCGGGCTTTTCGGGCGCTACCGCAATCGCTACACGCACGATCCGCTGGTTGGCGACTGCAATCCCGGCACGGCAAACACCAACGTGGTGTGGCATGCGGGCAAGCTGCTGGCGCTGAAGGAAGACGACCTGCCGTACGAGCTCGATCCCGACACGCTGGAGACGCGCGGGCGTTTTGACTACAACGGGGGAATCAAGTCCGTGTGGCTCGCGGCGCATCCGCATCTGGATCAGGTGACGAACGAGCTGCTGACGTTCGCATATCAGGCCAAGGGCGATGGCACGACCGATGTTGTCTATTACGTGATCGGGCCGGATGGCAAAGTGAAGCACGAAGTTTGGTTCAACGCGCCGTGGCCGGGGATGGTTCACGACTTCGCCATTTCCAACGACCACGTAATTTTCCCGTTTTTCCCGCTGCTGACGAATGTGGACAAGCTGAAAAAAGGCGGGCCGTTTTATACCTGGCATCGCGACAAGGAAACCGTGGTCGCAGTGGTGCCGCGCTACGGGACCGCCGATCAAATTCGCTGGTTCCGCGGGCCGACGAGCTTTGCGGGACACATGATGAGCGGGTCGACGGAAGGCTCGAAGGTCAGCGTCGATATCTGCCTTTCGCGCGGCAATTCGTTCGCGTTTTTCCCGAATCATGACGGCACGCCGCCTGATATGACGCAGGGCGCTCCGCATCTGACGCGATTGACGTTCGACCTTTCGGCGAATACCGAGGAATACAAGACCACGCAGATGCAGGACGTCCTTTGCGAAATGCCGCGGACGGACGATCGTTATCAAGGCGCGGGGAAGTATCGCCACGGCTATGTGATCTGCCGCGATCCCAGCAGCACCATGGCGGGAGGCAACGGACTCGGCTCGCTCGGCCACTTCGATCTGAAAACGGGCAACGCGCAGATTTGGAATCCAGGCGAAAATTCCGGCGTGCAGGAGCCATGCTTTGCGCCGAGGCGCGCCGATTCGCCGGACGGAGACGGCTATCTGCTCGTCCTAGTGAATCGCGTGGCCGAGAATCGCAGCGACCTGGCGATTTTGGACGCGCAGAATGTGAAGGCCGGGCCGGTGGCTATTGTGAAGCTGCCGGTGCGCGTGCGCATGACGTTCCACGGCATGTGGGTGCCGCAAGAGGCGCTCGACAGCGGACGTTTCGCGGCCGTGCGGAACACTTAGCGTAAGGGAGAACTGTGGCATGGCCGATGTAGTGGCCCTGGTCGACGACCTCTTTTTTCAATCGAAGATGATGGAGACCGCCAAGCAGGTGGGCGTGGAACTGCGCGCGTGTTCGACGCCGGAAGCGCTGGCAGCGGAAATTTCCGGAGCGTCGCCGCGTCTGGTGGTGATCGATTTGAACGCGAAAGGCAATCCGATCGAGGCGCTGCGGCAAGTGCAGTCGCTTGCCAGCGGAATTCCGTTGATCGCCTATCTCTCGCACGTGCAGACGGATTTGGCTGAAAGCGCGCGTGCGGCGGGATGTCGCGAGGTGATGCCTCGGTCGAAATTTACGCGCGACCTGGCTACCATTTTGGCACGCGCCAAATCTAAGACAACATGAAATTGCGAGCGCTTGTTGCAATCGTGGCAGCGGCTGCGCTGATGTGGCCGCTATGCAGCGCGCCCGCGTTGGCGCAGGATGGACAGCCGTCGCCTCCGTCCGCGGCGTTGATTGATGCGCTTTCGGCTGCTTGCAGGCTGGATGCCACGGAATTCGCGACCGACCTCACTCAAGCTAACTCCACAGCATTTCTTGCGCTGCCGGTGAACGAGCGCACCGCGTTCCTCAACCGCCTGGCACTGGGCGATGGGCCGGGACATCCGCTGCTCTCGTCCAGCGATCAAAACCTGCCGGTAGTCCGCTGTACTACGCCCGGAGGAACCGCGGAGTTTCGCTTCGGCGCGCCGCGCACGCATGAAAATCTTTCGTTTATTCCCGTAGCGGTGGTGGACGGACAAAACACGACGTTTGGGATGGTGCGCGAAAACGGCGGTTGGAGACTGCTCTCGCTGGGCGTAGTGTTGCTCGACATTCCGCAACTATCGAAACAGTGGGCCGAAGATGCTGTGATGGAAAGCGAAGCTTCGGTCATCGCCAATCTGCACACGCTTTCCAACGCGGTGGAAAGCTACCGTCGCGCGTACGGAAAGCTGCCGGATTCGCTGGCGGAGCTTGGTCCCGCGCCAGCGAACCAGATTTCGCCCGATCAGGCGTCGCTGGTGGATAAGGAACTCGCTTCGGGAATGGCCGGCGGATACGAATTCCGCTATCGCATTGTTACGGCAGCGCAGGGAAGCGCGGCGGCCGCGTTCGAGATCGCGGCAACGCCGCAAGAGTACGGCAAAACAGGGCGGCGGTCGTTCCTGCTCGACGCCGGCGGAAAAATTCACGCGGCTGACCATCACGGAGAGCTTGCCACAGCAGAAGATCCGGTTGTGCCGGCCTCGTCGTAAGCGAAGGCGGTACCCGGAAGTGCGAAGGCAGATCGGCCGGCGAGACGCCGGCGCTCATCGCCGGATTTTCGGTTGCTGAGTCGTGTCGCGAGTGGAAGCGGGCGCTCGTGATGCTGAAGGCCCGGACTAAGGTGCGCATGCGACGCGCGATAGCGCGCCGCAAGTGCGCGCGCGTTGCCCCATTCACGTTTAAATTCGCTGCCCCTGCTTGCGCTCGCGATACCGTGAGGCCGCGTATTGGGGCTGTCCACAAACGGGTTCCAATGTGGGGCGTACCTTCGTATAATTCGTGCGCAGCGATTTTCCCAGCTCCGGCAGCGCCTCGCGAGCCCTCCGCATCTAAATTCGGCGGGTGTTCCTGTACCTTCAGCAGTCTGCTGCAATTGTAATTATTTTCGTGTGCTTTGTTTGAGGGAGCGCGTTATGGATTTTCGCAGTTCTGCCGGGATGTCGCGCCGCGGTCTTCTGCGCAACGCAATTTTGCGTGCGGTCATATTTTTCGCGTTTAGCGCTGGTCTGTTGTTAAGTAGCTCGGCCGCTGGTGCCGATAGCGCCGCGTTCGACCTAGCTGGTCCGCCGATCGAGATGCGCCTCACACGCAACGGAGCGACGCTGCCAATTTCCGAAGCCGCCGATCTGGAGCCTGGAGACCGGCTGTGGATACAAACGGAGCTTCCCGCCGATCAGTCCGTTCATTATCTGTTGGTAGTTGTCTTTTTGCAGGGACCGACGAACCCACCACCTGAAAAATGGTTCACCGAGGCGGAGACCTGGGAAAAGCATTTCCGGCAGGAGGGAATCGTTGTGACCGTGCCGCGCCGCGCGCAGCAGGCGTTGGTAATGCTGGCCCCGGAGACGGGCGGAGGATTTGCCGCGGTGCGTAACGCGGTGCGCAGCAAGCCGGGGGTTTTCGTGCGGGCGGCGCGCGATCTGAACAACGCGAGCCTTCAGAGAGCCCGCCTGGACGCGTACCTGAGCAAAGTGGCGGCCGCGTCGCAAATGGATCCGCAGGAGCTTAAGCAACGCTCGGCGCTGCTGGCGCGCACACTGGCGATCAAGCTGGACCAGGACTGTTTCAGTAAGCCGGCTAATCAGCAGGAATCCTGCTTAGTGCAGGGGAACGATCAGCTTTTACTTCAGGACAACAGCCAGTCCATGGTGACATCGCTCACCAGCGGGCCGTCGGCGGATTTGATCGGAGCGGTGAGCTCGACGCCGTTCGCGAGGAGCGGGTACTACAGCCCGTACATCGGCTCAGTGGTCGATCTGGTGCGCATCATGGGCAGCCTGCGTTCACCGAATTATGAATACATTCCGGCGCTTACCATTCCGAAGGACGATGAATTGAATCTGCGACTCAACGCGCCGCCTTCATTTCACAATCCCAAATCGGTTCTGGTGGTCGGACTTCCGCCAGTGGACGCGACGCAAGCGCCGGAAATACGCGCCCTCGATCCGAAGCAGGTTTATTGCCTGGGTAAAAGTTCGCTCGCGCTGCCGGTGACCGGCGCACCCGTGTTGTTTTCCACCAAGCTGGGCCACGATTTCTATTTGCAGCTGAAGGATAAGGCTGGCAAGGACGTGAAGCTGCCAGCCGTGCCGGACGCGACGCGCGGCGGTTTCGTGGTGGATACGAGTTCGCTACACGCTGGAGAGATGGCGGGTTCGGTCGATGGCATGCTCGAAGGCACATGGGGATTCCAACCGTTCACGGGGCCGACATTTCATTTTCGCAGCGCGGTAACGTCCGATTGGACGGTGGCACATTCCGAGCAGGCCGCGCTGGTGGTTGGCCACGACGATACTGTGGATCTGCGTTCGCCCTCGGCCGTATGTGTTGATAGCGTTTCGATGCAATACGCAGCCGCGAAGCCGATGAAAGTGAATTTCAAGGCGGCGAAAACGGACGCGATAACGGTGGCTTTACCTCTTAAAGCCGAAACGCCCGGACCGTTTAAATTGTTAGTGACGCAGTACGGATCGACCAAGGCAGTCAGTATCGATCTGCGCGCCTATGCTGACGAAGCTAAGCTCGACCACTTTCTGATCCACCAGGGTGACTCGCGCGGCATTTTGGTAGGCGCGCGCTTGGATGAAGTCGCGACGCTGGAACTGAGCGGCGTTCGGTTCGTCGCCGGAGACGCGCTCGACCACGGCAGCAGTGGGCAACTGCAATTGGCGGCACAGGACAAGCCGGCGGTAGATAGACTGAAGGCTGGTTCACAAGTTACAGCGCATGTGACGCTGAAAGACGGGCGCGTTCTCAATCTGCCGACCACTATCGAGGCGCCGCGGCCGAAAGTGACGTTGATGAGCGTGAGCGTGCAGAGCGGCCCGCTCGCTTCTTTTCTGACCCTGGGGAATACGCAGGAGCTTCCGCAACAGGGAAGCATCGTGTTCGCGCTCAAGTCCGACGTGCCGGCCGAGTTTCCTCGCGCGGAAAAGATCGAAGTGGCTACCGCCGATGGATCGTCGGACGTGCTGCTGAGCGTGGATCGCGGAAATCTAATTTTGCAGGATTCACGGAGCCTGTTGGCGACACTCGATCCGTTAAAAGCGTTTGGGCCGTCGGCATTCGGTCCGCTGCGTTTCCGTCCCGTGGACGGCAGCGAGGATCAAGGCGATTGGCAGCCGCTGGCCACCTTGGTGCGCATTCCGATGCTGAAAGAAGTGCGGTGCCCGGCGACGGCGTCGGCGCCATGCACGCTCACTGGACAGGATCTGTATCTGGTCGATGCAATCGCTTCCGATCCGTCGTTCGCGCACGCGGTTTCCGTTCCTTTCGGATACGCGGCCGTGAATGTAACCGTTCCGCGACCGGACGGTACGCTGCTGTATATCAAGCTGCGCGACGATCCTTCAACGGTAGACACGGTGGCGTTGCCGGTGCTGCCGGACGCGCAGTAGCGGAGTCGCCGGTAAAAGCGGCGGAGGAAGCCGCTCGGCGAAAGTGCCCGTGTTTTATGGCCGGAATTGGCTTCTACAGGCCACGCTCTTTCGAGTAGAATCGCATGTACGCTGCGAATGAGTGATTGGTCGCTGCTCCGCCGGAAATTCCGCGAACTCGTGCGTCGAATATCTTTAAAATCGAGCCGGCGCGGTGCACTGCCGCCCGTTGAAAGGATTTCTCGATGAAGCTTTGCGCCTTAGCGCTCTTGCTGGCGATGGCGGTTCTGCCGTGTGCCGCGCAGCTCACGGACGTTCAGAAGCCCGCCGAACAGACCTATAACGACCAGGCCTCCAAAAACGCGCCGCCGACAGTAGCTGAGGCCGAGCGGGTGATGCAGGAACTTTCCACCGGGCAATTCGACAAGGTGGAAGCGCAGTACGACGCAAAGATGACTACTGCCAATGCCCCCGGGAAACTTGCTCAGGCTTGGGGCAGCCTGGAGAAAATGTTGGGTTCCTACCAATCCATCATCAACGTGCGTGCGGGCAAAGTGCGAAATTTCGACGTCGTGCTGTTCATCTGCAAATTTGAGAATTCGCTGGTGGACGCGGAGATCGCATTCAATGCTGACGGAAAGATCGCCGCGATTCAATTTGGACAGCATCATGCGCCGCGGCAGGAGTGGAAACCGCCTTCGTACGCGCAGCCCAGTTCTTTCACAGAACAGCCGCTGGATCTTGTAAACGGGGCGTTCTCGCTTCCTGGGACGCTGACGGTTCCGAACGGAGCCGGCCCGTTTCCCTCCGTCGTGCTGCTGCAGGATTCCGGGCCGCATGATGAGGACGAAACGCTCGGCCCGAATAAGCCGCTGAAAGACCTAGCGTGGGGGCTGGCGAGCCACGGCATCGTTGTCTATCGTTATACAAAGCGAACGGCGAAATATGGGGCTAAGAGCAACGCCGATCCGGAAAAGCTCACGGTCAACGACGAAGTGATCAGCGACGCGCGAGCCGCCGTGGAACTGTTGGCCAAGCAGAACAAGGTCAACCCGAAGCAGATCTACCTGGTTGGGTTCGGCCTCGGAGGCTACCTGGAGCCGCGAATCGCCGAGGGAGATCCGCAAATTGCCGGAATCGCGATGCTGGCCGCGAACACGCGTCCGCTTGAGAAGGTTCTGCTTGGGGCGGTGGAATATGTCGCGAAACAAGACGCCGAGCAGAAGGCGGCCGAGGCGGCTGACAAGCCCACGCTTGCACCAAAGCCAGGTGGCGATGCGGCTCCCAAGACTGCGCCGGTACCCGACGCGCAAGATCAGAAAGCCGTCGCTCTGGCGGAAGCTTCCGTGAAACAAATTGAAAGCCCAGACCTGAAGACAGGAGACACCGTCCAGCTTCTCGACGGCAGCATGCCTGCGTCTTATTGGCTCGATTTGCGCGGATATAGCCCAGTACAAACAGCGGAAGGGCTAAAGATGCCGATACTCATTCTGCAGGGCGGCAGCGATCGTCAGGTGACGCCTGCCGCAGACTTCAGTGCCTGGCAGAGTGCCTTTCAACACCGCAGAAATGTAACTTTGAAGCTTTACCCCGAACTGAATCATCTGTTCATGCTTAGTACCGGGCCATCGATGGACTATTCCAAGCCCGGTCACGTCGACGAGCCGGTGGTGAAGGATATTGCCACGTGGATTTCGGCCGGGGGCAAGCGGACAGCGCTGGGAGACGGTTCGAATTGATTTTGAAAACTCGGGGACGCAGTCCGTTTGACACTCCGCAGCGCCAGTTGTTAAATTTGCGAGTTTGAGCCTGTGACTTTTTTCCGATATAAGCTACGAAACTTCGCGTGGGTGATGTCGTTGGCTCTCGCGGCCGGGCTGTCCGCTGGTTGCGCCGTGAGCCGCAGAACCATCGTCAAGCGTCCATCCGGTCCTCCGGAAGCGCTGCAGACCGCCACGAAGCCTCAGCTGATTGCCTCGTACGACCATCAGGCGCAATCGATCACCACGATGGATGCGGCGGTGACCATGGTGCTGACGGCCGGCTCGGCGTACACCGGGGTGATCGAGCAATACCATGAAGTCAGTGGATTTATTCTGGCGCGCAAGCCTGCGGACGTGCGGGTGATCGGGCAAGTGCCGGTGGTGGGCACGGACATCTTCGATATGGTCAGCAACGGCGAGATGTTCCACATCTTCATCCCGTCGAAGAACAAGTTCATTGTAGGCCCGGCCCAACTCGATCGCCCCTCCTCCAAGCCGATTGAGAACCTGCGGCCACAGCATCTTACCAGCGCGCTTTTTTGGAAACCCATTGCGCTGAACGATCCCGTTCTTTTCGAACAAGCTACGGAGGGGCCAAACGCCTATTACGTGCTCACCATTATTCACCGCGTGGGACCGGCGGATGCCGGCAACGAAGCCGAAGCGAATTGGGAAATTGCGCGAAAGATCTGGTTCGACCGAGTGAAGCTGGACGTGGCGCGCATCGAAACCTACGATGCCGCGGGCCAGCTTGCCTCGGATATTCACTACTCTGACTGGGAGCGTTATGGCGAAGAAAGGTATCCGCGTCAAATTTCGCTGAACCGGCCGGCTAGCGATTATAATTTGCAGATACACATCGTGCGTATCACTCTCAATGTGGCAATTGCGGCCGACCGATTTGTGCTGAAACAGCCGTCTGGAACGGAATTGGTGCGCGTGGGCGAGCCAAACTCGAATGCGGGTGATGCCCCTGGGAAGGAAGGGAAGTGATCGGGCACATGGTAGTGCGCAATTCGCTGCACCGTCCCGTTCGTACAGCGATTACCGTGTTCGCCGTGGCTGTGGAAGTGATGCTGGTTATCATCGTGGTTGGGCTGACCAGCGGACTGTTGAGCGACTACGCGAAGCGCACCCAGGGCGTCGGCGCGGACATCATGGTGCAACCGCCTTCCGCTTCGATTTTTATGGCGTTTAGCGGAGCGCCCATGCCGATCAGCATTGCCGCAAAAGTGCGCGATTTGAACTACGTGCAGGCCGTCGCGCCGGTTTTGCTGCAGTTCAATTCTGTGAAAGGGCTTGATCTGATTTACGGCATTCAGCCGGAGAGTTTTCGCCAGGTCTCCGGCGGGTTCATCTATCTCGAAGGGCACGGCCTAACCAAGCCCAACGACATTCTGGTGGACGACGTATACCAGCGAGCCAAAAACGTACACGTAGGCCAGACGCTTTATCTGCTGGGGCATGATTTCCACGTGTCCGGGATCATCGAGCACGGCAAGGGCGCTCGGCTGTTCGTGCTGATGTCCACGCTGCAGCAGATGTCCGGCGCGATCGACAAGGCGTCCATCTTTTTCGTGAAGTGCGACCGATCCGACCACATTCCCGCGGTAGTGAACGAGATCAGCGACCTGCTGCCGCGTTACGAGATCCGCTCGATCAAGGATTACTTGTCACTGATGACGTCGACGAATATGCCCGGGCTCGGCGCTTTTATCAACGTGATGATCAGCATCGCGATCTGCATCGGGTTCCTGGTGATTTTTCTGTCGATGTACACCACCATCATCGAGCGCACGCGGGAAATTGGAGTGCTGAAATCGCTGGGTGCTTCTAAGACTTATATCGTTCGGATCTTCCTGAGCGAGACGGCGTTGTTGTGTTTTGGCGGCGCCGTGGCGGGCGTGGGGTTGAGTTTTCTGGCGCGCGTGATTGTTCTATGGAGATACCCCTCGCTTACCATCCTGATAACGCCTCGCTGGATTATAATCGCCGCCGCCATTGCCCTTGTGGGCGGTCTCCTCGGAGCTTGCTATCCGGCGTGGCTGGCCAGCCGCCGCGATCCGGTGGAAGCGCTGGCCTACGATTAACCCGGCTGGAATCTCGTAACCCGCAGCAGCTCCACAGGATTTTTTGCGTAGAATGCCGCGCGGAAAAAGGATAGCCTCGCGATGCTAGGCGCTCGGAGGAAACGCGGATACAATCATGGCATCCCTCGAAACGCAGCAAACGCTGGCGCGGGAGTATGTAGTGGAGCCGATTCTTAAGACCGAAAACCTATGGAAGGTCTACCGCGCCGGAAAGCTGGACGTTCCGGCGCTGCGCGGCGTCAGCGTCGAGATCCTCCCGGGAGAATTCGTTTCGATCATGGGCCCGTCAGGCTGCGGTAAGTCCACCCTCCTGCACGTAATCGGAGGGCTGGCGCGCGCGACCAAGGGCCGGGTGCTGCTCGATGGCAACGACCTGAGCGAGATGAGCGACGCCGCGCGCACGCAGCTTCGCCGGCATAAAGTAGGATTCGTGTTTCAGCGTTTCAATTTGCTGCCGACGCTTGACGCCTATCACAACATCGCACTCGCACAGCATCTTCACGCCGACGGCTTTGATCCACACCGTTTCGAAGTAGTGGTAAAGCTCCTGGGGTTGCAGGACCGCTTGAAGCATAAGCCATCGGAGCTTTCCGGAGGCGAGCAGCAGCGGGTAGCGCTGGCGCGCGCCATCGTCAGCGAGCCAAAGATCGTGCTGGCCGACGAGCCGACCGGAAATCTGGACACCAAAAACTCGGAAGCTGTTCTCGCGCTGCTGCGCCAACTTAACAAAGAACTGGGGCAGACGATCGTGATGATCACCCACAATCCGGAAGCGGCCACGTATGGCAACCGAGTGCTGCATATGCGAGACGGCGCGGTAGTGGACGGAGTGGCGCACTGAGATGCGCCGCTTCTGGCGAGCGCTGGGCCGCGTGTTTTTTTGGTCGTACGACCGCATGACTTGGCAGTACGACGTGATGGTGGCGCTGATTCTTGCCTTCTTGTTCCTGACGCCCCGGCACTGGTTTCATGACCAGCCGCGGGCGGCCGTTATCGTCCAGGTGCTTTCGCGGGATTCCGGAACGCGTACCACCACGTATCGCCTCGATGCCAGCGCCTTGGCGCCCAACCGCCGCGCTGTGAACGTGACTCCCGAAATTCAGCGACGCGCGCACGACGTCCTTAGCCGCACCGTGAACGGCCTGAATCGAAGCTCGTTTCAAGTGGTGCGCGTAGATCCCGAGTTCGCGAGCGATGGATCGGTGGCGTATTACGATGTGACGGTTCAACGTTAGCTGGCTTGGCTGGGTGCGATTGATTGGCTGGTGCGTGTCACGCGACTCTGCAACTCCCGTTGATGATATATTGATCGCGTTTTCGATCAATCCCGCGCGGCCGCTAGCCTTTGTGACGCAATTTCGCCCGGGGAAATTTAGGTGCACTCATGGCCACCACGCAAATCACTTCCGTTCACGAGCGCATGGACGCGGCGATCCGCGACCTGCAAGCGCTGCTCGATCGCCGCTCCACTACCGCGGAAATTGTCCGCGAACATCACAGCCACGGTGAGTCCTATCATGCCGCCGCGGCGCCGGACGTGGTCTGCTTTCCGCATTCCACCGAAGAAGTCAGCGGAATCCTGAAAATCAGCGCGCGACATCAGGTGCCGGTGATTCCATTCGGGGCAGGTACGTCCATGGAAGGGCAGATTAACGCAATTCATGGCGGGATCACCATCGACATGCGCGAGATGAACAAAATCCTACGCGTCAGCCCGGAAGATTTGCAGGCCACGGTGCAGGCGGGCGTCCCGCGCAAGGAGCTGCAGAAGGCGCTGGCCAACACTGGCTTCACGTTCTTCATCGATCCCGGCGCGGATGCGACGCTTGGAGGCATGACTTCCACGCGCGCCTCAGGCACGACGGCCGTGCGCTACGGCACGATGAAGGAGAACGTGCTCGCGCTCACAGTTGTTCTCGCCGATGGCCGCGTGATCCATACCGGCTCGCGCGCACGAAAGTCCTCCGCTGGATATGATCTGACGCACCTTTTCGTCGGCGCGGAAGGGACGCTCGGCGTGATCACCGAAGTCACGCTGCGGCTGCACCCGCTGCCCGAAGCGGTGGGCGCGGCGTGCGTCACGTTTCCAACGATTCGCCACGCCGTCGAAACGGCCATCGAGACGATTCAGCTCGGCATCAATGTGGCGCGCATCGAGCTGATGGACGAAGGGCAAATCGATGCGTGCAATCGCTACTCGAAGACGAATTATCCCGTGGCGCCGATTTTGTTTTTTGAGTTTCACGGCGATAGCGTTCGCAATGTCGCCGAGCAGGCTGATACCGTGAAAAAGTTGGGCGAAGAGCACGGAGCGACCGGTTTTCAGTCGTTCACTTCGCCTGAAGAACGCGACACGCTTTGGAAAATGCGCCACGAAGCGTATTTCGCCACGCTGGCGATCCGTCCTGGCGGGAAAACGTTTACGACGGACATTTGCGTGCCGATTTCGCGGCTGGCGGATTGCATTGTGGAATCGAAGCAGGATGTTGCGAACGCGCCATTTCCTGCTGTCGTTGTGGGACATGTAGGCGACGGGAACTTTCATATGGCCTTCGTGCTCGATCCCAACAATCCCGCCGAGCACGAGGAAGCTTTGCGCCTTGAAGAAAAAATCATTCGCCGAGCGCTGTCCATGGGCGGGACGTGCACGGGCGAACACGGCATCGGCTTCGGCCGCAAAAAATATCTCCCGGTCGAACACGGCGCCGCGCTCGACGTGATGCGCGCCATCAAGCAGGCGCTTGATCCCGATAACCGCATGAATCCCGGCAAAATGGTCGAACCGCGCGCGCTGGGCGCGCAGGTTTAATCGGAGAATGTTCGCCAGCTCGCGGGCACATCAACGTAGGAACGATTCAGCTCCGCAACCGATTCGCATCCCAGCAGCTTGAGCACGCGCTCGAAATCTGCGCGCAAAATCTGCAGCGCGCGCGTGACGCCTGCTTCGCCCGCCGCGCCTAATCCGTACGCGTAAGCGCGTCCGATCAGGACTGCCTTCGCGCCAAGGCAAATCGCTTTGGCGATATCGCTGCCGCGGCGCACGCCTCCATCCATCAACACTTCCGCGCGGTCGCCCACGGCTGCCACCACTTCCGGCAGCGCCCGCAGTGAGGCGGCGACAGAATCGAGCTGCCGGCCACCGTGATTTGAGACTACGACTCCGGCCGCGCCTTCATCGAGCGAGCGCCGCGCGTCATCTCCCGTCAGCACTCCTTTGACGATAATCGGCCCACGCCAAGCTTCGCGCAGCCACCGCAGATCAGCCCACGTGACCACCGAACGGCTCAGCGCCGCCTGCGTTTCGGCCAGCAGCATCGGCCCGCGCCCAGGAACGATCACGTTAGGCAGCGTCAGCATGCGCCCGTCGCGCATAAATCCGGCGAGCCAGGACGGCCGCGACAGCACCTGCGGCAGGTGAGGGATCTTCGCCAGCAGGCCAGTTCCGGTGAGCGCGCCAGCGCCGTTGCGCACATCGCGCTCGCGCATGCCGAACGTGCCGGTGTCGATGGTGATCGCCAGCACGGTGAAGCCAGCCTTCTGTGCGCGTTCCAAGGTGGCTTCCGCCGCTTCGCGTCCGCCCACCAGATACAGCTGATACCATTTCGGGCCGGGAGTCGCTTGTGCGACGTCCTCAAGCGGCGATCCGGAAATTGTGGTGAGCACGTAGCCCACGCCGGCTATTCCTGCGGCGCGCGCTGCCACCACTTCACCTCGCGGATACATCATGCGCGTGAATCCGACGGGCGCGAGTAGCAGCGGCATCGATAGCTCGCTGCCAAGTACTTTCGCGCGCATATCGCTGCCGTGGACGAAAACCGCGTTGCGCGGGCGAAACGTCACTTCCTCGAAGGCGCGAATATTTTCGCGCATGGTGACTTCGCCTTCCGCGCCGCCATCGACGTATTCGAAAACGGCGCGCGGCAGCCGCCGCTGCGCCACGCGGCGCAAGTCCGCGATATTCACCACGCGCGGAGACGCCACGCGACGTTCGGCGCGCGTCATATTGCCTC